>Ga0247680_1000042_pt1 | contig 76031 bp, 66 predicted proteins | sample CNK21_metaG_FD_182803 | JGI IMG/M metagenome (GOLD analysis project Ga0247680, IMG submission 182803) | Soil microbial communities from Purdue University Martell Research Forest, Indiana, United States - CNK21 | ecosystem: Environmental > Terrestrial > Soil > Temperate forest > Bulk soil...
CGGCGGCGAGACCGGACGGCCCCGCCCCCGCGATCCGGATCGGATCATGATCAGGCATCAGTCGCGGTATGGTACCGCGCCGATCGGGCGCGAATTCCGCAGTACGCTTCGCGTCCATAACGATGACCGACGAACAGCGTGACGTTCACCCAGACTGGCATTCCTCGCACATTGAGTGGAATTGCCAGTCTCTAACCTCGAGAGCCCTTCTCCCCCATCGAGAGTCCTTCTCCCCCAGCGCTTTTCGGCTGGGGGAGAAGGTGCCGAAGGCGGATGAGGGGGCGTTTCACGAGGACGTCAGTCGCGCGCCTTCAATCGCTCTCGGACCAGCGTCGGTAAATCGCCCATATCTCGTAAAGCGCCCCCCTCATCCGCCTTCGGCACCTTCTCCCCCCACAAGAAACCGTGGGGGGAGAAGGGCTCTCGACGAAGGGAGTGGCAGGGCTATCGAGGGAACAATTCAAGTGAGCGTGAGACGTGCCCGCTAAGCCGAAGCCCCGCGCCGCGGGCTTTGCCGTCCTCGTCGCCGCGGGGATTCTGCTCAGCCGTATCGCCGGGCTGATTCGAACGCGAGTGTTCGCACACTACCTCGGCAATTCGGCGGCAGCGGGTGCGTATAGCGCCGGGCTCAAGATCCCGAACTTCCTGCAGAACCTGTTCGGCGAAGGCGTTCTCTCCGCGTCGTTCATCCCGGTCTACGCGCGTCTCATCGCCGAAGACGATGACGAGATGGCCGGCCGCGTTGCAGGCGTGATCCTCTCGCTCCTCGGCGTGATCGTCATGGTCATTGTGACCGTCTGCGTCTTCATCACGCCGTGGATCATCGACCTCATCGCCCCCGGGTTCGAGGGCGAGGTGCGGCTGTTGACGATCCGCATCGTGCAGATCCTGTTTCCCGCCACCGGACTCCTGGTCTTCTCGGCTTGGTGCCTCGGCGTTCTGAACAGCCACCACAAATTCTTCGTCTCCTACGTCGCTCCGGTGGTCTGGAACGCGGCCATGATCGCCACGCTGGTCTTCTTCGGGACGCGCACGTCGCAGAGCGGCCTGGTCATCGCACTCTCGTGGGGGACCGTAGTCGGTTCTGCGTTGCAGGTCGGTATCCAGGTGCCGTTCATCCTCAAGTACGCGCCGCGGATCAAGCTCTCCCTGCAGACGTCATTGCCGCATGTTCGAACCGTGATCAGCAGCTTCTTTCCGGTGGTGATCAGCCGGGGCGTGGTGCAGTTGAGCGGGTACATCGATCAGGTCATCGCCAGCCTTCTCGGCCCCGCCGCCGTGGCCGGGCTTTCGTACGCGCAGACGATCTACTTCCTCCCCATCAGCCTCTTCGGGATGTCGGTGGCGGCGGCGGAGCTGCCACAGATGTCCGGCGCGATCGGTACGGATGACGAGATCAACGCCGCGCTACGCAAGCGACTCGAGCGTGGATTGCGGCAGATCGCATTCTTCGTCGTGCCGACCGTGACCGCGTTCGTCTTCATCGGACGCGTGCTCGTGGCCGCGCTGTTCCAGTCAGGCCAGTTTCGCAACGACGACTCGCTCTACGTCTGGTACATCCTGATCGGCTCGACTTTCGGTCTTCTGGCGGTCACGCTCGGCCGGCTCTACTCCTCGGCGTTCTACGCGTTGCGCGATCCGAAGACGCCGCTCCGCTTCGCAATGCTGCGCGTGTCGCTCACCGCCGTCCTGGGACTTCTGTTCGCCTTTCCGTTGCGTCCGTACATCATCGATCTGATCGTGTTGCTGCACATGCCGGTGCCGAACCTCCCCGAGGGAACGAAGCTGCTGGGAGTGATCGGACTGACGGCATCGGCGGGGATGGCCGGCTGGATCGAGTTCGCATTGCTCCGCCGCGCGCTGGCGCGCCGCATCGGCAGCATCAAACTGGCGCCGTCATTCCTCGGCAGATTGTGGATCTCAGGATTGGTCGCCGCGGTCGCAGGCGTCGCCTGCCATCTCTTTCTCGCGCCGCACGTCGTGCCGCATCTTCCGATGCGCCACATCAGCGAGGCGATCCTGGTCTCCGGCGCGTTCGGTATCGCCTATTTCGCCGCAGCGATCATCCTCGGGGTGGGGGAGGCGAGGGCGACGTTGCAGAGGTTCGTAAAGCGTTAGCCCCCCTGGGACCCGTACTGGCGTTAGGGTTTCTCCTCGAGCGTTGCATCGCGGATGACCATCGGTTCGCGCGGCCGCTCAGTATCGAGCCGCTCCGGCGCCATGCTTCGAAGTAAACGAGGAATGTCGACGAATTTCGAGGCGTCGTTGTGGATATCAATGTTCAGAGGGCGACCTGACTTGTCGAAGTCGATCACGAAGCCGTCGTAGATCTCCTCGGACTCGTCGTATTCGCCGTCGCGAAGGCTGATGAAGAGCGAGTCGCCTTCGTCATCGTAGTAGTACTTCATCGGTGCCTCCTTTCGTAGCCTCGGTCGAAGAAAGCATTGTCAGCCGTCATCCGGTCTGACAACGTAACGACGCGCAGATATTTTCCCGCTTCCAGGATGAATCCCCACATTCTGTAGCTGCCGTCGTTCTGCTCCACGATCTCGAGTGGGGCGTTGACGACTCGTTCGCACCATTCCCGTTCGATTTTCTGTCGATCGGGCACGCGCATCTTCAGCTCGAATTTTCGGGTCGTCTTCATTTCCCCGAGGCTACCTCGGAATGGGTGACACCATTCTTGCTACGATGCACCTCGCGTGACTGAGCATCCCACCACCGCCAACCCGCAACCGATGCAACCGCTGGGGTTACCCGGCGCGGCGGTCGCCGGTATCGACGTCGCTCCCGACGACGCCATCCTCGAAGTCAGGAATCTCCGCACCTCGTTTCCTACAGCGGGTGGATTCGTTCATGCCGTCGACAACGTCTCCTTCAACGTACGGAAAGGGGAGGCGCTGGCGCTGGTCGGGGAATCGGGATGCGGGAAGAGCGTCACGGCGATGTCGATCATGCGGCTGGTCGCGCCGCCGGGGCGTATCACCGCCGGCCAGGTGCGATTCAAAGGGCGGAACCTGGCAGACCTTTCCGAACGGGAGATGCGCACCGTACGCGGCAACGACATCGCCATGGTGTTTCAGGAGCCGATGACGTCGCTCAATCCGGTGTTCAAGATCGGCGCGCAGGTGGCCGAGGCCGTGCGCATTCATCAGAAAGTATCGAAGAAACAGGCGTGGAAGCGGGCCGGGGAGATGCTCGAGCTGGTCTCGATCCCCGATCCGGTCAAACGCCTCGATGACTATCCGCATCAGCTCTCGGGAGGGATGCGGCAACGGGTGATGATCGCCATGGCTCTCTCCTGCGACCCGGAGCTGCTGATCGCTGATGAGCCGACCACGGCGCTCGACGTCACCATCCAGGCGCAGATCATGGAGCTTCTGGCCTCGCTCCAGCAGCGTCTCGGGCTGGCCATTCTCCTCATCACGCACGACCTCGGCATCGTCGCCGAATTCTGCGAGCGGGTCATCGTCATGTATACCGGCCGCATCGTCGAAGAGGCGCCGGTGCGCGACCTCTTCGCCAATCCGGCGCATCCGTATACCCGAGGACTGCTGCATTCGTTGCCGAGCGTCAGCGGCGGCGATCCCGCGGCGCCACACCGGCTGCCGACCATCAAAGGGATGGTGCCGCCGATCAACAACCTCCCGCGCGGCTGCAAGTTCAATCCGCGCTGTCCCGACGTCATGGACATCTGTCTGGGCAACGAGCCGGCGCGGATGGTTGTGTCTCCCGGGCATGACGCGCGGTGTTACCTGCATGGGGATGAGGCGGATCCGGATCGGATCGGAGAAAACTGAAATGTTGAATGTTGAATGTTCAATGTTGAATGTCGAATGGAGGAGCCACGCCCGCGCGGCGGAGCCTTCATTCAACATTCAACATTCAACATTCAACATTGAACATTCGGTTTCGGCGGAGCGACCATGACCGCCGATCCCGTCACGAGCCAACAGACCCCCGCCCTCCCCTTCGGCATCGGCGAGCCGCTCCTGGTCGTCCGCGATCTTACCAAGTACTTCCCCGTGAAGCGCGGCGTTCTGGCGCACGTGGTGGCACAGGTCAAAGCGGTCGACGGCGTCAGCTTCGGTGTCAGCCGCGGGGAGACGCTCGGACTCGTCGGCGAGTCGGGATCGGGGAAGACTACCGTCGGCCGCTGCATCCTCCGCCTCATCGAGCCGACCTCGGGAACCGTCGAATTCGAGGGAGAAGACGTTCTGGCACTCGGCAACGGCGACATGCGCCGGATGCGGCGTCATATGCAGATCGTCTTTCAGGATCCGTACGCCTCGCTCAATCCGAGGATGAACATCGGGACGATCGTCGCCGAGCCGCTGATCATCCATGGAGGCATGTCGTCGAGCGACCGCGACGCGCGCGTGGCCCAGCTCCTGGAGATCGTCGGCCTCAGTCCCGACTACCGCAAGCGCTATCCGCACGAGTTCTCGGGCGGGCAACGGCAGCGCATCGGCGTGGCGCGGGCGTTGGCCACCAACCCGAAGTTTCTCGTGCTGGACGAGCCGGTCTCCGCGCTCGACGTCTCCGTGCAGGCCCAGGTGGTCAACCTGCTTCAGGACCTGCAGGAGCAGCTCGGGTTGACGTATCTCTTCATCGCCCACGACCTCTCAGTCGTCGAGCACATCTCCAACCGCGTGGCGGTGATGTACCTCGGCAAGATCATGGAGCTGGCCGGCCGCCGCGAGCTGTATGCCGATCCGCTGCATCCGTACACGAGGGCTTTGCTCTCCGCCGTGCCGATCCCCGATCCCACCCGACACAAGAGCCGCATCATCCTCAGCGGAGACATTCCCACGCCCCTGAATCCGCCGAGCGGCTGCGTTTTTCACACGCGTTGTCCGATCGCACGGTTCCCGATCTGCGCCGACGTCGTGCCGCCGCTGATCGAGCACAAGCCGGGTCAGTTTGCCGCCTGCCACTTCGCCGGCGAGCCGATCGCGCCGGCGGCGGCGACGCCGTCGTAGGCGACATTCGACGTTTCCCGGCGTCAAACGTACTGGCTGCGGACTACAATGCGCGCACCGTTATCGGTCCGCTTTGCCGTCTCTCAGTCAGAGGCGCACGCGCGAAACAATCCATAAACTGATGCGTAGAAGAGGCGTGTCCAGGAGGATTTACATGAATACCGCTGTTCGACGGTTGCTGATCATTGCCTGCGTAGCGAGCGCCGTGTCGCTCTCGGCGCAGACGGGTAAAAAGAAGACGGCTTCGGAGCCGCAGCCGGCCAGTACCATGACCACCGCTTCGGCGCAGTCGAGTACCGACGTGCCGAAGTCCGACCAGGCCGCGACCCCACCGGTCACCGCCGACACCGACAAAGACGCCTCCGACCCGCGGGCGATGCGACTGTCGCTCGACGACGCCATCCATACGACCCTGGAGCGCAACATCGGCGTGCAACTCCAGCGTTATGACCTGGGGATGGCCGGCGCGCAGCTCTTTGGCTCGTACTCGATATTTGATCCGCTCGCCAGCGCCACGCTCGACCACTTCAACAGCCAGACTCCGGTTTCTTCCGCCTTCCAGTCCAGCGGCGGAACCCAGACGGATGCGAACGTGTCGCTCCGCGACACCATCCCCACCGGCGGCAATGTTTCGATCGGTGCCACCAACCGGCGTTTCACCAGCTCCGGCAACGGCACGATCTTCAGTCCCGGCTTCAATACGGGCCTCAGCTTCGGACTCACGCAGCCTCTGGCCCGCAACTTCGGCGTCGACATCACGCGGCGCAACATCACCATCGCCCGCAACACCCTCGGCATCAACCAGGAGGCATTCAAGGTGGTGATGCTCGACACCACCTCGGCCGTCGAGCAGGCCTACTACGATCTCATCTACACCCGCCGCTTCGTCGACGTGGTGAAAGAAGCGCTCTTCCTGGCACGTGACCAGGCCCGCATCACCCAGATCCGCATCGACGTCGGCGCCTCGGCCCCGCTGGACATTCTCCAGCCGCGCGTGCAGATCGCCACGACGGAAGAGAGCCTGATCAACGCCGTGGCCGCGGTCCGGGCGGCTGAAGACCGGCTGCGCGCTCTGCTCAACGTCCCGGCGGACGAGTGGGATCGCCCCATCATCCCGACCGATTCGATCGGCTACGCGCCGATGACCGTCAACGTCAGCGAGGCCGTGGCCCGCGCGTACGAGCTTCGTCCCGAGATCAAGGAGAACCAGCTCACCACGGCCATCCGCAAGGTGACCTATCAGTTCGCACGCAATCAGGTCCTGCCCCAGGTCGACCTGAACCTCGGCTACAACGTGAACGGCACGGCCGGAACGCTGGTCAACCCGATCGCGGGAATCACCTCGACCACCTTCTCGGACGCCACCCGGCAGGTTCTCCGGAACGACTTCCCAAGCTGGAGCATCGGTCTGACCGTCGGCGTGCCGGTGTTCAATTTCGCCGCGCGTGCCGAACGGACGCGAGCCCGCCTGGACATGGAGCTTTCGCAGGCGGTCGAGGCGCAGTCACGGCAGAACATCGGCGTCGACGTCCGCACGGCCGCGCGCGCCATCGACACCGCGGCAAAGAACATTGCAGCCACACGCACGGCGCGGGAAGCGGCCGAGGAGAACGTCAACGCCGAGCGCAAGCGCTACGAGAACGGCATGAGCACCAACTTCCAGGTGCTGCAGATCCAGCAGCAGCTCGCGGATGCGCGCGGAAACGAGCTGAACGCCCTGGTCGGTTACAACAAGGCAATCGCCGCTTTCCACCGCGCGGTCGGCGACCTGCTCGACACCCGCAACATCACCGTCACCGTACCGCCGGTGCAGGAGCTGTCGATTTTCTCCTGCTTCAACCGCTACAATTGGCTCAACTTCTCAGCCCACGACAACGCACCCGAGGAGAAATGAGCCATGACGACTGGTCAGGATAACGCCACAGCTACGCTCGCCGACGAGCCGAAGCCGAACCCGATTCAACGGATCATCGGCGTGATTTTTTCGCCCGATGTGACGATGGCCTCCATCGCCAAACGGCCCGACTGGGTGCTGCCGCTTGTGCTTCTCCTGATCACGTCGCTCGCCGCCGGCATCATCATCGCCCCGCGTGTCGACTTCGCCTCGGCCGCGCGCGAGTCGATGGAGCAGAACAAGAATGCCACGCCGGAGCAGGTTGAGAAGGCGGTCAAGATCACGACCTCGATGGGCAAGGTGTTTTCGTATCTATCGCCCGTCCTGAGTCTCATCGGTCTGCTGGTCATCGCCGGCGTGCTGCTGCTGGCCTTCCGTCTCCTCGGAGGCGAGGGCGATTTCAAACAGGCCTTCTCCGTCACGTGTTACGCCTCGATACCATCCATCATCAAGAGCGTCATCACGTTGATCGTCATTCTGGCGCGAGGGAGCCTCATTCCCGCTCAGGAGCTGGCGACGCTCGTCAGGACAAACCTGGGGTTCCTGGCCGACTACAAGACCCATCCGATGGCGTTCGCCCTCTATTCATCGTTTGACATCTTCTCGGTCTGGTTCCTGTTTCTGCTCATCATCGGCTTCGCCTACCTGTCGCGACTGTCGAAAGCGAAATCGGCCGCGATCATCATCAGTCTCTGGGTCGTCGTTCTTCTGCTCAAGCTCATCGGGCCTGCGTTGCAGGCAGTGCGTGCCAATCGATGAAAAAGACTCTCATCATCGTCGGGGCCCTCATCCTTGTTGCAGTCATCATCTTTGCCAGCGTTCGGGGCGGCGGGTCGAAAGGGGAACCTGTCTACGTCGAGCCGGTGACGGCGCGCAACATTCAGGCGATCGTCACCGCCCCGGGCGAGGTCGACCCCAAGGTCAAGGTCAACATCAGCGCCCACATCGTCGGCAAGATCGAGAAGCTCTACTTCAAGGAAGGCGACAACGTCCGCAAGGGACAGAAGCTCGTCGATCTCGAGAAGACGGCATACCAGGCCGCCTTCCTGCGCGCACAGGCCGCGGTCTCCGCCGCCAGAATCGAGGTCGTGCGCGCAAAGACGGCCATGGCCACCACGGAGACCGCCTACAAGCGCGCCGTCAGCCTCGGGAAGCAGGGCATTCAGGCGCAGGAGCTCTTCGATCAGGCGCGCCAGGCGAACGACAATGCCGTGGCCGGCTACGACTCCGCCAAACAGGGCGTGGCCCAGGCGGAGGCACTCCTGCAATCCGCCCAGACCGATCTCGATCACACCACCATCCTCTCGCCGATCGACGGCAAGGCCGTACAGCTCAACGCCCATGAAGGCGAGGTGGTCATCACCGGGACGATGAACAATCCCGGCTCGGTCATCGCCGTCATCGCCGACCTTTCCGAGATCCTCGTGGAGGCCACGGTCGGCGAAACCGAGATCACCGGCATCCGGCTCGACCAGCCGGCCAAAATCCACGTCGACGCCATTCCGGACAAGGAGTACAACGGCCACGTCGCCGAGATCGGCAGCTCCGCCGCGCTCAAGCAGGGCACCGGCGCGGGCATGCGCTACTTCACCGTCAAGGTCCAGATCGACAACACCGACGACCGCCTGCGTCCCGGCATGACCGCGCAGGTCTCGATCATCACCATCACGGCCGGCAGCGCGCTGTCGGTGCCGATCCAGAGCGTCGTCGAGCGCGTTCCGCCGTCGCTGGCAAAGTCGAAGAGCGGTACGGACGATGAGGATGAGAACGCGCCGAAGTCGAAATACGTCTTTGTGGTCAAGGACGGCAAAGTGAAGATGACCGAGGTGAAGACCGGCATCAGCGACACGACACATGTCGCCCTCACCTCCGGCGTCACCGCGAAAGATCAGGTTGTCACGGGACCATTCCGCACGTTGAAGAAACTGAAGGACGGCGATTCCGTAGAAGTGACGAAGGAAGAGTCGAAGACTCCTCAAAGCGGGACGGCGTCAAAGTGAATCAAAACGGGAATCACCTGATCGAAATGCGCGCCCTGACGCGCACCTACCAACTCGGCCCCCAGGACATCTTCGCCCTGCGCGGCGTCGATCTCGTCATCGACCACGGCGAATATGTGGCCGTCATGGGACCGTCGGGCTCGGGCAAGTCGACGCTGATGAACATCGTCGGCTGCCTGGACCGCCCCTCCTCGGGGCATTACATCCTCGACGGAACGCCGGTCGAGGACATGAACGACGACGAGCTGGCCGCGGTGCGCAACAAGAAGATCGGATTCGTCTTCCAGACCTTCAATCTTCTCTCCCGCACCACGGCGCTGCAGAACGTCGAGCTTCCGCTCGTCTACGCCAAGATCGGCCGCGCCGAACGGCGCGAGATGGCCGAAGAGGCGCTGACGTCGGTCGGCCTTGGCGACCGGATGAACCACCAGCCGAACGAGCTGTCGGGCGGCCAGCGCCAGCGCGTCGCCATCGCCCGCGCCCTCGTCAACAAGCCCTCGTTGCTGCTCGCTGACGAGCCCACCGGAAACCTCGACTCCCAGACCGGCCGCGAGATCCTCGATCTCTTCCGCGAGCTCTCCTCACGCGGCAACTCCATCATCATGGTCACGCACGAGGACGACGTCGCCCAGGAGGCGCAGCGCGTCATTCACCTCCGCGACGGCAAGATCGTCGATTAAGCTTGGAACGGGATGTTCTTCGAAAACGTCAAGATCGCACTCCTCGCCATCGGCGCCAACAAGATGCGCTCGATCCTCACGGTCCTCGGCGTGATGATCGGCGTGGCCGCCGTCATCGCCGTCGTCTCGCTCGTGCAGGGGATGCAGTACCAGATCTCCAGTCAGCTCGAGAACGTCGGGGCCACGTTCATCCGGGTCGCGCCCGACTTCTCCGGCATGCAACGGAATCCGTTCCTTCCCGTTCCCTCGCTCACCTACGAGGATGCCGTCGCCGTCCAGCATGGTGCCACCGCCGTCCGCGCCTTTACCCCGCTCTTCATCGGCAATGCCTCGCTCAAGAACGGCGACACGCGCCACGACACCACGCTCATCGCCTGCAACCAGAGCTATCCCGACGTGGCCAAGCAGTTCGTCGATCATGGCCGCTTCTTCGGCACCCTCGACGAGGAAGCGAAGAAGCGCGTTGCGGTTCTCGGCTTCGAGGCCGCGCGGCAGCTTCAGCTCAGCGACGGAATCGGCAAGGACATCCGCCTCGATGACAACAACTTCACCGTCATCGGCGTGATGGAAAAGCGCGGCTCCTCGCTCGGCAACGATCCCGATGACGTCGTCTTTATCCCGTTCGCCACCGCCCAACTGCTCTACGGGCCGGATCGCATGCAGCACATCCCGATCGCGTTGCAGGTCCGCACCCGGGACGACATCGATCTGGCCAAGGAGCAGGTCACCGACATCCTGCGGGCTCGGCATCATTTGAAAAAAGGGCAACCCAACGACTTCCAGATCACCTCGCAGGAAGAGTTGATGAAGACGATCTCCACGGTGCTCAATACGACCACCGGCATCATGGGGGCCGTGGTCGGCATCGCTCTGCTCGTCGGCGGCATCGGCATCATGAACATCATGCTGGTGTCGGTGACCGAGCGGACGCGCGAGATCGGCATCCGCAAGGCCATCGGCGCGCGGCGTTACGACGTCCTGATCCAGTTCCTGATCGAGGCGGTGACGCTCTCCGGCTTCGGCGGCGCCATCGGCATCGCCGGCGGCTACCTCGGCGCGGCGCTCGTCCGGCTGCTGCTGAAACGCTGGCTCGAGCTCCCGCCGGTCCACACCCCGCTGTGGGCCATCGTCCTCGCATTCACCTTCTGCGCCATCCTCGGCATCATCTTCGGCATCTACCCCGCCGCGAAGGCGTCGAAGCTGGATCCGATCGAAGCTCTGCGCTACGAGTAGGGCAACGGTACACGCCCCGTGTCCCAACGGTACACGCCCCGTGTCCCAACGGGACGCGCCCGTGTCCCAACGGTACACGCCCCGCGTCCCAATGGTACACGCCCCGCGTCCCAACGGTACACGCCCCGCGTCCCAACGGTACACGCCCCGCGTCCCAACGGTACACGCCCCGTGTCCCAACGGTACACGCCCCGCGTCCCAACGGTACACGCCCGTGTCCCAACGGTACACGCGCGTGTCCCAACGGGACATGCCCGTGTCCCAACGGTACAGGCCCCGTGTCCCAACGGTACAGGCCCCGCGTCCCAACGGTACACGCCCCGTGTCCCAACGGGACATGCGCCGTGCCCAACGGGACAGGCCCCGTGCCCAATGCTGCGTGACGGTGTCCTCATCTGCGCTCATCTGCGGATAAGCCTTCCGCCGGCGCTACACTGAAAGGCGCATGAAAGCCGCCGTCTGCACGCGATACGGTCCGCCGGAAGTCCTGCAGATCCGGGACGTTGCGAAGCCTGTCCCAAGGGACGGCGAAGTGCTGATCAGGATCCGTGCGGCGGCGGTCACCTTCAGTGACTGTTTCGCCAGGAGCGGCTTCAAGGGTGCCCCGCGGATCATGCAGATCCTGGTGCGGCCGGTGCTGGGTATCAGGGGGCCGAGGAGGTCGATCCTGGGGTTGGTGCTGGCGGGGGAGATCGAACAGGCCGGCAAGCGCGTACGGCGCTTCGGGGTGGGCGACCGGGTGTTTGCCTTCACCATGCTTCATGGTGGCGGTTTCGCCCAGTACACCTGCCTGCGGGAAAACAAGACCATCGCTCTCGCTCCGTCCAACCTGAGCGACGAAGAGGCGGCGGCCATTCCCTACGGCGGACTCATGGCGTTGCATCACCTCAGGAAAGGCAACATTCAGAGTGGGCAACAAGTGCTCATCTACGGAGCATCCGGCGCGACAGGAACGTCCGCGGTCCAGTTGGCCAGGCACTTCGGAGCGGAGGTGACCGCGGTGTGCAGCACCACGAACCTGGAGTTGGTGAAGTCTCTGGGAGCAGACACGGTGATCGACTACACCACGCAGCACGGCCTGAGCGGAGGGAAGCACTACGACCTCGTGCTCGACGCGGTGGGAAGGCGAAAGACCTCGGCGCTGAAGGTGACCTGCAGCCAGGCTCTCGCGCCGGGGGGGAAGTACCTCTCGGTCGACGATGAGATGCCCAAGGTGTCGGCAGCCGCTCTGGCGCTGCTCGCGGAGTTGGCGGAGGGAGGGAAGCTAACGCCGGTCATCGACCGCCTCTACCCGCTGGAACAGATCGCCGAGGCCCACAGATATGTCGACGAGGGGCACAAGAAGGGGAACGTGGTCATCACTGTCACCTGAACGGGTCTCGCGGTCTCGCGGTAGGTCTGACGCACGAACCCGCAAGAGGCGGGGAGAAGCCCGGAGCGGTCAACGTTGCTGATTTCTTGATCCGGTTGCTGTTTACTCCACCAAAGGAGGTCTGAAGCCCCTGCGGAGAGGCTCTCCGCCCACCTCAGCAGGCTGTAGGCCTCTATGGGTAGGCTGTACGCCCACCCAAAGAGGCTGTAGGCCTCCAGCGGTAGGCTCCAGGCCCACTCCAGGAGGTTCCGGGCCTGTAGGGGTAGGTACCACGCCCGCCCAGGGAGGCTTCAGTCCTCTACCTGTAGGCTTCGCCGCCAGTCGTCCCGCTGAGGAAGCAGCGGAAGAAGCTGGATGCGCGGAAAGGAGACGTCGCCTGGCTCGCGGTAGGCCGGAACGCCGATCGTGATCGTTTCGTCGGGCACATCGAGACGCAGCGTTCCGTGCAGCGGGTCCCAGATCGAGAGGAGACTCGACCAGTTGCTGTTCGTATCCTCCCTTCGATTCGAGTGGTGGATGCCATGCATCCGAGGGGTTACGAAAACGCGCACGAGTAGGCGCTCGAAGCGTCGTGGCAGCCGAAGATTGCCGTGGTGAAAAAGGATCGACGCGAAGAGGATCGTCTGCCAGAGCCATACCGTGAACGGAGTGGCACCGATGGCAATGATCTGCGCCGCCCGATAGACGATCGACAGCGTCAGCTCACCGAAATGAATCCGTAGTGCAGTCGAGGAGTCGAGATCGAGATCGACATGGTGGACCAGGTGAAAACGCCAGAGCAGCGGCACGGTATGGTTTGCCCAGTGCCACCACCAGAGCGTGTAGTCGAGCAGGATGATGGCAACGACGACGCTCCACGGCCCCGGAAGACGCAGCCACCGCACGATGCCGACGTCATGGTGCTTCGCCCACGCCGCGACCGGGACGAGCAGGGGAGTCTGCAGGAGGGTCGTCACCGCCAGAGAGATCCCGCCCGTCGACAGATTGCGAATCGTGTGACGCAGCTTCGGTTCCACCCGAGCCCGCAGCGGGCGCACCGCCTCGGCCAGCAGCATGGCAACGAAGACCCCGGCGATCACTGCGGGCGAGATCCAGAATGGCACCTCTGCTTTCATGTGAGGATCATACGAGTCTTCGAGGCATTCGCTCGAAACCTCAGCGGCGAGACGCCAGCGCTCCGTGCAGCGCCCGCGCTAAACTCCCGCGCATGAAACGCTTTGCCTTGGTCATGACACTACTCGTTGCGGGCGCCTCCTTCGCCGCGCCGAAGAAAGCAACGCCGCCGATGAAACCGCTCACGCCTGCCGAGCTTCACGCGCTCGCGCACGACTACTACGAATGGCAGAAGAAGACCTACCCGGTCAGCGCCAGCGATCAGGGATACCACGCCGCTGACGACAAGCTCGACGACTTCTCGCCCGCCGCGACCGCGCGCAATGCCGCGCATGTGCGTGCGCTGCTCGATCGCGTGCGCGGCACGGACGTCACCGGCTGGCCGAAGGACGACGTCATCGACTGGCTGCTCTTTCGCTCGCAGCTCGAAGGGGCCGACTTTCCGGAGCGCGTACAGAAGCCGGAGGAGACCGATCCGCAGGTCTACGTCGGCGAAGCGAGCAACGCCATCTTCTCGCTGCTGAAGAAAGACTACGCCCCCGCGCGCACGCGGGCGCTGGCGGCGACGGCGCGGATGAAGGCCATGCCGGCCATGATCGAGCAGGCCGAGCGCAATCTGAAGAATCCCGTGCGCCTCTACGCGCAACTGGCCATCGATTCGGCGCGCGCCATCGATCCGCTCTTCTCCTCGAGCCTGATGACCATCGCCGGCGACCTCTCGCCCGACGAGCGCAATTCGCTCGATGCCGCTCGCGAGGAAGCGGTGGCCTCACTGCACGGCTTCGCCGACTGGCTGGAGAAAGACCTCCCGAAGATGACCGCCTGGAAGCCGATGGGGGAGGCGAACTACAACTACATGCTCCGCCACATCCTCCTCCTGCCGATGGATTCGCGCGACGTGGCGCACCTCGGCGAGGTGGAGCTGGGACGCTATCGCGCCCTCGAGGCCATGCTGGCCGATCCGTCGATGGCCGATCCCAATCCGGCACGCGTGAAGAACATCCCCCCCGATCAGCAGGCCTTCCTCGCCGCGTACGAGAGCCGCGAGAAGGAGATGATCGACTTCCTCAAGGAGAAGAAGCTGGTCACGCTGCCGCCGTATCTCGGTTCGTTCCAGATCCGCCAGCTCCCCGAGGCATTCAAGCCGACCAGTCCCGGCGGATTCATGAACCCGCCCGGCATCTACGACGCCGACGACGCCGGCTTCTACTTCATTCCGACCTACAACCCGCAGAGCGGCAACTTCTACATTCGCGCCGCCATCGAGGACCCGCGTCCGATCCTCGGGCACGAAGGCATCCCCGGCCACTTCCTGCAGCTCTCGATCGCCAATCACCTCGAGAACGAGATCCGGCGGCATCACGGCGAGAGCGTCTTCATCGAAGGATGGGCACTCTACGGGGAGGAGATGCTCGTGCGCGAAGGACTGTATGCGCCGGAGTCGGCGGGCGCGGCGCAGGTGCTGCGCCTGGCGCGTTACCGCGCCGCGCGCATCGGCGTCGACGTGAACCTGCACACGGGGCGCTGGTCGTTCGAACAGGGCGTGAGCTACTTCATGGACGGCGGCGGACTCGATAAAGAAGCGGCAGAAGGGGAGGCGGCCGGGGCGGCGTCGTCTCCGACGCAGAAGATCAGCTACGTCACCGGCAAGTGGCAGATCATGCGCCTTCTCGGGCGCTATCGCGACGCCAAGGGGGCCGATTTCCGGCTCGGCCGGTTTCACGACGACCTGATCGCACACGGCTCGCTGCCGGTGTCGATCCTGACCTGGATCCTGCTCGACGATCCGAGCGAGATCGAACGGGCCACCGGATTGAAGCTCGGCGCGAAGTAGAATTTGCTCTTTGGAGGTGCGCGATGCCTGTAGTCGACAAATACGAGCCCGGGATGTTTTGCTGGATCGAGCTGGCCACGAACGACGCTGCCGCCTCGAAGAGCTTCTACACGTCGCTCTTCGGCTGGGAGACCAGCGATATGCCGATTCCTGACGGCGTCTACACGATGTTTCAGAAGGACGGCCACGACCTCGGTGCGCTGTACCAGAACAAAGACGCGCCGCCGAACTGGGCGTCGTACGTTGCCGTGGCCAGTGCCGACGATTCCGCGAAGAAGGCGCAGGACCTCGGCGGGAACCTCATCGCCCCGCCGTTCGACGTGATGGACGTCGGGCGCATGGCCGTCGTCGCCGACCCGCAGGGGGCGACGTTCTGCCTGTGGCAGGCAAAGAAGCACATCGGCGCGGCGATCCGCGGCGAGACGGGCACGTTGTGCTGGAACGAACTGATGACGCCGGACTCCGCCGCCGCGCGCGACTTCTACTCCAGGCTCTTCGACTGGAACCTCAAGCCGAGTCCCGAGTACACCGAGATCAGCCTCGGATCGACCGGCATCGGCGGGATGTTGCAACTGACCCCCGACATGCAGGGAATGCCGGCGAGCTGGTCTCCCTACATCATGGTCGACGATTGCGATGCCACCGCCGACAAGGCCAAGTCCCTCGGCGCCCAGCTCTACGTGAAGCCGACCGACATCCCGCACGTCGGCCGTTACGCCGTCATCGGCGATCCCCAGGGGGCGATGATCGACATCATCAAGGTAGCGATGTAGAACTTTGACGGCCGCTCGCGAGCGACAGCCTGCCGGGGCAACCGCCCCCTCATCCGCCTTCGGCACCTTCTCCCCCCAGCTGAAAAGCGCTGGGGGGAGAAGGGCTCTCGAGGGGAGGGTTTGGCGAGATTCTGAGGTGAAGAATCAACGCCGTTCTACACTGAACCAATACCCGCACTCTCCAATCGAGAGCCCTTCTCCCCCAGCGGTTTCTTGCTGGGGGAGAAGATTGCCGAAGGCGGATGAGGGGGCGGTTCTCGCGATGCTCTACTTCTTCCGCGTGTAGGTGATGTCCATCATCTTGAACATCTTCCCGTCCGGGCCGGCGCCCCACATCTCGAGGGTGTGGTGATCGTCGTCGAGGACGGTCAACTTCTCTTTGATGGGGGAGGCCTTGCCGGTCATCGGATCGTCCATCGTCGAATTGAACGTGAATGAGTTGCCCGAGGCGTCGCCGGTCGAAACCATCATCGCAGTGGTCGCGGTGTCCATCCAGGTACCGACGTACTTCTTCTTGATGTTGTCGTAGCCGGTATAGCCGATGCCGTGGAAGGGCATGTTCATGAACGTGCCGGAGAATTGCTGTTCGACCCAGCGGCCGTCGAGAGCCCAGGAGTTCTCGGAGACGCCGCCGCCGACCGCCGGAGGGGCGCCCGGCTGCATGAACATCTTCACGTCTGCGTTGAACGTGCCCACCATCGCCCCGAGCTTCTTGTGAGCGTCGCCGGGCGTGGCGGCCTTCATCATTGCTTCCATCTGCGCCTTTTGATCGGCGGCAGCCTGGGCCTTCGGGTCATCGGCGAAGGCAAGGGTGGCGGTGACGGCGACGAGGACGGTGGCGGCCAGGATTCTGTAGCGCATGAATCTTCTCCTCTTTCGAATCAATTGTTGGAAACGAGGAGACGATTGTAGCCCTCCGGCCGCGGACTCTACTTGCTGTAGACCGTGACCTCCGCCGACGACCCTACGGCCACCTGATCGGCCGGAGGACCGTTCCACGAAATGCGCACCGGAACGCGCTGCACCACCTTCACGAAGTTGCCGGAGGCGTTGTCGGGCGGAAGGAGCGAGAAGGAGGCTCCGGTACCGCCGGAAAGGCTTTCCACATGCCCCTCGAAGTCGCGCCGGCCGAGCGCATCGACGCGGACCGTGGCGCGCTGGCCGGGCCGCATGTCGCGCATCTGCGTCTCCTTGAAGTTGGCCAGAACATACGTCGTCCGCGGCACGAGCTGCACGACCGGCATGCCGGCGGTGACGTACGATCCGGCATGGACGGCGAGCTTGGAGGCGATGCCGTCGCGCGGCGCGACGATCTTTGTGTACGAGAGGTTGAGCTGCGCCGCCTTGACCGCGGCCTCCGCGGTGGCGATGCGGGCGTGGGCAAGCCGGGCCTGGGCCTCTGCACCCGTGATCTGCGCCTGCACCGGCGCGCTCTGTTGCACTCGACCCTGTGCAGTCTGAACGTTGGCCTGGGCTGCCTGGCGGGCGTTCTCGTTTTCAACGAGCTTGGCTCTGGCCTGCGAGAGATCGGCGTCGGCCGATTCGTGCGCGGCGCGTGCGGCATCGACCTGCGCTTTGGAGATGTCGCCCTTTCCTCCGAGCTCCTCGGCGCGCTGGAAGTCGAGCCGCGCCTTCTGCGCGTTCGCACTGGCACGCGTGACCGAGGCACGCGCCTCGTTGATCGATGCCGCCGAGCTGTCGACATTCTCTTTGGAGCTTTGCAGCGCTCCCTGCGCCGAGGTGAGAGCGCCGCGCGCGGCCGCGGAGGTGACGGCGGTGCGGGCGTCGGCGTCGGCCGCCTGTGCCTGCGCGGTCGCCAGGTCGCCCTCGGCCTGTGCCAGTTTGACCTGCGCGTCCGAGGGATCGAGATCGGCGATCGGCTGGCCGGCGTGGACCGGCTGATTCTCCGATATGTAGACAGCGGTCACCTGTCCGGCAACGCGCGACGCCACCGGCACGATGTCGGCAGAGATCTGCGCATCGTCCGTCACTTCCTTCCCGGCGGAGAGAAAAGCGTAGATGCCGTAGCCGATCAGCAGCGCCAGCACGGCGCCGCCGAGGATGAGATAGAGGCGTTTCGCCTTCGAGGGAGCGATGGCCGGCTCATGCTCGGCGATCTCCGGCATGTTGCCGGCGGTGGTTTCGGTCGTCGTCATTTACATCTCCACGTGTACATCGGTCTTTTCTCCGGCCTTCGGCGCCTTCAGGAAGAAGACGAGCGGAAGAACGCAGAGAAACAGGATTCCTGCGAGATAAAAGAGTTTTTCGAACGAGAGCATCATCGCCTGCTGGCGAAGCTGCCCATCGATCATCCGGGCGGCGGTCTGGCGTGCGGCGATTGCGTCGAGGCCGCGGGACTGAAGCATCCGCTGGATGGCGGCCATGCGCGAGGCCATGGCCGGCGATGAGATCGAGAAGTGCGGCAGCATGTCGCCGCGGGCTTTGGTGCTGAAGCGCGCCAGCAACGTTGCGAACACGGCCAGCCCGACGGAACCGCCGGTCTGGCGGAGCAGCGAGTTGAGTCCGGTGGCGTCGGATAGCCGATGCCGGGGGATGGTGCTGAGGGCCATCGTCGTCAGCGGGATGAAGAGGCAACTGAAGGCCACGCCCTGGATGATCAGAACCTGGACCACGTCGGTGCTCGACGTCGCCAGTGTGTAGTGACCCATTTGCCAGGCGGTGTAGGCGAAGAGGACGATGCCGAAGGCCACCACGAGCCGCGGCGAGACTTTGTTGTAGAGCCGGCCGACGATCGGCATCACCACCAGCATGCTCAGGCTGCGCGGCATCAGAGCGAGGCCTGACTGCGTGGCCGAGAAACCGAGCAGAAACTGCATGAACAACGGGAGTAGGAATGTCACCGCCATCAGCATGGCGAACATGACCGCGCCGATCAGCGTGCCGGACGTGAAGACGACATCTTTGAAGAGTGAGAAGTCGACCGCCGGGACGCGCGCGCTCAACTCCCGGATGACCAGCGCCACCAGCGAAACGATGGCTACCAGAGCGATGATCTTGATCTCGCCCGACTGAAACCAGTCGTTCCGGTTCCCCTCCTCGAGCACGTACTGCATCGTGCCCAGCCCGATGAAAAGGAGCGCGATGCCGCCCCAATCCATGTTCTTCCGCTGGCGGATCGCCATCGTATGCAGGGCCGCGCGGACATCCTCCGGTTCCTGCACGAAACGGGAGACCATCAGCAGCGAGATGATCCCGATGGGGACGTTGATGTAGAAGATCCACGGCCACGAGTAGTTGTCGACGATGTAGCCGCCGAGGGTCGGGCCGAAGGCGGGGCCGAGGACCACCGCCATGCCGAAGAGCGCCATGGCCATCCCCTGCTCCTTCGGCGGAAAGGTCTGTCGGAGGATGGCCTGCTCGGTCGGCTGCAGCGCGCCGGCACCGAGGCCCTGGAGGATGCGGAAGAGGACCAGTAGCGGCAGCGTCCGCACCATCCCGCAGAGCGCGGAACCGATGATGAAGAGCGCCAGGCAGACCATGTAGACCCGCTTCTGGCCGAACAGCCGCGCCAGGAATCCGGTCAGCGGCATGACCATGACCGTGGCGATGACGAAGCCGGTGGTGACCCAGGTGATCTGTTCGATGGTCACGCCGAGCGAGCCGGTGAGATGGGGGACGGCCACGTTGACGATGGAGGCGTCGATGGCACCCATCAGCGTGCCGAAGGTGATCGAAACGGTGACGAGCCATTTGTTGACCGGCTTGCGATCCGGGCGAGTCATCGCGCCTCCGGCCGCATCGAACGTCGCGGCGGCGGAGGTCACGGATGATCTCCCGTCATGTACCGCCGGATCCCGCCGGTGGCGTGCTCGTAATCGAACTGCGCGGCCGCGGCGTCGGCCTGCGCGGCGATGGCGTCTTCGTGCGCCTGGCGATAGGTGTCCTGGGCCCGGTCGACTTCGACCGGCGAGCCGTATCCTGCCGCGCGGCGGTCCCGCGCGACGGTGAGAGCCTCTTCGGCAACCTGCACGCCTTCATTCGCCACCGCCACCCGAGCCTCGGCGTTCTGCAGCGTCATCAGCGAGCGGCGGACGTCCTGCTCGACGTCGCGCTCGATCTGGATGCGCCGGGTCTGCGCATCGTGCAGTTGCACCTTGGCGCGAGCGACGTTGGCGTTGATGTCGGCGTGGAACAACGGAACGCCGAGGTTTGCGGCGATGCGGCGGGTCCAGAGGAGATTGGTAGAGTGGTTTCCGCTCAGGTCCCCTTCGAAATCGACGGAGACGCTCGGCAGCAGACGAGCCTTTGCCGCTTCGACGGTGAGCCGTGCCGCGTTTTCCAGTTCCTCCGCCTCGCGCATTTCCGGGCGCTGTTTGCGGGCGGTATCGAGCGAGGTATCGACAGGGGGGACGGTCGTTGGGGCGATGGCGGTATCGGCGATGACGAGCTCGCGCGACTCATCGGCGCCGATGGCGTTCAGCAACGCCAGCGAGGCGTTCTGCTTGTCGTTCTGCGCGGCGAGCAGGGCCTGCCGCGCGCGGGCGAGCTGCACATTGGCCTGCGCGACGTCGAGGCGGGTTCCGGTGCCGGCTTTGAACTCGTCCTGTGACGTCTGCAGAAGACGGGTGAAGAGCGCGATGTCCGCCTCGCGCGCGCCGATCTGCGACTGCGCCCGCTGGACGATCAGATACAGGCGCGCCACCGATGCCGCGACGTCGTTCTCCGCCTGCTCGTTCTGATAGTGGCTGGCGTTTGCGCTGCTCTTCAGAGACTGGTAGTGGCGCAGCGCGGCTAGGTTGAAAACCTGCACTGCCGCCGCCAGTTGGGCGTCGGTAACGTTGAACGGTCCGACGACGGGCGGCAGTCCCGGAAGCGAGAAGCCGAAGGTCTCGAGGTTGATGGACTGGTTGTAGCGGATGAACTTCGCGTCGGCCTGGGGCAGCAGCGAATTGAAGGCCTCGGACCTGGCGATGCGCGCGAGCTGTTCGTTGGAGCGCGCCAGCTCGGCCTGTGTTCCCGTGCCGAGGGCCAGACGGATGGCCTCGCCGACAGTGAGATGGAGCGGCGTGGTCTGCGCGCGCGCACTGACAGCGATTGCGAAAAGGAGGAAGGGAAATCGTTTCAAACGCATGCAGTTGAGTTTGCCCTGGCGTGAGGCTGCAATTGGGCGGCCACCGAACGACCGTTCGGTTAGTTCGAAAGTAAATGGATTTTCTGGACGGGTCATTCCTCCCCCTGGGACCGCGGGCGTCCCGCCCGCGCTTGAAGGCAGCAGGATGGCGGGCATTAAACGCGGTCGAGACGGGCGCGCTTGCGATCAGCACGATGGCGGGCGTCACACGCGCGCGGGACGCACGCGGTCCCAGGGGGGCAGACCTATCGCTTCGCGGTTGTTTCCTCAACCGCGACGTGCGCGTCCACGAACTCCGGGTCCCACGGTTTGCTGATGACGCAGGAGTTGATGCCGCCGACGCCCATGCTCAGCTTGCCGCTGTAACCGCTGTCGACGGCGCAGCCGTCGCTGGAGACGAATTTGGCGTCCTGGATTTTCACGTCGTCATGCAGATCGTCCTCGTCGAGGGCGGTCGGGTAGAGGCGTCCCTTCGACATGCCGAGGTGCTGCGCCGTCAGCTCCCAGGCGCCGCCGACGGACATGCCGTGGCCAAAGGTGCCTTTGCGCGCGGTGAAAAGGACCTCGGCGTGCAGCATCTCCAGCGAATTGGCGATCTCGCTGGCGTCGCCGGGCGTGGCCGTGGCGTGCATGTCCCAGGTGGTGACGTCCGAGGCCTGGACGTCTTCCATCGCCTTCTGCATCGCCAGTTGCGGGCCGCCCTTCGATGGCGTGATGATGTGATGCGCATCCGACGATATCCCGACGCCGACGATCTCCATGCCGACGGGATGGAAGCCGTGCGCCATCAGCTCCATGGCATCGCCGACGATCCAGACGCACGAGCCGCCGGCGATGTGCGTCCCCTTGAACGCGGTAAGGGGATGGGAGACGTCGGCGTCGGCGGAGAGGACGTTGGCCTTGTAGAAGGCGGAGATGACCATCGGGTGCGGCGGGGGATCGGTCATGCCGATGACGACCGCTTTCGCCTCGCCGAGGTTGATGGAATCGACCGCCATCTTCAGTGCGACGCCGAACGACGCGCAGGCGGCCACCGGCGCGAACGCCGGCCCGACGATGTGGCCGATCATCGACACCTGCGAGGCCGGGATGTTGGCGATGTTCCAGAGCAGGTTCGGCGAGACGGAGGCCCACGGCTCGTCGGGGCATCCCCACTTCTTGTTCAGAACTTTGATCTTGTTCAGCTTCTGGCGGATGGTGCTCAGAGCTTTCGCCGATCCCGTTGAGGGGGGCACTGGCTCGGACTGAATGTCGGCCGCTTCCGCCAGATACCGAATGAGCTCGTCGCTCTTCGGCGCCCAGAAGGACTCCCACATGTGCTTTGCATCGATCCAATCCTCGGAGCCGATCGGGAAGTCCTTGGGGTTTTGCGGTGCATCCGGATCGGGCTGGCCGCCGATGTGGGCGCGCAACGCCGCGCAGCGCTCCGGGGCGGCCCAGAATTCGTTCCACTTGCGGAAGGCGCGGTCGTAGGCCAGCGTCTCGGCGGCGGTCACGGTCAGCTCGCCGATGCCGGTGCCGATGTAGACGTGCGCCTGCATGCCGAGGGACTGGAGATACTCCTCGATACCGGGGTTCTGCGTCAGCGACTGGATGAAGGCGCCGATGCACGACAGCACCATCGGCCCCATCTTCTCTTTGAGCTGGCCGAATTTCGCCGGCGGGAAGCGCTGATCGAACCAGTCGTGGTAGGTTTCGAAATCGAATTCAGGGTAGCCGACGAGGAAATTCGACGGTCCGAACCCTCTGAATGGGGTGAGCCAACTTTCGGGGCGTTCCAGATTTCGCTCGAATGTATCGATGTCCGGAGACTTCGGTGCGACCACGCCCCATCCGAAAACACCGATTCGTTTCCGTGCGTCCATGGGGGGCGCATTGTAAGCGAATCCTGTCAGGGAAATTGCATGGTGGCGTGAATCCGGCTAGATCAACTCCGTCGATGAGGTGTCCGTGAGAAAAACAGCGAGGCTGTCGCTTCTGATCCTGATGTCGCTGGCGCTTCTCGCCCCCGGCTGCCGGGGGAAAGGGCCGTCAGCGACCACGACCGCACCGACGACGCAGACGATCGCTCCCGCCGACGGCCAGCCCTCCACCAACGGCGGCGATGCCGTGACCCAGACCGTCGACGTGGAAGACGGACGCTCCGAAGACGACGGCGGCGTGCTGACCAATCCGCAGAAGGCGAAGACGCCGGGGAAGGCGCCCGTGAAGCCGCCGGTCAAGAAGAAGAAGTAACGGCGGCGGTAATCGGGGCTTCGCCGTTGTCGGTTATCGGTTATCGGTTGTCTGTGGTTTTACAGCATCGCGAGTAACTCGAGGCTGTGGCGCCAATCAGATACGTTAACGGTCCGCCGAACTGATAACCGATAACCGACAACCGATAACGGCGAAGCCCATGAATTACGACGCATTCATCGAACGCGACCTCACCGCCATCCCCGCGGTGATTGCCGCGTTTCGCGCGGATCACTCGGCCGAGGAAGCGTGGACGGCGGTCACGCGGTTTGCCGTGCTCGCTTTCGCACCGTCGCAGCATTCGAAACACGCCCTTCTGGCCTGCCTTTCGACGTGGGACCTTCGCGCCGACCTCGGCGAACGATTCGATGAGGCGATCGTCGAATGCGCGGTTTACGCGGCGGCGAGCAGACAGCCGTGGAGCGAGCCTCCGATGCTCGATCCTCCCAAGCTGGAGTCCGATCAACGAGGCGATCTCGAGGAATTGCGCGCCGCCATCGCCGCCTCCGATCGACTCCGCGCCGAGCGATGGCTGGCATCGCGTTACACCGATCCCGAGCTCGCGCACGACTACTTCACCGCCGCCTCCGACGATTTCGAAGACCTCGGCCACAAGCTGATCGTCGCAACCGCCGCCTGGCGGCTCGCCGATCTTCTCGGCGAGAAGGGGAGATACGCCATGCTGCGTGTGGGGGTTTGGGAGATGGCGGCGTACGGGGGGCGGGAGTCGGGGGTCGGGGGTCGGAGTAGGACGCCGGATCTCGAATCCCTTTGCACCTCGCTCGTTACAAACATCGTCGCGAACGGCGGGGACATCGTTAGTGCCCACGAGCTTTTTCTCTTCGATGCCGCGCTGCAAACAGCCGATGACGACGTAATCCGCCGCGTGTGCGACCACCTTGGCGATCGCAACCCCGCTCCGACCCTCGACCGCCGACTCCCGGCTCCCGAAATCCCCAGCTATCGCTTTGCCCGCGACTACGGTGCCTGCCTCAAGGCGCACGCCGTCGCCAATCGTCTGCATTCGCGGTTCCCCAACGCGGACTTCGGTGACATGCTCGCGGCCGTGCATCACAATCTTGCTACCGCGCCGTCATTCGAGGGGATGTCGTTTGCGTAGAGCGCTGCCGCTCGTAGCGCTGCTCGTTGCTTCGTACGCCGGCGCGCAGGCCCTGCCGGCGCTCGCGCAGCGGATCGATGCGATCACGTCGAAGCCGCCGCTCGACGCGGCGATCTGGGGCATTTACGTCGCCGACGATGCGGGGAAGACGATCTACGCTCGCAACGAGCAGACGCTCATGACGCCGGCGTCGAACCGCAAGCTCTTCGCGGCCGCGGCAGTGGCATCGTGCAATCCCCTCGACCGGCAACTGACGACGGAGCTCTGGCGCGACGGCGATGACGTCATCCTCCGCGGCGGTGGCGATCCGTCGCTGGGCGGACGGTGGGCGTTCGACCGCGATGCCGTCTTCGCACCGTTCATCGCCGTGCTTCGTGCCCGCGGGATCGCCGAGGTACGCGATGTCATCGCCGACGCCTCGCTCTTCGATCGGGTCACGATTCCGCCGAGTTGGAAAGTCGGCAACCTCGGCAGCGACTACGCCGTTCCGACCGATGCGCTTGCCTACAACGAGAATGTCGTGGGCGTCGTCGCCGACCGCTGCGCGCATCCGATCGTCGCCACCGACCCGCCGTTCGTTCCGGCCACGGCCGCGGTTGTGTGCGGAGCCGGCGAGCCGGTTGTTCTCTCCGATTCCGGCAACACCATCGCCATTTCCGGAAACATGCCGGAGCACTTCCAGGCGCTCGCCGGTATCGGCGATCCGGCGCTCTACGCGGCCCAGGCGCTGCGCGATGCCCTGCGCCGCGCCGGAATCGTGGTGACCGGCAAGGCGGCCGTCAACGTCGCGCCGCGTGTCTGGCGCGAGCGGCTGGCCGTCATCGAATCGCCGCCGCTGTGGCAGATCCTTTCGGTCGTGCTCAAGCCGAGCCAGAACCTTTACGCGGAGATGCTCTTCAAAGGCCTGTCGGCGGGCGGTGCCCAACCGGCGTCCTACGCGGCCTCGGAAGAGATCGAGCGGCGCTTTCTGACCACCGAGGCCGGCATCCCGGATGGCGAGTTCCGCTTCGTCGACGGCTGCGGCCTGTCGCCGGACGATCTGGTCACGCCCCATGCGATCGCCACCCTGCTGCGCTGGATGAACGAACCGGCACGGCGAGGCGTCTGGTCGCTGATGCTGGCGCAGCCCGGCGAGGAGGGGACGTTACGCCGCCGCCTACTTCCCCTGGTGGGCCGTCTGCACGGAAAGACCGGCAGCATCAACGGCGTGAACGCCCTGAGCGGCATCATCGAAAACCCGGACGGTACGCACCGCTACTTCTCGATCATCATCAACCACCACATCGGAGATTCGAGCGAAGCCGTTCATGCGATCGACGCGGTGGTGGCTGAGATTGCGAGGTAACTGCGCTGCTGCGTTGTCTGCCTGCGGCGTTTTCTGCGCTGACGCGCGTTGTCTGCGGCGTGCGCGCCGCGTGGTCAGAGATTCAGAATCCGCGACGAACCGACAACGCGCGTGAGCGCAGACAACGCCGCAGGCAGACAACGCGCGAAAGCGCAGAAAACGCGGCGAAGCCGCAGCTCACACCAGCATCGAGAAGTCGCGGACGGCCTGCCGCAGCCGGTCGAGGTGGCGTGGTTCCTCGGTGATCCGTCGCTTGAGCTCCTCGGCGAACGGAAGGTCGTTCCGGCGCTCCTCGGCCGTGCCGTGCGATTCGAGGAAGTCGATCCATTTGTCGGGATCGCCGTCGAATAACGAAAAAAGCATGTGGATGCGCGCGAAGTTTGCGACCAGCACCGACAGATTCGCGGTTTCTACCCAGTCGTAGGTCTCGACAGCCATTGCCTGCACGGAGAACCTCCTGAACTAGGAGTGACGGAAAGGCGTCTGTCCCTACCCCCTGAGCCGAAAATAAAATTTATTTAATCAATCGCCGCGAGCTCAGCCGTTTGGCCGTTCCACGTTCCGTACGACAGGCAGCGCACGCAGGTGAAGCTGTACTCGGCCAGGCCGGTAGTGGGGTTTTCCGACGACTCGATCTCGAGCTCCGACTGGCAGCGATAGCAGAGGTTAGCGTCGCCACGCTCGATGTTCTCCAGAAACCCTTCCACCTGCTGGCGGTGGAACTCCATCTGCCGCGGCCGCTGGGGAATGGTGATCGACTCCCTGCCGCGCGGGCAGGTCAGGACGATGTGGTCGGCGAAGGTGGTCTGGACGAAGCTGCCGGCCATGATCACGCCCGGATGCTTCGGACACGCCACCGGTTTCCCGGACCAGTACGCGCGCGCCAGATCGCGAAGTTGTTGTACGTCGTTAGCCATGTTTTTGATTTTATCCTGACGCGCCGCGAAGCGGAGCGTCAGGATCTCTGGTGCGCCCGCGCCGACGTCGATCGGAGCCGCCAAAGCCGATGCCGCTGAGGTTATGGGAATGCAAGGACGGCATGGGAAACGGGTTTGGATCATTTCGAACCTCCCGTCGATGACAAGCGACGAGCTTGTGTCTGACCATCGGAGCTTGCTCACCGGACGCTTGACCTCTGGCTGCCACGGGTAGGAATTGAAGATCAACGCGTATGCCTCCAGGGCACCATGGGGGCTGATTAGTAGACGCGTATGGCCCGCAAACCCTCCACGAGGGGGGTCGATATCAGATGCGTATGACCTCAAGGCCACTACGGGGAGGGGTGAATACCAGACATGCATGAGTCACGGCTCCGCGAGGGGGGTGAATGCCAGACGCGTATGACCTCAAGGCCATCGCAGTTCGCGTGACGCAAGCGCGGTTGATATTGACCCCCATCGCGATTGATATTGACCCCCATCACGAGTGATCTTGACTCCCATCGCCAGTCGCGTGAGGCAGTCGCAAGTGATCTTGGCCCCCCTGCCCAGTGATAATGAACCCGTCGCCAGTCGCGTGAGGCAGTCGCAAGTGATCTTGACCCCCATCGCCAGTCTTGCGACGTCAATCGCGAGTGACTTCGAGGCCATCGCAGTCGTGTAAATGCCATGCCAGGAGAGTATGACCTTCAAGTTGCGCTGACGAGGCACGAGCGCCGTCCGTCTCGGCGGCCAGCCACCCCGGGCCAGCCGGCGAGACGCCAGCGCTCCGTCAGCGCTTCGCCGCCTCGATCTCTCCGAAGACCCTGAGAAAGTTCCCGCCGAGGACCTTCTCCACATCCCCCTCGGACAGGCCGCGTTCGAGCAGGCGGCCGGTCAGGAGCGGCAGGCCGGCCGCGGTTTGCAGGCCGGCCGGCAAAGCGGGGACGCCATCGAAGTCGCTACCGATGCCGACATGGTCGATGCCGGCCACCTTGGCGGCGTGCAGGATGTGGTCCGCGGCGTCGTCCAGCGTCGCCTGCGGGCTGCCGAGGGTGTTGAACCATTCGAGGTAAAGGTCCCAGTCGGTGGCATCGTTCGGCATCTCCTCGGTGCCGCCGGCGGAATCGCTGCTCACACGCTTCTGCGAATTCATGATCACCTGCGCCACCGTATCGTTCAGGAAGGCGGAGAAGAAGTTGATCATGCAGACGCCGCCGTTCCTGGCCAGATCGCGAAGCATGTCGTCGGTCATGTTGCGGGGATGGCGGCAGAGGGCGCGGCAGGACGAATGCGTGGCCACGACCGGCACGCGCGTCGTCTCCAGCACCGCGTAGAAGGCCGCGTCGGAGACATGCGAGATGTCGACGATCATGCCGAGGTCGTTCATCGTGCGTACGACGTCGCGTCCGAAATCAGTCAGACCGTTGTGCCGCCCGGCGTCGCCCGAGGAATCGCACCAGTTGTTGGTGTTCACGTGCGTGAGCGTCAGATAGCGGGCCCCGAGCGAGTAGAAATCGCGCAGGATCGACAGCGAATCCTCGATGGCGTGCCCACCCTCGACGCCGATCATGATGGCTGTCTTCCCATCCACCTTGGCCCGGCGAATGCCCGCGGCATCGGTGCAGAAGGTCAGCACGTCCGGACGCCGCTTCACCTCGGCGTGAATGAGATCGATGGTGCGATAGGCAAACCGCGCCGCTCCCCGGCCCGCATAAAACGGCGGCACGTACGCGGCGAAGAACGATGCGGTGATCCCCCCCTCCCGCATCGATTTCAGATCGAGCTGCGCCTCGGGATCATGCTCGTCGAGGTGCAGGTTGTGGCGAAGGAGGCGATAAGGCGTGTCGCAATGCCCGTCGACGATGATGGCGCGGTTGTGGACGGCTGAAGTTGTCATCGGGCGGGATCGTACTTCACTAGGAAGAGGCTTATCCGCAGATTACGCAGATAGACGCAGATGGAAGACGGTTTTATCTGCGTTCATCTGCGTCATCTGCGGATGGTCTTTGTCGAAAGTACACTACGCGCCGCAAATGAACCTTTCCAGGCAGATCGCGTGGCGGTATCTGCGGCGGCCGACGGACCGGCTGGTGTCGGCGGTCGGATTCGTCTCCGTGCTGGGGCTGGTCATCGGGGTGATGGCGCTGGTGATCTCGATGGCGTTGATGACCGGCTATCGCGGCGATCTGCAGCGGAAGTTACTCGGCGGGAACGCGGAGATCTTCGTCTACTCCGTCGGTGGACCGATCGCGGACACGAACCGGCTGGTGTCGCTGGTTCGCGGGGCGCCGGGAGTGGCCGAGGCGGCGCCGGTGCTGTTCAAGAACGCGCTGGTGACGACGGAGCGGATCTCCACCGGCACCGAGGTGATGCTGAAAGGGATCGAGCCGACGCGGGGGAAAGACTCGCCGATGATCGCGAAGATCGTCGGGCCGCGGAGTGCGTTCAACACGGACGAAGGGGAGCGCGGCGTGGCCATCGGACGCTACCTGGCGAAGAAGCTGGGGGTGACGAAAGGGCAGTCGATCAGTATCACGGTGCCGGTCGAGGACAGCGGCAGCTTCCTGCCGCGCAGCGCGTCGTTCGTGGTGACGAACGTTTTCGACACCGGTTTCTATGAGTTCGACGCGCGCTGGCTCTTCATCGATCTGCGCGAAGCCGAGGCGCTGCTCAACGCCCCCGGCGCGGCGAACCTGCTCGAGGTGAAGCTCGTCCCCGGCGCCGACCTCGACCTGGTCGCGCGCGCCATCGATGCCCGCACCGACCATCGCTACGCCATCAGCGACTGGCGCGACATGAACCGGCAGCTCTTCTCGATGTTGAAGATCCAGCAGTTGGTGCTCTTCATCGTCATCGGCCTGATCGTCTTCGTCTCGACGTTCAACATCGTCTCGACGCTGATCATGACGGTTCACGAGAAACGGAAGGAGATCGGCATCCTTTCGTCGATGGGGGCGGAGTCGGGGACGGTAAGCCGCATCTTCGTCTGGTACGGGACGATGGTGGGCCTTTTGGGCACGGCCACGGGCATGCTCCTCGGCGTGGTGATCTGCTGGGTGATCACGCGCTACAACCTGGTGTCGTTTCCTCCCGAGATCGCCCAGGTCTATTTCGTCTCCTCGATCCCGTTCGTGACCAGGCCGATCGATCTGGGGATCATCGCCGCGTTCTCGCTGATCGTCTCCTTCGGCGCGACGATCCTGCCGTCGCTGCGGGCGGCGCGGTTGAATCCGGTGGAGGCGTTGCGGCATGAATAGACGGGGTTGCGGGGTCTCGAGGTTACGCGGTCTCGCGGTGTCTGGCTGTTAAGTTGCTGGGTTACAAAGTAGGAGCAATCCCGATTGGACTCAGCAACTCAGCAACCCAGCAACCGAACACCTCGAGACCCCGCAACCGCGAGACCGCGAAACCCCGCCTATAATCTTCGCTCGATGCCCGCCCGACTCATTCTCGAAGATGGAACTGTGTACGACGGAGAGCCATTTGGCTCCACGGCCGATGCCATCGGCGAAGTCGTTTTCAATACCTCGCTGACCGGTTATCAGGAGATCGCCACCGATCCGTCGTATCGCTTTCAGATCGTGGTGATGACCTATCCGCACATCGGAAACTACGGCATCGAGGCCGCCGTGGCGCAGCACGAGAAGCCGCAGGTGGCCGGCTTCGTCGTCCGCGATGCCATCGCCGAGCCGTCGAATGCGCATTCGGAGATGTCGCTGGCCGACTATTTCGCGCGCAACGGTATCTCGGCGATTCAGGGCGTCGATACGCGCGCATTGACGCGCAGGATCCGCAACGAAGGAGCGATGCGCGGCATGATCACCAGCGACAGCGCCCGCGGCGTCGGCAGCGTGGTCGAGGAGCTCCTCCACGCGCCCTCGATGAGCGGACTCGATCTCGTGCAGCGGGTGACCGCTCTCCGTCCCTACACGTTCGACGAGCCGCCGGCGCATGCGACGAAGCGGATCGCGCTCTACGATTTCGGCGTCAAGCGCGACATCCTCCGGCACCTCTCGCGGGAGGGCTGCGACGTGACCGTCTATCCCGCCACGACGCACGCCGATGAGATCCTGGCGCAGCGTTTCGACGGGGTGATGCTGTCGAACGGCCCCGGCGATCCGGAGCCGGTGACGTACGCGCAGGAGAACATCCGCCAACTCATCGGCAAGGTGCCCATCTTCGGCATCTGCCTCGGCCATCAGCTTCTCGGGCTCGCCCTGGGCGGGCGAACGTACAAGCTGAAGTTCGGTCACCGAGGGGGGAACCATCCGGTCAAGGACCTTCGCAACGGACGGGTCGAGATCACCGCGCAGAATCACGGTTTCTCCGTCGATCCCGATTCGCTATCCGACACCGACGTCGAGCCGACGCACATCAACCTCAACGATCAGACTCTGGAAGGGTTCCGCCACCGCCGCGAGCCGGTCGTGGCCGTTCAGTACCACCCGGAGGCGGCGCCCGGTCCGCACGACTCATTTCACCTTTTCGGCGAATTCATGAATTTGATCGATGAGTGGAAGGGGTAGGCTATTTGAAAAGCATCCAACCACAGAGACACAGAGGACACAGAGGTTCTGTTTTTCTCTGTGTCCTCTGTGTCTCTGTGGTGAAAGTTTTTCGCCTCACACGCGCAAATCGAGTGTGGCGGTGTCAAAACCGCCGCGGTGACCGCGGGCTCCGACGCTGATTCCGGACATCCACTGCAGCACGTTGGCCATGTCCGCCTCCGCCTCCAGGCGTTGGCGCGCGCCATGGTCGGCCTCGGCGATCGTCAATTCCAGAACGGCGTGTACAAGCTCCTCACTCACGTCACGGCGGTTCAGCAAACGCCGTGCCGGTAGAATCAATCCAGCGCGATGATTCCGTCTTTCCAGAGCTTGTAAAAGATGAGCATGGCATCCGGCTCGCGGATCGGGGAGATCTTGATCAGCGATCCGAGGTCCCATTGGCCGTTGATGCGGGAAAGCAGGAAGCCCTCGTTCGGTGTGAAGTTCATCCGCGTGATCTCTTCGAGATCCCTGGCAACGCGCGGCACTTTCGAGTCGTGCAGCCCCTGACCGCGCAGGTCGGAGAGGATCGCCGATTCCGCCCCTTTGATGGCGTTGCGCACGCGCTGGTGGCTCGGATCGAGGTTCTCCGCCGCTTTCAGGAAGCGTTGCGCCTTCTCGTAGTCACGCCCGCGCAGCGACTGCTGGGCGCGCGCGATGAGCGAGAGGATCTCGTCGTCTTCGATGGTGGAGTCATCGAACGGAGCCTCCTCGACTTTCGTCTCCTCCCGGATGGTCGGATCGGCCAGCTTTACGTAGCCCTCGCGGGCCAGGTGATAGACGGTCGAGGCGACGTTGAACGACGACGAGCGGCTTTCGAGGACGAGCTCGGCCAGGGAACGGCGGCCGTCGATGGCGTTGACGACCGTCCGTTGGGCATCGTCCTCCAGTTCCTCGGGCGGAATCTCGCTGACGATCGTCGGGACGATTGCCTCGTGCGAGATCAGGGTATGGATGCGCGTCCACTCGTCGACGCGCCGTGTTCCCTCCATGATCAGGCCGGTGACGTCGACCTGCAGCGGGATCATCTCCATCTGCGGCAGCTCATCGTCGATGAACTCGAACTCTCCCTCGTTCCAGAGAAAGATGTCGTAGATCTCTTCCTCGGCCTTGCGGCGCATGAGGCGCTGGAGGTCTTCTTCGTTGATGACGTCGATCATCACCAGGATCTTGCCGAGCAGGATCCGCGACTGCGCCTGGACCTCCATCGCCTTCATCAACTCCGGCTCGGTGATGTAGCCGTGACTCATCAGAAACTGGCCGAGGTACTCGCGGGGATCGTTCGATGCGGAAGAGATCACGCGGCCGTTTCGGAAGAAGATCTTCTTCTCGACGCCCTTGTTCCTGACGCAGAGCGTGCCGGTTTTCTGCCCGAGGCTCAGCCACTGGAGCAGATCTCCGGGAAGCATCGTTTTCAGATTGCCGCTGACGCCCATGATCGAGTGGTGAGCAAAAGGGGGTGAATTATACCGAGCGGGCCGGATACGCCCGGCTATCATTACCCGCGCTATGACCGGGGAGAAATTCTTTTTCGATTCCGACGATCTCGCGGAGCGCAAGTTCGATGCCTCGGCCGATCTCGGCGAGCCCGGACGCTTCCCGTACACGCGCGGTCCGCAGGCCTCGATGTACCGCGGCAAGCTCTGGACGATGCGGCAATACGCCGGCTTCTCGACCGCCGCGGAGTCGAACAAGCGCTATCGCTATCTGCTCGAGCGCGGAACGACCGGACTCTCGGTGGCTTTCGATCTCCCGACGCAGATCGGGATGGATTCGGACGATCCCCGCGCCCGCGGCGAGGTCGGCAACGTCGGCGTGGCCATCGATTCGATCGACGACATGGAGCGGCTCTTCGACAGCATCCCGCTCGACCGCGTCTCGATCTCGATGACCATCAACGCCCCGGCGTCGATCCTGCTGGCGTTGCTGCTGGTCGTGGCCGAGCGGCGCGGAATCGCCTGGGCGAAGTTGTCGGGCACGATTCAGAACGACATCCTCAAGGAGTACGCGGCGCGGGGGACGTATATTTTTCCGCCGGCGCCGTCGCTCCGCATCGTCACCGACATCTTCGAGTTCTGCGGGAAAGAAGTGCCGCGCTGGAACACGATCTCGGTCTCCGGCTACCACATCCGCGAGGCCGGATCGACGGCGGTGCAGGAGGTGGCCTTCACGATCGCCAACGGACTGCAGTACGTGCAGGCGGCGGTGGAGCGCGGTCTGGACATCGACTCGTTCGCGCCGCGCATCTCGTTCTTCTTCAACGCCCACAACGATTTTCTCGAAGAGGTGGCCAAGTTCCGCGCCGCGCGCAAGCTGTGGGCCGAGCTGATGCGCGAGCGCTACGCGCCGAAGGATCCGAAGTCGCTGGCGCTTCGCTTCCACGCCCAGACCGCCGGGTCGACGCTCACGGCGCAACAGCCGGAGAACAACGTGGTGCGCGTGGCCTATCAGGCCATGGCCGCTGTGCTGGGCGGCTGCCAGTCGCTGCATACGAACTCGCGCGATGAAGCGCTGGCGCTGCCGACGGAGGAGTCGGCAATGATCGCCCTGCGCACGCAGCAGGTGCTGGCACACGAAACGGGCGTGACGCAGTACGCCGATCCGTTGGCCGGATCGTACGAGATCGAGTCGCGCACGCTCGACATCGCGCGCGACGCGCGGGCCTTGATCGAGCGCATCGACGCCATGGGCGGCGCGCGTGAGGCCATCGAGTCGGGCTTCGTCCAGCACGAGATCGGCGAGTCGGCGTATCAGGCCCAGCGCGCTCTCGAGGAGAAGAGAGCGATCGTCGTCGGGGTGAACGAGTTCATTGACGACGGCTCGGCGACGTTGCCGATCATGTCGATTGATGAATCGGTCGAGCGCGATCAGGTGGAGCGCGTGCGTGCGTTTCGTGCGAACCGAAAGGGCGACGGGAAAGCCGCTCTATCCGCCCTCGATGCCGCCGCTCGCGAGAACCGCAACATGATGCCGTTCATCGTCGACTGCGTCCGGCAGGATTGCACGGTTGGGGAGATCGTCGGCAAGCTGAAGGAAACCTTCGGCGAGCATCGCGATCAGGGGTTCTGAGCCTCACGCGTTGTCGGTACGTAAACGTTAACCCCAAGGCACCCGCATTTCGTTTCACTGTCATCCTGAGCCTGCCGCAGCCGCTGAGCGAGCGTAGCGAGCGAAGAGCGGCGGAGGACGGCGAAGGATCTCCAGTTGCGCGGCATGGGGCAGGAACGAAACTGTAGGTTCTGTGAGGATCTACCTGACGTAGAACATTCGCCGCTCTCGGTATCCCTCGTGACGGAGGAGAACATGAATCCGGCCTTTAGTGGTTCAGCCGAGGGAGACTTTCCCGGATGCGATCGGCTTGGACGTCTTACGGTGAGCGGCGCCTCTTCTCCACGTACATCCTCTCCAATAAGTCGATGACGCTCTACATCGGCATCACAAACAATCTCGCCCGCCGCGTTTCGGAACATAAGAATGGCGTGGGCTCTGGGTTCACGGCCCGCTATCACTTCGACCGCTTGGTCTACTTCGAACAGACCACCGATGTTCGCGATGCAATCGCGCGTGAGAAGCAACTCAAGGGATGGACTCGCAAACGAAAGATCGAGCTGATCATGAATCCGACATGGTGCGATCTGAGCGCTGATTGGACCGAATGAAAAAACCGCTGTCGCGTTTCTGCCCCAGGTTGCGCAACTGGAGATCCTTCGCCGTCCTCCGCCGCGCTCGCTCGCTACGCTCGCTCAGCGGCTCCGGCAGCCTCAGGATGACAAAATGCCTGCGCGCAAACGCCGACGTTAGACACCATGTCCGCAGTTACAACCCCACCGTCCCCCGCACCTCTACCTCCAACGCATTCATTTCCCCATCGTCCGTCTCGTGGTCGTAGCCGAGGGCGTGGAGGATTCCGTGGAGGATCAGATAGCGGACCTCGGTGGCGAGTGAGTGGTGCTGGTCGGTGGCCTGGCGGCGGGCCTGGTCGGCCGAGATGACGATGTCGCCGAGGGGGCGGCCGTGGGCCTGAGGATCGGCGTCGGAGGCGTCGGCCGGGAAGGTAAGGACGTCGGTGGTCTTGTTCCGTTTGCGGAACTGACGGTTGAGCGTGCGCATGGCATCGTCGTCGACGATGGCGATTGAGACCTCGTCAATGTCGTCGTCGACGCGAAGGGCGATCAGGACCTTGCGAACGAACTCGGCGATCTCGCGGCGGCTGAAACGGGGGATGGCCGCCCCGCTGACTTCAATGTTGACTTCGACGTTCGTCAAACTTTCTCCTGCTTCTCGCGCGCTTCGCGCTCGCGGTCGGCGCGCTCATAGGCGGTGACGATGCGCTGGACCACCGGATGCCGGACGACGTCACGGTCGGAAAAGTCGAAGAAGCGGATGCGGTCGATGTCGCCGAGGATCTGCCGGACCACGCGTAGACCGGACTTGGCGCCGGTGGGGAGATCGACCTGGGTCACGTCGCCGGTGACGACCGCCTTGGCGCCGAAGCCGAGGCGGGTGAGGAACATCTTCATCTGCTCGGGCGTCGTGTTCTGTGCCTCGTCGAGGATGATGAAGGCGTCGTTGAGCGTGCGGCCGCGCATGAAGGCCAGCGGCGCGATCTCGATGATGCTCCGCTCCATCAGCTTCTCCACCTTCTCGAAGCCGATGATGTCGTAGAGCGAGTCATAGAGCGGGCGGAGGTAGGGGTTCACCTTCTCGGCGATGTCGCCGGGAAGAAAGCCGAGGCGCTCGCCCGCTTCGACCGCGGGGCGGCAGAGCACGATGCGCTTCACGTTCTTGTCGGCGAGTGCGCCGGCCGCCGCGGCCACGGCCAGGAATGTCTTGCCGGTTCCGGCTGGTCCGATGCCGAACGTGATGTCGTTGTCCTGCATGGCCTGCAGGTACATCTTCTGGGCGACGTTGCGCGGCGTGACCACGCGGCGCACCGAGGCGGTCACGGCATCGTCGGTGAAGAAATCGACCAGGCTGGCCTCGGGGCGGTCGCGGAGCACGCGCATGCCGGTGTTGATGTCGGAGCGCTTGAGCGGGTAGCCCTGTTCGATCAGCTCCTGCATCTGCGCCAGCAGCTTCTCCACCGGCGCCACGTTGTCCGGAGCTCCGCTGACGAAGATCTCGCCGCCGCGGGACGAGATCTTCACCGCGAACTCGTCTTCGAGCATGCGCAGGTTCTCGTCGTGATTTCCAAAGAGGGTGTGGGTGCCTTCGTCGTCGAGGGTTAGTTCCATTTGTGCCTTTCAAGTTTTATCCGCAGATGACGCAGATGAAACGCAGATGGAGAAGAGACATCTGCGTTTCATCTGCGTCATCTGCGGATCAATATCGCGCCATCCCTGGCTCGATCTCCGCAGCCCATCGATCGATCCCGCCGGCCAGCGACAGCGCATCGAAGCCGTTCTGCGCCAGCCATTGTCCGGCCATCATCGACCGCATCCCGTGGTGGCAGTAGAGGGCGACAGGGCGATCGCGGGGGATCTCCTGCAAGCGCTGTGGCAGCGTGTTCATCGGGATCAGGATCGATCCCTCGATAGCGCAGATGGCTGCCTCGACGTCTTCGCGAACGTCGATGAGGATCGGAGGGTTTTCTTCGGTGAGACGCTGCTGAAGCTCGGCGGGGCTGATTTCTGCGATCGGCATCGGTTCCCTTTTTGTCTCGCGGTTACACGGTCTCGGGGCTTGGCCGCGCGACCTCGAGACCGCGAGACCGCGCAACTTCGAATAAGGTAATCCAGACTTCGCCGTATTCAGCGCGGCGGACCTGTTTCAGTTGTTTTGTTTCGATCGTAAACGGTTCGGTGCGGCGTTGGTGCTCGATGGCCACGATAGCCTCTACGTCGAGAGCGACACCGCCATCGATGGCGGCGAGCAGGTCGTCGTAGCGCCCGAACGAGTATGGCGGATCGGCGTAGACGATATCGAACCGGCCGGCGAGGCGTGGGATTTCCGCGAAGACGTCAGCCGCGATCGCCGTGACCGGCACGTTCCACTCCTTCGCCAGAGTCGCGATCGCCGCCACGCTTCGCCGGTCCAGCTCGATGGCCGTCGACGAGGCCGCCCCGCGCGAGACCGCCTCGAACGAGAAGACGCCGCTTCCGGCGAAGAGGTCGAGAAACCGCGCCCCTTCGATGCGCGGACCGGCGATGTTGAAGAAGGCCATCCGCGCGCGCTCGGACGTCGGCCGCGTCTCGCGGGGAGGGACGGGGACGCGGCGACCGCGCAGTGTGCCGGTGGTGACCCGGAGCGTGTTCAGCGGCTGGCCGCTCCCGGGGTTCCGATGAAGTAGTTGTAGAGGTCTTTCACGTCGACGTAGATCGTGGTCGGCTGGCTGAGACAGCGCAGCTCGACGATCTTCCCGCTCACGACGCGAGTCACCTTGTAGATCTTCTTGTCGTCGCTGACGAGCTGGTCGCCCACGTTCGGCATGTAGCCCGCCACGCTGTTCGTCACGGCGCGGTCGAGGTAGATGGCGCGCATCAGGTCCTGCATCAGGACCACCTGATCGGAGAGCGTCTTCGGCATCCTGGCCATCGGATCGAACTGCCGCTCGACGAAGTTCATCTTCGGGTCATAGACACGGAGCAGGGCACGGCGCGTGTCGCGCGGTTTGTTCAGCTCGTCGCCGTGCACCGCCGCCAGAGCGGTGGTGGAGACGCTGCGCAGGTAGATTGCCAGCGCATCGGCGGGGATGATGACCTTCTTGCGCATCGGGCCGCCGGCGCCGCGCGACTCCACCACGACCAGGCCCCCTTCGAAGATCGAGAGCCGCTGATAGACGGCGCTGGTGCTCATGCTGTAGTCGACGAGCGGCCTCGGCAGGCGGCCATCGATGCGCTGCGAGCCGATGGCCTGCCTGCAGTCGGCCAGCTCCGGGATCTCGTATTTCTTGAGCTTCTTCCGATCGCGCTCGGTCAGGGGGATGGCGATGGCGCCGCCAAGGGGCGCCGGATCGACCTGGGTGATGTCGTGGGTCGGCGGTGGCGGAGGCGCCGGCTCCAACCCGCGTACCTCCGGCAGTATCTGTGGTGGCTGCGACTGCGCCGCGAGAGGGGCCGCGGTGAGGATCAGGATTGCGACGATGGGAAGGCGGCGCATGGTGCGTACGGGTTGTCGGTTGTTAGTTATCGGTTATCGGTTGTCGGTTATCGGTTGTTTGGTGTCGGGCGATTGCTCTTTCCGTCTGGTAACCGATAACCGACAACCGATAACCGTTTACCCCTGACTACTCGAATCAAGGTACTTGATCGCCATCTCGCGCGCAAACGTCCGCGCCTCGTCGGGTTGGATCTCGCCGGTGAATACCGCTTCGCGCGTCCGCTCCAGCGCCTTGGCGACATGCGGCCCGAGGGGAACCTCGAGGTCATTGCCGCGCAAGGGGAGTTTGAATGACTGGAACTCCTGGAACCGCTCTACGTTCGGCCGTTCCTCGGGGATGGCGGCGGCGACGACGCTCAGCATCTCCGGCGAGGCATGTTTGAAAAGCCGGAATCGCTGATGGTCGGACGACGTCTCCGAAAGGGTATCGGTGTACCGCGGCAGCTCGTTGGCCAGTTGCACCACGTTGCGGGCTCGCTTCTGCGAGAAGCCGGAGCCTTCGAGATCGACCGGCGAGGCGTCGCCGTGCAGCAGTGCCGCGGTGTACATCACCTGGCGATCGAGCTCGGTGCCCGCCAGAGCGGCGGCGGTGCGCTCGAGGCGCGCGCCGAGGCCGGGATCGGGGGGCCGCCGGCCGAAGAGCACCTCCAGCACGCCGGCGGCGCTCAGTGCGGCAACGGCATGCGGCGCGTTGTCCTCGTCGAAGGCGAGGAAGAGCTCGCGCCAGACGCGCTCGCGGGCAATGGTTGCCAGCGCGCCGGATGCGACCGCGTGCTCCAGCAGGCGCGCGGTGTCCGTCTCGAGCGAAAAGCCGAGGCGCGTGGCCAGGCGGACGGCGCGAAAGATCCGCGTCGGATCGTCGAGGAAGCTTTGATCGTGCAGGACGCGAATCGACATCGCCGCCAGATCGCGCGCACCGCCGGCCGGATCGTGGAGCTCGCCGCTCATCAGATCGACGGCCATGGCGTTGATCGAAAAGTCACGCCGGAGAAGGTCATCCTTGAGATGACCGGCGGTAACCGTCGGCAGGGCGCCCGGGGAGCGGTAGCGTTCCTTGCGCGCCGTGGCGATGTCGATCTCCGGCTGTCCGTCGGCCGTAACCTTGTATGTCAGGAATTGCGGGAACGAGCGGAGGCGCCCGGCGACGCGTTTCGCCAGCGCCCGGGCCAGCGTGGAGCCGCCGTCTTCGAGGGTCAGGTCGATGTCGATGACGTCGTGCCGCCCCAGCATCAGATCGCGGACGGGACCACCGACCAGGAACGGCCGCAGCGCTTTCTCCACGGCGACTTCCTTCACCAGATCGAGGGCGCGTTTCTGTGGGTTCGGGAGGTCTTCGAGTCGGATCATTGGAGAATGGATTCATAGAGCTGCGTCAGCGCCCGGGCACGGTGCCTGGGACGGAACTTCGAGGCCGTCTGCTGCGCGGCCGCGACTTTCGTTTGACGGAACTCCTGCTTAAACAGGGTGGTTAGTATCGCATGAGTCCATTCGTTCGGATCGCGCGGCGGAACGAGCATGCCTGTCCGCCCTTTTTCCAGCCGTTGCGTGTTGATGGCCGTTCGCGAGCCGATGACCGCCGTTCCTGCTGCAATGGCCTCGGCGACGAAGCCGTCGAAATCATCTTCGTCGAAGGACGGATCAGCCCAGGCATCCACGCTGTGTAGATCAGAGGGGGAGGGCGGTCCATCGAAGAGCAGCCAGTCGACGTCGTCGCGGAATCGATGAATGCGGGCAGCGGTCTGCTCGATGAGGTTGTTCGCCGCGGTCCGTCTGTAGCTGCCGACGGTGGCGCGGTTGCTGGGTTGTTGTGTTTCTCGGTTGCTGAAGTAGATCTCCTCGACCGCCTCGGGGATGAATGTGCCGGCTGTCTCCTTCAGAGGCGTGATCACACGATGCGGCTGGACGCTCTTGCGGAAGCGGAGCGCCTTCGGCCTTGCGTTGCTGACGTAGGGAAGCCCGATGTCGCGAACGGCCTTCGGATCGAAATCGTGCGGTGCGTAGATGTGGACGATGTCGGCGTTCGCGATCTCGCCGAAGCGGACATCGTGTTCGGCGGTGAGCGAAGCGAAATCGATCCTTTGCGACTTGCGCTCGTATTCGGACGCGCCGGGCAGGAGGAGTTGGGCGATGATCACGGTGCCAGTCTGCCACGCGCGCTGGAGCGCCGCAGTTACGGAGCGCTGGCCTCAAGCCCCCGACCCGGCAGACCCGCAACATTTGCTGGTAACCTCTAAACCGGAGGCGAGACGCCTCCGGGCCAGCCGGCGAGACGCCAGCGCTCCGGTGGCACTGCGCGAATCCCTGATGACGTTGCTTCTTTATCTTGCGAGCGCGCTGGCGCTGTTGCTCCTTGCGCATGCGTGCATCACCCGCCTCACGCGCGGGACGGCGCTCGTGCTGCTCCTGTTGCCGCTCCTCTTCACCGGCCGGGCGCTGCTGACCGGCCGGGTCTATGCGCCGGTGGAGCTGGCCTACACGACCGAGCCGCTGAACGGTTACCGCGCGGAGATGGGGGCGCCGGAGCCGCGGAACAGGATGCTCTCCGACATCACCTTCCAGATGATTCCGTGGCGGCAGGCATTGCGGCAATCGATCGCCGACGGTGAGTGGCCGCTCTGGAATCGTTTCGAAGGATGCGGCGACGTGCTGGCGGGCGCGGCGCAGGCGGCTCCCTTCAGTCCGTTCACGCTGCTGGCGCTGCTTCTCCCGGTCGCGGCGAGCTTCGGCTTCACGGCATCGATCGCCTTTTTTCTCGCCGCGCTCGGCACCTGGCTGTTGGCGAGGGAGCTCGGTTGCGGGGAGATGGCGGCGCTCATCGCCGCGGCGATGTTTACCTTCTCCGCGCCGATCGCTCTTCAGATCCTCTGGCCGATCGGTTTTGGCTGGGCGCTGCTTCCGCTGATGATGATGGCGGCGCGTCGCGTGGTCGTATCGCCGTCGATCCGTTCCGCCGCAATCCTGACGACGGCCTTGACGCTCGAGGCGCTGGCCGGACACCCGGAGACATTGCTTCACGTCACCGCGCTCGGCGCGGTGTACGGCGCTTGCGAATGGCTGCGCCGCGGACGGCAGCAGCGTGGGAGGGCGCTGGCGTGCGCTATTGCGGCGGGCGTCGTCGCGCTGCTTCTGAGCGCGATCGCCCTTCTGCCGTTTCTCGACGCCAGCCGCCAGACGGTCGAGCATCGCATCCGGACCGAGTTTTTCGCGAAGGGACCGTTGCGCATCCCGGCCGGCCTCCCGCGCGCCGCGTTGCTGGCCGACCTCCTGCCATTTGCGCGGTCCTCGTTCCGCAATTTCCTGATGGCGCGCGCCGAAGCGGGGAGCATCGCTCTGGCGCTGGCGATCTTCGCGCTCTGGCGGTCGCGCGCGCGGGAGAAGTGGCTCTTCGCCATCCTCGGTTTTGTCTGTGTTCTTGCCAGCGCCAATGCCTGGCCTGTCGCGCAGCTCCTGCATCGTCTCCCGCTCTTCGATCTCGCGCTCAACGACCGCCTGGCCTCGGCGGTTCCACTGTGCCTGGCCATGCTGGCCGCGTTCGCGGTGGACGGCCTCTCCGACCGTGCCAGCGCGGTCATGGCCGCGCTGCTCATCCTGCTCGCCGCCGGCGCCTCGGTCATGCGGCCCGGGTCGATCGACACGCCGCGCTTCGTCGCCGAGCTCGTGCCGCTTGCCGTCGCCGCGGTCGTCGTCCTCTTCGCCAGGAATCGCGCCATCGTCGCCCCGCTGCTTCTCGCGCTCGTCCTCCTGCAACGGACCATCTCCGACGGCGCGCTGATCCCGGCGAACGATCCCCGAATCGCCTACCCGCGTCTGGCGATCTTCCAGCCGCTGCAACCGATTCGCGAGCCGTTCCGCATCGCCGGCATCGGACCGGTTCTCTTCCCGAACACGGCCACGATGTACGGCCTTGAAGACGCCCGGGTGATGACGGCGATGACGTTGACGCCGCTCGACGATACGTTCCCACTCTGGTGTCGCCACGGCGGCTTCGGCTTCAATCAGATCGACGACCTGACCCGCCCGATGCTGTCGATGCTGAACGTCCGCTTCGCTCTCGTGCCAAAGAACGAGGCCATCCCACCCGGCTGGCGCGATGTCACCACCGACCACGCCACGCGGCTCATCGAAAACGAGCATGTCCTGCCGCGCGCGTTCATCCCGCGCAATGTCCGGATCGGCGTGGCCAACGACATCGAGGACATGAGTGCCGCCACCGATTTCGCGGAGACGGCATGGCTCGATCTGCCCGGTGCTCCGCGCGATATGCCCAACGGTCCGGGAACGATCGCCATCCATCCCGGCAGCCTCGAGGTGACGATGGCGCACGACGGCTACGTGGTGATCTCCAACGCCGCCTGGAACGGCTGGCGCGCCTATCTCGACGGCCGGCGCACGAAGATCGTCCGAGCGAACCACGCCTTCCTCGGCATGTACGTTCCCGCCGGCCGGCACACGATCCGGCTAGTCTACCTGCCGCAATCGTTCGTCATCGGACGGTGGATCACGTTCGCGACGATGGCACTGATCGTTCTGTTCTGCATTGGCCGCACATGTGCGACGCGTGCCGGCGAAGCCGGCGTAAGATCGTAGCCCCCGGTTTTAACCGGGGGTTCATGGTCGCCCCAAAATTGCGAGCCCGCTTTAGGGGGCGACAGAGCAGGCAGGTTCGGACATCCCGGCGGAAATGCTCCTCGGATTCTGTCGCCCGCTAAAGCGGGCTTGGAACCCGGGAAGACCTCGAAACCCCCGGTTGAAACCGGGGTTGAAACCGGGGGCTACGATCTCAAGCCGGCTTCGCCGGCAGAACATCCAAACTCCAGGCGGCGGCGAAGCCGGCTTGAGATTCAACCAATGGCGGGAGTGTAAGATTCACGAAATGAACGCTGAGAAGCGTGCCATTGCGTCGTTGTCGGGCAGCCGATCGTATGAAGAGCTCAGTGACTATTGGGATACGCATAGCCTTGCCGACCACTGGGATGAAACATCGGCAGTCGAGTTTGAGCTGAATGTGAAATCCTCAGCGATGTACTTTCCTGTCGATCGCGACCTGGCCGAAAAGCTAAGGGCCGTGGCATCTGCACACGGTATCTCAGCAGAAACACTCCTTAATCTTTGGCTGCAGGAGCGGGTAAGCGTCGAGGCACGAAAGGCCGGCTGACTTCTCCGTTCTGATAACCCGCTCCCCCCGCCGCTCGTATACCTGCGCATGCTCGTACTCGAAGGCGTCAGCAAGAAGTTCCGCGGCGGCAACTACGGGGTACGCGACGTCTCTCTCTCCATCGGTTGCGGCGTCATCGGACTGCTCGGGCCGAACGGGGCAGGGAAGACCACGTTGATGCAGATGATCGCCACCATCACGCGGCCGACGGCGGGGGCGATCCGCTTTCAGGGAATCGATGTGGCCCGTGATCCCGACGCCATCCGCCGCAAGCTCGGCTATCTCCCGCAGGACTTCGGCGTCTACGACAACCTCACCGCCATCGAGTTCCTCAGCTACTTCGCCGCATTGAAAGGAATCCACAGCCGTGCCCGCGTCGGCGAGATGCTGGAGATGGTCAACCTGCACAACGTGGCCAAACGCCCGATCGGCGGCTTCTCCGGAGGGATGAAACAACGCCTCGGCATCGCTCAGGCGCTCATCAACGATCCCGATCTCGTCATCGTCGACGAGCCGACGGCAGGTCTCGATCCGGAGGAACGGGTCCGATTCCGCAACGTCCTGGCCGACGCCGGCCTCGGCAAACTGGTCATCCTCTCCACGCACATCGTCTCCGACGTCGAATCGGTGGCCACGCACATCGCCATCATGAGCGGTGGCTCGATCGTGGCCTGCGCCACGCCCGAAGAATTGATGCGCGGCGCCGAGGGGAGCGTGTGGGAGCTGGTGGTACCGTCGGAGCGATTTGACGAGTTGCGGCGCACCGCGCGCGTCTCCAGCGCCGTGCGCAAATCGGACGGCGTCCACGTCCGCATCGTGAGCGCGGAGGAACCACGAGGCGGTGCCAGCGCAGCCGAGCCGACGCTCGAAGATGCGTTTCTGTATACGATGAGCGCGAGGGCGGCGGCGTGATCGGCAGAATTGGCGCCATCGTCCGCGCCGACTTCCTGATCCGCTTCCGCCGACTCTCGACGGTGGTCGTCTTCCTGCTGCTCAGCGGCTTCGCCTACGTCTGGGTTCCGTCACCCGCCACGGGCAGAACCCTGATGCAGGTCAACGGCGCCCGCGTGCTCTACAACTCCGCCGCCATCGGCATGGCCACGGCGATGCTGGCGTCGGTCTTCGTCGGACTCTTCGGCTTTTACGTCATCTCCAACGCCGTGCGCCGCGATGTCGACTCGCGCTGCGGCTACGTCATCGGCTCGACCAACGTGCGCACCGTCGAATACATCGTCGGGAAGTTTCTCGGCAACGTCGTCTTCCTCTCCACCTTCATGGGCGGTTACATGGGGGCGTCGATGTCCATGCTGCTGGTGCGGGGCGAGGCAAGGCTGCAGCCGCTGATCTTCATGAAGCAGTACGCCGTTCTGGTCCCCTCGGCGATCGTCTTCGTCTCCGTGGTTGCCATCGTCTTCGAGTCGATCCCATTGCTCTCCGGCCGCTTCGGCGACGTCGCCTATTTCTTCCTGTATGCCCTCTCGCTGGCGCTGGTCGTCAATCTGATGATGCATGGAGGCGCGGTGGCCCGCTACGTGGACTTCAGTGGCTTCGGCTACCTGATGGAGCAGACGCAGCGAAACCTCCATACACAATCACTGTCGATCGGCTCCAGCCCGTTCGACGCTTCCAAGCCCGTGCTCGTCATCGACGGCTTCAACCTCGGCGGCGGCGCGTGGGCCACGCGGCTGGTCTCGACGCTGTCGCCGATTCCGATGCTTCTGATCGCCGTACTCTTTTTCCACCGCTTCGATCCAGCCCGCCTTCGCGCCGCCGGTGCAAAGGGAAAGCGCGGCTGGATGCGGAACATCAACGCGCTGGCCAGACCGTACGTCCGCCCGCTGGCAGCGATCCCGGTACGCGGCGCGGCGTTGAAGGACGCGATGATGACCTTCGCCTCGACGCCGTTCACCCTCTTCGCCCTGATCGGCATCACCATCGCGGCGATTGCCAATCCGGCCTCGCTGCCGATCGCATTCGCCATCGTGGCCGTCTTCATCGCCGACGTCGCCTCGCGGGACCGCCGCGCCGGCACGACGGGCCTCATCTACGCCGCGCCGCGCTTGCGCGAGCGTTTCGTGACCTGGAAGCTCTCCTCGGCCGCGATCGTGGCCCTGCTGCTGCTGATCGCGCCAATCCTGCACACCGCCGTCGTACAGCGCGCCCGGCTGCTCCCGCTCATCGTCGGCATTCTATTCATCGCCGCCGCCGCCACGTCGCTTGGCGTAATCAGCGGCAATCCCAAGACCTTCATCGTCCTCTTCCTGACGTTCTGGTACGTCGTCGTTAACGACAAAGGAGCGACGAAAGCGCTCGACTTCGCCGGCTTCTTCTCCGCCCCGGCGATGGGGGTGATGGTGATGTACGCGGGGATCGCCGTCGCGATGATCGCGATGGCGGAGGTAGTACATCGCGCGCGGTTGCGGGTGTGATTCCACGCTGTTACCGCCGCGTATCTTCACAGTGTTTTCGTTGCGGCTTAGTGGCGGCTCTTTGTTGCTTATTGCCCCTTACTTCTTCGCCTCCGCCACCAGCGTCGCCAGCCACGCATCGGTCTTGATGAACCCCTTGCCCCACGAATCCCACTGGGCCAGGATGTTCTCCGCCTTCATCTGATCGAGCGTCTTTCCTGCGGCTACGGCCTTCGCCACGGCATTCGACGTTCCGCGAAGCACCTCGGCGAAGGCGCGGAGGCCGGCTTTGTCGGACAGGGGGCCGTGGCCGGGGATCACTTTCGCGTCGTCGGGCATCGTCGACAGCACGTTGTCGACGGCGGCCAGCATCCCTTTTACGCTGCCGCCGTTGTCGACGTCGACGAACGGGTACATGCCGTTGAAGAAGTCATCGCCCATGTGCACCACGTTCGACTGCGTGAAGTAGATGACGCTGTCGCCATCGGTATGGCCGTGGGGGAAATGGACGGCGCGGATCTCTTCGCCGTTCACATGAAGGGAGGCTCGGTCGTTGAAGGTGATGACCGGCAGCGCGTCCTTCGGTGCGGGCGGAGTCTCGCCGCCGAGGTTCTTCGATCCGGAAGCGAGACGCTTGCGCACGTTCTCGTGCGCGATGATCGGCGCTTCCTTGCCGAAGACCACGTTCCCGCCGGTGTGATCGCCGTGGTAGTGCGTGTTGACGATGAACTTGATCGGCTTGGCGGTGATGCCGTGCAGCGCCTCTCTGATCTTCGGCGCCAGCGGTGCGAACTGATCGTCGACGATGACGATGCCGTCGTCGCCGGCCGAGACGCCGATGTTGCCCCCGGCGCCGGTAAGCATGTACACAGTGCCGGCGACCTTCGTCACCTTGATCTCGACTTTGCTGAAATCCTGCTGGGCGAAGAGGGAGGTAGTGGTGAGAGCGGCGATAACGATGATCCATTTACGCATGGCGCGAGATTGTAAATGACATCACATCAGCCCGTATAATCGGCTGTTCGCGAACAGACTGATGATCCAATTTCACGCGCTCGAAATCCCGCAACTGGAACGCTTTCTGGAGCGTCAGAAGGCCGGGCTCTCGCTCAAATCGGACATCGATCTCGATCTCATCCTCCGCCAGATCCTGCAGAAGGCCAATGAGTTCGTCCCCTCGGAGTCGGGATCGATTCTGCTCGATGACCCGTTCCGCAAAGTGGCCGTGCGGCGCGAGAACGAGCTGGTCTTCATCGCTACCTTCGGTCAGGCCAGCCGCCACCTCATCGGCCAGCGACTCTCCGCGAAATTCGGCATCGTCGGACAGGTCTACCAGACCGGCACTCCTTACGTTTCGGCTGACGTCAAAGAAGACGACTTCTTTTACCCCGAGTTCGATGAACAGCTCGGGCACAAGACGCACTCGGTGGTCTGCGTTCCCATCTATATCGGTAAGACCGTTTGCGGCGTGCTGGAGCTGATCAACCGCATCGACGGAAGCATCTTCACCGACCGTGACAAGACCCTGCTGGAGATCTTCGCCGGCTACACCTCCTTCACGCTGCAGAACGCGCTCGATGCCAAGCGCGCGCATGAGCTGGCGAAGAAAGATGACCTGACCGGTCTCTTCAACGACCGCTGGTTCAACGTCCGCCTCTCCGAGACGCTGACCGAGGCCCGGCGAACCGGAGGCGACGGCGTCCTCATCTTCATGGACCTCGACCGGTTCAAGGCCATCAACGACGGCCACGGTCATCTGGCCGGCAGCCAGGTGCTTCGCGAGGTTGGCTTTCTCCTCAAGCGGATCGTGCAGCAGAATGACGCCACGGTGGCGCGCTACGGCGGCGACGAGTTCGTCATCCTGCTGCCGAACACGACGCTCGATGACGGGATTGCCGTCTGCGAGGAGATTCGCCGGACGATCGAGGAGACGACGTTTCTCGACCGCGAGTGGGGTTTCAGCATGCCTCCGCTGCGCCTCTCCGGCCTCCTTTCCGCCTCCCTCGGCATCGCCCAGCACATCCCCACGGCCGACCCCGCCATGTCGCTGGAACAGGAGAAGAGCGACCTGCTCCGCCGCGCCGACGCCGCCATGTACCGCGCCAAGTCCCTCGGCAAGAATCTCGTGGTGGTCAGCAAGATGGGCGAAGATTTGCAGACAGCGACGGTGGCGGGGGTGGCGGCGGAGTAGGGGATTCGTCGATTCGTGGATCGGGACCGACAGCGCCCTGAGCGCCGCCACTATTTATCCAGGTTTCATCACGAATCCACTGATCCACTGCTCCACCAATCCACTGTTCTGCTATCGTGTTTCATCACACGTGAGGAGGTTGACGTCCTTGGCAAAAATCACCGCGGAGTACATTTGGATCGATGGACAGAAGCCGACGGCGAAGCTTCGTTCGAAAACGAAGATCATCGACCCGGCCAAGTCGCTTGCGGACATCCCCGAGTGGGGTTACGACGGCTCGAGCACCGAGCAGGCCACCGGACACTTCAGCGATCTGCTTTTGCGTCCGGTGAAAATGATTCCGGATCCCCTGCATCGCGACGGCGACATGCTCGTCCTCTGCGAAGTGCTGAATCCGGACGGGACGGTCCACCCGAGCAACACGCGTGCGTTTTTGCGGCAGGTGGCCGAGAAGTACAAAGAGCATGAGGCCTGGTTCGGCATCGAGCAGGAGTACACCTTCTTCGAAGGCAATCGTCCGCTGGGATGGCCGGATCACGGATTCCCCGCGCCGCAGGGCGGCTACTACTGCGGCGTCGGCGCGGACGAGGTGTTCGGCCGTGACGTGGTCGAAGCGCACGCCGATGCCTGCATGCGCGCCGGAATTCACATCGTCGGCACGAACGCCGAGGTCATGCCGGGGCAGTGGGAGTTCCAGGTGGGGGCGCTCGGCGCGCCGGACATCGCCGACGAGCTGTGGCTGGCGCGGTGGCTCCTGTATCGCATCGGCGAGGAGTTCGGCGTCAGCGCCACGCTCTATCCGAAGCCGGTCAAAGGCGACTGGAACGGTGCCGGTGCGCACACGAACTTCTCGACGAAGGCCACGCGCGCCGAGGGCGGCATCAAGGTCATCGAAGAAGCGATGAAGAAACTGGAGCGCCGCCACGACGACCACATCAAGGTCTACGGTGCGCACAACGAAGAGCGGCTGACCGGCCTTCACGAGACCGCGCCGATCCACGCCTTCCGTTTCGGCATCAGCGACCGGGGAGCGTCGGTGCGCATCCCGATGGCGACGGCGAAGGAAGGGCGCGGATACTTCGAGGACCGCCGTCCGGCAGCGAATATGGACCCGTATCAGGTCTGTGCCATGTTGATTGAAACCGTTTGCGGCCCATAACGTCATAGAATGCGGCAGCCGGTCTGATTGGCCGGCTGCCGCGCGATGCAAATGATCGAATTAGTGCTCAACGCAGTCTGGCTGGCCGTCGTGGCCGGCGCCTTCGCGGTCATCCCGCGCCGGTCGAGCCGCGCCACGCTCGCGTTGGCCTGCGTTCTGGTCCTTCTGTTCCCGATCATCTCCGTATCCGACGACCTGGCCCTCAGCAGCAATTCGCTGGAAGAGGCGCTGGCGATCATCGTGTCGCTTCTGATCCTGGTGGCCGGCTTCATCGCCGTGGCGCGCGTCGAGCACGAGCTGGCCGCGCCGGCGCTGATCCTCGTCACTATCCCCTCCGACCCGCGCTCTCCTCCTCGCGCCTAGCCCATTAGCCGGCTTGCGCAGTCGTGGTCATTCTCTGACCGCGGACATTCCCTTGCGATCACAACTGCGAATCCGGCCGTGAAACGGCGGCATCCTCGCGTGTCGGCTCCCCTTGGGCTGGCACACCGGGCTCGGGGGTGTCGCCTTTTGACGGCCGGCTGTGAAGCGGCGGCACTCTCGCGCGTCGGCACCCCCTGGCCGACGTCGGGCTGCGGGGGTGCCGCCGTTTGACGGCCGGGGTTGGGCAGATTTCATGGTTGCCGTGTGAAGACTACAACTAGGCTTTCTTCTTCCTTTTCTTCCTCGGCCCCTTTCGTCCGAGGTCGCGTTTCAGCACGCGAAGGAGGCCGATCAACGAACTGTTTTTTTTACTCCGTGCCAGGGCCCTGGCGAGGGCATAGGTGCGAAGGGCCTTCGTTGTGACCGGCGAGAGGCGCAGGTCGATCGTGTAGGTAAGGCTGTTCAGCAGAAGTGCAATCTTGTCGACGAGCGGACGAAATGCGGCTTCGAATTGCAGCGCCGCCTCCGCCTCGTCGACGTCAAGCATGCCCTCGGCCTGCAGTTGCTCCGCCGCATCGACGGCTGCCATCATCGAGCGGATGAACCTCCTCGGCACTGTTCGATGGCCGCGCATCCTCCGCGACGTCTCTTTGTGAGGAGCCGTTAGTCCGGGAATGCGTGCCGCCGCGGTATCGAGAACCTTACTCACAACCGCGGCTCTCCGCTCCGCCGACGTAACTCTCGGGATCAATCGATCGGCCATCGTTCCTCCGTTCTCTTCTTTCGTTCGATTCGTCAGCTCTGATGTTCAGATCCTGGGGAGGCCCACGGCTATTTTAAGGTCTGGCCGCCAGATCCTCAGGGCAGAAAGGCAGCTACAAAGATCTGACCGCCAGATCCTCAGAGCAGAAAAACAGCTCCGAAGATCTGACCACCAGATCTTCAGAGCAGCAAGGCAGCTATGAAGAGCAGAACAACAGCTACGAAGATCTGCCCGTCAGATCTTCATAGCAGAAGAGCAGCTACGAAGAGCTGGCCGTCAGCCCTTCAGAGCAGGAAGACAGTTACGAAGAGCTGGCCGTCAGCTCTTCAGAACAGGAAAACAGCTACGAAGAGCTGGCCATCAGCTCTTCAGAGCAGATAAACAACTATGAAGATCCAGCGGCCAGCTCTTCACGAGACATGTCATCTCCTCCGCGTCTCCGCGTGAGATCAGGTCGTTCGCTCCAACGTCAACCGTCACCCGCGATAGACTCGAAGCAAAACGTCTGCGGCCTGATCGGCTATCGGAGGAGTCACAATGCTTGCAGCCATTCTGTCGTTCAGCATCTTCGCGGCCACGGCGGACGCTCCCACGCTCACCTACATCCCGAAGCACGAGGAGCTGAAGTACACCTTCGGCGGCGCCGCGCCGTCGCACCACATCAAGCCGGGCACGCGCATCGTTTCGTGGACGGAGGACTGCTACGACGGCGCGGTGACCAGGCCGAGCCAGTTGCCGACCAAGGTCATCCCGCCCGGGCATGACAACCCGCAGACCGGGCCGTTCTTCATCGACGGCGCCGAGCCGGGCGACACCGTGGCTATCCACATCAACAAGCTCGCGCCGGCGCGCGATCACGGCATCTCTTCGTTCTTCCCCGGCTTCGGCGCTCTGAACGGGACCGACCGCACCGCCATCCTCGGCGCCGATCTTCCCGAGAAGGTCTGGTTCTATGACGTCGATCCGGCGAAAGGGGTGGCCCGCACGAAATCGCTCGACGGCACCTCGTCGTGGGAGGTTCCGCTGGCGCCGTTCCTCGGCTGCCTCGGCGTCGCTCCGGCCGGCGGTGAAGTCCGCTCAACCATCGTTCCCGATGCGTTCGGCGGCAACATGGACTGCCCCGAGGTCCGCGCCGGCAACACCATCTACCTCGGCGTCAACATGCCCGGAGCGCTGTTGTCGTTTGGCGACGGACCCTACGTCATGGGCGACGGCGAGATCATCGGCACCGCCGTCGAAGGGGCGATGAACGTTGACGTCACCGTCGATCTCATCAAAGGCCGTCCGACCCCGTGGCCGCGCATCGAGAATGCCGAAATGATGATGACCGTCGGCGCCGGCCGCCCGCTCGAGGATGCGGCCCGCATCGCCTTTAAGGAGATGGTGCACTGGGTCGAAGAGACCAGCGGTCTCTCCGAAATGGACGCCTACGAATTCGTCTCCCAGAACGCCAAAGCCCCCATCGTGCAAATGGTCGACCCGCAGTACACGGTGATGGTGAAGATCGAGAAGAAGAGGCTGCCGGTGAGGGCGGCGGGTAAGTAGCCCCGACCGATCTGCTTCCAGCGGGACTGCCGTTAACCATTCATCGCCGGGCGCGTTTTCCCATCGACGACCTGATCGCCGGAGGTTTCGATGGCTAACAAGAAAGTCGACGCCGCGGTTGCTTTTTGCGCCGTGGCCTTCATCGTGATCCTGGCAATCGCGGCATACTGGGATCCAAGCATCCGGGTTCTTCACGTCTTCGAATCATTGCTTTACCTGCTGGTGGCGATTCTTTGCCTGCGTCACGCCCGCTCCGGATATGCGTTCGGTGCGGTCAGCGGCGCGTTCTGGCTTTGGACAGCCGGCTTCCGATCGACGTTCATCCGCAATGGGCTCGAACAGTTGGCCATCCTTCTTCGAACCGGTGCAATCCATCGCGCCGACATTCTCATCGCGGTACCTGCCGCACTTGCCACCGTCGGCCTGGTCCTTTTTTCGGCCATCGGCTATGCACGCATTCCGAACAAATCCAGCCGCGATCTCAGAGACCTGATCGTGGCAGTCGTGACCGTGCCCCTCTTTTTCATTCTCATCTTCGCGGCATTTGCGCCGCGGTATCTGGCGATGTTCCCTTTTGTTTCGAAGAAATGAAGCCCTGATTCGTGCGCCGCGTCCGCAACCCGCTACGCTGTACGCCGTATCTATCTCCGGACCATGAGAGCCATCCTCGTTCACGGAATGGGACGTTCGCCGTTGTCGCTGCTCCTACTGGCGAAACGCCTTCGCTCGTTCGGTATCGGGGTGGATCTCTTCGGTTACTCCACCCTCCGGCCGTTCGCCGTCTCGCTGAACCGGCTGGTGAATCGCGTCCTCACGCTTGACGAGCCCTTCATCCTCGTAGGGCATTCGCTCGGATGCGTCCTCATTCGTGCCTCGCTGCCTCGCCTCAGGCGACTACCATCCGGCTGCTTCTTCCTGGCACCTCCGAATAGAGTCCCGAGGGCGGCTCGCCTCTTCGGGAGGAATCGTCTGAGTCAATTGCTCACCGGCGGTTCTGGAAGACTTCTATCCGACGACGATTTCATGGCCGCGCTGCCGGTCCCTGAATGTCCGGTGCGCGTGTATGCAGGGACAGCGGGCTACACGGGGCGGCTTTCCCCATTTCGATACGAACCAAACGACGGCGTCCTCGCTGTTTCCGAGACGGTTTTGTCGCCGTCAAACATCCCGGTGCTCGTTCCGGTCCTCCACACGTTCATCATGAACTCGGAAGTGGTGGCCAGAGATATTGCCTCCACGGTCGCGTCGCTCACCGAGCCCGCGTCCAGAACACCACGCCGTCCTGCTCGAAGACCGGCGTGAAGTTCTTCTGCAGGAACGCCCACACCTTCGGTGCCCGCTCCGCGTTCGGAATCCCGTCGACGTTCTGGATCGATCCCGGAAACATGATCAGTGCGGCCCGGACGTGCGGGTTCTTTTGAATCCGGCCGATGACCTCGGCCTGCCCTTCCTCGGACTGATAATTCGCCACCTCGACCTGGCGCAACGGACAGTCGCGGTTCAGCAGCGCATAGAGCATCGCCGAGTTCGAAAAATCGACGAAGGTGTCATCCAGCTTCAACGTGGCAACGAATCGCTGCGCCGCGTGAATCGAGGTGGTGGCGATCGGCTCGAACAGCGGCCCCTGCTTGGCGTGCCGCAGCTCCGGGATCACGGCGATCAGATGCCGGAAGGGGTCGGCAAGAAGCACGAGGACGACCATGAGCACCGTGGCCACGATGCGCGCGCGCCGGCGCAGCGTCCAGATGGCGACGAAGAGGAATGGCGTGCCCACCATGAAGTAGTACGGGTTGCCGCGCTCGATGAACGACGCCGCGGCCACCACCATCCAGACGCCGATCAGCCAGGGAGCGTCGCTTCGCCGGGAACGCAGCGGCGACCGCGCCAGCGCGGCGCAGGTCGTGATCAGCGCCAGGAACCAGGTCATCGGCATCAGACCATTGGCGAGATGGCTCATCAGCGCCGGCGAGCGCAGCGCCTCCGGGACCTCCAGCGGATGAACGAAGTAGACGGAGTGACTGCCGAGGATCTCGGTGGCGTTGACGCGGATGAAGTCGAGGGCGAATCCGAACGCGGCGAAGACGATCAAGATCGGCACAGCGGCGGCGGCGACGCCGATCGCAAGCGCGCGCAAAGCTCGGGCGCGGAAGGCCGCGAAGAGCGCCACGATCGCCGAGTAGAGCCCGAAGTCGATGCTGACGAGATAGGCAATGACGATGAGCGCTCCCGCGACGATGAACCACCGCCGCGAGCGGAGACGGGTGGCGGCGACCGTCGCCGCGAGAGCGAAGATCGCCGCCGATGGCCGGATCCAGATCATTCCGCCGGGGTAGAGCGAAAACATCAGGAACGATCCGGCCAGGGCCATGTTGGCCGTCCCCGTGACCGCCAGCACGAGGCAGTAGATGGCGATGCCGCTCAGGAAACCGACCACGAGGCGCGTATTCAGCAGATGGGGAAGGGAGCCGAGTCCGACCTTCGTGGCCACAAGATAGAGCGCGCCGTCGTCGATGAACCCATGGGTCGGGATGATGTCGGTATACGGCCTCTCCCCGCGCAGCATCTCTGACGCCACCGGCAGGCCATGGCCGTCTTCGAAGAAATTGGCGACGACCGGTGACGGTAACCCGATCGCGGCGAGCGGATAGAGGAAGACGACGATCGGATAGACGATCCCGCGCGGGAGCGGCCGCTTCATCCTCGCCAGAAGAAACGGCGTCCCAAAGATCACGATCACCGCGATCACGGCGCCCACGAACTGTATGTGCCTGCCGATCAGCGCGGCCATGGCCAGCGGCGAGGCGATGAAGGCGTCGGAAACCGGAACGATCAGCCGGATGGCGAAGACGGCGATGGCCGCGCGAATGATGGTGGCCACCGCGGTGTGACCGAAGTCGAGGTCGAGAAAGGCCATGTAGCAGGCCAGCAGTGTCGGAATCAGCACGACGTCGCCCTGCGAGAAGTGCGGATCGCGCTTGCGCACGACCACGATCGCCGCGGCGGCGGCCCCGAGCAGCAGCACATGCTTGAAGTTGCCGTACGACATCAGCGCGACAGGCGCCATGAGACACGCCGCGCTGTAGCTGACGGCCGCCAATCGATACTCCCGGAGCAGCCGCGCGATCCGCTCGCCGGCGATGGCGAAGCCCGCGGTCAGGAGCACCGCCAGAACGAATTGCAGCATCAGCCCCCTCGGGCTGTAGCCCGCCAGCTTGAGCGCGGAGAGCATCTCCTCCGGACGCGCGCGAAGCGCGAGGCGGGGTGCGAGACTGACGGCGAGGGCCAGTCCGAAGACGGCAGAGGAGGCGCGGACCGTCCAGTTCAGGAGGGGGTGCGCAACTGGCAGACCATTCGTGGTGCCGGGCTGTTCTGAGTCGCGATCAGGAGTCACGCGGAGCCTATTCTAATGTCGCGCCTGCTCACAGTGGCTCGGCTGGCCCTCAAGGATGCCGGCGAGGGCGCGGCAAGCACGGCCCCCTCATCCGCCTTCGGCACCTTCTCCCCCAGCTGAAAAGCGCTGGGGGAGAAGGGCTCTCGACGTTAGTGACGCGCAAGCTCTTGTTCTCTCGGGGCGGCCGCGCCGTTGTTCGCAAACTTGCCGGCACCGAAAGAGCTCGCGCCTTCCTAACATCGAGAGCCCTTCTCCCCCGCGCTTTCCAGCGGGGGAGAAGGTGCCGAAGGCGGATGAGGGGGCGGTACTTGCCATGCCCTTGCCGGAATCCGCGTTCGGTTGCGCCCTTCGCCGCGCTTTGTCTCGGGTGGTTATAAAGACGTCGCCGACGTCACCGACCCAAAACGTTCCGCTCGACGTTGCTCAACACCTCGCGCCATTCAACGTCGTCATGAGGATTCGCCTGCGCGTCGGCGACGCGCCGTTCGATTTCCGCCGCCCATGCCGCTTCGACTTCTACCTGGTAGTCGTAGAGGGTAGCAAGCAGCGCATCCGCGATTTCTGCGCGCTCTTCGGCCGGCAGTCGGAGAGCGTCTTCGATAACTCGCGCGGCCTCGTTCGTCATGGCGAAAAGAATAGCATCGGCCTACTTCATCGTCATCTGCGGCATCGACAGATAGAACCCGGCCGGATACTGCACATATCCTTCGATCCCCTTGCGCATCACCGCCACATTCGATTGCATGTAGATCGAGAGGTAGGGGAGATCGGTGGCGACGATCTTCTGGACCTCCTCGTAGATCGGCTTCCGCTTGGCGCGGTCGAAGGTGGAGTGGCCGTCGATCAGCAACTGGTCGAGGTGAGGGTTGGCGTAGTAGCCGCGGTTCTGGCCGTTGGGCGGGATGTTCTGCGAGTAGAAGATAACGTAGTAGAAATCGGGGTCGCTGATCCCGTTGCGCGAGAGCGAGTACATCTGGAAGTTGCCCTTGCCGATGTCAGCGAAGAAGGTCGACATCTCATTGGACTGGATCGACACGTTGAAGCCGGCCTGCTTCATCATGGCCTGCATCACCTGGGCGCGCGAGTTGGCCTCGGCGTCCGTCGACGTTTTGAACACGAGGCTCAATCCGTTCGGATAGCCGGCCTGGGCCAGCAACTGCTTGGCCTTGACCGGATCGTACGGATGCGTCGGCAGGTTCGAGGCCCTCGCCCAATGTCCCTCGGCCAGCATGGTCTCGGTGGGCTGGGCGTAGCCGCGCTGGATGTCGCGGATGATCCGGTCGCGGTCGATGGCGTAGGCGATGGCCTGCCGCACCAGCGGCTTGGCCAGGGCCGGATCCCTCATGTTGAAGGCGAGGTACTGGTAGACCGAGCCGGAGCTCTTCACCACCGTGAAATCAGGGTTCTTCTCGAACTCGGCGACATTCTCGAACGGGATCTGGTTCACCTCGAAGTTGACGGTGCCGCGCCGCATCTCCAGGACGCGCGTCGTGGCGTCCGGAATGATGCGCACGGTGATGTGCTTGATCTTCGGCGCTCCGCCGTGCCACTGATCGAAGGCCTCGAACTCCAGCCGTTCGTCGGGACGGTGCTCGACCAGTTTGTACGGCCCGCAACCGATCGGATTCGTCTTGTAGACGTTTGTGTCGGCGCCGGTCGGGAGGATGCCGACGGTGAGATTGTCGAAGATACCGGCGTTCGCTTCCTTCAGCTTGAAAATGACCGTCTGCTGATCGGGCGTCTCGATGTGATCGACCGTGGCGTAGCCGGAACGCTTCGAGGTCACGAAGGTCGGATTCATCAACGACTCGTAAGTCCACTTCACGTCCGAGGCCCTGACCGGCTGGCCGTTGTGAAACTTCGCGTTCGGATTGAGGTGAAAGACGATGGTCCTGTCGTCAGGCGTCTCCCACTTCGTGGCCAGGTCGGGCGCGTAGTCAAAGTTCGGCGTGACCTTGATCAGGCCGCTGTAGACCAGATCGAACATCCGGCTGGAGACGTTGTCGGCACCGACCCGGCTGTCGAGATTCGTCGGTGACGACATCACGGCGATGACCAGGGTCTTCGACTGGCCGGCGCCTTTTTTCTCGCCGCCACCGCAGGCCAGGAGCAGGACAACCGACATGGAAGCAAAGAGTTGACGCATCTTCATGAAGCACCTCGATTCCGTTTAGCGGACTACAAGTATGATGCCCGCTGATGCGATTCTTTCGAATTCTCGCCCTCGCGGCAGCGCTTTGTCCGGTCCCGATGATGGCCAAGGAGAAGGTCATCGTCCTCGGATTTGACGGTGTCGACGCCCGCTACACCGAACAGTGGATGAACGAAGGGAAGCTGCCGAACCTGGCGCGGTTGCGTGCCCAGGGGACCTTCCGGCCGCTCCGTCCGACGGTTCCGGCGCAGACGCCCGTTTCCTGGTCCACCTTCTCCACCGGCATCGATCCGGGCCGTACCGGCATCTTCGATTTTCTGCGCCGCGATCCGAAGACCTACCTCCCGGTTTTCGCCGCCTTCGACGAGACGAAGGAGCCGTTTCTCCTCGGTGATAAGAATCCGTTCGCCGCCGCGGCGGCGATCTTCGTCGTGCTCGCGCTCCTCGCCCTCTTCTTCCGCAGGACGGCGCGGCTGGTGATGCTCGCCATCGCCGTCGCCCTGGCGGCCGGCGGGTTCTTCGCCACCAGGAAATACATCCCGGTCACACGGCCCGGCGTCGTCAACCGCCGACAGGGGATCCCGTTCTGGGAAGCGGCCGCGAATGCGGGCATCAAGGCGCGCGTGGTCCACGTCCCGGTGACCTTCCCCGCGCACGACTTCCCGCTCGGCGAGATGCTCTCGGGACTCGGCGTTCCCGACGTTTCCGGCCGGATCGGCAAGCCGTTCTACTTCACCTCGGAGCTCGATTTCCACCGCTCCGGCACGAACGAGTTCTCCATCGAAGTCGTTCAGCTCGAGGACAACAAGGGACGCATCAACGCCAGGATCCAGGGGCCTCCGAACAAGCTGTTCGGCACGCCGCCGTACATCTCCATCCCGATGACGATCACCGTGGCAGAGGATCGGAGCTCCATCACCATCGAAGAGAGCGGGCAGAAGGTGACCTTGCGGCCCGGCGAATGGAGCGGCTGGACGGAGTTCGTCTTCCCGTTCAACCCGCTGATCAAAATCCACGGCATCAGCCGCTTTCATCTGATCGCCACGCAACCCGAAATCAAGCTCTACCTCTCGCCGATCAACTTCGATCCGCGCAGCCTCCCGCCCGGCTTCAACATCACCACGCCGGCGAAGTGGGCGCCGCAACTGGCCCGCGACTACGGCCTCTACAAAACGCTCGGCTGGCAGATCGATACCTGGGCGATCTCCGAGGGGTTTGCGGACGAACAGATGTTCTGGGATGACATGACCTTTACCGTGGCCCAGGACCGGAAGATGTTTGATGCCTTCCTGACCGGCGACGATCAACTGATGGTTCAGTGCTTCGAGTTCCCCGACCGCGTCGGCCATGTCTTCTGGCGGCTGATGGACCCGAAGCATCCCGCCTACAACGAGGCGCTTCACGCCAAGTGGGGCGACGCGCTGCTGCGCGCCTACCAGTTGATGGACGCCATCGCCGGCGATGCCATGGCCGCGGCGGAGAAGAACCACGCCTCGCTGATCGTCCTCTCCGATCACGGCTTCGCCTCCTTTCGCAAGTCGGTGAACTACAACACCTGGCTGGTGATGAACGGCTACATGACTCTCAAGACCGGCGTTCAGGTAAAGGACCGCAACGTCGAGATGCTCTTCGATCAGGGGCAGTTCTGGGAGAACGTCGACTGGTCCCACACCCGGGCCTACGCCATGGGCCTCGGCGAGATGTACATCAACGTCAAAGGCCGCGAGGCGCAGGGGATCGTGAATCCGGGTCCGGAGTACGACGCTCTGAAGGCCGAGCTGAAAGCGCGCCTGGTGACGATGACCGACCCCGAGACGATGGAGCATCCCGTCCGCCGCGTCCTGGCACGCGAGGAGGTCTATCGCCAGTTCGACCCGAACATGATCCCCGACCTCTTCGTCACGAACAACGACGGCTACCGCGTCTCCTGGCAAACCTCCCTCGGCGGCATCCCCAAGCAGCTCATCGAGCCGAACAAGCAGGCCTGGAGCGGCGACCATTGCTCCGTCGACCCCGAGATCGTAAAGGGGATCTTCTTCTACAACCGGAAGCTGACCACGGATCGGGCGCCGTACATCGCGGATGTGTATCCGACGGTTCTCGGTTTGCTTGGGGTGAAGGCGCCGTATGAGTTGGATGGGGTGGAGTTGAAATGACAACTGACTACGATGACGGTTATGTCGTTCTCGATCACGAGGAGTTTCTTGAACAAGCTTGGGAGGCCTACCGCGCGACGACTCCGCGGCCCCGTCTGTTTCTACCCGGCGTCTACAAGTATCACTCCTGTCTTGAAATGAAGGCCGAACGAGCGCAGCGCGTTATCGATTGGTTTCTTTCGCTTTCGCGTGAGATCGTAAACTGACAAATGGATTACAAAAGATTACTAACCCAGGTCGAGCGCACGCTCGAACAGATCGAGAACACCGAATCGACTCGTTTCACCATCGAACAGATCGGGCAGACCATTGCCACCAATTTTCGGGAAGAGCTTGGGATCACCGGCGGGCGTATCTACGAGCTGACCGATGAGAACAACTACGAACTGGTCGGGCGCTTCGGCCAGTCGAGCGAAGGGCCACTCGGCATCTCCGTGCCGCGCGATTACAAGCCGATCGAGCTGGTGCTCGAGAACGGCGTCGTGGTCATGGATCCGACCGATCCCGGCGTCGATCCGGTGCTCGAGAGCAAGCTCGGGGCGCAGCGTTTCGCCGCCGTCGCTGCCGGTGACAACCATTCGCACATCCTCGGATTTGACGTCGCCCCGAACCTGAGCCGCGACGACATCCTCTTCTCACTCAACCTCATCCGCTATACCGTCAACCAGCGCCTGCGCGCCGATAAATACCAGTCCCTCATCGTCGAGGCGCAGCGCATCCAGCAGTCGATCCTGCCACAGCGGGTGCCGCAGTACGCGGGCTTCGAAATCTGGGGCAAGACCATGCCGGCGGCGGTGGTGAGCGGCGACTTCTACGACTTCATCCCCATCTCCGACAACATCCTCGGGCTGGCCATCGCCGACGGATCGGGCCACGGTCTGCCCGCGGCGCTGGTCGTGCGCGATATCTACATGGGACTGCGGATGGCCACCGACCGCGACTTCAAGATCATCCGCACGATGGAGAAGCTGAATCACATCATCCATCGCGGCCGGTTGACCACGAAGTTCGTTTCTCTTTTCTATGGCGAGCTCGAAACAGGCGGCATCCTCATCTACTGCAACGCCGGCCACAACTTCCCCTTCGTGCTGCGCGCCGACGGGGAGACGATCGAGCTCCTCTCGAACGGAGGGCCGGTGCTCGGGCCGACGCCGGACGCCACCTACATGCGCGGCTTCGCCAAGCTCAACGCCGGCGATCTGCTCTGCCTTTACACCGACGGCATCGTCGAGGCACACAACGCCGACGATGAGGAATTCACCCTGGAACGGCTGGAAGCGCTCGTGGCCGCGAACCGCCATCGGACATCCGAGGAGATCGGCAGGGAAGTGCTGGCGCGGGTGACGGAGTGGGGGCCGGGCGAACAGGACGACCGGACAGTGGTGATCGTGAAGGCGGTGAAACTGTGAGGTCTCGCGGTTGCGCGGTTACGCGGTCGCGCGGCGGGTTCTCCGTTGGAGATGTCTTGACTACTTCACACCGCGCAATCGCGAGACCGCGTAACCGCGCAACCGCATGAACGACGTCCTCTACATCAACAGCCGCTTCACCACCACGTCCGAGCGGGTCATCGGCGTCGAGGATCGCGGATTCCAATTCGGAGATGCGGTCTACGAGGTGTTCAAGTTCGTCGGGAAGCGGCCCGTCTTTCTCGCCGATCACTATCAACGGATGGAGCGCGGCCTGCGGGAGATCGAGATCCATTCGCCGTGGGATGAAGCGGCGTTCGCGGCGATCATGCGCGAGTTGATTGCGCGGACTGCTTTCGACGACGGCATCGTCTATATCCAGGTTTCCCGAGGGGAAGGGGAGCGCGCGCACTTCTACAGCGACGATCTGCGGCCGACGGTCGTCGCCTACACACGAGCGGTCACCTTCCCGGACGCGGCGAAGAAAGAGCGCGGTATTCGCCTGGTCACCACCGCCGATCTTCGCTGGAAGCACTGCGACGTAAAGTCCGTCAACCTTCTCGCAAACGTGCTGGCCAAGAAGAAAGCGCAGCGTGCCGGCGCCGACGAGGTGCTGCTGATCGACGGCGGCATCGTGCGCGAGGGGGCCAGCGCCAGCTTCTTCGTCATTCGCGGCGGAGGGGTGATCACACATCCGCCCGATGAGCACATCCTTCCCGGCATCGTGCGCGACCGCGTTCTGCAGCTTGTCCGTGCCGCCGGGATCCCGGTCGAGGAACGGCCGCTCCGCGAGAGTGAGCTATTCGACGTCGACGAGGCCTTCATAACCAGCACGTCGATGAGTGTCATGCCGGTGTCGGCCATCGACGGACGGACGATGCGGCGCGGCCCACTGACGCCAGTCCTGCAGCGTCTCCTCGACGAAGAGGAAGCGCGCGACGCCTCTCCCTGAGACGAGCTAATCCATTGCAGCTCAGCAGTTTAAGGATGCGATCGGGCATTGCCGTTGCAGTTCCATCCATACGGGCCTGAGTGCCCGAAAGGAGATAGCAATGGATAACCGTGAACGCGACAAGATGAACAAAAACACCGGCTCGACCTCAGGAAGCGATGTCAACCGCAACACGTCTTCGCGTATCGGAAAGGACAAGAGCGACTCATCCACCGACTTCGACAAGAGCAGCGACCAGTCGGAAAAATGGAATGACCCCAACAGCCGCGGCAGCAGCAAGTCGTCCGGCTCCGGCAATACCGGCGACCGCGGCTCGTCCAGCGGCAACCGCCACTGACGACGACCAGCGTTTGAAATCGAAAGGGCCGCGCGCAAGCGCGGCCTTTTTGCGTTCGGAAGGCGATCCACCACAGAGACACAGAGATCACAGAGAAAATCTCCGTGTCCTCTGAGCCTCTGTGGTTAAATGCATTTTGGCGTCACGGAAGAAGTGTCGCCGGTGACTCAGCTCGTCGCTATCCCCAACTTCCCCTTCACCTGATCCCGCGCGATCGAGGCTCGGCCGCGCACGCCGTTCCACAGCCATCGCCCCTCGGTGTGCGCGGCGATGGCCCTTCTTGCCGCGGACATCTCCGTGAACGCCGGTGTGAGCAGCCGCGGGTCGTTGAAATTCTCGACGAAGGCATTGGCGATTCGCTGCGGCCCGGTGTGGTTTTCGGCGCGGCCGTCGCTTCCATATTGGGCGATCAGTAACTCCTTCGCCGGTGCAGTGATCGGCTCCAGAAGCAGATTGCTGAATTGCCAGGCGTGCCGGGCGTGCTCGTCGTAGAAATCCTCGAACGTGGCGGTGATCCACTCGTCGTCGAATGGACCGTCGCCGCGGGCGATGATGTCCATGTGCCGGACGAACGGCTCGTCCCACGGAAAAAGCTCGCTGATCACCTGCTTCACGCGCGCTACCGCCTCGACGCCGGTATGAACATCGGCAAATCGGTCCATACGAGATCCTGCCTTTGCCTCGACGAGAATGTTCCAGCATGGGCCGGCATCCTTGTGCAGGTAGGGAATGAAAAAGATCTCGCCGTCGGTCCCCAGGAAATCGAACTTCACCGGCAGCAGAGGCAGCCCTTCGATCCGCTCCGGCATGCCGGTCACGATGACCATCGCCAGATTTCGTTGCGGGCCGCCGTAGACGCTCCGCCTCTCGTCGCGTTCGAAAATGCGGCAGAGGTCCGCGCGCCCTGTGGCCACGATGGTCAGGTCATGATCGGCGGCGATCTCGTCCAGCCGGTCGACGGTGACCTGTTCGATCTGCAGTTGGCCGCCGCGCCGTTCGAGCTCGTTCATCCATCGATGCGATTGCAGTCGAAGATCGACCGCCTGGAACGGCTCACGGAAGCGGCCGAGAAGCCGGACGAGGGGATTGTGAAGGGTGGGACAAAAGGTGAGGAAGACCCCTTCCCCTTTCGGAGCGGCGTCGTCCCAGAAGTTGAGACCCAGCTCCCGCTCGTAGGACAACGCGATGGCGAATCGGGCCGCCGTGCCCGTGGGGCGGCTTTCGTTGAGCCACTGTTGGGCGGTGCGATCGGAGTAAAGATCCACCGAATAGCCGGCCTGGAGAAGCCCGTGCGCGGCGGCGAGACCACTGATTCCTGAACCGACGATTGCGATCCTTCGCATGATTGTTTCCGATGTAAACACGGCGTTATGTTCGTTCCGGTGAACGAATCCGAACGGCTCCGTGACAGTGGGTTCAGAAACGAGTTGTCGGTTGTCGGTTGTCAGTTCAAACCGCGAAGCCGATCAACCGACAACCGACAACGCGCGAAGCGCAGTTACACCGTGAACTGTCCCGCCTCGATGATTGCCCGTACCCGCGCCATGAACTGGTCGGCGATCGCGCCGTCGATGAGGCGGTGATCGAAGGTCAGCGAGAGGATGCACATCGAGCGGATGGCGATCACGTCGCCTTCCTTCGTCTCCACGACCACCGGACGCTTCTTCACGCCGCCCACGCCGAGGATGGCCACCTGCGGCTGATTGATGATCGGGGTTCCGAACAGGCCGCCGTAGATGCCGGGGTTGGTGATGGTGAACGTTCCCCCCTGCACGTCATCGGGTGAGAGCTTCTTGGTCCGGGCGCGCTCGCCGAGGTCGTTGATCGTCTTTGAAAGGCCGAGGATGTTCTTCTCGTCCGCATTCTTCACTACAGGCACGATGAGGCCCCAATCGAGGGCGACGGCGATCCCGATGTTGAGATCGCGGTGGTAGATCACCGACGACTCATCCATCGAGGCATTGATGATGGGGAACTCGCGCAGCCCGGCCACGATTGCCTGGATGATGAACGGAAGGAAGGTCAGCTTGGTGCCGCGCTCGGCGTAGGCCTCTTTGTACTGGCGGCGAAGCTTCTCGATGTTGGTGAAATCGACCTCGAAGACCGTGGTCACGTGTGCCGAGGTCTGCTTGGAGAGGACCATGTGCTGGGCGATCTTCTTGCGCATCACCGAGAGAGGCTCGATGCGGTTGTTCTCGCCGGTGGCGAAGGTCATGGCGGGAGGACGAGGAGTGGGTTCCTGAGTTGCTGGGGGTTGCTGGGTTGCTGGAGGTGACGGGCGCTGCATGAAGTCGAGGATGTCGTTCTTCGTGACGCGGCCGGAGACGCCGGAGCCCTGGATGCGGGTGATGTCGACGTTGTTCTCCTGGGCGATCTTGCGGACGAGCGGGGAGGATTTGGTGCGGCGGCGCTCGTCGAGGGAGTCGGGGTCGCGGGGTTGCGCGGGTTCTAAGTCGCGCGGTTTCGCGGTTTCGGGGTCGCGGGGTTGCGCGGTCTCGGGGTCGCGGGGTTGCGCGGTCTCGGGGTTGCTGGGTTGCTGGGTTGCTGCGGCGCTGGGTTCGGGTTGTGGCTCTGGTTTCGGTGCGGGGGGTGGAGGTGGCGGGGGGGCGACAGGTGCCGGCGCGGCGGCGGCAGGGGCGCTCGCGCCGGCGGCTTCGCCTTGTGCGCCGATGCGGGCCACGACGGTATTCACGCCGACGGTCTGCCCTTCCTGGGCGATGATCTCGGTTAGCGTTCCGTTTGCCGGCGAGGGGATCTCGGCGTCGACCTTGTCGGTGGAGATCTCCAGGAGCGGCTCATCGCGCTCGACGGTTTCGCCAACTTTCTTCAACCAGCGAACGACGGTTCCTTCAGCGATCGATTCGCCCATCTGGGGCATGACGACATCAGTGGCCATTGCGGGGTTGCTCCTAAATTAGTACGCAAGCAGTTCTCTTGCCGCTGCCAGGACTTTATCGCGATTCGGTAGATAGAACGCCTCGAGAGGAGGGGAGTAGGGGGTTGGAACGTCGAGCGCGGCCACGCGTTTGACCGGCGCATCGAGGTAGTCGAAGGCCTTCTCGGCGATGCGCGCCGCGAATTCGGCGCCCGCGCCGCCGGTGAGCGGCGCCTCGTGCAGGATGATGACGCGGCTGGTTTTGGCGACAGAGTTGAGAATGGCTTCCTCGTCGAAGGGGATGATGGAGCGAAGGTCGATGACCTCGGTTGATACGCCGTCCTTTGCCAGCTCCGCCGCCGCATCGTCAGCGACGTAGATCATCGAGCCCCAGGTGATGATGGTGAGGTCGCTTCCGCTGCGCCGTATGTCGGCCTTGCCGATCGGGACGATGTAATCCTCCGCCGGCAGCTCTTCCTTGATCCGGCGGTAGAGATACTTGTGCTCGATGAAGAGCACCGGATCGTCGTCGCGGATGGCGGCCTTGAGCAGTCCCTTGGCGTCGTAGGCCGTCCCCGGCGCGACGATTTTCAGTCCCGGCCGGTTCATGAACATGGCCTCGGGGTTGAGCGAGTGGAACGGCCCTCCATGCGTGCCGCCGCCGGCCGGCCCACGGATGACGATGGGACAGGGACTGCCGACGCGGTAGCGCGAGGTGGCCGTGAAGTTGACGATCATGTCGTAGGCGACGGTGATGAAGTCGATGAACTGCATCTCAGCGATCGGCCGCATCCCCATGAGCGCCGCCCCCGACGCCGCGCCGACGATGGCAACCTCGGAGATGGGCGTGTCGATGACCCGTTCCTCTCCGAACTCTTCGATCATCCCGGCGCTGGTCTTGAACGCGCCGCCGTAAGCGCCGACGTCTTCGCCGATGAGGAAGACCCGCGGATCGCGCCGCATCTCTTCGATCATCGCTTCGCGGATGGCGTCGAGGTAGGTGGTTTCAGGCATGTCTTTAAGGATGAAGGCAGAAAGCAGAAGGCAGAAGGCAGAAGGCAGAAAGATGAACGGCTTCCGCCTTTATCCTTCGTCCTTCTGCTTTCTGCCTTCTGCCTTCTGCCTTCATCGTTCCTCCCAATATCCGTCCCCTGCGTACAGCCCCATTGCTGCCTCTTCGGGGCGCGGCATCGGCGAGCGCTCGGCTTCGTCGGTGGCGGCGTCGACGTCGCGGCGGGCGCGCGACTGGATCGATTCGAAGTCGGCCGCCGTGGCCGTGCCGCTGTCGATCAGCGCTTGTTCGAAGCGGACGACCGGATCTTTGGCCGACCACTCTTCGATCAGCTCCGGCGGGACGTACGACTGGTTGTCGTGCTCGGCGTGGCCCTTCATCCGGAAGGTCTTCACTTCGATGAGGGTCACCCCTTCGCCGGCGCGTGCGCGCTCGACGGCGCGCTTCGCCGCGTCGTACGTGGCCAGGACGTCGTTGCCGTCCACCGTCTCGCTGGCGCAGCCGAAGGCGTGCGCCTTGTCGGCCAGCGATTTCAACGCGCTCTGCTTCGCCGTCGGCGTCGAATAGGCGTAGCCGTTGTTCTCGAGCACGACCACGAGCGGGAGCTTCTGCACCGTGGCGAAGTTCATCCCCTCGTAGAAGGCGCCGGTCGACGATGCGCCGTCGCCGATGAAGGCCAGACCGACGAGGTTGCGCTTCTGCATCCGGCCGGCCAGGACGATGCCGGCCATGACCGGGATCATGTCGCCGAGCATCGAGATCTGGCCGATGAAGCCGTCGCGCGCCGGATGGCCGAAGTGGATGTTCAGCTCGCGGCCGCGCGTCGGCGAGTCGCCCTTGGCCATGTATTGCTTGATGATGTCGGACGGCCTGGCGCCGGCGACGAGGATCGATCCCATGTTCCGGATCAGCGGCTGCACGACGTCGCCGAGCGCGTAATCGAGCGCGTACGCCGCCGCCACCGATTCGCCCTCCTGCCCGAGGGAACGATAGAGACCGCCGATGACCTTGGCCTGGCGGAAGAGCGCCACGATGCGCTCCTCAAGCGTGCGCGTCAGGCGCAGAAAGTAATCGATCTCGAGCAGATTCTCGTGGGAGAGGCCGTGGGTGTTGAGGGTCATGGTTGTCTGTCACGCAGTTGCGGGGTCTCGGGGTTGCGCGGTCTCGCGGTGTCGGGCGAGCGAACGCCGCGAGACTCCGAAACCGCGCGACCTCGCAACCGCTTCACTGGTGTATCGAATGCCCAGCCACATCCTCCGCCGCTTCCATCATCGCCTCGGACAATGTCGGGTGGGCGTGGATGGTCCTGGCGATCGACTCGCTGGTCGCTTCGAGCTCCAGCGCCGCGCAGGCCTCGGCGATCAATTCCGTCGCTTTCGGGCCAACGATGTGGACGCCGAGGAGCTCGTCGTATTTCTTATCGGACACGTATTTCACCAGACCGCCGGACTCGCCGAGGATCTTGGCTTTGGAGTTCGCGCTGAAGGGGAACTTGCCGATCTTGACGTCGTATCCGCGCTCTTTCGCTTTCTTTTCCGTCAGGCCGACCGAGGCAACCTCGGGGTCGGTGTAGGTGGCGTTCGGCACGTGGTCGTAGTTGATGGGGCGTACTTCCATGCCCTTCATCTTCTCGACCGCCAGGATTCCCTCAGCCGAGGCGCAGTGGGCCAGGGCGGGGGTGGGGACGATGTCGCCGATGGCGTAGATGTTCGGCTCGCCCGTGCGCATGAATGGATCGACCTGAACCATGCCGCGCTCGATGACCACTTTCGTCCCTTCCAGGCCGCAGTTCTCAGTGACGGCGCGGCGGCCGGTAGCGGAGAGGACGATTTCGACGTCGAACGTCTGCTGCTTCCCCTTCGAGCTCACGACGACCTTGACGCCGCTGTCGCCGACCTCGGCTGACTCGACCTTCGCGTCGGTCAGCACTTCGATGCCTTTCTTCTTGAAGATGCGCGTGAACTCTTTCGAGATCTCCTCATCTTCGATCGGCAGCAGCAGCGGCATCACTTCGACGATGGTCACCTTCGTGCCGAAGCGGGCGAAGATCGAGGCGAACTCGCAGCCGACCGCGCCGGCTCCGATGACCAGCATCGATTTCGGCACTTCGCTGATCTTGAGGATGTGGTCGGAGTTGATGATCCGCTTGCCGTCGGCCTTGATGTGCGGCAGATCTTTCGGAACGGAGCCCATGGCCAGGATGACGTTCTTCGTGTTGAGCTTCTGACCGTAGACATCCACCACGCCCTTACCCGCCAGTTTGCCGAAGCCGGTGATGCGCTCGACCTTGTTCTTCTTGAAGAGGAACTCGATCCCTTTGGCGTTGGCGTCGACGACGCCCTGCTTGCGGGTCTGGACGACGCTCCAGTCGAGAGTGACGTCGCCGACGGTGATGCCGAACTCTTTCGCCTTCTGGATCTTGGTCCAGATGTCGGCGTTCTCGAGGAGCGATTTGGTCGGGATGCAGCCGCGATGCAGGCACGTCCCGCCCAGGAATGGATCTTTTTCGACGACGGCCACCTTCATGCCGAGCTGGCCGGCGCGGATCCCGGCCACATACCCGCCCGGACCGCTGCCGATGACCACTACGTCGTACTGTTGTTCTGCCAAGGAAACCTCCCGTGATCTAACGCGGCGCGCATTATATGCAGGTCATGAGAACACTGATTGCCTGCCTTCTCTTCACCGCGGCCTCGGCATTCGCGCATCCGAGCGTAAGCGTGGTCATCGATTCGCGAGGCAACGTTTACTACAGCGATCTCACGCAGATCTGGCGCATTGCGCCGGACGGAACCCGCGCCATCGCCGTGCCTCATGTCCATTCGCATGAGCTGTATCTCGATGCCGCCGATACGCTCTACGGCGAGAACGTCTGGTACAACGGTGAGACGCTCAAGACCTGGGGCAACTCGGTGTGGAAGCGCACGAGCGACGGCCGGATCTCATTCATTCATCCGCCGCGAGCGGGCTTCAACGAGGACTTCAGCTTCGTCCGCGATGCGGCCGGCAATCAGTACTTCATCGACCACAACCAGAACGAGATCCGCCGCCGGTCGCCGGACGGACGCACGGTCACGATCGCGCATGCGCCGTTCAAAGACATCCGCTGGATGACGGTGACTCCGAACGGCGTGGTCTACCTGATCGATCTGCTCGATCTCGTGCGCATCACGCCCGACGGAAAGGTGACCACGATGGCCCGCAATCTGAGCTCCCACGCCCTCATCGGCGAAGACCGTCACCGCGTTCAGGGCGTCTGGACCGACCGCGCCGGAAACGTCTACGTCGCCGCCTCGGCGGAGAGGGAGGTCAAGCGCGTCACTCCATCCGGCCGAATCGATGTGGTCGCCCGCTCGACGTTTCCCTGGTCGCCATCCGGCGGCACGATCGCGCCGAACGGCGACCTATGGGTGCTGGAGTACTCGGTCACCAATCAACAGCGGGTTCGGAAGGTGAAGTAAGCCCTGCCGAAGGCAGGCAAACGGAGCGCCGGCGTCTCGACGGCTGGCCCGGGAGGCTGGCCCGGGGGCGTCTCGCCCCCGAGGCCGTAACGCGTATCACGCCGCGTTCGGAATCCAGCCCTGCTGTTGTAATCGCTCCCATGCCCGCAGGAGGTGTTCGCGTTTGAGCTGCATCTTCTTTCGTGGACTCCAGGCCTGCACGGCGCTGACCGCTGCATCCGCATTGATACGCGATTCAAGATTCTCCCGCGTCACCCAATGCATCGTACTCAGTAGTTCCAACCCGAACGGGTCTTCGAAGCCCTCGATCAATGCTGCGACGCGATCCATCCGTGCGAGTGCTTCAGTGTCTTCGCGGAGGAAAGCGGTAGCTTCCTCGACGGCGCCGGGCAGCAGATGAATCGGCGTTGACGGTTTGTCCTTTCCGTCCCCATAGCCTTGCGTGTAGTGCGTCTCCAGCCGGATGAGCACCTGACGCAGGTTCGGCGCGTAAGGTCCGAAAGGCTTCGCTTCGTACTTCAGTTGAAGCGGCTGCCCCGCCTCCTGCAGGAAGTACATCAGCTTGTGAATCTCGAGAGGACTGACGAACGGATCGAGCAACCCCTTGAGGTAACGGTCGATCAGAAGGATCAGCGCTGCCCGTCCCGTCGTCATGACTGGCCGGCCGGTTCGATTCGGCATCGACTCGGCTTCGGGCGCACCGTTCGGGGGATAGAGAAGAATTCGAAGCTCCGGTAACCCGGCCAGCGCGGCCTCGATCCGTGGGTGTACCTCGCTCCAGTCGAGGCCACCGTTGCCGCAGCCGAGCGGCGGAATGGCGATCGAGTGAATGCCGAGACGCTTGATCGTCGTGACGAGATCCTGAAGTCCGGCATCGATGTCTTTGATCTGGCTCGCGGCCCGCCAATGCCCTTTTGTGGGGAAGTTGATGATCCAGCGCGGATCGCCGGCGAGACCGCCACGATCGAAAACGTGCATCTTTCCCAGCTTCACGTCGCCGGCGTTGCAGGCTGCTTCGTATGCGCGAAACATGGCCGGATAGGCTTGCTTGAACTGTAGTGCGATCCCGCGGCCCATCACGCCAACAGTGTTCACCGTGTTCACAAGCGCCTCGACTGGCGCCCGCATCAGATTGCCGTTCGCAAGCTCGATCATCGGTTCAATTCTAGTAGTACCAAGCCTTCTTAACAGAGACTTTCGGACGAAGATTCTGGTCCTTGATGAGTGCCGTCACCCTGGCTTGAGCCTCGGCGTCGAAGCAGCCGATTTCATGAACGGCGCTCCACGGAAAGGAGTCAGCGACGAGAAACTCTGCCTGTTTCTGATGAATGCACTCGGCCCATGACGTCGCCTCGATCGCTTTCCAATCGAGGTGATCGATCGCCTGCAGCGTTGAATCGAACGTCGTGTGGAACGCTCCGGCGTTTCCGTCGCTGACGGCCCAGGGCACTCCGAGAGCGATTGCATCACGCACGCGGCTGACGAGGTGAACGATCGTCTTCTGGCATCCGGGCGTTCGTCCCGTGTTGCCCAGGTTGATCGTGGAGAGCATCGGTGATCGGGCGCAGAAGTAGAAGGGCACAAACTCGCCGACAAAACGGTTTCCGCAGGTTGGTACGCGGATCCTCGTGAGACGTCGCTGCTTGATGTGGTTATGGCCGATGACAGTCTGATCGCGCTTCGTCATCACCGCATCGGACAGCAAGTTCTCCTCCTCGAGGATACTCGCAAGGTTTTCGATATCGGTGATGTGGTAGATCAGCCGCTCTTCCGGACGTAGAGGCATCGTCGGGCGGGATTCTCCCATCCGAATCGAGAATCGTCACTTCGGGACTACGGAGGCGCCGCCGGCGTTTCGCCCGCGCTCTCGCAGACTCTCGGAACCCGCAGCGGCGAGACGCCGCTGCGCCAGCCGGCGAGACGCCAGCGCTCCTCTTACCCCTACTGCGCCGGCACGTATGTCGGGTCCTGCGTGGCGGCGTCGATCACCGATCCGTAGGCCGTCACCCGTCCCGTCCCGCTGAGCACCTTCACCGTTACCCGCGCGTTGTAGACCGTGCCGAGGCCGAACTGGGCCAAGGAGACTTGCAGGAACTGGTTCGCGGAGAGAGCGATCTGCGTTTTCGCGGCCACCTTCGAATCCGAGGGGATGGCGGAGACTTCGATCGTGACCGGGCTGCCGCTGGTCTCGACGAATCCGAGGTTCGTGCGCATCTTGTCCGACGACTCGAGTTGGAGCAGTTGCAGGACGCGGTTGTCCGACAGGCCGATCGATCCGGCCGGCGTCACGGCGGGGATGAACTGGCCGTACGTACCGTTCGAGGTCTGGTTGTAGGTCCTGGCGGTGACGATGAGCTTCGAGCTGGCCGGCGTGGTGACGAGCATCGAGCCGCCGGAGTTGGTGAGCGTGAAGAGATTCTGCAGCGCGTTGTCGATCGGCATCACCTGGTTCGCCGGGATCGTCACCTGCTTCGTTCCGCTGGCGCCGGTGTTTCCCGGCTGCGGGAAATAGGTCAGCGTCGCCGTCACCGGGGATGACGTCGGATTGAACAGGCGGATGTCGCTGCGCCAGCTTGCGATGCCGTTGTTGATGTCGGCCACGCCGGGGATGACGTAGCGCGTGGCTGATTCCGCTCCTTTGAGAACCGGGAAGACCATCAGCGGATCGTTGGTGAGGTTGTCGATGACCGATGCATACGCCGTCACCTTGCCGGTCGCCGACACCACCTCCACCTCGAAGCGGCCGTCGGTGAGCGTGATGCCGTTCTCCGCCAGAAGGTTGCGCTGCTGGTGCTCGCCGGGCATGAGCGAGATCGGAATCGGCGCCACCACTTCGACGCCTGCATTGTTGAAGACGTGGACGAGAACGCTGGCCGGCTCGCCGGCTCCTTCCACGATCCCGAAGTTCGTCCGGTAGGCCGACGACTGGGCGATCTGCTGCAGCGACAGGACGATCTTGTTCGACGGATCGGAAGACTGGGCGATGAAGCTCGAGAACGGAATGGCCGGGATGAACTGCCCGAACGTACCGGTCGGGGTGGAGTTGTAGGTGCGGCTCGAGGCGACGGTCTGGATGCTGACCTGCGAGCTGGCCGACGACGAGAAGCTGCTGGAGGTCGGCGTCAGCGGCCGGATCTCCAGAACGCCGAGGGCGCTCGATCCGTCCGAGCCGGTGCCGAAGAAGCTGGTCAGGATGTCGTCGAGCGCCATCGTCGAACCGGGGTCGACCTGGATCGTCGTCGACGAGCCGGACTGCGAGGCGTCGGTGCGTGTCAGGGTGAAATTGAGCTGGTACTTCATCGCCTGCGCGCTGGTGTTGGCGATGCGGACGTCCGACTCGAAGAGCGAGGCGTTCGCGCCGGTGGCGTGACCGACGGCCGGGATGAAGAGCGAATTCGGCAGCGGCGTGTTCTTGCCGCCGGGGGAGACCGGCGTCACGGTCGTCACCGAGACCGGAACGCTGGCCGGCGGCGTCGTATCGGTGGCGATGATGTTTCCCTTGCTCGAGGCACTGAACGAGAGGATGACCGTGGCGGTGTTCGTGCCGAGCTTCAGCGCCACCGGGTCGGAGATGATCGTCAGCGTGGTCCCGTTGGGTCCAAGCGTGCCGGAGGCCGGCTTCACCGTTGCCCACGGCTTGTCGGTGCGGGCGGTGAAATTGAGGCTGGGGGTGACGCCGGGGATGAAGATGGTCTGGCGGATGGTGCTGGCCGTGCCGACCTCGACGCTCACCTGGCGCTGCGGCGTGTCGGGCAGGACCGTCACGATCACCACCTTCGAGTATGGGCCACGGTCGTCGCTGCAATTGCTGATGGCGCGTACTCGGTAGAACCACTTCGTGGCGGCCGTCGCCGAGGTGTGAATGAATTTCGCCGACTGGTCGCTGACGACCTGCGTGGCAGCGCCGGCGAAATCGGTCGATGCCGACTCCTGCAGCTCATAGCTGGTGGCGTTCGCCACCGTGTCCCAGCGGATGGTGTATTCGCTGTTCGACGCCACCTGGGCCGGGCCGGTGGCCAGCGGGCGGGTGGGCGTAGTGCAGGGAGGCGGCGTCTTGACGACCGTGAACGAGCTCCTCGCGGAGGAGAGCGAGGGGCAGAGCTTGTAGAGCACTTCCACGCGCCAGCGGATCGTGCCGCTCGGGACATCCACCGTCAACTGGTGGTTGGTCGTCGAGCCGATGACGCTCTCACCCTGATCGTCGACCGCCGCCCACACCTTGTATCCGGTGGCGTCGGGAATGCGCGACCACTCGAAGCGGACGGGGGACGTGAGTCCGGTGGCGTTGTCGGCAGGGGTGAAGAGGATGGGACGCTCGCCGTCGCAATCGTTCTCCGGCACGACGAAGCTGGCGTGCTTCGACTCGACCGGCGTGCAGCCGTTGACGAATGCCACGACCCACCATTCATTCTCGTCGTCAGGCACCTCGATGGTGACTTCGGTCTGCGGGGTCTCGGCGATCCGCGTCGCCGCGCCGTCGTCATTGCGGAGAAAGACCGCGTAGTTGATGGCGCCGTTGACTGCCGTCCAGGCGAAGCGGACCGGCGAGGTGAGGTTCTTCGCTCCATCGGCGGGAGCAAGGAGCGTCGGTCCGTCGGCCGGGCAGTTCTGCGACCGTGCCACGGTGAAATTCTGGGTAGCGGAGCGAAGCGACGGACAGCCGTCGAAGACCGCCTCGACATGCCAGCTCACCGCGCTCGGAGGAAGCGTGCCGGTGACCGAGGTGTCGGTGGTCTTGGCCAGAACCTTCGTGTCGCCGCCGTCGAACGAGGCGTGCACGCGGTACTCCGTTGCTTTCGGAACCGAGGTCCAGGAGAGCGTGACCGGCGAAGCCACCGTGGCGTTGTCAGCCGGCGAGATGATTTGCGGGCGAGAGCTCGCGGTCGGGCATCCCGGGGTGGGGATGACGAAACTGTCGACGGCCGACCGCACCGCGGGGCAGTTCTCGAAATACGTCTCCACGAACCAGAGACCGTTTCCGGTCGCGGCGAAGTCGTGCTGGAGGTGGGTGTCCTTGGAGAATCCGATGTCGGCGAATGCCTCGCCGTTGAGGGAGACCCACACGCGGTAGAAGAGCGCCGTCGAATCGTTGCCGTTCCAGGAGAAGGTGATCGGGGCCGTCACCTGCGCGCCGCCGACCGGCGAGGAGAGCGTGGCCGCCTTGTGCGAGTCGCAGTTCGATGCCGTGCCGACGGTGAAGTGGCGATGCGCGGAGAAGGTGGAGTCGCAGCCGTTGCTGAAAATCGTCTCCACGTACCATTCGCCCGGGCCGCTCGTCAGCGAGACCTGCTGCGATGTATTGGAGCTGCTCGTCCGCGCGGCAATGAGGGGAGCGCTGCCGTTGTAGGAGATCCAGAGCCGGTAGTTGCTGGCACCTGCGACGGAGCTCCACGAGAACGTGACCGGCGAGGTGACCGTGGCGTTGTCGGCCGGCGCATTCAGTGTCGTGGCCGTGCCGCACGTCGCCTGCGCGCCGCTGGTGAAGGTCGATTTGGCGGAGACGATATCGGGACAGTTGGCGAACGACGTGGCCACCCACCAGGTCAGCGCACCGTCGGGGACGAGGCGCGAGAGTGACGTCGCCGTCGTCGTTCCCGAGAGATCTCCCGAGTCGTCGCCCGCCTCGGCGATATACAGCTTGTAGCCGGTGGCCCCACTCACCGCCGTCCATTGAAAGGTGACCGGCGAGAGGACGCCGGTGGCACCGTTGGCCGGCGCGATGAGCGTCGCCGGCGTGGTCGGACAGCTCACCGTCGGCGCGACGGTGAAGCTGAAGACGGAGCTCGATGTCTTCACCGTCGTGCTGCAGGCGGGAAAGGCATCGACTGACCAGAAGTAGGTCCCTGCCGGCAGCGGCTGGGCGAAGGTGAAGCTGGTCTGGGAGGCGTTGAGGCGGGTGTCGTTCGTCGTCGGCGCGGGAGGGTTCTGCGTGCCGAAGTGGATGAGGTACTTGTCGGCGTTGGACGCGGCCGACCAGCTCAGCGTCGGTGTGGCGCTGGCGGTACTGCCGTTGGCCGGGCCGGTCAGATTGAACGAGCCGGGCGGGTTGCAAACGGCCCCCGTGGTCTTGAACGTGGCGCAGCCGCTCGAAGGGGAGGGACAGGTGGTGTTCGTCTTTTTGGCCACGACGCGCCACTCGTAGCTGGTGTTCGCGGTGAGCTGGCCGGGAGGGTTGAAGCTCGTCGATGAGGTGGTGAAGACCGGCTGGCCCGTGCAGGCGCCCGATCCGACAGGACCGAAGTAGACGTCGTATTGCGACGCGCCGCTGACGGGGCTCCAGGTCATCGTCGGCGTCTGCGAAACGTTCTGCGCGGTATCCGAGGGCGACTGAATCGACGGCGCACTGGTCAGGCAGCCGACCGTGAATTGTCTGCCGGCCGATACCAGCTCGCAGTTGGCGTTGGTGTTGTTGGCCTTCACGCCCCAGAAGTACTGGTTGGCCGGGAGGCTGCTCACCGTGCAGG
>Ga0247680_1000043_pt1 | contig 75799 bp, 69 predicted proteins | sample CNK21_metaG_FD_182803 | JGI IMG/M metagenome (GOLD analysis project Ga0247680, IMG submission 182803) | Soil microbial communities from Purdue University Martell Research Forest, Indiana, United States - CNK21 | ecosystem: Environmental > Terrestrial > Soil > Temperate forest > Bulk soil...
CGGATGCTTCATACGTCGCGCTTCGTGCACCGTGTCATGCCGCACGACATTCGCCGGCCGTCATGGATGCAGGTGAACGCGTACGACGAGAGGGTTATCAATCGGATCATCGCCGAGAGCGGGGCATCTCTGATCGGCCGATTTTCAACGACGGGGGGAGATATGGCAGGGACGGTTTTGGTTATCGAAAGCGGCAGTTGAGCTGCGATCATTCAGCGGAACAGGATATGCTTCTGACCTAGCTATGGACCCGAAGCAAATCGTGCATTCCGATCCGGCGATCGTTAGCGGGACGCCCGTCTTCGTAGGTACTCGTGTACCGGCGCAGGCGTTACTCGATTACCTGGAGGGCGGCGAAACGATCGAAGAGTTTCTGGACGACTTTCCAAGCGTCTCACGCGAACAGGCAATCGCCTTTCTCGAAGAGGCAGGGCGGGCGCTGCTGGCGCGCATTGCTTGAGACGCATCCTGCTCGACGAGAACCTGCCACGAAAACTCCGGCGCGAGTTACCGGGTTGCTTTGTTCGCACCGTTCAGGAAGAAGGTTGGACCAGTTTCGCGAACGGTGAGCTCCTCGCTCGAGCCCAGGAGAAATTCGACGTGCTTCTCACTGCTGATCGCAGATTGCAGTTCCAGCAGAATCTGGCCAGGTTCGATATCGGAGTCGTTGTCATCCTTACGCCAAGTCTGCGCTTCCGCGAAATTAGGAAGGCAATCAGCGCTATCCGTTCAGCGATCACAGCTGTTGCGTCAGGTGAGCTGATTCAAGTTCAGGTGTCGTGATGCCTCAGCGGCGAGACGCCGCTGGGCCAGCCGGCGAGACGCCAGCGCTCCTCTTCACGCCTACGGCGCGAAGTACCCTCGGATCGTCCTTGCCGTCAGTTGCGGCGACTTCAGCATCACATTCACTTTTCGCCATTGATTGTGGCGAGCCAGGTCGGTGATCTGGTAGGTGATGGCGTATTGGGCGCGGAGGTCCTTTTCGATTTCGGAGTAGCGGTCCTGGAGGTTGCGTGCCGAGGCGGTGACGAGGAAACCGCCGGTCTCGGTGGCCAGGTATTGGAGGCGGTTCATGTCCCGTGACTCGTCTTCGCTCACGCCGCTGTCGTACGCGATGATGTAAAGCGGAACGCCGGCTTCCTTCGTCAGGCGGTCGATCTCATCGAATGAGGCGATGGACGACGTATCACCGCCGTCCGTGAGGATGACGATGGCGCGGCGGTTCTTCTCGTCGCGCAGCTCCCGCTCGGCGCCGGCCACGGCATCATAAAGCGCGGTATATCCGCCGGCGTGCATCTCCTTGATGACCTTCTCCACGGCGGCGTGGTCAGTGGTCAATTCCACCTCCCGGCGGGGCGACGATTTCACGGAGAAGACGCTGCAGCGGTCGCCGGGCTTCAGGGTCCGCGCGACGAAGTTGATGGCCGCGCGCGTCGCTTGCGGCATCTCGTAGGTCATGCTGGTCGAGGCGTCGAGCAGCAGAGCGATGGAGATCGGCTGATCGAACGCTTTGCCGATCTGCAGAATCCTCCCCTCGGTTCCGTTATCGACCACTTTGAAGAGCGCCTGATCGACGTCGTCGCGCGCGGTCCCGCTGTTGTCGACCACGGACACGAAGAGCGGTACGGTGCGGACTTCGAGCGACTCATTCTTCACATCGCCCGCGGCGGACCAGAAATCGGCGGCCTCGTCGCCGGACTTCGTTCGTGCGGTGACCTGAACGGTCTGCCTCAGATAGTGCTCCGGGGGAATGGTGAAGCGATAGGGGGGGGCATCCGCCGAGGCGATCGGTTTTCCATCATCCCAGACGGAAACGCTGGTGATCGGGTCTTCGTCAGGTGCCGTCACGTTTGCCTCGAATACGCGGTTTGCGGCGTCGACCGGCTCGATCTTCACGCGCAGGGTCTGGTGTCCTTTATTGATCGTCGTCTGCCACTGCACGCGCTTGTGATCGTCGCCGAGCGCGGTGACCACGATCTTGTGCTCGACGGGCAAGGGTCCGAAGTCGATCGGAATGCGCCACGGCGCGCGCAAGCCTTCGGCGATCTTCTGTCCGTCGACGGTCACCGTGACGCGCGCGTCATCGAAGTCGGGGAGGATCGTCAGATCGACGACGCCTTTGATCTCGCCGGCCGGCGTTGTATCGCGGCCTACGATGAGTTGTGTCGGCCCGGCGTCTGCTGCCGCGGCGAGGACGAGGGTGAGAGTGAGCGTGGGGAGGAGACGTGCGCTACGGCTTTGTGGGTGCCTCATAAATCCGCCGATACTCGAATCGGTTCCTGCTGACGGTTTTTACATAAAGCCGGGTTTCCGCGTACGGAATCGATTCGACAAATAAGTCCTCATCATCGACCGGCTGTTGAGCAATCCATTTGCCAACGGCATCTTCACCCGCATTGTACGCGGCGATGGCGAGCGTCGTATTGCCGTGCTCGGCGGCGAGTTTCTGCGCGTACTCGGCGACGCCGACGGCGATGTTCAACTTCGGATCGAAGAGCTGCTCGCGCGTGGGCGGCGGGAGGCCCGCGCGCGTGGCGATGCTCGCCGCTTCGGCGGGCATGATCTGCATGATGCCGACGGCGTCAGCGTTCGAGACGGTCGACGGCTCGAAGCCGCTCTCCTGACGGATGATGGAGGCGATGAGATACGGATCGATCTGGCGCTGTTCCGCTTCGGTCTTGATGGTGTCCCAGTAATTGAGCGGAAAGAGGATCTCCCAGAAACGATGCGGCACGCCGGTACCGCCGTGACGGACGAACTGGCGGAACTTCCGCTGCAGCACGTTGTTCGCGGAGAACGGCTCGCCGCCCTGCACGTAGAGATTGGCCAGCATGAACTGCATGCCGAGGTTGGCAGGCCAGGCGGCGGCGACGGACTTCATCTCGCGTGTCGCTTCGCGATAGAGGCCGAGCCAGGCCAGCTCGCGGACGGAGTCGAGGCGCGGCTCGTGCGCGGACGCCAGTTGTGCATCGACGTCGGGGAAGACGTTGCCGTTGGCGACCTCGTTCGGCGCCAGAATCGGCTCGCCGATGATCGCGCGCGCCCGATAGCTGAAGTAGCTGTAGGGATAATCGGCCTCGAGCTCGTGCAGTGCCGCATCGCGCGCCTGAAGGTTGCCGCGGCGCTCGTGGATCTTCGCGGCCCAGAAGAGAGAGTTCGAGAGGTAATCGCCGTCGGGGAACTGCTTTGCGTAGCGGGCGAAGACGTTCAGGGCATCGTCGTACCGGCCGGCACGAAAATACGTCCAGCCGAGCGTCCAGATGTTCTCCCCCTCGGTGCCGGCCGCGCCTGCCGCGGTGGCTTTTTCGAGGTTGGCGATGGCCAGGTCGTACTTCACCTCATCGGTGACGTAGTACTTCGCCCGCAGGATTCTGGCCTCGTTGGCCTCGCCACTCGACGGAAACGTCTTTTCGATCTGATTCAGTCCGGCCAGAAAGACCTTCGGCTGATCGGCGCGCCAGGCGGCGCGGGCGCGGGTCAGGATGAGCGACGGCTCGGCGAGCTTGACGCGGTCCGTTTCGGCGAGCAAATCGGTGTAACGGCGCGAGTTGAAAAGCGCGTGCAGGCGCACCGCGCGATACGCGCTCGATTTCGCCGATTCGTTCGGGAAGCGTGTGGCGATTCTCGTGAGCAGATCGAACGCGCGGCCGTAACGATCGTTCCGGCCGAGCTGCTGGGCAATGCGTAACTCGTCGTCGAACGAGAGGGCGTCGAGCGGTGACGGCGTGGCCTCGGCCACATGATCGTAGGTGTCCTCGGTGAAGCGCCCCTGCGTGAACTCCGTGAGCAGGCGCATGCGAAGCGGCGTCGCCAGATCCATCCGCCCTGCCTTTGCCAGCGACTTCGCCAGCGACACGAAATCCTCCTCGGTCAGCACATCGATGGCGATGGTGTTCGCGGTCTGGAACGCGGCGTCGGTGTTGGCGCGGTCGCCCGCGGCCGCGTAGAGCGCAGGAAGACGAAGCCGGGCGATGGTGGCGGCGGAGTTGGCCGGCGTCTCCTGGATGATGCGGTTGGCGATGGTGATGGCGTCGGCCCAGCTCCCGCCGTTAACGTCGATATCGAGAGCGCGCAGCCGAAGCCACGGCGCCGCAAGCGTATCGGCATCCGCCGCCGGCCCGAGAGCGGCCAGGGCATCGCCGGTCCGTTTCTGATCGATGTAGAAAAGAGCGAGGAGCGCCAGCGCTCGCCCTTTCGTCTGCGCATCCGATGATTGCGCCAGCGTCTTCAACCCGCTCTCGTAGAGATCGAGCTGATTGTTCGTCCGGAACAGACGCACGTCATCGAGCGTCGGCTGCTTCACCGGCTCGACAACTTCGACCGGCGCCGGCGCCGGCGGAGGAGGAAGCGGGGCGGCGGTGGGGGCGGGATGGGAGCAGCCGAAAAGCAGAAGGCAGAAGGCAGAAGGCAGAAGTGGTGTATGCCAACCATGAATCGAAATCCCACTTCTGCCTTCTGCCCTCTGCTTTCTGCCTTTCATCATCCCGCCCTCCGCTTCATCATGCCGTCTTCTTCGATGAACCCGACGCGCCGCAGGAACGCGGCGTGCGCGACGTCGGCGATGAGCCACTCACGTTCCAGCTTCGCCGCCAGCGCCGCGAGCTCGTTCAGCATGACGCGTCCGATGCGTTTGCGCCGCAACTGTTCGGCAACGACGAGATCGAGCAGGCGAACCGCGCTGCTCTCGACCTCCATCGAAAGAACCGCGGCGAGATCGCCGACCAGCTTTCCCATCAGGCCGGAGCGGACCTCGGGTGATCCGCCGTGTCGTGCGGCGAACGCGCGGATGGCGGCTGCATCCGCGGCCTCGATCGGGCGAACAAAGAGCTTCTGGCCTTTCACGCTGGTGTCAACGAGGCGTTCACATTGCCGCGCCCGTCGTCCCTCAAACCCGCTGCCTTCATGCGTTTACAGCATATCGCGATCGGCCAAATAATTCTTGACAATCAATCATCCCCAACTACACTGCCCGCAGTCCCCCCAACCAGCAATAAAACTATTCTGACGCGAGCATAATGATGAACGTGCAAGAAGCGATCGCCGATTTTCTGCAGCATGGACAAGCTGTGCGCAACCTATCCGACCGCACCATTCGTGCGTATCAGTCGGATCTCAGCCAGTTCCACGTGCATGTCGACGGCGCGTCGATGCTCGACATCACCGCCGAGCATCTCGAGCAGTATCTCGACAAGCTCGGCACCGGGCCGTATCGCGATACGTCGATCCGGCGCAAGGTGGCCGCGCTGAAAGTCTTCTTCCGCTATCTCGAGGAAAAGGGCGTCTTCAGCGAATCGCCCGCGCGGAAGCTGAAGATCCGCAAGCCGGTCGAGAACCGCGTGCCGACGGTGCTCTCGTCGCGCGAGGTGCGCGCGCTGCTGGCGGCGCCGAAGGATCAGATCGGCGCGCTCTCCGGAACGCGCGACCACTCCGCCGGCGGACGGAACCGCTACTTCTGCGCCGTGCGCGACAACGTCATCCTCGAGCTCCTTTTCTCCACCGGGATCCGCATCGGCGAGCTGGTGGCGCTGAACGTTTCCGACGTCGGCATGGAGAACAGCCAGATCCACATCATCGGCCGGGCCACGCGCGGCCGGACGGTGACGATCACCTCGCACGTGGTCATCGAATCGCTGATGAACTACCTGGAGATGCGCTCCGAGCGCAGCCTGAACACCGACGCCCTCTTCGTCGGCCGCTCGGGAACGCGCCTGACGATCTATTCGATCGAGAACATTTTCAAGAAGCACGTCCGCCTGGCCGAGATCAAGCGCCACATCACGCCGCACTCTCTGCGTCACACGATGGCGGCGATGCTGGTCTCCTCCGGCGCCGACATCCGCGACGTCCAGGAGATCCTCGGCCACGCCTCGATCCTCTCCACGCAGGTCTACACGAGGCTCCCCATCCAGAAACGCCGAACCCACGCGCCCACCGACACCGCACGCGTGCTCGTCGAGTCGCAGTCAGCCAGGCTGTCGATCAAGAAGGAGTAGGGCGCGGCTTCGCCGCCAGGCACAGACAAGAGTGTCTGTGCCACATTGGATCCGGCGAAGACTCCACGCTTCAGCAAATACCGAAGAGCAATGTGGCACAGACACTCTTGTCTGTGCCCGGCGGCGAAGCCGCGCCTTCGCCGGCTTCACTTCGCCGGTGGAGGCGTAACGCTCCGTGCCGGTTCCACCAGCCGTTCCTCCGGCGTCCGCACCGGTGAACGGTTCCCATCCTTGTCGACGGCACGCACGCCCATGAAGACGTTGTCGATCGTGAAGTCCTTGAACGTGTAGCGGGCCACTTTGCCGACCGGAATCACTTTCTCCCACTCATCGGACGTCGTTTCGCGAACGACGATCTCGTAGCCGGCGAGATCCGCATCCGTTCCCATCTCCCAGCTCAGCGTGGTGTCGTTCGTGACCGCGCCGCCGGCCTTCACGTTCTTCGGTGCGGCGGGAGCGCAGCCGCCCGTGACGAGAGCGACGGCATTGACCGAGGCCACGAGGCGCATGTAATCGCCGGAGACGAATTCGGGCAGGTCGCCATACTGAATGCCGTTCTCCACGCGCACGGTCTGGTGTTCGCGTTTGTAGTCTTCGTTGGCCTGTGTGAAGCGGATGGCCGGGAAGCCTCTCTCGAAGAACGGCGCGTGATCGCCGCCGCGGCCGAAGCGGTCGAGGCGATAGATAAGTCGCGGCTTGACGTTCGGCAGGTAGAGCCGGACGCCATCGCGGACGAAGCGCGCCCAGTGCCGCGACGTTCCGTCGCCGGCTCCCTTCGTGTTCGCCGAGAAGATGCGGATGGTCCGATTGTCGATATCGCCTTCGCCTCCGACCGTTCCGCCGACGATGTCGTTGGTGATCATCCCCTCCACGTTCCACTTCTTGGCCACCGCCTCTTCGGCCAGACCGCGCGAGCCGAGCAGTCCCTGCTCCTCGCCCTGCACGGCTACGAGCATCACCGTGGCATCGAGCGGATGCTGGGAAAGGACGCGCGCCAGATCCATGATCACCGCCACACCCGAGGCATCGTCATCCGCGCCGGGCGCATCGAGCGTGGAGTTCATGATGTCGGAGTTCATCGAATCGTAGTGGCCGGTGGCGATGTAGATCCGGTCGGGATCGGTCGTCCCGCGAATCGTGGCCACCACATTGATCATGTCCACCGGCACGTTGTTCGTTCGCTGCGCCTGCTGCATCGACGATTGATACGCCACCGTCATATGCCCGTTGCTGGCCGCGGCGACGCGCGTCAGCTCATCGAAGATCCATCGCCGAGCGGCCCCGATGCCGCGCGTGTTCGAGGTCGTGTCGGAGAGCGTATGCCGCGTGCCGAACGACACGAGCTTCTCCACGGTCTGCTTCATCCGCGCCCCATCGAGCTGACCGACGATGTTCGTCACATCGGCGCATTGGGCGTGGAGGGTGGCGGTGATGAGGAGGGCGAGGATGCCGGTGATGAGTGCTCTGCGCATGGCGGTATCGTATCGTTTCGGTACAATCGTTGACTCATGGATCCTTCGGACATTCGCCGGTGGTCGGAAAATCATGCCGCCGTGACAGCGCGTGAGTTGAAGGAAATGCGCCGGAATCCCCTTTCGCCTTCGGACGCGTTCAAGGCGGCGATGTCACTGCTGGAATTCGACGAAGCCTGCAACGGGTCACCGTTCGAGCGGAAGGAAGGCATCCTCGCGGCGGAGGCTGACCGACAGGGGTGGAACGCGTGGGCGATGTTACGCGCGCGTTGGAACCGTGGCCGCTGAACGACGTTTTACCGCGGCCTTCCGGGCAGTGATCGCCGCGTTGAATGAGATCCCGGCTCCAACCATGATCATTGGCGGCATCGCTGTCATTGCCTCCGGTGTGCCACGTGAGACGATCGATATCGATGGAACGGTGCTGGGCAGAGCAACAACCATAGAAGAAGTAATCAAAACGTTTGAGCGCCACGACATCCGCCCACGCATTCCGGACGCGCTCCAATTCGCCCGTGAACGACAAGTGCTGTTACTCCGCCACGATCCAAGCGGTGTCACCGTTGAGATCTCATTCGCGTGGCTTCCGTTTGAGGAGCAGGCGCTCGCCCGCGCCACCGAAATGACCCTGGAAGATGTGGTCGCACGCGTTGCGCTACCTGAGGATCTCATCGTTTACAAGGCTGCCGCTTGGAGGGACCGAGACCGTTCTGACATCGAGCGCTTACTGGCTCTGCATTGGTATCAAGTCGACTTACAACGCGTTCGGGGTCTCGTTCGAGAGATCGGCGAAGCGCTCGATGACGTCGGTCGAATGGATCAATTCGATGCAATCGTTGAGAGAGCGCGGCGTTCTCTTTAAAGCCGAGGCCACGCTCCGGCCATTCAGCGCTACCATCCTTCTGTCCGATGTCCCCTCGCCGCGCCGTAGTGCTTCTTTTGCTGGCCGCCCTTCCGGCGGCCGCGCGCGTTCTCCCTTCGGGAATCCGTCCCTTTCGCACGTACGGCACCGAGGCAGGTCTCGGCAATCTGGCGGCGATGCGGCTGGCGCAGGATGCGGCCGGCTTCCTCTGGGTGGCGACGCAGGACGGCGTCTATCGCTACGACGGCAATCGCTTCACGCGCTTCGGGCTCGATGAGGGACTTCCGTCGAGTTACGTACCGAACGTGCAGAGTGCCGCCGATGGAAGCGTCTGGGTGATCACCTACGGCGGCGTCGCCCGCTTTGACGGACGGCGTTTTGTCGCTGTTCGCGGACCAAAACCTCCGATCAACGCGCTGTCGATCGACGACGCCAACGACGTCTGGCTGGCCACGACCAGCGGCATCCTGCGCGGCAATGCCGGAAAGCCGTTCGCGCCCATCGCGGGATGGCCGAACGAGGAAGCGACCGCGGTCTGGTGCGAAAAAGCTACGCACGCCACCTGGGCCGCCTCGGCATCGCGCATCGGGCGTTTCGCCAACGGTGGCTGGACCTTCTGGCCGAATCCCGGCAGCGAGCGGATCGACGCCATCGTCGTCGACCGGCAGCGGACCGTCTGGGCGCGCTCGGCGGCACATCTCTGGGCGAAGAGCGACGCGGAGCCGGCATTCCACGACGAGACGCGCGCGCTTCCGGCCACCAGCACCAGCGGCTATCTCGATCTCGACCGGCGCGGCGATCTCTGGGTGCCGACCGATCGCGGTGTGGCGGTTCACGACGAGACCGGCTGGCGCGTCGTCGGCGCCGCCGAAGGGCTGCCGACGGATTGGGCGCGCGACGTCCTCGAAGATCGCGAAGGCTCCATCTGGATCGCCAGCCTCGGCGTCCACCGCATGCTCGGCCGCGGCGAGTTGACGACCTACGACCGCCATTCCGGGCTGCCGAACGCGGTCACCTGGTGCTTTCTCTGGGACCGCGCCGGCCGGCTGCTCGTCGGGACCGACCTCGGCCTGGCACGTTCCGCCGAGAAGCGTTGGGAGACCGTCGCCGGAACGGCCGGCAATCAGATTCGCTCGGTCGTCGAGGAAGCAGACGGCACGCTGTGGATGGGCGGTAGTCCCGCCGAGGTGATGCGCGTAGGTGCTGGGGGAGAGGTGCGCAAGTACCCCGCCGCGGGACGGACCGTGCTGAAGATCGTCCGCGATGGCGACGGCGTCCTCTGGGTGGCCACGCGCGGCGCAGGGTTACTTCGCAAAGCATCGAACGACGATCGCTTCACCCCGGTCGCCGTACCGAACGGCACGCCCGACGAAACGTTCCGCTGGCTGATGATCGACTCTCGCGGACGGCTCTGGGCCACCGGCGAGCACGGCATCGCCTGCCTCGATCACGGAATCTGGCGGCGCTACACGACTCATGACGGCCTGGCCCACGATCACGCCGCCTACATGATCGAGAGCGCGTCGGGAGATTTCTGGGCAGCGTACTTCGAGCCGCTCGGCATCGTCCGCTTCTCGATCGACGGCAACGGCGCCATGACCATCGTCGACCGTCTCGATGCCCGCCGCGGACTTTCGGCGAGCAAGATCTTCATGATCGGCGAAGACGCGCATCGCCGGCTGTGGATCGGCACCGGCGTCGGCGTCGATCTCGTCAACGGTCCTCTCATCGAGCACCTCGGCATGAGCGACGGCCTGGCCGGCGACGACGTCGACGCCATGGCCTTCCTGGCCGAGGCTGACGGAGAAGTATTCCTCGGTACCAGCTCAGGCTTCAGCCACTACATCCCACGCCCCGATGCGCCGCGCGAGGAGCCGCCGCCGGTCAGGATCACGTCGTCGGCCGTCAGCGCGAAACACGATTTCTCGGCGACGTTCGCCGCTCTCACGTACCTCAAGCAGGATCTGATCGAATATCAGGTCCGGCTCCTCGGCCTCGAAGACGAATGGCGCCCCGCAACGTCGCGCGAAGTGCACTACGCCATGCTCGCCCCCGGCCGCTACCGGTTCGAGACGCGGGCGCGTTTACGCCCCGGTGCGTGGAGCACGCCCGCGGCGACGGAGCTCACGATCGTACCGGCCTGGTGGCAGACCGGATGGGCGCGCGCGCTGGCGCTGCTGCTCATCGCGGCCGTGATCGTGGCCGGGCATCGTGCGCGCGTGGCCATTCTCCGCCATCGCAACCGCGAGCTCGAAGCGATCGTGGCGCAGCGCACACGCGAGCTGGCCGAGGTCAACACCCGCCTGCTCGATCTCAGCGTCACCGACGCGCTGACCGGCATGAAGAACCGGTGCTATCTCGATCTCTGCATGCCGGAGTACATGGCCGACGCATTGCGCCGTCACGAGTCGTCCTCCCGCGGTGGAATCGACCCGGCAACCGCCAACGCCGATCTGCTCTTCTTCCTGCTCGACCTCGACCGGTTCAAGGAGATCAATGACCGCTTCGGCCACGCCGCCGGCGACCGCGTGCTCGTCGATATTCATGAATTGTTGAAAACGGCCATGCGCGACACCGATACGCTCGTGCGCTGGGGCGGCGAAGAGTTCCTGCTGATCGCGCGCAACTCCTCGCGCCACGAGGCCGCCGCCATCGCCGAGCGCATTCGCAGCGTCATCGCCGCCCACGCCTTCATCGTCGGAAAGAGGACGACGTCACTCCGTCTCACCTGCTCGATCGGCTTCGCGCCGTTCCCCTTCCTGCCTGCGGCCCGAACCCGCTTCGGCTGGCAGGAAGTGCTCGACGTCGCCGACACCTGTCTCTACGCCGCCAAACACGCCGGCCGCAACCGCTCCGTCGGCATCCTCGCCGGCGAATGCCGCGATCCTGAGACATTGATCCAGCGGATCCGCCAGTCGCTGCCCGATGTCGTCGCCTCGGGGGAAGTGACGCTGGCTACGGGCGGAGAGAGCAACGCCATCGCGGTGTAAGTCGGGGTCGCGGGGTCGCGCGGTTACGCGGTCTCGCGGTCCGCCAGCCCTACACATTCGCGGACACTTTGCCGGCGAAGCCGGCGTGAGATCGTAGCCTCCGTCTTCAGGCGGGGGAACAAGGGCCTCCCCAACGTTGTGAGCCCGCTTCAGCGGGCGACAGACATCGCGCGGACGGCTCTCTTTCGCCCGCTTAAGCGGGCTCGCGAAATTGGAGGGGATCGCGGTTCCCCCGGCTAAAAGACGGGGGCTACGGTCTTACGCCGGCCTTGCCGGCGGTTGGCCGGCGAAGCCGGCCAGAGATCCTGAAGCCCGCTTGGAGCCTGGGGAAAGCGATCATCCGCCAGCTGGCAGCCCGCATTGAGCGAGCGTCAGAACATAACCGCGGGTAAGCCACGGAAATGCGCGCCAAGCCTTCCCTCATAAGAGTTCGCGGACTCATGGGGTAATCCCCGGACACATGGGGTAGTCCTTGGGACAGATGGGGTACTCCTAGTGTCGTGTCAAGATTGAAGTCCGGGGTTGAGCGCTCTCAAATTCACTGTCATCCTGAGGCTGCCGCAGCCGCGCTCGTGGTGTTGGTGATTGCTCAAATCAAACGTCGCGGCGAAGGACGCCGAAGGACCCCCAGCCTACTTGCGGGAAAGGGTGGTGGACGGGTGTCGCAGACGAGGGGAATCCCCCCTCCCTTTCCGGCCTGTAATTGGGGGGTCCTTCGGCGTCCTCCGCCGCGACGTTTGATCTGTGCAAGCATCGATATTTGAGGCGCGGCTGCGGCAGCCTCAGGATGACAGTGAATTGAGAGGCGCGTAACCTCGATTTCAATCTTGACACGGCACCAGCGACACATGGGGCAGTCCCCGGCACACCGCGCGACCTCGTAACCCCGTCTACGGCTCATTCCCACTCAGTCGCGTCTCCCACCTCTCATTACTCACCCGCCAATCCTCGCCGCGATGGACCAACTGATACGTCCACGTCTCGTAAACTCCGCTGGCGATTTGGCCGCGAAGCTCGACGGTGGCCGCATCGTCGTTCGCATAGGCGCGGACAAGCTTCGGATGCGCGGGGTGCGATGACTTCCAGAGTTTGAAGTCGACGTCGTTGAAATCCGTGAACGTCGACCGCTTCTTCATCGCCTCGAGATCCTCCTGCTGGATGGCCTCCAACCATGCCAGGGCGGCGCGCACCGGGGGATCGTTCTCTTGCAGCGCCTGCCCCTTGCTCTCGGTGACCGTGTCGTCTTTCGCCCCCGCGTCGCGCAGGATGCGCACGACCTCCGTCTTTTCTCCATCGAGAGCCTGAGTGAGGGCGGTGCTGTGCCACTTCGTGCTGACCTCATCGAGCTTCGCGCCGGCGGTGATCAGAGCGCGGACGATCTCGGCGCGGCCGGCGGCCGATTGCATCATCAGCACCGTCTGACCCTCGTAATTCATGGCGTTCACGTTGGCGCCATGCGCGATCAGCCAGCGCGCCATCGCCGTGTCCTGGGCCATGGCCAGCGGCGTACGGCCACTGCTGTCGCGCACGTCGATGCCGGTGCCGTTGTTCATCAGCCTCTCCGCCGCGGCGATGTTGCCGCCGCTCACCGCTTCATGCATCTCGTCGCCGTGAATGGAATGCTTCGCCACCGGCGTATCAGCCCAGATCTTCGATTTGCCGGCGGCCACCTGCAGCAGGGTGTAGACCGCGCCGTTGACCAGCGCGGCAACGATGAGACATCCGATCAGATTGGCGATGCACTTGCCCCACAGGCCCTTCACCACCTTCTGCGGATCGCCCTGGAGCAGGCGGATCACGCCTCCCACCGCCGGAACGAGGCCATGCTTCTCCGCCGACCAGCGGCCGATGGCGCAGACCTGATCGCCGGGCGCGACGACCTGCTCGGACAGATGTTTGTCGGTCAGGTCGCGGTCCTCGGTCATCTTCCAGTCCTTGCGGAACTGGCCGTCGTCGTCGGTCAGGAGCTCTTTGACCTCGTGGTAGATCGTGCCCGGGTGGAATCCCTCCATGTTGGTCAGCGGCGTCGACTCGAGGTATGCGGCGGCGTTTCTCCGGCCTTCTTCCGTGTCGAACCCTGTCTTCGGGAAGCCTTCCAGCAGCGGAAACCCGAGGAGCGTGATCGAGCCATGCGGCGAATCGATCGCGCACGGGACCATGGCGTAGCCGGAGTAATCCTGCACGGTCGTCGACTCGTGCCTGCCCTGGGAGATGTGATTGATGTCGTAGCTGTAGAGGACCGCCGCCGTCCCGCTGAATGGAGCGCGCAGCGATGAGCTCATCGCCCGGATATGCCCGACGATCGTAACGGTCGCACCGTCTTCGAACTGTTCCCCGCCATAGCCTCCGAACGACGACTCTCTCGTCACGCGCGAGGCATCGCGCGCCGCTCCGATCGCCCCCTGCAACGTGCCGATGGAGATCCACATGAAGAAGCTGGCGATGCCGGTCGCCCACCAGAACGCCGGCGGCTCGACGTGACCGTGCAGTACGTACCAGTACCCGCCGAAACATGCGCCGAGGATCAGGAGGCTGAGGAAGCAACCACGTTTCATGGGGATATCGTACGCTGCGCTGCGCGCGTTGGTCGGTTGTCGGGTATCAGTTGCGGGTTCAGTTGGGTTGTCAGTTGTCGGTTGTCAGTTGGTTTCGGCTTAGCCGCTTCGTTCCTTGCATTATCGTCACCGACAACCGACAACCGACAACCGACAACGTTGTACTCAGCACTCTCGTCCCTTACACTCCTTCCACATGGCACTTCCGAAAGTCTCCCTCACGCAGAAGATCTTCATCGGTCTGGTGATCGGTGTGCTCATCGGCTGGCTCTGGCCGGAGTACGGAACGGCGTTGCGGCCGCTGTCGATCCTCTTTCTCAATCTGATCAAGTCGATCATCGCCCCGCTGATCTTTGCCACGCTCGTCATCGGCATCGCCGGGACCGGCGACATCCGCCAGGTCGGCCGTATCGGCTTCAAGGCGCTGCTCTACTTCGAGATCGTGACGACGTTTGCGCTTTTCATCGGTCTCGGCGCCGTCAACCTCACCAAGCCCGGCCTCGGCGTATCGCTGGCCGGCGTGCACACGGAAGTCAACAAGGCAGTCCTGGCCGATCAGGCTTCGAAGCTGGCGAAGGAAGCAAATCAGGCTGTGGCCCGAGGGGATACCGCCACCGCCGCGGCCAAAGCGTCGCAAGCGGCGGATGCGGTAGGGAAGGGGCTGACCGCCCCCGATCCGCCGGCCAAGCCGCAGAAATTCGGCGAGCTTCTCGCCCACCTCGCGCCGGTCTCGATCATCAAGGCCATGGCCGACGGCGACGTGCTGCAGATCGTCGTCTTCTCCGTCCTGTTCGCGCTGGCGGTTACGTCGATCGGCGAGAAAGCGCGCCCGGTCATTCAGTGGTGCGAGTCGCTGGCCGACATCATGTTCCGCTTCACCGAGTTCGTGATGAAGTTCGCGCCGGTCGGTGTCGGCGCCGCCATGGCCAACACCATCGGCCATTCCGGTCTGGGCGTCCTCCGCAACCTCGGCATGCTCGTTCTGACGTTGTACGGCGCGCTGATCGTCTTCCTCATCTGCATCCTGCTGCCGGTTGCGCTTCTCTTCCGGGTACCGTTGCGCGACTTCTTCCGCGCCGTGAAGGTGCCCGCCACGATTGCATTTGCCACGACCTCATCGGAGTCCGCACTCCCGAAGGCGATGGAGAACATGGAGCGCCTCGGCGTACCGCGCCGCATCGTCGGCTTCGTCCTCCCGACCGGCTACAGCTTCAACCTCGACGGCACCACTCTCTATCTCGCCCTCGCGTCCATCTTCGTGGCCCAGGCCGCGGGAGTGCAGCTCACCTGGACCCAGCAGATCGTCATGCTGCTGACGCTGATGCTGACCTCCAAAGGTGTGGCCGGCGTTCCGCGCGCCTCGCTGGTCATCCTCCTCGGCACGCTGGCGTCGTTCAATCTCCCCGCCGAAGGCGTTATCGTCATCCTCGGTGTGGACGAATTGATGGACATGGGCCGTACCTGCGTGAACGTCATCGGCAACTGCCTTGCCACGGTGGTTGTGGCGCGTTGGGAAGGGGCTTTCCGCACGACCGAATGGATCGCCGAGGAAGCGGAATTGGAGCAGGTGACCGGGCTGCCGGCGATCGCCGGGTGATGCGATGCGACGGGCGATTCTGATCCTCCTCCTGCTCGCCGGCTGTGCGTCGGACGCACCGGACGATCCGAACGCCCCGAAGATCACGCTCCACCTGCAGCAATACGAATCAGCGCCGAATGCCTACTCATTCAGCGGACCGGTGAACGTGCAGTTCGCGCTGTCGGTAGCGAACACCACCAACCAGCCGGTGAAGCTCAACCGCATCGAGATCCGCACCATCGGCTCCGGCGCCTACACGATCCGTTCGACGTCCACCAACATCAACATTGACATCGCCCCCGGCCAGGCCCGGACGCTGCCGCTTGCCATCTGGGGATACTCCCGCGGCGGACAGCTCGCCTCGACCGAACCGGTGACCGTCCGCGCCACCGCCTACTTCACCGGCCCCTCGGGCGCCTTCGTTCGCCTCTTCAGCGAATACTTCACGCCGCAGTGAGTTACAATCTTCCGCCCAACCCCTGAGCGGGCGTAGCTCAGTTGGTAGAGTAGGAGCTTCCCAAGCTCTTGGTCGCGGGTTCGAATCCCGTCGCCCGCTCCAGAAGATCCCTCGCGAATAGACCTCGAATTGACGACTTCGATTCGAAGGAGTCTCTATCGTGGTCTCTATTTTTGTTTCGCAGTCGGGCATTTCGAGCCATTCCTATCTTGCCCTCCTGAACGCACCGATGCTGTTTGCCGTGGAGGTATGCGATGGAGGAACGCATCTCGTCCGCGGCAGCGGCGAAGCTGATCGGCATCAAGACACAGACGCTCGCAAAGTGGCGCTGGCAGGGGCGGGGTCCACGCGGATGGGTGCAGGTGTCGATGACGCACGTGACGTATCAGTTGAGGGAAGTGGAGGAGTTCATCGCCCGCTGTGCGGCCGCAAGGAGCCGGCAGCCCTGACGGGGGTGCGGCGATGAAGCAGCTTCCCGGTTTTTCATACGACGCGCGCAAGAAGCGCGCAGTCTTCGACGGTTACGTTTCCGGTACGCGCGGTCGCGTACGGCGCCATCGCACGGTCGAGAATGTGACCCGAGACAGAGCGCTTTCGGAGTGGTCCGCGTTCCGGGCAGAACTGCAGAGCGGGCGGGCGATCGAAGGACCGCTCACACTCCGACAGTTCGTCGCGCGGTTTTACGACGTCATCGCGGCGAGGCACGAGGAGAGCACGCGCCGGACGCAGCGGAACATCATCAAGAACCACCTGCTGCGGTACTTTGGCGATACCGACCTCGATGCGATCACGACGGTTCGGGTGATCGATCTCATGGCCGACATGAGGAACCGAAACTGTTCGGCGGCATATATCAACGATGCAGTGCGGCTCCTCAAAATGCTCCTCCGGCAGGCGGTCGAACGAGATGTGATCGCCGACTACCCGATCAGGAAGCGCGTACCGAGGGAGAAGGAGCCGCCGCTCCGGCTCGAGCTGCGGGCCGACGAGCGCGCGCGGTTTTTCGCGACCTTCGACGACGAGGCAGCGTTCCGCCGACACATCGACTCGCGGCGGAAGCTCGGTCCCAGGAAGGAGAGCAGCCACTTCAACACTGTGCGGCGGTTCGGTGGCGGGCTCCGCGGGGCGAGCGAAGCGACAGGGCGCTTCTACGAACGATTCCGTGAGCTGCGCGAGTTTTTCATCATCGCGGTGGAGACGGGGTTGCGGAATCAGAGCGATCTCCGGAACCTGCGGTGGGAACAGGTCGAGCTAGAGGCAGGCTTCATTCGTGTTCTCATGCAGAAGACGCAGCTTGAGGCGGAGATACCTATCTCCAGTGCGTGCCGGCAGGCGCTCCAAGTCTGCCGCGCGCGGCGAGCCGACGAGACGGTCTATGTGTTCGTCGATGCATCCGGCAAACGCTATCCCACTGCGAGGATTCGACGGACGTTCGCACTCGCGAAGGCATTGGCGTCGATTACGCGGCGCCTCCGACCTCACGACCTCCGGCACACGTACGGATGCCGACTGGCGAGCAAGTCCGTGAGCCTGCAGATCATCGCGAAGGCGCTCGGGCACACGACGACTCGAATGGCGGAGCGGTATGCGCGACCGTCGCAGGCGGCAATGCATGCCGTGGTGAGCGCGCTGGACGGCGATCCCTTGGTGGCCGGCGCGTAATCGCCGGGCACCGTCTGCTCATGAAATTGACAGCATTTTTCGCTCGGACGATGCTGTCTTACCGAGCGAGGTGAGTCCGGACGCCCCTGGGAAGAGTATCGCGGTGCTGTCGAATTACGAGTTAGGCGGAACCGAGATCGTATCCCGTCCGCGATCACATGGGAGTATTCTCTGCCAATGTCACAGTTACTCGCCGATTGGGATGCATTCATAAGCTACGCTCACGAAGATCATGAGTTGGCGCGAGATATAGCGGAAGCTCTTGAGGCTCGAGGTCTCAAGGTCTGGATCGACGAGACAGCGCTTCAGATCGGCGATAGCCTACGCCGGGCGATCGAACGAGGTATAAGCGCGTCCCGCTTTGGCATCGTAATTCTCAGCCAAAGCTTTTTCGCAAAGAATTGGCCACAAACGGAGCTGAGCGGTATGTTTGCTCTGGAACAAGACGGCCGCAAAATTATTCTGCCGGTGTGGCACAACATCTCGGCAGATGACGTTCGTCGGCATTCACCGTTCCTCGCGGACAGGGTAGCCATAACGTCGTCTCAGGGTGTGCAGCGCGTGGCGACGAAGCTTTCGACCGTAATAATTCCAGAAGATGAACAATGGCGTCCGCACGTGTTGCTATGGCCAGCCGGGATTGAGGTCATCGTCACCCCATTTCACGCCCACGGAGCGGCATACGTCATCGGCAAATACCCTGTTACCAACGCGCAGTATCGGCACTTCCCCTGCAAGGCAGGTCCGGTTGGTAAATATTTCGACGCCAAAGTCGGCAAACACGGGAAGTGGGTGTCATCCTTTCGGCCGTGGAACGACTCCCACTTCAACAACGCCGACCAACCAGTCGTATGTATCTCGTTTAGAGATGCTCATTGGTATTGTCAGCGGCTACAATCTTTGCTCCCCAACGGGCAAGAAGTTTTTATACCTCCAGGCTCGTTTTGGCTATCCGCCGCATTTGCGGATACAAAGCTGAGAACTACTATGCGCGGATGGCGCACTGTCCAACCAGCAATGCACTTCAAAAGCACAAGTCCCACGCGTACGATCGGTGCCGAGGATCGAAGCAATCTTTGGAATGTGATCGATATGTTTGGCAACGTATGGGAATGGTGCGATGAACCGCAGAGGTTCAGAGCAACCTTAGCGCTGCCCGCGGAGGAGACGGCATCGGTATACGGAGGAGGCTTTCTCGACGATCCAGAACGAATTCATCCGCGTCTTGTTGCAGAAGACTTGGAAGACAGGCGCGAGACACGCCATACCGACCTCGGCTTTCGGATCGCCGGATCTGTACCATTTCGAGCCCTACCACCGAGTGTAAGTCGTCAGGTAGCGCGAACGCCGGAAACGGAATTCGAAATCTACTGGTAGGTTGCTTGCCTGGGGTTTAACTTCTATGACAAAGGAACGAATGTAGGATCCAATGAATTGGTTGCAACCGCCGATCAAACACCAGCAACATCACTCCTTCGGTTTCAAGTGATGGTGGCGTAAACAGCTATGCCGGTGGGTCCGCCTAACTCGAACCAGAAGCCGACACGGCCAGGCGCTGGCCCGCCGGCCGAGTCGGCTCGTCAACATACAAGAATCGCGGCGTCACGCCGGTTGCAGGTCGCCCAGTCGTGGGCGTTGCAACTCCTCGGCGGCAACCGTCGTGCCGCGTCGGCTTCGGCACGTGGGCCCTGGCCGTGCAGCTTAGGCTCAAGCCGTTAGGCGACCCAGAAACGCAGGTTGCGCCGTGACCTGCTAACCTTGTAACGAACACCGTAGCGCTCTTCGTATGTCGTTGTACGCCGCATATCTGATCCTCTTCGTAGCGTCGGCCTTGCTTTCAGGCCAAACTCGGCGTGTCCCGAGCGAATACGTAAGGATGTCCCTTCCAGGCTTTGTATTTGGCCTGCTCGTAGGTGGCCTTCACCTCACGACAATCTGGGTAATTCTGCTCTTCGCAACTCTATCAGCAGCGGCCCACTTTGTTGCTGAATTTCTGGCGGTGAAAATCGTCCATTTCGAGAAGAAACAGCCTCCGTCGCGGCCTCCGCATCGGGAGAAAGAGCGCCGTAAATCTCAGCATAGCGGGAGCGAATCGATCGAGACGCCACTGGAGACGGTTCCAACTACCCAGACAAGAACAATGATTCTAGACGCTCGATCAATGAGCCATGTGTTTGCTGAAGTGGCTGCTCAAATGATTGCAGAGGCGAACACAAGGTTTGCCACAGGGTCAGTCGCGCTTGCCGGCGCGGTCTCTGGATTTGTTGGCAGCCTGTGTCTTGCGTTGGCCATGACGCTTGCGGACGGCTCTGTATTCGGATGGCGTGATTACCTCAGGATAGTGTCAATTGGTACGCTTACCGGTGTTATTTTTCTCTTCATTGCAGTATCGCGGCGATGGCCGGCGGCGATTGGTTATTTTATCTGGCAGGCGGCAGTCGGCATTGCGCTGGTCATACCACTTTATGACGCCTCCTATCATCTTCGATTGCCAATGCGTAGCTTCCAGTCCAAGCTTGTCGGTTTTTGGCATGGAACGCACTACGCTCCGGAAGGCGGATGGGTTGCCTTCTTCTTCGGTACATCGGCCCTACAAAATTACTTGTCAGAGTTATTCGGTATCATAACCGCACTGTTTGTCGTCGACCGACTCATAAGCTACCGAGCCGAACTACGGGAACGTCCACGTCGCGATATGGCGTGTGTTCTTGCATTCGAAATGATGGATAACTTCATTTCGAAGTACTTACCGGAGCGCTATAACCACAATGGCATAAGCGCTCGTCGTTTCGGCGCGTACAGCGCATCCTCTGGCGTCTATGCGTTCCACGAAGCCGTTCTATCGTGGACTGAAGTCGAGGCGCAGATCTCTTCTGCTGAACGAGAGCGATGGGAGAGGATAAACTGGCCGGCCGATCCCAATCGTGACGAACACGTTCGGTGCGGTGAAGAGACAACGCTGAAGCGGATGTTGGCTGATATTAGACAATATGGTAGCGAGCTGGCAGCTTTTCTGCTCCAGCACCAAGGCGTTCTCGACGAAGAAATCTCGCGACGAATCGGCGAGATACGGTTTACTATCGTTACCGGCTTGGCTGGTTACTATGAGCCATTGAAGCCCAACTATGACTGGGCCTTCGGCGTGGACATTAGAACACTCTTGCCTAAGGTTCTCCGCCAGACCATCGAGCTGAGCCTCCACCTTGATCGAATCTACCGACACGAACACGGCGGTGGCCTTTCGGACTAAGGGGAATGCCGCAGCATTTCGCGTGATACGCGATGGGCCGCTTGACTCCACGCAGGAGCGGACAAGCGGCTTTTGCTTGACGCAAATGGCGAGCGGTACGCACGGCCGTTGCAGGCGACGATGCAGGCCGTGGTGAGCGCGCTGGACGGCGATCCTGGTACCCGACGCGTAATGGCCGGGCACCGCGACATCACGCGCATTTCGAGCCGTTGCGAGGGTGCGTCTCTCCACGCGCCTACGTTGGAAGGGTGCAAGGGAGTGGAACGCTTCGCGGCGGAAATGCGCTGATCTGCGGGGACTCCAGGGTCCGTCTGCCGCGGGTCGGTTCGGAGACTGTCGATCTGGTAGTGACCGATCCGCCGTATGGACTGGCCTCCGACACCACGATCATGCGAGGTGCCGGCAAGTTCGGCCCTGCGGCGGATATTCGCACTTCCTTTGAGTGGGACGAGCGGCCAGACGCAGGCTGGATTGGCGAGTGCCTGCGCATTCTGCGGCCGGGCGGGACGATGATCGCGTTCTACGAGCGCGAGCACCTCCACGAAATCATTGCGGAGGCGAAGCGACATGGAGGCTCGCTGCGCGACGTGGGCGCATGGCACAAAACAAATCCGGTTCCGCAAGTCCGGAAGGTGAAGTGGGCCAGCGCACTTGAGCTCTTCGTCATCATCACGAAGCCCGGCATCCGGCACACGTTCAACTGGCAGCACGGGTATCACCACAACGTGATCGTCGCCCCGATCTGCGCCGGCCGTGAGCGAACGCTGCATCCGACGCAGAAGCCTTTGGCGGTCGTTCTGCCGATGATCCGTTACTGGAGCAATCCCGGCGATCTCGTGCTCGATCCGTTCGGCGGAGCCGGCACGACAGCCGTCGCGGCAAAGGGCCTCGGTCGTCGCTACCTCGCGATCGAGATTGATCGGAGGTTTTGCGAGTTGGCCGAAGAGCGTCTCCAGCAGACGCCTGAAGGTTGCTTCGAATCGGCATCCAAGGCTCTTAACACCCGCTCCGCTTGAAGAAATCTGCTGTCCACGTTCGGAGCGTTCCGAGGCATTCCGAGGGCGGTGCTCGCCGCCTTCTTAGGCTGGTCGGGTGAGCAGTCAACGTAACTCGAAAGGAGATTCATATGGAGCAGTTTGATGAGATGGAAGACCGGAATGCTCTGCGGCGCCTGCGTTGTATCCGGCAGATCGCCGATGCGGACGAAGAGACGCTCGGCATCGTGAGCTCGGTCCTCGACCGCGTGCTTCCTGCCGCGAAGCCAGAGCGGAAGAAACGCGGGCCGCGGCGGCGCGATGAGGAGAAAGGCGGTGCGGCATGAGGCGCCGCCTTCTTCCCATGCTGGCATTCGTCATCGTCGCGGGATGCGGAAAGGGTGGAGGCACGATCGGCGAGTGGTTCGGCGCAACGGACAAGCCGCAGAAAGCCCCCGTTTTCTACGACGAACTCTGCGACCCGAGCTCGGGCTCGACGTGCTCGGCTGAGACGCTCCGCGAGACATCGGAGAGCGTCTTGCGCGAAGCGGTCGATCATCCCGGCAGCATCATCCGACTCTGGATGCAGGGCCGCACGATCGAGGGGACGCGGCTCGTCGCGACAGCAACGGTGCCCGTCTTTCGCGTCACCGGCCGTCGCGCCCGTGCAGACGTGGAGAACCGTTGGGTTGCCGAAGAGCGGGACGCGTTTTGCTCGGCGGCGGAACCGGGACTCCGGAAGCGCATTCGACGTTCGCCGATCGCCGAATCCTTGGGGCTCATCGCGCTCGCGTCGCCTCCGGGACGCGGTAAGCGGCAGATCGTCGCGATCACCGATGCGCTCGAAGTCTCCGACTACGGCGAGTTTGAATGCGGGCATCTTCCGAAACCGGACCGCTTCGCACGCCTCCTCGGCGAGCGCCGCGTCCTCCCGCCTGGATCGCTCACAAGCGTCGATGTGCGCTTCTGCCACGTCGATCTCGGGGCGATCGATGGCGGCCGCTGCGCCGTCTCACTCGCCAGAGCGGCGGACGTGCGCACGATCTGGCATGCCGCCCTCGCGGCGGCCGGCGCCACGAACATCGACATCCGCCCTGGCGCCCTCGAACCACAAACCACTGCCGCAAAAGGAGGCCAGTGATGTTCAAACAATTCAATCAGAGTGAGCTCGAAGAACGGGCGAGCGAAGACGCGCGTCTCGGCATCTACGAGCCGGACGCCTACATCACCGCCACGATCGGGCCGGAGCCGTCCTTCGATCCGGTGGGGAACCTGCGGCACGCGAACGTTGGCTCCCGCCTGCAGAACCCCGCGATCGAAGAGACGGAGGCTGACATGCGGCGCGAGGAGGACGAGATGGCGCGGCATCCGTCCGCACACCTCCTCCTCACGTTCCTCATGATCCTCCTCTTCATGGAGTGCGCGGGGGCGATCTACGTCATGCGCACAATGGGCGTGGAGTCGCCGGAGCGGATCATCTTCGGGACGGCGCTCGCGGTCTGCATCTTCTTCATGACCTGGCTCTGCTCGCGCGCGAGGAACCGGGCGATCTCGCTCGCCGCGATCGCGGCGCTCGGACTCTTGGTCGCGGCGCTCACCGTGATCCGCGTTGACGAGAACACGGGTGGAGGCTCCTCAGCGGTCGGGTGGGCTACGGCGCTCGTCATGATGGCGGTGACGGTCGGCCCCGCAGTCATGGCGGAGCACGTCCTCCGGCTCATCGGGCCGGTGCTGCCGATCGTGCGGCGGCGCTACCGCCTGCGCCGCCGCGCGGCACAGGCGCGGTTCGGCCAGCGGACGGCCACGTGGTTCGTGAACCGCCTCGCTTCGCGCCGCGACGACTGGCAGCAGACCGCGGCGCGCATCCGCGCCTCCTATGACATGGCCCACCGCCGAGCGCGCGCGGCGCTCGGGGAGGCGGCCTTTCCTCCGGCTTCCACAAACGCAGTCGTCCCGTACCGCAGCACAACCGATGTCCCACGAGAGGAGAACAGAGACCATGACCAGAACCGCAGTAGTTGAACGTGAACGAGAAGTAATCAGCCCGGCACGCGTGGAAGTCCTCACGGCCGGCTCGCATCGGGGAGCGGGCCTCATGCAGCCCGCGATCGGCGAGTTCAATCGCGCATCGACGCGCTTTACGCTCGCGCCGGTCTACGTCGATCCCGTCCCCGAACGCGCAGCGACGCTCGCCCGGCAAGGCGTGCTCCGCGGCATCGACGCGCGCGCGATCGAGGCGCGCATCGAGGAGGTGCTCCCGACTCGCAAGGCCGACAAGTTCCCGCTCATCGTGAGCGTCGACAACGCGGATGCGGTCGCCTCGGCGCTCGACGCCGCGGCGACGAGCGGCAGGCCGGTCCTTGTCTACTTCCTCGTGCGCATGCCGAACGAGGAGCTCCTCGGCATCCGCGCGGTTCTCGAGGAGAGCGACGTGGAGAATCAGCGCATGGGCGCGCGCTTCTTCCGCAAGCTCGCGGAAGTGACCGCGCGTTCCGGCGCTTCGGCGGTCGTCGGGAACCAGGGCCGGCCGGAGCATCTCGCGATGGAGCCGGCGTATCGCGCATGGTTCGCGGAGCACATGAACGCGAACATGACGAAACTCGTCGCGCACATCCGTCCTGAGTCCGATCCCTTCGAAGTGACGACGGACGGCAGGAAGACGAGGTCACTCATGCTTCGCGACAGCTCGGCCGGATGGAGCGATCCCACCGATCTCGCCCGCGCGATCGTGGAACATCCATCGATGCCGGTCGTCCGCGGGAAGGACTTCGCCGTCGGCGAGATCGGACCGGACGGCGTGCGCGTGCACGTCCTCCGCGTCCGCGCGACGGATGGGAAGCCGGCCATCAACTCGTCGGCGATCGTCTCGCCGGACGCCTACCGCGCCGCGGACGCCGAGCGGCGGGAAGCGATCCGGCGCGAACTGGCGGGGGCCGTCGCACGAGCGGAACGGCAGACGGTGACGCGTACGCGGCCGGTCTTCACGACCGATTAGAGCGCTCGCAACCCTGCAGCGATTGGACGCCGCCTTCGGGCGGCGTTTTCATTTCGAGGCATTCCGAGGTACGCCGGCCGCGCAGGGATACGTTCGGATCGTATGCAAGCGCTGAACGTTTTCCTGCAACTACTCCTCGTCATCGCGGTTTTCCTCTACTTCGTCGGGTTCGTCGCGTCGCCGGTGCGATGGCAGTGCTGGCGATGGGCTGCGATGCTCTTCGCGGCAGTCTTCGTGTTCGCATTGCTGTTCGTTGAGGCGCACGCACATCCGATCGCGGCGTTCGTCGCGCTTCTGTGCGCGTCATTCGTCGCGTACCGGATCGTTGAGGCGCGGAGAGCGCATCGAACGGTCGGCAATCGGCACGCGCAGCCTACGTTCCTCAATCTCCGGGTCACCGGAAAAGCGCCCGTTGAGATCGAAGAGACAGAGCCGCTTCCGAATCACGAAGAAGAGGAGGAGCGATGAATCTCCTCGATCTTCTCTTCACAGCGAACCGCAGGAATTCGTATCAGCGCGCACGTGTGAACAGCCGTTCGCGCACCGCGGTGGACGGCACTGCGGAGGCGCACCGGAGGATCGCGCGTGAGCTCGCGCCGGCGCGCGACGGCCTTTCCTTCGGCACTCTGGGAAGCGAGGGCGAACCGGTCGAGCTCTCGGATGAGACGGCGTTCGCGAGCGCGCTCGTGATCGGCGCGAGCGGGTCGGGCAAGACGCGGTTCATCCTGAATCTGCTCCGGACTGTAATCGACAGATCTTTGCGCCAACGGGGAACGTTCGATGTAGACCTTGAGCTGGTTGATCCGAAGCAGGAGACGTTCGATCTTCTGAGCCAGTACCTCGCGGCGGCTTGGTTAGCGTCCGACGACCAAACGCGCGAGCGGCTCGCCTCGGCGGTGCGCGTCATCGACTGGTCGAAAGAGTCGGTTACGCCGTTTGCGCCCTTCGACAACAGTGCAGGCGAGGTGTCGAATACCTACCTCGCGTTTCTCAGAACCGACGTCGCGATCCAGGCCGGGGAACACTCGTATTCGGGTGCGCTCCGGCAAGCGTTCTTCATGCTCGCCTGCGTTCTCGTCGAACGGCGCTTTCCGCCGAACTACCGTTTCGCGATGCGCTTCCTGGACGATGAGGCGTTCCGGCTGCGCATCCTCGAAGACGTCGCCGATCCGGACGTACGGGCCTTCTTCACGAACGCGAAACACACGCTTCCGAAACAGACGCGGGACGCGCTCCTTCGGCGCATCCAGTACCGATATGTCCTTCCCGGAAGTGCGTCTCTCGGTCGGCATCCCGCCGACGGAACTCGACCGCATCCTGCCGCGGCGGACGACGCCGGTCGTCCTCGGAAACTACGGGTGCTCGATGACTCTGCCGCTCGCGAAAGGCAAGGAACGCGCGAGCTATCGCCTGATTGACGTGCTCCTCTCGGCGCCGCGGCGTGACCCACGACGGCGCGGACTTCTCGTCGTCGACGAGGCGCCGATGCTCCTTTCGGAGGAGAACGAACTGACCGCCGCGCTCATGGAAGGCGCGCGGACGCTGCGCTCGGCCGGCATGGGGATTCACTTCGCTGCGCAGGATTTTGCGAACGCGTTGCCCTCTCCGATGGTGCGGACGCTGATGCTCAACACCCGCTGGTGGGCCGTGTTCCAGTCGCGCGAGGAAGCGGAGTGGATCTATCCGCACGTCGTTCGTGCGAACGAGAACGCGTCGGAGGCGGAGCGTCATCGCGAGTTCGTGCGAAGCGTGCAGAACCTGCGCCGGCAGCACTACTGGCTCTATGTGAAGGGACACAGCGCGCTGCCGCTCCGGGCCGCGGATGTTCCTGACCCGGCCATTCGCAGCGCGGCAGAGTTGCGCGCCGTCTTCAAGCGGGAGATCGCGTCACGGTCGGCCGTGGATGCGCGCACGGCCGCGGACATTATCGCGAGGTGGGAAGCGAAGGTCGTGGACGGCGGAGAGGCACCGCCGCCTGCAGCGACGAAACAGCGCGCGTCGCGGGGTGTCGATCAACTGCTGCGCGACCTGGGGCTGAAGCAATGAACACGAATCACGGCTCGGTGAAACGCCTGCCGGTCGGGAGATGGTGCTTCCTGCTACTGCTCCATGTGCTTGCAGCGCCTGTTTACGTCGTCCGGTTCGTCATTCGAACCGTGCGGACGCTTTCTCGGTTCAGGCAGGTTGCGGGAGGTGCGGTCGAATGCCCGCATTGCGGTGCTTTGAACCAGCTCGATCTTCTCGCTACGTGCCGCCGCTGCGGCGTAACGGAGTTCGGATCGCGCCTGCGCTGCACGAACTGCGGTCAGACGAACGCCGGGTTCGCGTGCGAATCGTGCGGCGCGTTCATCCGGGTGCTCTGATGCTCGACCCCCGTCGAGTGAAGACACCGTCCACCCGCGACGTCGCCGCGCTGACCTTCATCGGAGAGGGGTTCGAGGTGGCGCAGTACCAGCTCCATGCCGCGATCTTTCCGAGTGTGTCGGCGGTCGTCGTGTCGCACTTCGTCACGCGCGCGGTACGGAACGGCTGGATCGCGGTGGAGCGGTGGAACCGCGTGGGTATCAATCGGCTGCGGCTGACCGCTGGCGGACGCGAAGCCGTAATTCGAGCCGGGGGCGATCCGAGTTCAGTGTTCGTTCCGAGACGCCCGGTTGCGACGAAGGATGTAGCGCACACGCTCTGGATCAACGATGTGCGGGTGGCGCTGCAAAACAGCGCCGCTGCGTTCAATGCGGTTCTTCCCGCTTGGCAGTTGCAGCGGCGAATGACACCCGCGCCGGCCGCTATCCCGGATCTGCTAGCGATCCGGAGTGGGGGTGACAAGGCGCCGGCGCTCGTTTTCGCATGCGAGATTGATCTCGGTGGCGAACGCCTGTTGCGAACGTTACTACCGAAGCTCCAAAAGCTGCACGGGCTGCTCCTGGACTGGAGTGGCGCCGCCGATTCGACGATTCTTGTCCTGACGTCCAGCACGCAGCGCGCTTCGATGATCAACGACTTCACGAGGTCTGAGGGCCTTTCGGCAGTTGCCGTGGCTCTACCTTCCGAATCCGGAGTCAATGGGATGAGGTCCGTTGCCGCTTTGGTCGCGAGGGTGTTAGGACGTGGCGTTAAGTCGAATTAATAGTTGGCAGGCTGCAGGTCGTTCAATTGCAGAGAGTTAGGTCAGCGCGGCGGGGGCGGCTTCTCGAAGGAACTGTCAACCTTGGTCCTTCAGTCAGCGATGCCGAAGTAGATTTGTTGGCGCAAAAGAGGTCGGAGAGGTCGGACCGGTCATATCTGGCACTGCAACAGGGTCGGTATCGCCAATCGTATTTACTGCGACTAGCCGGTCAGCTTCTACAAAGTAATCAAAGATGTGCCAGAACCTGCCGGAACCTGCGTGCGGACAGACGATGCGCATTTCAGCATCATGATAGTTCGTCACGACTTCTGCGCCGCAACCCGCGAGTGGAGCATCATCCGAATAGAGATTCACATAGCAGCGGTAGGTTGCATCGAGGAGCTTTGCGATCGTGATCGTTTCCGGGCCGAAACCGGTCTGCACATCGCTATCAAGGGATGCCCACGGAAATGCCCTGACGGTTCCGGTGGACCGAAAATTGACTGTGGCCCATCGCCCGCTGTACCAGACGCTCAGATGGAGGTCGAGATCCTTGGGTTTAGCGCGCCACGAAAGGCGAACGGACTTCAGCGGGACAGCCTCCCGCCGGGCGAGCGGAATACTCGGAATGGAAGGCAGTTCCTCGGCGACGCTGGCGTAACGCTTCGCAAGGGCGTTTTGGAGTGTCTCGCGGAAGGTGTCACGCGCTGGCCGGTTGGTGGGTCGCAATTGGCCGATGAGGGTGATACGGGCAGCGGTCTCCGGAGGGAGCGCGGCGAGAAAGTCGCCGCGCACCGGTCCGTAGGCGGCGAGGACGATCTGCGCGTTCGGGCGCCCCTCGGCGTAATCGATTACCGCGTGCGAGAAATTGCGTTTTGAGAATCGCCGATATTGCTTGCACTCGACGACGACGACGGCTGACGCTGGGCTTGTGATCGGATCGGTTACCAGCGTGTAGTCGGGCTGGATGTTCCGCCGGCCGCTCAGCAGGCTAGGTTCCTTGAGAGGTGACCGCAGCTCGGTCCAGACGTGGAGATGCGGTTGCATCGCCTGCGCGGTCGCAAGGTGCGATCCTCCGAAGGAGAAGGAGAGCAGGCCGTCGTCAAGATGAAAGCGAAGGTCGCGGCCAGCCAAGGCGTCGGCGATAAGCGTCACGATCCACGCGGAGTAGAGTTCATGCCGCCGTTGCCAGATCGGGAGGTTCAGAAACTCGACGAGCACGCGGCGGATGTTTTCCTCCTCAGCGGTCGTCGTTGGAACGTGAGCGAACAGTTCTTCGATCGGGCGGACTCGCTCGTCGATGATGCGTCTGCGCTCGGACTCCGGAAGAGAGCGCGCCATGAGCGCCAGGCGGTGCATGCTCGCGGCGACGGAGCCTGCCCAGCCGTCGTCGTCGAGGTGAATGAGAAAATTAGCAGTCCATCCTCCTTCCCGTTCTGCGACTTCCTCGCGCGTCGCCCGTTCGCGCAGATCGTCCCGGCTGGGGCCGAACCTGGCTGATTCGCGAACGACGGTAGCCCACACCTTGAAACATTTCTGGAGCGTCTCATCGAGGATGGCATCGCCGCTCACCGGTCGGGGCAGCGGGACTTCGGGCCAGCGCCGACGCTCGCGGTATTCGAGCAGCCACGGCTCGGCTTCGCTGCGCCGAGTGGGGTCAGGATCAGTGCCGAGCAGTGAATTGAGGGTCCAGAGCGCGTCGAGCGACCAGTGGCGCACGCCTACCAGCTCGCGGACGCGACCGACGGTCTCCAGCCAGTCCCGAAACTGCCGCAGGTCGAAGGACAGTTTCGGCGCGTTGCCGAAATCGAAATCGATCCGCAGCGAACGGTCCGTACGCCTGGCACCCGCCTGCTCGAACATCGTGAGCAGGTCGGAAAGCATCGTCGAGAAAGGATTCAGCGCCTCGAGGAGCCTGCCCATGAAGTCTTCGACTGTCAGTTCGGGATCACGGAGCGCGGTCTCCAGCGTGCGCGGAGGAGCGGCACCGAGCGCGCGGAGGAGCGTTCGGACGATGTCCTCGTCCATGTCGTTGTGATACCTGAGATCGAGACCTCCGCGCGCCGTGAGCGCTTTCCAAATCGCGGTCGGAGAGTCGAGAAGATCGCCGGATGTCACTCTGGGTGAAGGCATGTGAGCTCTTGGTCTCTCTAGTAGGAGTGATCCGGGCGGCAGAAAACCTACCCCTTCTGCCCGGCTTTTCGCACGGGCTGGCGGCGTCTTACAGTCGAGGGTCGCGAGTGGACCTTCTTTTCGTCGCGGTAAATCTCGTTGACCGACTTCTATGACCGGTTTCGTGTGCACGCTTGGGCAGTTTGGTCAGCTCAGGGACGTTTTGTCGGCGTCGGAAGATCGAAAGCCCAAGGGAATGACGGCCTTGGTATCTGGGGTCGATCTGCCCATGCTCGGACGTCAGGGTTTTTGGCGTCCTTGCTTCGAACGAGTTGCGGTCCGAGCGCGGTTGCGGCTGGAGCGCGAACTGATAGGTGCGGCTTCCCGGAACACTTTAACCACGAAACTGTTTTCGGCGATTGGCTCGGGGAATTCGGCTTTGGTGCTGCGGCCGCGCGCGATGTGAACAGTCTTGCCGTTTTGCGTCGCGTACTTTATCGCACATGCAAATAGGAATAGTTCGGTGCCCGACGTGCCGAACGCCGCCTCATGCAGCACGATCGCATCACTGTCGTCATGACAGGCTTTGAACCACGCCGGAAGGTGTTTCTTAACGATCTCGCGAAGCTCCTTTGGCGAAAGCGGTCCGGCGAAGACTTTCTGATGTGAGGACACAGAAGACGGTGTGGGGTGAAGCGACCTTTTTATTGATCATAGATGGCGCCGATAGTGTGTCAACGTGCAGGAACTTGCAAAATGAAATGCCCCGGTCGCAGCTTGGTAGCTGGCCGGGGCCTTTGGATCGGGGTTGTTCGGGATTACAGCAACCGCAGAACGAGCCATACGAGAAGCGTGGCTGACGCTACGGCCAAAGCCCAGAAGACGGGCTTCAGCTTCCGCATCAACCGAATGCGGTTGATGCGTCTGCGGATCTTGGAGATGTCCTCGGCGAGCTCCTCGGGGGTGAGGATGCCGGCCGCCTCCTCTTCGCTTGGGAATGGCGTGAACCAGACGCGTGCCATCTCCGGGTAGTACGCGAGCAGTTCGCGCACGCGGTCGGCGTCTTTTCCAGACAGCCGGCCCTCGAAGAGTGCTTCGACTTCCTCGGCGGTGGGCGGCGGACCGAGGCGCTTGCGTCCTTCGGCCAGCAACTGAGCGTAGACTCTTTTCCAGTCGTCTTTCGTGATCGACATGATGTCCTCATAGAAGTGAGTCGAGGGGCGGCTTGTGGCACGCCCCTCGGGGTTAAATGGTTGACTGGATGCTTACCTGGCCCCCGGAGTGCCGTTCAGGAGGCTCCGGTAGACGAGGAGGCTGACTTTGCCGGACACCCACGCGATGCCGCGGAAGGTGATCACCGTGCCGAGGACCGCCCGCTCGCCATCTTTCAGCTTGGACACGTCCGGATAGTCGATCCGGATGTCCACGCCGATGATAAGGATGGTCTGATCTTCGGGGACGCGGCCGATCGCCGTGAGGTGATCGATGGCACGCTGCTCGTCGGGCGACACTTTCGCGTCGTCGCCCTTCGGCCATTGGAAGCCGTAGCGGTCGTAGGTCCGCAGGAACGCGAACTTGTACTGACCGGACCGAGCGATGGAGTCGAGCTCCTCGTGCCGCTCCTTGCCCGTCTGACCGGTGAGCTCCTTGAAGAGGTCATCCATGGTCTGGGGTTTGGTCGGCGTCTGGGCGTTGACCGTCGCACCGGCGAGGATGAGAAGCGTGAAGACAAAGAGAGTGCGAACGAGCGTTTTCATCTCGTGTTTTTCCTTCCTTTTGAGTTGTGAGAGAAGAAGTTGGTGGGGGCTTACGCAGAGGCGAGCTTCGCGATACGCGACCGAATGAGGTCGGCGATCTCAGACGGCGTTCCCTGAGAACGCCAGAGATGCTCATCGCCAGGTTCCTGGTATTGGCACCATGCGTAGGCGCCGTCGATCCAGAAACCGACCATCATGTTCAACTTCGGACTAACCCACCGCAGTTGGTACACCCCACGCGCCTTGCTGACGCCGTGCGTAGTGTCGGGCGGGCAGTAGTACGTGAAGTCGCCGAACGTTTCGATTACCTCGAAGAGCTTCGTCATGCCCTTCATTTGGCGGTCGCGCGCCTCGCGCTGACGCCTGTCATCGAAAAGGCTCGTGATGAGCATCGCGACGCCGGAAGCTACCGGAATCGCCCACGTTTCACGACGGAAGAACTCCTGGGGGTGCTGGATCGCGGCGTACGCTGCGCTGCCGAGAAGCACGACGACGAACAGAATGAACAGAGAGGTTCTGGTTTTCATGATCTTGCCTCAGCCTTTCTTTTGGTTGCGCAGTTCATTGGCGCAGCGTTGGAGCAGGCGCCACACGCGCTCGCCCTTCGGAGCGTTGATCGTCGCCATCTGGTCGATGTCGGACTGGCGATCGACGCGCATGGGAACCGTGTACTCGCTGGTTCCGTCCAGTCGGATGTTGTCGTCTGGACCGAGGATTACTTTGCCGGCAGCGAGAAGCAGGTTGGTGAAAAGCTTGAAGTCTTCCACCGAACCGGCCACGCGGCAGACGCCGCATTCGCTTCCGGGGGCATGCTCCTCATTGCACTGCGTCGGCAAATCGCGGAAGACGATGCACTGACCCGGCGTCGCAAGCCGGTACAGCGCACCCTCCGCGCTAAACCGCACGCAGTGGACCTTCGAGTTGTGGTTTAGAAACACGTCGGGCTTACGGTACTTCTGGGATCTCATCTTTCCTCCTTGGCAGCGTCCCAGGACGGGTCGGCCGCCTAAGCAACTTGGGATACCTCCGTAGCTAGAACTACGGTCGGCCCCAAGGTCGGGAAAACTCTCTTATTGAGCCTTTGGCACAACGCCTCAGACGTTCTCAATAAGCTGTTGACATTATAGCATATTATATGGTATTATGTCAATATGTGGCACAGCTCACCGCAAGGAACCCGTGTTAATGCTATTATTTCCATAAAGGTCGGCATTAATGACTAAACAGAACACATGGGCAGATTTGAAGGTCCGACAATCGACCGGCCGGGGGCAGAAAACCCGGAGAAACTCCCAAAGACCGACCGACCCCGTGAAGCAGCCTCGTCGAAGCCGAGGGAAGTGACTCCCGCAGACGCCAAGAGCAGGGAAAAGTTCCAATTCGAAGAAGACAAGAGAACCAAGCCTGAGGCCAAAGAGTTGCAGCGCAGGATGGATAAGCTTGGACAGGATGTTCTCCGCTACAAAATGAACCGTCTTGGCGATCCCGCCGTCATTAGCGTCGAGGCGCAGCAACTCGTCGCCGACATGAAGCGGAAAGGATACGGTGCCGTCGCGGAAGAGTGGTTCGAACGAACGAAGAACTACTAGAGCGCTACGCTCCCAAAGCCGCCGACAAGGCGGCTTTGTTATTGACGACAGGCGCTCAGCGGCGAGTTGAGATCATGTGGCTACGTGCGCCTCGGCGGAAAAGAATGGCGTTCTTCGCCCATCGAGCGCTCTCGGCCGCTTGGTCGCTACCCGGACGCTGGTAGTGAGTCGTTTTGGCTTGTAAAATGGCTAGGTGAAGTGGATCACAGCCGCTGACATCACGAATTGGGCGAATACTCAGCAGCGCCATTGCCAGGGAACGTTACCCGAACTGGTCGGCCGCCTCATCTTGGCCCATTCGGCCGGCGCCGTGGAGGAGTTTGATTTCCCCAGCGGCGATAGCGTCACCATCGGTGGATGGGACGGTCGGCTCAGGACGCCGGCTACTTCGCCCTTCTTCCCGAGCGGCTCGTCCGGCTGGGAGATTGGAGCTGATAAGTCGGCTCAGACGAAAGCTGAGGGCGATCACAACGCACGAGTAGCCGATCCTCTCGGGCTCGTTCCGGCAGACACGACTTTCGTGTTCGTCACACCACGGTCATTTCCGAAGCGCAGCTCATGGCAGAACGGTAAGAAGGCGCTCGGCAACTGGAAAGACGTCAAGGTGATCGCCGCCGATGTTCTAGAGCAATGGATCAGCATTACGCCGGCCGTAGGGTTGTGGCTCGCTCGCCAGATCGGCAAGGTTGTGTCGGGCGGCATCCGAGATTTGGAAGCCGCTTGGGAAGAGTGGTCCACCGGAACGGCGCCGCAGATGACGCCTGATCTCGTCATAGCCGGTCGCTTGAGGGATGCTCAGGAGATTCAAGGATGGGTCGCGGGAGGGCCGTCACTAAAAGAGGTGCAGGGTGATCATCCAGACGAGGCGCTCGCGTTCCTCTTCGCTGCTATCGCGACCCTACCCAGCACTCCCGCGAGGGAACAGGCGCTTGCTCGCTGTGTGGTCGTCGAGAACAAATCGGAGATGCGGCAGTTGGTGCAGGCATTTCCTAACTATCCGCTCATTATCGCGGGATCGGGCGAGTGTCTTGACAGCGCGCCCTTCGCGGTTTCCAAAGGACATCACGTTTTCATATGTATGGACGCGACCGTAATCGGCATTCGCAACGTGCTTCGCCTAGCGCGTCCGCAGCGTGACATTATCGAAAGCCTCTTGCATACGGGAGGCTTATCCGAAGCTGACGCGCAAAGGGCTGCTAGAGACTCGGGGCACAGTATCCCGGTCCTGCGTCGTCATCTGTTTCAAGCTAACGCGGTAAGCGCTCCGGCATGGGCGAAAGCAGAGTCGGCACGAGTTCTCTTGCCGGTTCTGTTGGCAAACGCTTGGGACGAACGCAAAGAAGGCGATCGTGAAGTCATGGAAGCGATAAGCGGTATGAGCTATGACGTTTTCATCAGAGAGCTCAACCCCTTCGCGTTGATAGACGACGCGCCAGTTCGCCACGTCGGCAGCGTTTGGATGATCAAGTCACCACTTGACGCGTGGTACCTCCTCGCTCCGCATCTTACTCAGGACCAACTACGACGTTACGACACAGCGCTGCTGGCGGTGCTGACGAAAACCGATCCCAAATACGAACTCGATCCGGACAAGCGCTGGGCGGCGGCAATCTACGGCAAATCCAATCCGTATTCTGAATGGTTGCGTACTGGCTTGGTAGAATCTCTGGTGCTAATAGCGTTATACGGAAGTCATTTGGTGAATCCAGCGTCCACACAAGCGTTCGCAGAACGAGTCGTGAGAGACATCTTCGTTAACGCGGCTACATGGGAAGCGTGGGCATCGATAAAAGACTCAACGGCGCTATTGGCTGAAGCCGCACCCGACATGTTTATGGAGGTTGTCGAGCAGCAACTCGTCAAGGATCGGACCGTTTTTGAAGACCTCATGAGAGATGACCAAGGCGGCATCTTTGACGAGTGTCGGCACTGCGGGTTGCTTTGGGCTCTGGAGGCGATAGCCTGGAGCGGTGACTACTTCGGGCGTGCGGTGAAAACGCTGGCTCGGCTCGCCAGCATTGATCCGGGAGGCAGATGGAGCAATCGGCCTATCAACAGTCTTAGCGAGATTTTTCACCCTATGCTGCCGCAGACGCACGCCGAGCCCAAAGATCGCCTCAGCGCGCTGGAGCAGGTCATCGCTGAATATCCGGAATTGGCGTGGAAGTTCGCTGAACGCTATTACGGTGACAGCAGCATGAGCGAGTCGCATCGTTTCCGCTGGCGCGAGACTGGCGGCACACGGCGCGGCCTTGAACGCGAATCAAATGAGAGGACCCGCGAATATGTGACGGGCCTACTTCCCATCCTCAAGGACCTAGCGTGTTCGAGGGGGAACCTCGTTGCTGCTCTCGGTGATTTCATTCGGCTCCCGAGTGATGTGCGCGAACAGCTTCTCGCGACTATCGAAGCAGTCGATCCGGCGACGGTCTCCAAAGAGCAACGCGACACTTTGCTCCAAGAAACGCGCGCGGCATTGAATTGGATCAATAGCTTCGGCCACGCGGAGTTTGGCATCTATGTGCCAGCCCTTAATCGGGTACTTCAGAGGTTTGCGCCTACCGACGTAATCGAACGCGTGGGTTGGGTATTATCGACACCGTGGCCACGACTGCCGCAGGGTGAGTCGCGCGAGTACGATGCCAAAGACACGGCCGTTAAAGCCGCTCAGAAAGCGGCGGCGCGCGAAGTGCTCGATAACGCATCGATGGAGCAGATATTTACCTTCGCGAGCACGATCCAGTATCAAGGCATCCTCGGCAGCGCCATCGCGACAGCGATACGGGATGAAGAGGAAAACAACGCCGTGTTGGACATGTTTCTAACGCGCGCAGAGGACTTGCCGGTTCTGGTTAGGGGCTATGCGTTTGGACGCGTTGAAACGGAGGGCGCCCAGTGGGTGCCAAGGGAAGTCCAGCGGCTAAGGACCCAGGGCAACTACTCACCCAAAGCCTGCGCGCTTCTGTATTTGGCCCTGCCGGAAAATGGCGAGACGTGGGCGGCGGTTGAAGCGGAAGGCGAGGCCGAGGAAGCTGCATATTGGAGATATGCAAACGGCCGCTCGCAGAGAGACAAGCCTGGCGATACTGCAATCGCGGTAGAGAAGTTATTGAACGTCCAGAGACCAGCCATTGCCTTAGAGGTAGCAGGCAGCCCGCACGTCATGGACATTCCAAGCAAATTGCTTCAGCGCTTGCTACAGGAGCTACTGACGGCCCAGGATAAGAACCTGCGGCTCGGTGGCATGGAGGAATTTCATCTCGGACACGTCTTCAACCAGTTATATCAACGGAATGAGCTGCCAATTGAAGAAATCGCCAAACTTGAATGGCCGTATGCCGCCCTGTTTGAGGATCTCAGACGATACACGTCAGCGCCTATGGCTCTGCATCGCGTATTGAAGAACGATCCAGGGTTTTTCGCGCAATTGGTGAACTTCATGTATCGGCGAGACGATCGACAGGACGATTCCAACGATGAAGGTTTGACCGATGAGATTAGGGAGCGGCGCGCACGCGTAGCACATCATGTTTTAGACACGTGGTACTTAGTGCCCGGAGTTAAGGAGGACGGCAGCCTCGATGAGAGAGAGCTCGCCGAATGGATAGAGGCTGCGCGACGGCACTGTCAGGCAGCGAAGCGCCTTATAGGATGCGACTTGCAGATAGGATTCATTCTCGCGCATGCGCCGGCAGACCCTGATGGCGTGTGGCCTCACATCGCTGTTCGCAATGTACTGGAGAGGTTAAATAATCAAACGATCGATGATCACATTAAGACAGAGCTTTACAACAGTCGTGGGATGGTGTCGCGCGATATCAACGCGGGTGGAGCGCAGGAGCGCGACCTCGCCAGAAAGTATAAAGGGATGAGCGACGCATTAAAGGCTAAATGGCCGCGGGCGTCTGCGATTCTGCGAGGGATGGCGGAATGGTATGGTCACGAAGCGCAAGGTCACGATGTGGAGGCCGACCTACAAGAGCTTCGCTGGGATTAGAAAGGCCACTGCGAAAGCGGACATAGTGGACATTGTGGACGTTGCCGGAGGGTCAGGCAGCCCGCAGACGTTCGGGCGCGAGCGTCGCAATCAATGTCGATATCAATGCTAAACTCTTGTGTACATCCTCATCCGAGGCCGCAAGGGTTCGAACATCGTCTACGCCGGCCCGCAATGCTGGAATTGAGTCGATGTTTTCCCATTTGCGGAACAGTTTTGACGCGTCAATCGTGGTTTCCTGGTCGAAAAGCGTAGGGTTCGAACCGACGATTTCGAGAATTGTCCGTTTTGTCTGGTCGTCGCCCTCGCGGAACCATTGGGCCGCGCGAATGCTAAACAAAACGCAAAGAGCTGCGGGTTCGAACCGATCCGGCCGCCCGAGCTCCTTCTGCCGCCCATCGAGGCGGAAACGCTCCCGATCCAGTTCCTGGCGTTCTTTTTCGAACTCCGGTTCGGTGATCCGCTCGCTGATGCGGAGCCGGGTGAGGTTCCGCCGAGCGATCTCGTTCCGCGAGACGGCATCGGAAAGCGAACGCTCTTCGACCTCCGCGAGACGTGTGATCTCTGCCTGGTCCCGCTCAACCATGCGAAGGGCATAGGTGTGGAGCTTCGGGTGGATGCGGAGGCGAAGGATGAAGTCCTCGATCTGCGTCTCGAATTCTTCCCGGTCGATGGAACGCTGTCGGCAGCGGTAGTCGGGACGCCGCTTGCTACAGTGGTAGTAGGTGTAGCGCGAGCCGAACCGGTTAGTCTTCTCCTCGGCCGTGACGGCAAAGCCGCACTCGCCGCACTTGAACATGCCCGTAAAAGCGAACTCGCGCTTCTGCGACCGCCGCTTCGTCGTCCGGCCGAGAAGCTCCTGCACCCGCTCGAACTCGTCCATGCTGACGACAGACGGATGCTTGCCGGGATAGAGCCGGCCTTTCCACGGGATCACGCCGGCGTAGAAGGGGTTCGTGAGGATGTTGTAGATGGAGGAGAGGGCGAGCGGTCGGCCGCCTTCGCGTTTACGCTGGAGCGTGCGGAGGCCCCGTTCCGCCATGATGTCGCGGATGCGCCGCGCCGAGTAGGACCCGGTGAGCATCAACTCCCATATCTCGCGGATCATGGGGAAGCGGTCAGGGTCGGCGATTATCGTGCGTGTCGCGGGGTCGTTCAGATACCCGATCTTCGCCATGTTCGGCAGCCAGCCGTTCTCGATTTTGGTGCGGATGCCGCGCCGGACGTTCTCGCTGAGGGCGTCGCTGTAGTACTTGGACTGGCCGAAGAGAATCGAGAGCATGAACTTGCCCGAGGGCGTGTTCTCGAAGGTGAAGGTCGCGAACTTGAGGTCTTTGATCTTCCCGGCATCCAAAAGGTAAATCACCCGGCCGCCGTCCACGGAGTTCCGCGCCAATCGGTCGGGAGCCCAGGCGATGAGCCCTTCGGCCTCGCCGCGCTCGATGCGGTCGAGGGCCTGATTGAACACAGGCCGTCCGGGCGTCATGGCGCTCTGGGCCTCTTCGAGCGTCTCCACGAGCTCTATGCCGGCTTGCGCGGCGAAGAGGCGCATGAGCTCGCGCTTCTGGGAGTCGATCGACTGGATTTGCCGGTCTTCCTCTTCCGAGGACTTGCGGCAGTAGATGAAATACTTCATGTAGGGACGGGAGGTGAATTGGGGCACTCGACGGGTGCCGGGGTAGGCGCTTTGAGCGTAGCTCGCTCGCCGGATTTTGCAAGTCGTGTAGCCATTTCGTTGGGGGTCGGGGAAAGCAGGATGCGATAGAGTCGAACGAGCCGAATAGCCCACATGCGGGCTTCTTCGAGTGGCATTTCCTCGCCATATGCTTCCTGGTAGACGCGGCGAAACTCAGCCACATCCTCATCGGTGAGCTTCATGCCGTCTTTTATACGGCGACACTCCAAATCCCACGAGACTGCATAAGTACACGATCTGTGTACTTTGGCAGTCTCGTGCGGTTCTGATTGCGCGCGTAGCGTTACGCGCATGTTCAAACCCATACTCACCCCGCGAGACATCGCGGAGCGGTATCACCGCTGCCTGCCGGAGGAGATCCGGTCTTACCTCAAAGGTCGAGGGATTCCCGCAACAGTCATCGACCGCCAGCTCCTCGGCTGGGACGGCAAGCGCATCACGATCCCGATCTTCGGCCGCGAAGGCGGCGAGGTGGTCGGGTTCCGATATGCCAAGCCGCCCGCTTTTCTCTTCGGCGTTCCCGAGATGGAGTCGGACAAGAAGCTGGCCCCGGAACTCTACGGATGGGAAACCCTCGCGCGGCAGCCGCACCGGGTCGTCATTTGCGAAGGCGAATTCGACCGCCTCGTGCTTGAGGCACGCGGCTTTCCGGCCGTATCTTCGACGGCCGGCGTAGACACTTTCCTGGAAGCGTGGGCGCCATATTTCGCGGATATCAGGCACGTTTTCGTGTGCTTCAAGCGGAACACGGCGAACGATGCGGCCGCGAAGAAGGTGCAGCAGGTTCTACCAAGTGCCAGGATCGCGATGCTGCCGGCCGACGTGGGCGAGGGAGGCACCGCAACGGACTTCTTCGTCACGCTTGAACGCACGCAGCTCGACTTCGAGATCATCTTGGCCGCCGCGGCAGCCGTGGACGGCGATTCCGACGACCGCCCGCCGCAGGTGAGGGAGTTCCGTCCCGTGCACCGGGTACTCCGCCGCCGTGCGGAGCGTATTCGCAAAGCCGTGCCGCTCCATGAAGTGGTTTCGGAGTTCACGCATCTCCAGGCCGGCGGCGGCCATCTCGTGGGGCACTGTCCCTTCCACGACGACGGGTCGCTCTCCTTCTCCGTGTACCCGGAGACCGACACCTACGCCTGCAGCGTCTGCGGCGCGGAGGGCGACGTTGTGAAGTTCCTGATGGACAAAGAGTCGATGACCTTCGGTCAGGCGCTCGAATGCCTGGAGCGCTTCGAATTCACCCATGAACTCTATGGAACCGGCTCCTGAAAAAAAGGAGGCAGAGAAGAAGCCGGCCATCCTGCCGATCGCCTCGGCTGTCCTCGATTCCGGCGAGCTCGTGGAGATGGTCTACGACCCTGCCGGCCGGCAGACGCAGTTTGTCGTCGGCTCAGGCGAGGAGTGGCGCTACGAAGACTCCGTCGAGCTCTCTCCGGCCGAGCGGCTCGTGCCGTACTCCGCGACGAATAATCTCGTGAAGCACCGGGTGGTGCTCTTTCCGTCCCAGCCGGCCGACTACGGTGACGAAGCGTCCCTCGTCTCCCGTATCCGTGACTTCGTGCGAAGGCACGTGGAGGTAAGTGAAGATTTTGAATTGATCAGTACGTATTACATCCTCTTCACCTGGATCTACGATGCCTTCCACGAAGTCCCCTATGTCCGGGTTCGCGGCGGATACGGGAGCGGCAAAACACGGTTCTTACTAACCGTGGGTTCCCTTTGCCGCCTCCCGATATTCGCCAGCGCCGCCTCGACGGTCTCGCCGATCTTCCGGCTCCTCGACGCCTTCCGCGGGACCTTAATCTTGGACGAGGGAGACTTCCGCTTCTCGGACGAGAAGGCGGAGATCGTGAAGATATTGAATAACGGGAACGCCAAGGGCTTCCCCGTCCTCCGCACGGAAGTCTCCCCGAAGAAGGAGTTCGACCCGCGGGCCTACAACGTCTTCGGGCCGAAGATCGTTGCGACCCGCGGCTTCTTCCAGGACCGCGCCTTGGAGAGCCGCTGCGTCACGGAGGATATGCGCGGCGGCCAGATACGAACGGAGATTCCGCTCAACTTGGACGAGCGCTTCCACGAGGAGGCCCGAGGGATCAGGAATCAGCTCCTCCTCTGGCGTTTGCGGCACTTCATGGACGCGCGGGGGGAAACCCGCGCGGGCGCACGCGATCTCGAGCCGAGGCTTCAACAAATCTTCGGGCCTCTCGTCTCGGTGATCAGCGATGCGTCTGAGCGGTCAAAAGCCATCGCCTACATAGCGAAGGTGAACGAAGACCTCGTGGAAGAGCGCTCGGAAGCCGCCGAGGCGCAGGTTCTCCAGGTGATCCGCGACCTTGTCTCGCGCGGGCCGGAAGCGCGCCTCGCGATCCAGGACATCACGCGGGAGTTCCTGCGCCGCTACGGTGACGAGTACGAGCGGCGCGTAACGCCTCGCTGGATAGGCTCGCTCGTGCGGCGCCGTCTCGGCCTCAAGCCGTCGCGGACCACGGGCATCTTCACCCTGGGACCGGAAGAGGTTGCCCGGCTCGCTGCGCTCTACAAGCGCTTCGGCATCGAGCCGGTGTCAACGGAGCAACAGGCCGAAACTCCGGTCGAGCAACGACCTGATGCCGCGGCATGAGCGACGATCCGCTCATCTTTATAGGCCGCACCAAATGGCGCGACCTCGATCGGCCATTCGGCCTCAGGCGCGGAGACCGCCGTGCGCACATGTACGTGATCGGGAAAACCGGCACCGGCAAATCATCGCTCCTCGAAGCGATGATCCGTCAGGACATCCTCTCGGGTAACGGCGTCGCGGTCTTCGACCCGCACGGTGATCTCGCGGAACGGCTTAACGAGTGGATTCCGGAAGCGCGCAGGCCGGACCTCATCTACCTCAATGTCCCTGATCCGGAGCAGCACTTCGGGTTCAACCCGCTCCAGGGCGTGCCGCCGCTCCGCCGCTCGCTTGCTGCAAACGGCATAGTGGAGGCGCTGAAGAAACTCTTCGATGATGCCTGGGGCGTCCGCCTCGAATACATCCTCAGGAGCGCACTCCTCCTTCTCCTCGAACAGCCACAGGCGACCCTTGCGGATGTCATGCGGCTCTTTCACGAAAAGGAGTTCCGCAAAGAGGCGGCGGAGCGTTCCACGAACGAACAGGTAAGGCGATTCTGGCTCGTCGAATTCGAGCGCTACGGCAAGCGTCGCGCGGAGGCCGTGACGCCGATCGAGAACAAGCTCGGGAGTTTCCTCGTCGATCCCTTCGTGTCGCGGATTCTCACGGTGTCGGAGAGCACGTTCCATCCGCGAGAGGTGATGGACGGCGGCAAGGTGCTTCTCGTGAACCTCGCGAAGGGGAAGATCGGCGAAGCGCCAGCGATGCTCTTCGGAGGGCTCCTCGTCACGATGCTCGGTCTCGCCGGCCTCGAACGCGCCGACGCACCGCAGGCGGAGCGGCGTGACTTCTTCATCTATCTCGACGAGTTTCAGACCTTCACGACGCTCGCGCTCGTGAACATGCTCGCCGAGCTTCGGAAGTACGGCGTAGGACTCATCCTCGCGAACCAGTTCACGGACCAGATCGACGTCGAAGTTCGGAATGCGATCCTCGGAAACATCGGGACGCTCGTCGTCTTTCGCGTGGGATCGATCGATGCAGAGCGGCTCGTGAAGGAGCTCTGGCCCAAGCTCGACCCGTACGAGCTCACGCTGCTCCCGAACCGCATGTTCTGGATCCGCCCGCTCGTGAAGGGGCAATCAACGGAGGCATTCACCGGCGAGACGATCACGATCCGGCCGGGCCGATACGACGACCGCGCGGCGGAACTACGGCCGACGAGACTGCCCCCGCCACGCAAATCCGAGCCGCAGCCGTTCGAGCCGGAAGACCTGGGTGATTAGGGCGAGGATTAGCGGCGTACATCGGCCAACGAACAGTCGCGTATCGGCTCCTGCGTGGGTGGAGTTAGGCCTGAGTTAGGCGTGAGTTAGGCGGCGCGTTCGATCAATGGCTGCCGATCTACGGGAGCGTTGGCAAGTTACCATCATCAACCAGAAGGATTGGCGCACGTACGGCAGCAGAAACGAGTAAACGGTACGACCGATCGTATGCGGCTCTACCAAACCAGTCCCGGAAGTTTATTTTGCCAGGATCTGTATAGCGACATCCGGCATAAATGTGGGTCCCATCGTCGGCTGGTTTTAATAGCAACAGATATACATGCGGAGCGAGATCAAAATCCATGCGGATATGGAATTCTTCGCGCAATGTAGGCGGCTTGCGTGCGGCGCCAATTACGAGCCAACCGTCCTCCGTGTCAGCGAGCTGCACAGGCACGGCGCTACGTGCAACCATGAAATCCCTTGCCGCCTGCAGCGCCTGAGCAGCCGGCAGAGGTGTTAAGGCGTACATCACGCGCGGATTGTGGATGTTATTACGAAACACAGCTACTAGCTCATGATGTGTGAGTTCGGCCGTGTTGTGCTTCACGAGACTGCGCTCGTATAAGAGATGGGCGAGCAGCTCCCCGGCGCCCTTGGCGACCTCTTTGTCCTCAAGCATCTCCGCCGCTAGCTTGATACCTGCTTTGATGAATTCGCTCATCTTATGGGTGCCACCCTTCCGACCATTGGGTCTATCTATACAGGAGTGACTCGCTTCGGCCGGCTCAGAATTGCGCGGCTAACACTTTGGCCACGATTGGTAGCGAGATCGAGAATGCGTCACGAGCTGACTTGTTGAACAGAATCGTACTATGAAGCCGATAGAGCGTTTTGTACTCTTTCAGCTTTCGCGAGAATTCAAATGCGCACAGTATCTGACCGGTTCCAACGCGTGCAAAATCCGAATAGCGAAAATTAATGATCGCGAATACACTGCGGTGAGTAAACAATATGGCGATCGGCTCAGCGCTCTCAAGATCTGTCTTATCGCCACCAGCGCTCACAAACAAGTCTGTGCCACTTGTCTTTGCGAGCGCGTACGAGAATTTCGCCCACTTGAGCGGCTCGCCAGCAACGTTTTCTTCGGTGAGTAGCTTAACCTTCGCCAGCTTTGTCTTGGCCGCTGTACCAGCGTTACCGTAGTAGATGCGCGCGATACCGTCGAGCGTAGGTATCTTATGATAATGCAGTGCATCCCAGCCAGCACTCTTAATGCTGGACGGGCCTGAGATTGGTACGAAGCCGCGGAGATCAACGATTGTCTCGATCTCCCCGAGGTCACCAATCGGCGAAATCGCCGTCATATCCCATCGTATTGCATCGGGCGGCCCGTAGAGTTCATCGGTGACCTGACTTGCCTGGGCCACCACCGCTGTTAACAAGCCGACGACGAGAAGTGTGATTTGTCGCTTGCCGATGGTCATCTTGGTCTCCCAGCGGGCGCGGCTGTCGGGCGCGCTGCCGTACGAGCGGCAGTGTATCACTGACCGAATAGCGGCAGTAGATCGGCCTAACATGCTCACTCTAAGCTGCAAAAGCCGCCCTCCGTGCCTACCCGGAAAGCGGCGCGTCGGCTGCCGCGACTAACACACAGTGGCAGGAGCGAACTGTAGCCGACGTGCCGCGCGGGTGCAGTTCGAGCCGCCCAAGGCGGCTCGCCGCCGGGCCAACGGACGGCGGTTTTTGTCAGCTTGTGAGGGGCGGTTAGCCCGCGTTCAGGCGCGGTTCATTGGGCTCCACGGTGATCTTGCCATTGGACTGCAATTCTAACGGGCCACCTGACGTGAACACCGCGTACTTTTCCACCAACGTCGACTCTTGTGCAACGTGAAGCACCGCATTCCCATATCTGTGTTGCAAGGTAGCAGGCCATTCAAGTGGGGTCGTTTCAAGCGATGGTACCGCCGCGAACAGCTGATACGCTTGGAATCGCAATAACTGCCGCGGCAACTTCACACCACGGGAAAGACTCCACACAGTGGCATGGTCGGCGTCGCTGCCCAGCACAAGGTATTCACCTGTAATTGCAATGATTTCAAACCGTCGTTGATCGATCCTCAGCAACTCCTTGCCGCACCAATCGTATGCGCAGATCGTTGGCTTGTAGGTTCCCATTAGCCAAAGTGACGGGTCTTTGAAACCAAGATGCTCCCAGCGCACCACAACGTTCCATGGCGAACAGACGACCATCGTTGGATAGCGATCTCGGTAGCCTCTAGCAACGAAACCATTCTTTAGCGGCCCGCCACCTTCGACTAGATACCGCGTAGTCCAGATCGCGAGTTGGTTTGGTACGATGCCGGGATGCAGCCCGAACCGACGCATCACATCTTCGTAATATTCGAGGGCGAGATGAGAGTTCGTCTTTTCAAGTAGAGCGCAGTACATGGCCACCGCGGGAAGGTCTAGCTCATCAAGTGAAACGGCTTCGATCAACTTATCTTTGGCCCGATCGACGTTTCTCTCGCGGAGGTACATCAGTGCTTGGCGAAACGGAGATCTAATGATGGACTCGAGTTGCTTTTCGATTCTGTCGAGTCTAGCCTGCGTTACATCGTCGCTCCGGTCGATTTCCAATATCTCCCGAACGATAGACTCCGCCTGAGCGAGGCCCCGCTTCACAGCCCACGAGAAGATTAAACTGGCCACGATGGGGTGATTCTACGCGAGCACCAAGAGATCTGCTGAGTCAGCACGGCGACTTTGTGAGACGTGGCGCGTGTAGAGGAGACTGAGAGATCCGACTGCAGCATGGTTCCGACCACTTCGGATGCGTGTTGATGCGTCGTCATCTCGGTCGGGCTAACTAGCAGTTGACAGCTTCCTCTCACCATCTAGCGCTCGGAGGCATCCATGGATAGATGCGCAGCCCAAACCACTGCGGGCAGATCGGAAGCGCGGCTATCCTGCCACACGACAAGCTCCGTCCACGAACCGCGCGCGGCAGGCGTTCACGAACCCGATGACCTCCGCGACCGAGGGGTGGTCGGCGGAAGAGAGAGCTCCAGAGGCCAGAGCACGTCGCTCCATCGGCCGTCGCTACAGAAGTCCCGAAGTGCCGTGCAGCCGCATCGTCAAGTCGGCAGGGGCGGTGGAGGACTTGACGATGCGGTTGCACGGCACTACAACCCGCCAGCGACGGCCGAAGTGCGTTTACTTTTCCTTGAAGTTTTCTTTATGGGTCATTGATCGACTCCGGCGCATACTATTGACGAAAATGACCGTAAATGTTAATATAATGCGTCCATAAGCAGTCCCCGCCGGATGTTTTCCGTCCCTACCTGCAACGGCTCCCGAGTTAAGACCTTTCAAGCGAGAAAAAGTAGCGCTATCCGTGTACTTTGGGTTTCTGCAAAGGTTTTTCGACGGGTCGTACTATTCGGACCATGTCTCACAAATTCATCCACTATCTCCGAAACGAACGAAGGCGCAAGGCCCTCAGTCAGGGCGACGTGGCCGCGCTTTTCGGTGGCCGCTGGAAGGGCCGCATCTCAAAGTACGAGCGCGGCGTCGTGCCGCCTACGCCTGTCGCGATTGACTACGAGATCATCCTGCATAAGCCGGTCACTGACCTCTTCGGTGGCCTTGCTGACGCCGAACGTGAGAAGGTGCGTCGTAATGCGCAAGAGCTTCTCCGCGCGGAGCGGGCGCCGAACACGCCACGTCGATGGCTGCGGCATAAGACGCTCGAACAAATCGCCGCGTGACGAGGATCAAAGACAATCGGGCAATACTCGCGATCGATCCCGGACCTCGGGGCGTGGCGTTCGTATTCTTCGAGAACGGAACGCTCCTCGATTGGGGCACGCGAGGCCGGGGCCGGAAAGAGCTGCAGGTCTTAGAAGAGATGCTCGATCGGTTCAAGGCGGACGTACTGGTCCTCGAAGATACGGACGCCTTGGGCTGCGAACGCCGGGCGCGCTGGAAACACATCACCCGTCGCATGGCGGAGCGCGCTAGAGCACGGGGTGTGGCAGTGGAAACGGTGAGCCGCTACGCGGTGCGTCGAGCATGGGCGGCTCTGGGCCAGACAAACAAGCATGAAGTGGCGACGGCCATCGCTGCGCTGTTCCCTGAGATGGAGCCGTGCGTACCGCGTTTACGGAGGGATTGGGACAGCGAAGATGCGCGGGCCGGCGTGTTCGATGCTTTCTCGCTGCTCTTGCACATCCGTGATACCGAGATCGTAGACTCTGCTTCTCAAGCGCTTCGCGCATGCGCGTGATTTCGAATTCGTTCGGCTAGGTCTCCGCTCCCGAGCACTCTCCGCGTTGGCGGAAGAAGTTTTTGATGCTTCGCGCTTCGCTGGTGCGGAGTCTCGTACACCGCGCCGAAAAAAGTACACGGCCCGTGTACTTTGGCCGTCTCGTGCGGTTTCAAACAGGCGGGTAACGTTCAGGCAGAACTTCCAAAAAGAAAAAGAAAGGAGGGAAGCTCATGCCTGAACCGATTGCGTTCAAGAGCGGTAAGGATCTGGGCGAAGAGACCGTCATCGGTCTTATCGAGAGAGTCACATGCGTCGCCTGCGGCAAAGTGGAGACGGACGATCGGGCGTACGAGGAAGGCTGGCAAAGCGATCCGGTGGTCTGTCCTGATTGCCTGCACTGGACTCTGACCGCCGAAGGCGAATGCTGTGCCGGAGGCGCTTCGTGAGCGCCGCACGCGCGGCGCCGCGTAGACGCCGGAAAAAACCTCGCATTCGCGCCGAGTACGTGCGCATCCCGTGGAACGCGAAGCGGATCGCCTGCGATAGCTGCGGCGAGACGGAGCCGGTTCCGGGCGACCTGCTCCTTCGCTTCCGCCTCAAAACCTGCCTGAGCTGCCTTACGGCGCTCGCCCGATAACCGACTGACAAAGGAGTGACCGATGCTGTGCTTTTGCCACGGCGCGGCGGAGCTCTGTCCACGCGGAGGCCGCGATGGATAAGGAGGAGCTTCGTATCGCGCTCACCAAGTTCACGGGCACGGCGAACTACTACCGCCACTGGACCCGTGCCTTCCACTACACCGATGGCGTCGCTTTTCTCGCGGAGAACGCCGGCGCTTACTGGCTTCTGGGTCACATCGCTGCGATGCAGAAACGCGCCCGCCGTGATCCCATGCTCCGCGAGTTCCAAGCGTGGAAGCTCAAGGTCTCGGAGAAGCGCGGCGTGATCGTCTGTCTCCGCGACAAGGACGACGAGGCGTTCCGCTACGAACTGCCATTTACGGACTTCCCGCTCGCGGAGATCACGCTCTACCTCCAGGACGGCGTGCTGTATCTGCCGAGCGAAGGGTAGGAGGCGGCGATGCTCACCTACTCACGCTACAAGTTCACGCGCTTCTGGGCCGTCTATGACGGCGACGAACTGCTCTGCGTGACCGTGTACCTCAAGGGCGCGCTGGCGGTGATCGAACGGTTGACCGGCGTTCGTCCTGAACGGCCGAAGAGGAAGCGCAAGCCTCGCCCGCTCGTCATGCCACGGAAGGTGAATCTGCGGGAGCTCACGCTCTCGCACATCCTGGACGCGTCCGTAGATGCGCAGGGCGACGAGCTTGACCCTCTCGAAGCCCTGGCCCACATCGAGGCGCTCGCACGCGAGGGGCTGAGGATTTCGCTCGCGAACCAGCCGGAAAACTAGAGAGGAGGTTCCCGTGACGTTTCCCCACCTGGTCGTGGTGTGCGACTGCTCTCACCTGAAGCGCGCGCACGTCAACACACGGCAATTCCCCAACGGCCCGTGCACGGCCTGCAACTGTCGAGGCTTCAAACCGGAACCGCAGTGCGCGACGCCGAAGTGCGGCCACGGCCGCAAGGCACATCGCGACGGCCGCTGCCACGAATGTGGCTGCACGACCTTCCAACCGAAACCGTAGGGCGGCAACGCCCGGAAAGGAGATTTATGGCAGAAGTTGAAGTTGTCCCGCCTGACCGGCCAATCGCCGGTCTCATCGCCCACTGCGGCACGGAGCTCGTCGGCCGTCAGGACTTGCTCCTGCTTCCGACACCGGAGCCGAGCGAGACCCACAAACCCATCCCTCACGCGGCGCTCGTGGAAGCCGTAATCGAGACGCTGGGATTCCGGAGACTCAACGTCATCCAGGACCAGTACGCGGTCTCGCCAGATGGCATGCGGATGTTCGGCGTCCTCGCGCTCGACATCGAGGAGAACGGCGTGCGCGTGTCGATCGGGCTCCGCAACTCGCACGACAAGTCCTTCGCCCTCGGCATCACGATCGGCTACCGCGTTTTCGTCTGCGACAACCTCGCCTTCCACGGCGACTTCCAGACGGTGACCCGCAAGCACTCGAAGAACCTCGTGCTGAACGACGTGCTCGCGATCGCGATCGACCGCATGCAGCGGAACTTCGCGCCGATGCTGAATCAGGTGAACGCGTGGAAAGGCTACGAGCTGCCGGATGCCTCAGCGAAGCTCATCATCTATCGCGCGTTTATCGAAGAAGGTCTCGAAGTGCCGAAGCACCTCGCGGACGACGTTCACCGCCACTACTTCGACCCGCAGTACGAGGAGTTCCGGCCGCGGACGATGTGGAGTCTCTCGAACGCCTTCACATCGGCCTTCAAGGAGCTTGACCCCATCCCGCGATTCAAGGCTGCGGCGCGCCTCGCGCCGTTCCTCGCGGAGTTCAGCCGGGACAACTGAGTCCCGAGAAAGGAGGAGCGACCCCGCGCAAGTCCCCGAAGTAGAAGCCGGAGCCACGCGGCTCCACATCATCAACCCACAACGATAGGAGAAGGTGCCGGCGAAAGACGACGCAAACGAAGGGCCTCGTGTGGGTAAGCAGTACCCCGTCGCGAAAGCGGCGGGTTTTTCTTTCGAACAGCAACCGATAGGAGTCACTTCAAAGAAATCTGCACAATCCGTTGTGCAGAGCAATTGACGCCTATCCGCTGCTGCTCGACCCTGCGCGTGGCCGGTTCGCGAGGACGCTCCGCGCTTGGGGCTCACACACCCCGCAGTACCGCGTAGCCCTCCGGGCCGGCCGCTTTCGACGATGTGGGGACGCGTTCACTACGACACGCGGTTTGACCGCTGGCTTGCCGACCACGACGTGCGGCTCGTGGCGCTCGTACGAGCGAGTGGCTATTCCCGCCAGCACATCGGCCGCATCCGCCGCGGCGAGATGGAGCCGACCCGCAAATGCATCAAGGCGATTGTGATCGCGTGCCGGCGTCTGTCGCACGAGCCGGTGAAAGCAAATGACCTTTTTGACTTGGGGGAGTGATGGCGGATTGGGAAGCGCTGCGCAGCATGTATGACGAGATCGAAGTGCCGATCGCGCTGATGCGGTTCGCGCGGGAGCTCATGCATCAAGTGCTCGATGAGGTTCCGATGCCGGCCGAAACCAAGGATGCGCTCTACAACGAGATCAGGGCGACGCTCGACAAGCACATCCAGGGACACGAGTACGTCCTTGCGAACTACCTCGTGGTTCTCATGGACAGCTATCCCACGACCGATCCCTACCAGCACGTGAGCGAGAAGTGATGACGCCCTGGATTCCGACAGACGAGGAGCTTGCGGAGCCGATACCGCTCTCGAACCTCCTCGACTACATCCGCAGGATGAGGGAAACGCTTTGCGAAGAGTGGACACCCGCGGTCAAGGAACACCTCCGCGCCACGTATAGCCGCCAGCTCGGGCCGCACTCGTTGAAGCTCGGGTTCTATCTCATCAAAGTCGTTGAACTGGAAGGCGACCTTTCTCGGGTTCGTGAACTTGGCTTCTCGGATGAGCAATGAACGACCCCGCCCGCCTGCCCGGCGAACTTTCGCATGCGCAGCAGTGGCACATCCTGGATCAAGGGATGTTCGCGGTGTATCAGCACCACTTCCGCACCGGGCATCCGCGGGAGTTCTTCGTGAGTATGCGCGTCCTCGAGTACGTCTGCTCGAAGTGCGGCGAGGTGCTCTTCGAGGGGCCGGCATTCGTCGATTACGACGGCAGACCGGAGTGGCGCTCTTGCAACGTCGGCCGACGCAGTAGGAGTTGGCTTCGAGAGTTCGGTCGGAAGGTCGCGCGGGAGCGACATTAGGAGAGAAGGCTACGGCATATGGAAGCGAGAAAGAAGAAGGCGAGATCGTCAGGCTCAGTTGATCTCACTCGGCTGCCCGGCGGCGCGATGCCGTCCGAAGAGTTCCGGCGCTACCAGGAACGAGCGCTCGCTCTGCAGGAGCGCGAGGTGGAAGCGCTGGAACGGCTCGTCTATCTCCTCGATCACTGGCCGCACAGACTCTCCAGCCGGTAGACCACGACGATGTGCAAAGCGCTGACACCCGCGAAAACCAAGGCTCTTTCTTCGGGAAGCGTACCGAAATCGACAAGTTTTCCGCACACTCTGCGGAGAACGGTCGCGTTCACCGGCAGGGTGATGCGGCATGCGCAGGGCGGGTTCGTAGCGTTCATCGACGAAGTGCCGGGGCTCGATGCTCGTGGGGCGACACCGGACGAGGCGGAATGGAACCTCCGGCTGCCATTCGCTGAGTACGTGGCAACGGAGAGGAGCGAGGGCAGGTTATGCGGTGAGATTCGAGTGCTGTGGCACGGCGAATTCTGATCGTGGTTGACGGCCTGCGCCGTTACGCGCATGCGTCGTGCATGCGGCGGGATGGAGGAGCGAAGGATGGCGAACGCAACCGTACTCGTGGCAGAGGATGATGTGGCGATCGGCAGATTGGTCACCATCATCCTTCGGCGTTCTCAAATCGAATGCGACCACGTAGTGACGGGGCACCAGGCACTCGAAAAGTTACGTGAGAAGTCGTACGACGTTCTAATCTGCGATCTGATGATGCCAGGCGTCAACGGTTACGAAGTCGTCCGAGAACTTGCTGACTGGCCGCACCGTCCTGCCGTAGTCGTCGTGACCGCCATGGCGGTTCAGCCACATGAGCTAGACGCCGAGGTGGTCAAGCTGATCATACGGAAGCCGTTCGACATGGATACGTTCGTCGAAGTCGTTCGCGATCTGGCGACCCGCCGGGAACGCGACTGCCCCAACGTGCTCTCGATGGCACGGCGTCGGGATGCTGCAAGCTAACTTCAAACTGGCGCACTACCATTCGAAGGTCATTCTGAAAACGTAGAACCTGCGCGAAGCGGCGGAAGGGTTGTCTCGGCTAGCCGTCTCGATGGCTCCCTGTAGAGAAGCGAGATTCCTCCTAAGGCATGTGGGTATAGCGATTGTTAGCACTCTCAGTCGCTGAGTGCTAAAATGTTATCCATGCCAACACGTGCGACGTTTATCGGAATCGACCGGCATCAGGACGCCCGAATCAGGGAACTCACCGGCGCGCGGCGGGACGCGACCGCGCTGTACTCGCTCTTCGCCGACACCCTTCCGGACATTGATGCCGACCTCCTCGTCGACGGCGATGCAACCCACGGTCGGGTGCTGAAAGTAATCGATCAAAGGCTGTCGGCCGCGGCCGAGGATGACGTGGTGGTTCTGTCCTTCTCGGGCCATGGAACGAGGGATCACCGGATTGTACTTTTCGATACGACGCTCGACGACCTGACATCCAGCACGATCGCCATGGCCGATCTCGCTGAGGCGTTCAAGCGATCCAAGGCACGGGCGATCCTCTGCATCCTGGACTGCTGTTTCAGCGGGGGTGCGTCGGCCAAGGTCATCGAGGACACACCAGTGGCGCGCGACACGCTGTCACTCCTCGAATTGGCCGGGGAAGGCAGGATTCTCTTCGCGGCAAGCAATGTAAACGAGCCGGCGTATGAGATGCCGGGTCATCGCCACGGGTTGCTGACCAAAGCGCTCATCGACGAGTTGCAGGCGGCAGGTGACCGGATCGATCTGCTTTCCGCGACGGCAAATATTCTCGACCGCGTGCGTGCGGAGGCCGGGCGGCTCGGCATCACGCAGACGCCAGTCTTCGCCGGGACGGTAACCGGCGGACTGTATTTCCCGCGGTTCACGCCGGGCGATCGGTTCAAGGCCGCCTTCCCTGAATATGCGGGCGTTCGGATCACGGCCGCAATGGGCGACGTCGCGGCATTCGGAATCAACGCTGACGTACTGAAGGAGTGGGAGAACCGATTCGGCGGGGGCCTGAACGAGCTGCAGCTTGAAGCGGTGAATGACTACCGCATCATGGACGGCCGGTCCCTTACCGTCGTAGCGCCGACGAGCTCCGGCAAGACGTTCGTCGGCGAGCTCGCAGCCCTGAAAGCCGTGCACGACGGTCGGAAGGCCGTCTTCCTTCTACCGTATAAGGCGATCGTGAACGAGAAGTTTGAAGAGTTCCAAGCGTTGTACCGCGCGCGGCTCGGCATGCGCGTCGTTCGCTGTTCCGGCGACTACACCGATCAGACAACGACGATCGTTCGCGGACAATACGACTTGGCGCTGCTGACGTACGAGATGTTTCTCGGTTTGAGCGTAGGGATGCCGCAGGTCCTCAACCAGATTGGGCTCGTCGTTCTCGACGAGGCGCAGTACGTGACGGACCCGAACCGCGGCATCAGCGTCGAATTGCTTCTCACAAGCCTCATCGCCGCGCGGGAGCGCGGAATCGAGCCGCAGATCATCTGCCTCAGCGCAGTCATCGGCAATGTGAATGGCTTCCCGGAGTGGCTCGGCACGCAACTCTTGCTGACGACCAAGCGGCCGGTGCCGCTGCGCGAAGGTGTGATGGATCGGACCGGGCAGTTCCAGTATGTCGATCACGATGGTACGCAGAAGATGTTGCAGCTTGTCGCTACCGGTCACATTTACCAGCGTCGCGCGGAATCAAGCAGTCAAGATGTAATCGTGCCGCTCGTCCGGCAGCTTGTTGGGCAGGGCGAGAAGGTTCTCATCTTCCGCAACGTGAAGGGTGCGACGCAGGGATGCGCCAATTACCTGTCAGCGGAGTTGGGGTTGCCACGCGCTGATGATGCGCTGGAACTGCTGCCAGCGCACGATCTCTCGACGACATCCCTCGCGCTGCGCACAGCGCTTGAGGGAGGCACGGCATTCCATAACACTAACCTGGCCGCGGAGGAGCGCGTCGCCGTGGAGCGTTCCTTCCGCGACATAAATGGCAAGGTGCGCGTTCTCGCGGCGACGAGCACGATGGCTGCCGGCATCAACACGCCCGCCAACTCGGTCATCATTTGCGAAACCGAAGTCAAAGGGGAGACGAATCGGCCGTACACGGTAGCGGAGTACAAGAACATGGCCGGCCGCGCCGGCCGCCTCGGCATGAGCGCAGCGGGCACGAGCATTCTGCTCGCGGAGACGCCGATCGATCGTGCACGCCTTTTCCGGCAGTACGTGATGGGATCACCTGAGGCGCTGTCGTCAAGCTTCGCCGCGGGCGAGATCGACACGTGGGTGATTCGCCTCCTCGCACAGGTACGGCGCGTACCCCGTGCGGACGTGCCGACGCTGCTCGCGAATACGTATGGCGGGTTTCTCGCCAGCAAGCGCGATCCGAACTGGGCGCAGTCCACCCGAGCAACGGTGGAACGGCTCGTTGATCGCATGCTCGCGCTGACACTCCTCGAAGAGGATGGCGACGGCGTGTCACTTACACCGTTGGGCCGAGCCTGCGGCAGCAGTGCGTTATCCCTCGCGAGCGCCTTACGTCTAGTCGAGATGCTCCGGTCGCTCAATCAAGGAACACTAACCTCGTTCGTGCTTATGGGCATCGTCCAGAGCCTGCCGGAATCCGACCAGAACTACACGCCGATGGCGAAGAAGGGGAACAAGGAGCACGCCTTCGCCTCGACGACGACGGAACGTTACGGGTATGGCGTGACGAGCGTGTTCCAGCGGAACACGCGAAACGAGTTCGATTACTACGCGCGCGCGAAGCGTGCGAGCATTCTTGCCGATTGGGTGGACGGTGTGCCGGTCGATGAGATCGAGCGGACGTACACGGTGAATCCGTTCAACAAGATCGAGTACGGTAATGTGCGGTCGTTCGCTGACAACACTCGGTTCTTCCTTCGATCAGCGGCGTCGATTGCCGGCGTGATGTTCCCCGGTGGCCTCCAAGACCTCGACGATATGTTAAAGCGCCTGGAGGTTGGCCTGCCTTCCGATGCGCTCGGTCTCCTAGGGATCAAGTTACCGCTCACACGCGGCGAGTATCTCGCGCTCTACAATGAGGGAATTCGCTTGCCGGAAGATTTGGAGCGGGTGCCGAATGATCGGCTGAAGGTACTTCTCGGCGAGCGTCGCGCGGAAGCTGTGCGACCGAGCGATGCGATGGAGCTAGCGTCGGCATGATGGGACGCGACCGACGAGGAAGCGTGAATACGTGGCGTTGACCTTCGTTCAGATCACGGAATTGCTCGGTACAGGCAAGTTCGATTCATTCGTAGGTGAACTGGAGAACGAGTGCTTCGATGCGAAGGCTCAGCCGTACCGAGCCGACGATCCGGGCAAGTTCGAGATGGCCAAGGATGTCTGTGCGTTTGCGAATGCCTCAGGGGGATACATCCTGATAGGTCTGAGAACGAAGCACAGCGCCGTGCATCATGGTGACAAGGTTGAAAAGTTCCGGCCGGTGCCGCGAACCTTGGTTGACACGACACAATGCATGAACATCCTCGACGATTGGTGTTATCCACCCGTAGAAGGTCTTTCGGTCCAGTTTCACCCTTCGGAAGGTGATCCGACAAAAGGGCTCGTCGCGATCGCGATTCCGCGTCAGCGGGAGGAAATGAAACCATTTCTCATCAGGCGGTCGTTTGACGGGACACAACAAGTCGGGACGTTATTCGGCTACGTTGAGCGGAAGCGCGATGGGAATGCGCCGCTTGGTCTGATCGATCTCCAGAAAGCGCTCCGCTCAGGGCTGAATTTTGAAAACAAGATAGACGCGCGCTTCGACCGAATCGAAGAGCTTCTCGCTGGTATGCAAGCACCTGCTCAGGCGGCCCCGATGGCTGATAATGTTGGCGAGCGACTGGAAGAGCGGATCGAGAGTGCGGTCGGTGGAGGTAAACGCGGTGAACGGTCGTAAGCTCGTTTTGAGTGCGTACCCGATACCAGCGAGCGAGCTGCGAACGCTTTTCAGGGGAAGTGATGGGAGTATTCGGCGACTGCTCGAAAGGCCGCCCACGTTGCGGCATTCCGGATTCGACCTGGAAACGGGGGATGACGCGCAGATCGTTGATGGCGAGAAAGTGCGCGTGGCGAATGGAGATCGCAAAATCCTAGAGCTCTATCGCGACGGGACGTTCGTTTTTGTTTGCCGTGCGGATGATTGGTTCCTCGCGTGGGCAAGCCAGCGCGGGCAGCAGAAGATCAATCCCCTTGCCTTAGTTGAAGTGATCTACAGCTTTGCAAACTTCTACGGTCATGTTATTCGAGACCTAAAGCAGCCGCCGACCGATATTCAATTCCGTATCGATCTCAAGAACATGCACGACCGCGGAGTCAAAACGATTCTCGGGCCGTACGCGGCAAGCTCGTATGCGCAAGAATTCGGAATGGATCTTCGTGAGGCACCGCAAAATGACTGGACTATCACGAGAAAACTCTCCGCCGCGAATTACGACGCGGCTGCAATAGCGTACGAGTTGGTCCGCGAGGTGTACCTATGGTTCGGAATCGACGAGGACAAGATCCCGTACGTCACGACGCAGGGCGACTCAGCTGCTGTGGATGTTGAGGCAATCAGAAACATCAAGTAGGTCGGCCTATCCCGCAGCGGAAACGAGCGCGAGGTGCGGAGTGGTCGGCCAGGTCTTCCGAACCGCCTCCTCGAGTCGGGCCTGCCGGCCACGACCCACGGCGCGTAGCTCTTCTCGGCGACCGTGGTGGACTCACAGGCTCCGATGGGCAATCGATGCGCGCTTGCGAAGCCGTATTCCGAAAAGAACCGCAATGAGGAGAGATCCTACTGCGCCAGACAAATACCCAATCTCACTTGGCTTGAGCGAAGAAAGCTGTAACTGACGCGATAGCGGTTTTCCATCGATAAAAACATCCCCTGTAGCGCGAAAATTGACTTTCATTGTGTCGTTGCGATCGGGTGGCAGGCTGATCACGCCGCGGTCGCGGTTGATGTCGGAAATGTCGCCTATCTCGACGATAGATCGGTCTGCAGGGACTGCGCGGGAGTTGCCGAGCGAAACTGAGCCAACCGCTTCGCTGACGCCCAGGGTTTTGAGAGGGCCGAACAGGTTAAGCCCGGCTTGAGGTGGGAGCGGCGGATACCTGAACTCTAGGCGTATTTTGGAATTTGGAGGAACGTGGCCTCTCAGAACTGGACCAGGATGATCAATATCTTCGACCGGGATCTCGCTTGAACTTAGGGGGATTTCTGTTACCGCCTCAACTGGATGACGGCGCACAAAATCGCGAATGTCGGAATACTCTCGCGCCAAGTCGGCCGGATTCAGAACCGTCAAGCGGACACCACCATCGTCGGATAAGCTCGGGTATGTGAACTTGGGATTAGGCGCGGCGACTTCGCGGTCTCGCTCACGTTCGGTGAGCGGCATGATGGCTACACGCGTAGCGAACGGCGGCTTGGTAATGAATACGCCGATGACAGCGCCCGCGCTGGGTGGCGGACCATGGAAGACCTTCCGAGGCGTAACGATGTCGGCATTGTTGTCGCTGTCGGTCCAAAAAACGATATCGGGACCGACGAAGTCTACGCTCGGAAATTCCTCGATGCGATAGTCCTTGGATCGCTTCGCAAACTTATGCGGCCAGCTGGAGTACCGCTCCGTAAGCCTCAAGCGTGAGGGGGCATCCGCATACATACCGACCTCTCGTTCGATGGACACATCCGACGCTTCTAGAGGCAACATTGCGAATGCCGGGAACTTACTCAGCAAGTCGACGTGGATATGCGATTTCGAGATAATGGAAATGAAGGGCTCTTCTACGTCCTCCATGGTTACAACTTGATAACCCTCTGGAAGCTTTCCCGAGAAGAGCAGACGGGGATCGAATCCCTCGTGCGCAAAGGAGTGTTTGATGATGAAAATGCGTGCGCTCGTTTTGAACACGTCCGGCGCGAATCGGATTTCGCTTGGCCCCGGACCGAAGAGCGAGTACTTGGTATAGGGACCACCGCCGACCCGCTCCAAAATAGTGTTGCGAGCAAGACCACTGATTCCCCACCATTCATTGGGATCGACCTCATTCAGACATCCGCAGACGGGGCTGATGCCATCTTCCTGAAGGCTGCCGCTGTAAGCCAGATGAATCTGGCTCGTCGTTGACAGATCGAGCCGAGTCTCGGATGGTCGCGGATGATTCACCGAGACCACGAGCGCCCATGTGAAACCCGTAGCGGCAAGAAATGAGAGGACGAGTGGTGCGGCACGGCGCACAACCCGACGCGACCATCCGAGCCACAGCTGCAGAAGGCCACGCGCTCCGGTTGCTTCACGGCCCCTCGCTGCTATTGCCGATGAGTCTGAGGAGGTGTCAACTGTCTTTGCGTTCTGATCGATGATCTCGGGCAGGAGGTAAATATTCGCGCTTTTCTCATCGGCCTCCACCTCATGAAGTGGTCCGGAGACCCGAAGAGCCCAACGGCCGTTACCGGCTCGCAGCTTCACCGTGGCCGAACCCAAACCTGCTTGCGTCCGGCCACTAGATGCGGCGTGATCGCCCTTCACTTCAGTCAGTTTGTCGGCGATGGCTCGAATCGCCTCGTCCACGTTCTTCGATGCTTTCTCCCAGATCTCGTTGTTGTCATCCGACACGGCCTTCGCTCTCTTCTTGAGCTCCTTCCAGCGTGTCTCCGTGAGCTCGAAGCGGCTACGCGCCACTGGAACTGTTCCACCTCTCATTGCTGAATCGAGGTCCTGAAACAGCAAATCAGCAAGCCACCTGGGTGCGCCTCGCTGCTGCGTGCGTTTCAAGACCTTTGTCCGCAAATGGGCCACTGCGTCGAGGGCCGCTTCCTTTGTGCGTTCCCGAAGCTCAACGTTATTGTCAGTTTGCACGAGCCACCAGTTCGACCATGATCTTAAAGACTTTACCGCGTGGCAGCATCTGCAAGAATGTTAGGTACGTAGGGGACGACCCCGGCGACTGGTACCAAGTAGGAATACGTCGGGAGTTTCCGAAGCTGCGCGGAGAACTTGCGGGGGTTCGCGGCATCTGCCTTCTCAAGCATGCGATCGGCGACGTCTCCTTCATGGCTGAACGTCGGAGGGATCTTGGCGGAGAAGTGCGCCGTGTGGTGGGCAGAACTCCAATGCGATCTCGCCGCAGCGCGTATTTTCAGTGAGTTCGGGGCCTTCTTCGGAAGTTCGGGACGTTTGGGGGGAGCAAGTTCGGGGTGAGTCAGCTTGCCGCGGGGGTTGACGCGGGCATGCGTGAGGATCGCCTCGTAACGGGTACCTGCAGGCCGAACGAGGAGAGAGCGTCCCGTGTAGGACGCCCTCATAGATGGCAGCCGGACCGTGCCACCGGCCGACTGCCCGCCAGGCATGGTGTCTGGCGCCCGCGCATGAAAGGACTGCCATGTCTTCACGCGCAGGCGGAGACACCACGAATCGTAAGAATAATACTACAAATAACCTAACTCTGCAAGAGCTCGCTTCGGCGGGCCCGTCAGGTATCGAAACCTTCGGCCCAGAGCCGGGCGGGGAAATCGTACGGGTGGATATCCTCCGTCACGGTTCCCCGACGCTCACCTTCAAACTGCGATGCGGCCTCGCGACCGCTGGGGGTGAATTGTGAGCGGGACGTTCCGCGGTGACGGACCCAAACCGAATGAAGAAGTGGCGTGGATTGAGATCATCCGAAAGCTGGTCGGAGGCGGCGGAGGTGACGGCGGCCGCGCGTCACGTCAGGTGCGGCAGCTCATCGAACTCGTTTTGCTCAAAGGCCGGCCTGGAGCGGACCTCCGCGAGGAAGCGTATGCGATTGCGGACGAACCTGTCGTGAGGCTCTGGCTCGATCAGAGCGAGCATCGTGCGGAACACTTGCCCGGTGCTCCTCGACTTCGGAAGCTGCGAATACGGGGCGAACTCCGAATCCTCTACGGGACGTGGGAAGGGATGGGCATCGCCCGGCCGAGGCTGCCGGAGCCAACACGCGAACGCGAAACGAAGCTGTTTGCTCGGCACGACGAGTTGCTTTGGCTTCCGGTCGAATGCATCTGGATGCGGCGCGGCTGGCGTCCGGTAGAGGACCGGCTGGATAGTGACACCGCGCGGGCGCTGATTTTCATGCGGGCGCGAGCGTTCGAACGAAGCATCGCGCTCGCTCTCGTACCCGGCAAACTGCCGACGCGGCGCGGGGAGCGGCTTCTCTTCGACACGGAGGAGTTCATGTTCGATCCGTGGACGCAGCGGCGTCTTCGCGAGTTCCGGTGAGTCTCTATTTGGGTCTCTACGACGCTCATGGACGGCGTTTGACGAGGCCGAATCGTGGTATCATTCGGCAGCGTCATTTCGCCGTCTTTCGCGGCGTATCTTCAGAGCAGCGTGCGGTTTACGCGGCTAGGCGAGCGTAGCTCAGTTGGTAGAGTAGGAGCTTCCCAAGCTCTTGGTCGCGAGTTCGAATCTCGTCGCCCGCTCCAAGATCAAATATCTGAAGACACCTGCTTTTCCCTCTGGTTCCATCCGTAAGTCTCGATTTGAATTCTCGTTGGTCGTCGCTCTCGACGTATCCTGTAACCGAGATAACTCGCCAACCTCTTTGAATTCTGACCGTGCGTGGCCGAACAAGTCCAAGGCGGCACGCCTCCTTGGACTGACCGGCACCCAGCTATACTTTTGGCTGGAGAAATACGGCCTCGTCGATTCGGAATCCTGAAGATGATGACGACCGATTTCGATGCGTTCATCTCGTATCGCCGCCGTCGTGGCCGATGGATCGCTCGTTGGCTCCGCGATCGGCTGCAGGCCTACCGTCCTCCGCCCGAGATCGCTGAGGGCGTACAGTCGCGGCTACCTCTTGGAGCAGAGATTCCGCCGCGCATTTTTCTGGATACCAGTTACGAACGAGCGAGCGCTAACTTCTGGGAGCGCAAGATCGTCCCATCCCTCTGTGCATCCCGCTACTTGATCGTCGTTTCGACTCCTGATGCTTTCGAGCTGGACGAGGACGGGAAGCCAAACTGGCTACTCCAAGAGATCGACCTTTTTCTACGGCATGCCGCATACGACCGTGTAATCGTCGTTCTCGGACCTGGGGCCCCAGAGAATCGTTTTCCCGGTGCTCTCGATCAGCAGAAAAGTTGGGATTGGATCGACCTGCGGCAATTCGGGCTTGCCTCGCGGCTTTGGCCCAGCCGGCGCAGCAACGCGGATGATGCTGTGACGAAGATCTCCGCCGAGCTGTACGGAGTTGCGACCGAGCTTTTGCCCGTGCTCTACCAGGAGGACGCTCGTCGACGGAGCCGTCAGCAGCGGCGTTTGGCGAGCTTCGCCATCGTAGTAGCGATAATCATGGCAGCTCTCGCCGGGGTTGCTTGGTGGCAGCGCCAGCAGGCTCTCGCGTCCGAAACACGCGCAAAAGATAGAGCATATGCAGCCCTTTTCTCGAACCTCGTGGCTGCCGACCCAACCGAGGCCGCGCTGGTGCTCTTGGAGGTCAGGCAGCCAGCCTCTACACCTACAGTAAGCAGCCTTCTTCAGATGGTCTCGACGGGGCCGCTGGAGGTCGCGACCCTCCCACATAAGGGGCCAATTGTTTGCGTATCGTTCAGCCTTGACGGTACCCGAGTGGTGACGGCGTCCAAGAATAAGACAGCGACGATCTGGAACGCGATGACGGGCGAGCCAATCGCCACCCTGAAGGGACACGAGAGTGAGGTCACGGCCGCATCATTCAGCCCGGACGGCATCCGGGTGGTGACTGCGTCGTTGGATAGAACGGCGCGGGTCTGGAATGCATCCACAGGCCAGTCGACCGTTACCCTCACGGGCCATACGGAGAAGCTGTTTGCTGCATCCTTCAGTCCGGATGGCACCCGGGTGGTGACGGCGTCCCAGGATCATACGGCGCGGATTTGGGACGCGCGCACTGGCCAGCCCGTCGTTACCCTGATGGGACACACAGATAAGGTTTTGGCTGCGTCGTTTAGTCCGGACGGCACCCGGGTGGTGACGGCATCCCAGGACCATACGGCGCGGATCTGGAACGCGTTTACCGGCCAGCCAATCTTCACCCTAACCGTAGGGCATTCGGGCGGGGTCCTCGACAAACTCTTTGACTGGGTCTCTATCTCTGGCGAAGTTGCTGCGTCGTTTAGCCGGGACGGAACCCGAGTGTTGACAACAACCTTCGCGCAGCCGGCTTGCATCTGGGATGCGAACACCGGTCGACAGATCGCCACTTTGGCAGGAGATTCGGGGAGGGTGTTTGCTGCGTCCTTTAGTCCCGATGGCACCCGGGTGGTGACAGCGTCCCAGGATCATACGGCACGGATCTGGAACGCGCTCACTGGCGAATCTGTCGTCACCCTGACGGGACATACGGATGGAGTGTTTGCTGCGTCGTTCAATCCGAACGGCACTCGGGTGGTGACGGCGTCTGGGGATCAGACGGTACGAATCTGGAACGCACTCACGGGAAAGTCCGACGCAATCCTGACGGGTTATAGGAGCGGGGTGTTTGCTGCATCGTTCAGTCTGCACGGCAGCCGGGTGGTGACAGCGTCTGGGGATCAGACGGTGCGAATCTGGAATGCCATTGCGAGCCAGCCAGTCGCCACCCTGGCGGGACACACGGACTGGATTTTTGCTGCGTCGTTCAGTCCTGACGGCAGCCGGGTGGTAACAGCCTCTGGGGATCGTACGGCACGGATCTGGAACGCACTCACTGGCCAGTCGGTTGCCACACTGACGGGGCACACTGCAGCAGTGAGGGTTGCGTCGTTCAGTCCGGATAGCACCCGCGTGGTAACGGCGTCTGACGACAAGACAGCGCGGATCTGGAGCGCACTCACTGGCCAGCAGGTTGCCGTCTTGAAGGGGCACACGGCCGCAGTCAGAGATGTATCGTTCAGCCCGGACAGCGCTCGCGTAGTGACAGCGTCCGATGATAGGACGGCACGGATCTGGAACGCTCTCACGGGCCAGCTAGTCGCCACACTGACGGGGCACACAGCCGCAGTCAGAGTCTACATCGTTCAGCCCTGACAGCACCCGCGTGGTGACAGTGTCCGATGATAAGACGGCGCGGATCTGGAGTGTTTTCACGGGCCAGCCAGCCGCCACACTGACGGGGCACACGGCCGGGACCACGGCTGCCTCGTTCAATCAAAGCGTCACCCGATTAGTGACAGCGTCCTTGGACCATTCGGCGCGGATCTGGAACGCTTTCACAGGCCAGCCAATCACCGCCCTGACGGGGCATAAGGCCGGAGTCGTTGTCGCATCGTTCAGCCCAGACGGAACACGAGTGGTGACAGCGTCCTTGGACCACACGGCGCGGATTTGGAACGCCGTCACGGGCCAGCCAGTCGCCATCTTGACAGGGCACACCGGGAAGGTCTTTGCTGCGTCGTTCAGTCCAGACGGCACTCTGGTGGTGACAGCCTCCGAAGACCAGACAGCGCGGATCTGGAACGCTCTTACGGGCCAGCCCGTAGCAACTCTGACGAAGCCAATGATGGGCTGGGTCATGGCCACATCGTTCAGCCCGGACGGCACCCAGGTGTTAACGGCGTCCTTGGACGAGACGGTACGGATCTGGTCTTCGGACGACCAGTATCTTCAAGGTCTGATCCGCGCTCAAAACAGCCGCTGTCTTGGGGCCGAGTTTCGCCAGTCCACTTTCGGGGAGAGCATTGTCGAGGCTGAAGGCCACGAGAGCGCCTGCAAGACCTGTGTGCCGAAGTTTTTGGCTCAGCTGAAGGGCGTACCAGCAGGCGACTCGAAAGCGTATATCGCGGCATGGCGAGAGTACCGGGAGTGCCTGGATGCGAGATCCTAGCTCGAAGAGAATTGCAGGCCAACCCAAGGCTAGCCCGGAGGTTTCGCGTGCGCGTAGCGGCGCCGATAAACCTCCGGTCAACTGTTAGGAGACCGACCGGTCATCCCTTTCGACTGTCCGTTGCGTCCCGATATCTACGCCGGCTTTACCGGTATCGCCTGGCAGTCCGAGGCTCCGTAGGGGTGATCCGGAGATTGGGGAGCAGGGACTCATTCCGCGCGCAGAGTCTCTGGCGCCAACCCCACGTACAGCGTATCCGCTCCGGCGACCGTGCGTTGCTCGGTGATGATCGGGATCTCCTGGCCCGGAGTCACTGCCACGAGCCTGTCGAGGGGGCGGGCGTTCCTGTCCCAGGACGTCCTCGGCGCGTATGGCGAGTTGCTGAGAACCGTCTCCTCGTCGAGGTGCGAGCGGAAGTAGACCAGCACGCCGCCCAGTGTGCCGGCGTGCGTAGCGTGGAGACGGAGATCGCTCGGCGGCGCCACGGTCAGCGGTGCGTCGCGCGCGAAGTCGATGCGGCAGATCTGGGTTTCCCCGGTGAGAATGCGGGGCGCGAACTTCGCCTGCCCGAGGTTTCCGAGCGGGCGGATGAAGGGATCCGACGGGGCGGCGTCGAAGAGCCGGCGGAAGGCGCCGAAGTCCAGGCCGTAGATACCCTCGAGCTCCGTCAGCTCGCGGCATGCTCGAGCGCGGTCGTTGTACGGAGTGTCCGCCACTTCGAAGCCAACGCAGCAGATCTCCATTGCGGTGGGAATGAGCATGCCGTTCGGCGCCAGGAGGCGCGCGCGTGCGTCTTCGATGGACGGAAGGACATTCTCATTCAGGGGATCGTTCCCCACGAGCTCGTGAATGAGGACGTCCGCGGGCTCGTCGAGCGATACGTCCCGGCTGTTGGCGCGCCGAAGCTCGATCCGATCGGCGACGCCGTTGGCTTCGAACATCGCGGCGGCGAGATCGGCGATTCCGCTCTCCTCGATCGCGATCACGCGGCGCGCGCCGGCATTTGCAGCGAAGATCGACAAAATGCCCGAGCCGCAGCCGATTTCCACCACGTTCTTGTCCCGGCAGTGCCGGAAAATCGCGCGGCGGTAGGCGAGCACGCGGACGGTGTCACGGACCATGCCGAAGTGCGCGACAGGTGAGGCCCAGCCGCCCGCGGCGAGCGCGGCGCCCTCGCCCGTCGCCGGCGTGAGGATATTCTGCGAAACGAGCCTGTCGACCACGCCGCTGAAACCGGCTTCGTCGATTTCCCAATCGTCCCTGAGCCGCGCCAGCGCTTCGGCCGGCGTGCGGCCGCCGGCGAACGCCAACAGTACGGAAAGCCCGTCCGCCGCGAGCTTCTGCGGCGTGCGCGAGACGGACGAGCCAGCCAGCAACTCGCCGTGGTCGCTGATCTGGAGGATGAGCGCGCGCGAGACAACATACGGGATGTCCCATTTCATACGTAATCCAAGTATATTGGGAACGCCTTAAATCCGCATATCGTACAATCCACTCCCATGACGGCCTGGCACCCATTGCTGGAAGGTGACGACGCGGAGCGCGCGTGGAGGGTGATCGACGAGATCGCCGAGGCACTGCGGCCGGAGGTGGAGAAAATCGGTGCCGACACCGATCCGTGCTTCGCCGGCGGCACCTCCGGACTGGCGTCCTTCTACGCCTACCTCGGCGCGGAGACAGGCAACGAGGAGTGGACCGCCATCGCGCATCGATTGATGGAGCATTCCATCAACGCCCTCACCGAGCGTCCGCTGCGTCCTGACCTTTACGCCGGTTTCACCGGCATCGCCTGGGCCATCGACAATCTGCGGGGAATTCTGTTCGATGACGACGATGACGACGATGACCCGATCGGCGAGGCGCTGGTCCAGGTGCTGGATCGGGAGGAACCGTACGGGATCGGACAATTCGATCTGATCGGAGGTCTGGCCGGCTATGGCATCTACGCCTTTCATGCGCTGCCGCGTCCCGCGGCGCGGCGCAGTCTCGAGCTGCTGGTCCGGCGGCTGATCGAGATCGGACAGCCGGTCGACGGCGGGTTCTCCTGGTTCTCGCCGCCCGAGGAGTTGCCCGACTGGCAGCTCGAAGAGGCTCCCAACGGGAAGTTCAACCTGGGTGTATCGCACGGCGTCGCCGGGGTCCTCTCCGTACTCGGCATGTGCGCCGGCGCCGATGCGATGAACGGCGAGCAGCGCGCCATTCTCGATCGCGCCGCGGACTGGTTCCTGGCGCAAAAGCAGAACGCCGAGACGTGGCGTTTCTCGAACTCCGTCATCGAAGGCGGACCAGCCAAACGCGATCGCATGGCCTGGTGCTACGGCGATCCGGGCATCGCCGGCGCGCTCTTCACCGCGGCGCGGCACACCGGGAACGCGCGATGGGAAGCGGAGGCGCTCGACGTCGCGCAGGTCGCGGCCCGACGGCCGATGGAGGACGCGTTCATCAAAGATGCCGGTCTCTGCCACGGATCGGCGGGCTTGGCGCACATGTTCAATCGGTATTTCCAGGCCAGCGGCGATCCGCTGCTGGCCGAGGCGGCGCGCGCGTGGTTCCGATACACCCTCGACCTGCAGAAGCCCGGCACAGGCATCGCCGGATACCTCTTCTGGTGGAAACCGGATTGGCTGCCGACGACCGGCTGGCTCATGGGAGTGAGCGGAGTCGGGGCCGCGTTGCTCGGCGCGGTCAGCTCGCGGGAGCCGGCATGGGACCAGATCCTTGGGGTGTCGGTTCCGCTGGAGCGGCGTTCGTCCGAGCCAGGCGCGACACGGTCAGACGATGCAGCAGATCGTAGAGAACCAGCTCGTGCGCGCGCGCATCGGAGCGGATCAGGCGATTGACGAACATGTGGAGATAGCTCGTCACCAGCGATTCGACGGGCGCGGTGAGCTTTCCTTCTGATTCCAGCGCGCGGAGCTGCGCCACGAGCGGCGCCAGCTTCGCCGACCGCCGGTCGAGCGCGGCCAGGCTTCCCGCCAGCGGGTGTTCCGGCGCGACGGTGCCGGCGGTGAGCAGCGAGTACAGCTCTTCGCCGTGCTCGCGCAGGCGCTGCGCGAGCTGCTGGGTGAGATCGGCACCGACGGCGAACTCCTCCCCAAACCCGCGGCGCAGCGCGGCCGTCAGATCGCGCCGCGCGGCGAGGTCGAAGCCGAAATCGGCGAGCAGTCGGTCGATGCCCACCAAGGCCAGGCGCCATCGCCAGTCGGCGCCGCGGTCGCCCTCCAACTCGTCGAGCGCGGCCAGCACGAGCTCGCTGTCGGCGGTGAAAATCCATTCGGATATTTCGATCGATTCAGGGCCGCCGTAACGCTCGATCTCGCGCTCGTACGTGTCGAGCTGCCACTTCCAGATCCGGCCATCATGGAGGAGCGGATCGAGGAATTCGGGGAGCCAGTCGACGAGCGCGCGCAGCCGCGCGGGATCGCCGCCGAAGCGCACGCGCAGGTGATTCTGCGGGTCGTTGTAGCGGAGGAAGAACCAGCGATCGGCCGCGCCGCTCTGCAACGCGCGCGAGACCAGCGGCGCGATCGTTTCGCGCAGGACGACGTCGGCGGTGGCGGAGCCGGTGTAGAGCTTGAGGTACAGCCAGGACGACGTCGGCGGGAAGATGCGCTCCGCCTCGTCGTCGCTGAACGGGCGACCGCGGCGCCGCGTCGGCGCGCGATGCCGCGCGAAGGGGATGATCAGCTCGTTGACGAAGCGTCCTTCCGGCCCGCGCACCGGCAGGGCATCGAAATCGGGCCAGAACTCCTTCAACATGATGTCGGCGCTTTTCTTGACGTCGGCCAGGAACACGTCGAGCGAGAGCGTGTTGTCGAAGTCGATCAGCAGCTCCATGTCGTCTTCGCCCAGGGCGATGCGCCGCGGGATCCCGTGCCGCTCGCGCCACCGCCGCGCGGCCACGTAGCGGTCCGCGCCGCGGCGCGCCGCAAGGTCCTTGATCTCCTCGGCCGGCACCACCCATTGCGCGCGGCTCAGAATGGCCCGCCCGCATCGTACCCGCGGAAGAAATGGCAGCATTTCGAAGGGCCGCCGCCATTGCCAATTGATTCCGGGACGCACCCCTTGTGCCTGCAACAGGCCGAGGAAGCGATAGACGGCCAGACTGCCGACGCTGAAGTTGTGCGCGCTGGTCAGACGCGGCATGACCCGGCGGCGCAAACGCCTGGAGTAGAGGACGACCTGCGATCCCTCGACCGTGACCAGCAGATCCTCGACCGGAATCTGGCGTTCCCGCGGCGCGCCGCTGATGCCGAGGTAGGGGATTTCGTATTCGCGCAGCACGGGACGCGAGGCGATATTGCCGAGGCGCCCGCTCGGCACGTGCACCACCTCGGCGAAGACCACATCGGGATCGAGCGCTTCCTCCGCCCGCAGGTGCTCGGACACCGCGCAGGCAATCTCCGCGTCTCCGTGGCAGAAACGTCCGGCCACGCGCGCGCCCGAGGGGCCGAACGCGGTCTTGATCCACACCAGAAAGTCGCCGGCGGCCAACGCATCCTCGTCAGCGGCGGCGAGCGTGGCCCACGCCTGAAATGCATCGGGCACCGGAATGCGCCGCGGTGTCGCCAGGCGCTCGATGTCATCGTCGTCGATGACGATCTCCGAGGCGCCGTCGCTCCGGGCGCGCAGCAGCTTGCCGAGCAGCAGACCCTCGCGCGCCCCCCAATGCACTTTCTCTGCGGCGTCGGTGCGCGAGAAGTCGAGCCCTTGGAGCAGCGGCGAATTGTCGGCCCCGACGGCCATGGCCGGCAATCCCACTCCTGCCTCGTCGTCCACCGCCTCCGCCAGCGAGACGAGCCGCTGTGCCCCATACCGCTCGACGAAGCGATGGCTGAACGTTTCGAGAGTCTCGGCGGGATTCGGCACAGCGAAGCGGTGGAGGACTTCGATGCCGTGCGCGATCTCGTCCAGCACCGCCGGATCGAGAGACACCTCGGCGGGTTTGTAGAGATCGACCTGATAAAGACGCCGGCGGTCGGCGCGCCGCGGCAGCGGCTCCAGTCCGTCGGCGATCTCGCCGTAACGCCTCGGATCGGCGCCGAGGCCGCTTCGGTCGAGCTCCTCGAGGGCCTCGTGCGCGCGGCGGAGCCTGGCGGCGGCCGCTCCGGCCGTCGTCCCCGGAATGCGTTCCAGCACCTCGATCAGGCCGTGCACCGCTTCGGGGCCGGTAACCGCTGGCCACAGCTCGGACATCAGGAGCTGACTGTCGATCAGTTCGTGAACGTAGGTTTCGGCCTCCTCCACGGAGATCTCGCCGTCCTGATCGCTGGCCGCCACCGCCGCGGCGACCTCGCCCGGCGTCGCGCCCTCGGCGGCACGCGCCAGCGCGGCCTCGAGAAAATCGTCGGGCTCGACGACGACGAGGTGGTAGTCGACGTCCTTTCCGCTGTAGCGCGCCTCCGCGTAGCGCAGCCGTCCCGCCGCGCGGTAGAGGCTGGAGCTCGGACGATAACGCAGCGAGCGGCGCAGCTCGTGATCCTGATTCAGCTCCTCGGCGAGCGAGAACAGATAGCCCATGTCCAGCCGCGAGTGGCGGCGATACGAGCTCTGCGGCGCGAGCTGCAACCGGCTCGGCTCGCCGACACGGCCGAGGCTGCAGCCGGCGAACATCCCGAACGGCGTGGATCGCGCGGCCATGCGAAGGGCGTAGCGTGCCAGCGATTCCTCGGCGCGCTGTCCCTTCTTGCTGTCGGGATCGCGGTGCCACTGTTCGAGCGCTTCGAACAGGCCCGGCGAGGCGATGTGCAACGCTTCGATCACTACCGGGCGCGACAGCAGTTCGCGCAGCCAGCCGCGCAATTTTTTCCGGTCCGCTTCGATGGCGGCCTGGAGCGTCGTCGGATCGCTGATCGCGTCCGGGGCGCGTAAGCCGGCGCCCCAGGCCTCCAGCTCGTCATAGGGCAGAAGCGGCGTGCGCAGCAGGAAGAACCGATGAGGCTGGAAGTCGGCCCCGTCGAGACGCGTGCGCCGGCGTTGGTGAGGATTATGCATCTCTAAGGTGTAAGGGATTTCCATAGTGATTGACAACCTGGAGTCGCCGTGGAAAATTAACTCTGCAAGTATGACAAAGGTGGCCCGGTCATGGTGATCGGGCGACATCTGCCGGTGTACCCGGCAGTTTTTTTTCAACAAACTTTCTGGAGGAAGCCATGAAGAAGAAGGTGAAGAAGCTCGAGCTGAACAAGGAAACGGTGCGGAACCTGACGAACGACGATCTCAAGAAGATTGCCGGCGGCACCAGCGAGGGATGTACGATTCCCCATACCATCTGTAATAGCTGTAACAGCATCTGCGATCCCACTTGCCCGTAATCTTCTGCTTCGCGGTCGCTGCGCGCCGGCCGCTCGTTTCGGCCGGCGCTTTTGTTTTTCAAGCCTGGATCTGCACGGCCACCAACCTCTCGTACCGGCCGCGACGGCGCATCAGCTCGTCATGGCTGCCCCGCTCCACCACCACGCCCTGGTCCATCACCAGAATCAGATCCGCCGCGCGTACCGTGCTCAGCCTGTGGGCAATGACGATCCGGGTGCAGCGCAGCTTGGCCAGCTCGTCCTGAATGCGGCGCTCGGTGGCCGTGTCGAGGCTCGAGGTGGCCTCGTCGAGCAGCAGAATGGCCGGCCGGGGGACGAGCGCGCGTGCCAGGGCCAGCCGCTGACGCTGCCCGCCGGAGACAGAGAGGCCGCCGTCGCCGAGGAGCGTGTCGTAGCCGAGGGGCATGTTGACGATGTCGTCGTGGATCTGCGCCAGGTGCGCCGCCTCGATCAAGCGGTCGCGCGACAGCGACGGATCTGCCAGGGAAAGATTGCTGGCGATCGAGCTGCCGAAGAGATACGGCTGCTGGTTGACGATGCCCATCTGGCCGCGCACGGCGCGCAGATCGAGCTCGCGGAGATCGACGCCGTCGTAGAGGATCCGACCGCTCATCGGCCGGTACAAGCCGACCAGCAGGTGCGCCAGCGTCGTCTTGCCGGCGCCGGACGGCCCGACCAGCGCGATGAAGCTGCCGGCCTCGACGTCCAGCGAGACGTCGTCGACCACCAGCGGCGCGGTGGGGTTGTAGCGGAAGCTGACGCGGTCGAGGGTGATGCGCCCGCCCAGCCGCGGCCTGGCCAGCGTCACGCCGCGCTCCTGCTCGGGCGGTGAGTCGAGCACGTCGTCGATGCGCTCGAAGTAGCTGCCGAGCATCTGCATCTGCAACGCGGTGGAGACCAGTGTGGAGAGCGGCGCGAAGAAGCCCGCCGCCAGCGCACTCACCGCGAGCATCGTGCCCAGGGTGAGATTGCCGCGGACCACTTCCAGCGCGCCGTAGAGCAGGATCACCAGCGGCGAGCCGATGGACAGCGCGGCCAGCAGCGAGTCGAAGGTCGCGCTGAGACGCCCCCGCTCCAGGGCCACGTTGAGCTCATCGGCGAAGAGATTGGACCAGTGCTCGACGGCCCGCCGCTCCGCGCCGAGCGACTTGAGCGTCTCGATGCCGGTGAGCATCTCCACCTGATAGCTGCGCGAGGCCGCCTCGACCTGCAGCGCCTTCGACGCCAGCTCCCGATGCCGTCGCCGCAACGCCAGGAAGAGCATGACCCGAAGCGCTCCGAGCCCCAGCACGATCAGGCCGAACATCGGCTGCACGACGAAGACGATGACCAGATACAGCCCGACCAGCAGCCCGTCCAGCGCGCCCGACAGCGCACCGGAAGTCAGGATCTCGCGGACGGTGGCGTTGCTGTTCAGCCGCGCCATCAGATCGCCCGACGCGCGCTGCCGGAAAAATGAGTACGGCAGATCGACCAGGTGATCGAGGAAGTCGAGCGTCATCTGCGAGTCGAGCTGCACGCGAAGGCGTAGCAGCATCCGCGCGCGGATCAGCGTGTTGAGGAAATGGAAGACGACCACGCCGGCAAGGCCGATCGTGAGAATGCCCAGCAGCGACACGTCGCCGCGCGGGATGACGCGGTCGACCACCACCCGCGTGAGAAACGGAAGAGCCAGAGCCAGCACCTGAAGGAGCAACGACGTCCCGAGCACGCGGCCCAGCGTGGATGACTGGCGCAGAAGCTGCCGGGCATAGCGCATCACGCCGCTGCGCCGCCGCTCCTCGGAGGTGAAGCCTGCCGCCGGCTCGAGGGTGATGGCGATCCCGGTGAAGGCCGTGCGCAGCTCGTTCCACCCGACCAGCCGCCGCCCCACGGCGGGATCGACGATCCACGCCCCTTCGCTGGTCGCTCGTTCCAGGACCACGAAGTGATGGAACTGCCAGTGGAGGATCGATCGCGAGGGGAGGCACTTCAGGTTCTCCAGCTCCGTCACGCGCACCGCGCGCCCGCGGAGGCCGTACCAGTCTGCGCCGGCCAGGAGCTGGCGCGCGTCCGCGCCGTCGCGTGCCACGCCCATGACCTCGCGCACCTCACGCATCGGCACCTCTTTGCCGTAGGAGGCCAGGACCATGGTCATGCACGCCGCGCCGCAGTCGGCCCGCGTGGTCTGCTGGAAGAACGGAATGGTCTGGCGGGAGCGGCGGAGGCCGAGCCACCGGCGCGGCAGTCGTGAACCGTCGCGCGCGGCGCGGCGGCGCGGCGTCAGCTCCAGCACGCGGCCCGGCTCTCCGGCGCCCTTCATGTACGAGCGCAACGCCTCGCGCCTGTAAAGCGGCGCGCCGTCAGTGGCGATGGGATCGTCGGCCGCGGCCACCGCGTCCTCCAGTTGTTTCTCGGAGATGCGGTGGCGCACGATCGGCGCAATCTGCAGCGCCAGCTCTTCGAGGCGCTGCCGCTCCGCGTCGTCGAATGCCTCGGCGGTACGCGCGCGCGTGGCTACCAGGACGCCCAGGGTATCGGCGAAGGCGCTTCCGGGCGCGAGCACCGGCACGGCCAGCAACCGCGCTTCCGGCGATGAGCGCCCGCCGTTGTCCGCCTCGGCGTCGTATCGAGGATCGTCGCCGGCGTGATCCACCGCGAGCGCTTCGCCGGTCCGCGCCACGAAGCTCACCAGTCCGGCGGCCGCGCTGTTGCGAGCCGTTTCCCGCGCGTCCAGGTGTCGAAACCAAAGCGTCTCGTGCAGCGGATCGTAGACGGCGAAACGCCCCTCATCGGCATCCGTCAGTGTGCGCGCCGCGTCGCCGATCAGGCCCGAGATCCGATCGAGATCCACCTCGGTGGCGATGCGATCGACCACACGCGAGATCGCCCGGGCCACCAGCATCGCGCTGCGTGTGCCGGCGGCCGCGTTCTCCTCCGCCCGGCGCTGATCATGCCGGAGTGCGCCACGCAGCAGAACCGCCACTTCGTCCAGCGGCGGCGGACGGCGCGACAGGAAGAAGATCTGGTCGGCGTCGACGAAATCCTGAAACATCTCCGGCTCGTTGCCGGCGGCGAGCACTACGGCGCGTACCGCCGGCACGCGGCGAAGGAAGGCCGCCGCGTCGCTCGCTCGCAGATTGCCGCCGAGGCAGAGAAGCGTGCCGGGAGCCGCCGCGGCCAGGTGTCGCAGCGCGTCTTTTTCTCCTGCCGCGATGATCACCTCGGCATCCGACCCGAGCAACTCCGCAAGCTGCGCCGCCTCGGCGGCATCGAAGCCGAGCAGGAGGAGCATAGAAACAGCAATGTTATCATCGGCAAATATGGAACTCATCTAGGCAAGCTCATGATCGACTCTCTCCGTCGGCTCGCCGCGCGTATCGACCGCGAATGGAAACGGGCCGGATCCAAAGTCTCCCTCTTCCCTGCCGTCGCCGCGCGCGTACTTTCCGACGAGCAGCCCCACCGTCAATACAACCTCCACTCCCTGGCCGGCTGGACGCTCTCCCACCACACGTTCCCGCGGGCCTGCAATCCATTCGGACCGTTCGGTCCGCCGGCGTTCACCGTCTGGTCCGACGGCCGCTTCTTCGCGAACGTCTACGCCTACATGACGCCGGAGGTGGTCATCCACGATCACGACTTCGCCGGCGCCTTCGTGAATCTCTCGGGAACGACCATTCACGCGAAATACCAATTCGCGGACGCCGAGCGCGTCGCGCCGGAGGTGCAGGTCGGACAACTGGCTGTGCGCGAGGTGGAAGTGGTCGGCCCCGGCGACGTGCGGCGCATCGATCCCGGCCGTGGGTTCATCCATCAGGTGTGGCACCTCGATGAGCCAACGGTCGTTCTGGTCATCCGCACCGGTCCCTTGCCAGCGCCGGCTCGCCGGCAGTTTCAATATCTCCACGCCGGCTTCGCTTCGGAAGTCGTTCGCGACGACGCCATGTCAGTCAGCGCGCCCGAACGATTCCAGTACGCGCGAAAGATGATCGAATGTCTGCGCACCGCAAACGGAGGCGGCGTCGACTATCTGCGGCTGCTCTTGCGGGACGAGCGTCCGTGGGATGCCTTCTGGCATTTCACGGACAACTGGCGCTACCTCCGCACACTCGGCGCGATGGAAGAGCTGATCCGCTTCGGCGCGCGGCACCAGGGGGCGTGGTTTACCGGCGTGGCCGATGCCGGGAACGAGATCGATCTTTTCCGCTCGATCGATTGGCCCAGGGTGCGATTGCCCGAGGACCGGATCGCGCTCACTCTGCTGATGACCTTTCGGGCATGGCGTCCAATCCACGAGTGGCTGGAGACGCTGCTGCCCGGCGCCGCGCCGGAGGATCGGTTCGTCGACAGCCTGCGCCGGCTCGGCGAGGAGGGGGCGATTCCGCTGCAGCTCGGAGAAGAAGGACGGGCCATGCTCTCCTGCATCCTGAAGAGCGGCGGGAACCGCGGCGCGTGGCGACAGCGCGTGCGTGAATCGTTCGACGTCGGCACGCGAGGAGATTGGGCCGTGGCCAACGCCATCGAGCGGACGCTGCGCGCGCATCGGCTGTTGCAGCCGCTGTTCGTCAACGCGCGCTGACAGCGCGCGAGGCGAGATCGTCGAAGAGCTCCTGGAGTGTGCGGCCCAGCGGATGCTGCCCGAGCTCCGCGTCGTCCGGATGATCGATACCGGCAGGGATGAACTCGTTGCTGACGCGGTCGCGGTCGAAGGGGAGCGACAAGATCGCGCAGAGCGCCTCGATCTGCGCGACGAAGCGCTCTCTCCCGCCGTCATAGACCACGATCAACGGCTCTTCGCCGGAATCGGCGAGAAACTTGACCTCGCTGTTGTAGCGAAACCATTGATCCATACCGCTGCGCAAGGTGTGGCAGAAGCCGCGCTTGAGAAGTGCGTGTGCGCTGGCCACGGGATGGCGGACGGTCACCACCGGCCGCGCCGCAATCGGCGCACGCACCGCGCGCGCGATCTCCTTCCATTGCCGGAACTGGAACGTCAGCAGCGGATCCTTGATGGCGAATGGGAAGCGGGGGATCGATTCGAAGAGGCCGCGGACTGCCAGCATCTCGCCGGTGGACAGGATCATCTCGTCGGTGAGCACCGGATTGCTTTGCTGGGCGCCGTAGCGCGCGGCGATCTGACGGACCAGATCGAGGACGGCCGGGATCTCGTAGCTCTCGTAGCCGCCGTCGGACCTGCCGCTGTCCGGCTTGAACAGACCGAGGGGGAGAGCGGGATGCTCGAAGTCGAGGGCCACGCCGCACGCGGCGAGCGCCTTCGTCAGCGCGGAGGTGCCGCTGCGGTTCAGACCCAGCACGAGGTAGAGGTCGCGCCGTGGCGTTTCTCCAGCCGCCGTCAGCAGGTTCTGGCCGATCAACGTGTCGACCAGCGTCACGAAGCTGCCATCGTCGATCTCCCAGCTCTCTTTCAACTTCACCAGCGCCTCACGCGGCGTGGTGGGGGAGGCGAAGGCGGTGAGGAGCGGCAGCGCGTCATCGGTCAGTTCGCGCTCCTGCGCGGTGGAAGTGGTGGCCACGAACGTGCCGGAAGGGGAGATCCGCAGAGTGACGGATTGGGGAACGACGTACGAATCATCCCAATGCATGTCGATACGTGACCGAAACACACACTACCCTAAATCCTTTTCGACCTCCAGATT
>Ga0247680_1000044_pt1 | contig 75149 bp, 69 predicted proteins | sample CNK21_metaG_FD_182803 | JGI IMG/M metagenome (GOLD analysis project Ga0247680, IMG submission 182803) | Soil microbial communities from Purdue University Martell Research Forest, Indiana, United States - CNK21 | ecosystem: Environmental > Terrestrial > Soil > Temperate forest > Bulk soil...
GGCGTTGCATCGAGAGATCGTCATCGAGCAGAAGAACGCGCTTGCGGCGCTTGAATAGGGAACGCATGGAAAGAGAGGGCCGCGGCAACCGGCGCGCATCATGACCTATCCACGATAGGTGCCATGTAGCCGGCGGTTGTCGTCACGGCTTGGGAAGCTTCGCCGCCAGCACGTCGACCTTCTCGATGGAGGGTGGCTGCGAGAAGAGCTCGGCGGCGTTGGCCATGAGTGCTGCAGCGACCCGGCCGGTGAGATGTGCCTGCCGGCCTGCTTCGTCAGGGAAGGCATCGAAGATTCCGAAGGTGGAGAGCCCGAGTTGAAGGCCGAACCAGGCGGTCGTGGCCGGCTCCTCCATGACAAGTGCGAGACCGGACTTGAGGAACGCCGCGACCTCAGCTTCCTTACCTGCTTTTGCTTCGAGACGAACAAACAGCGCTACGTTGACCATTTGGTTGCCCCTTTCGTGAGGTTCCGGATGTCAGTTTCCGATTCAAGCGGAGCGACGCGCGTGGCACCGGTTTTCGGAATGGTGCGGGGTACCGGATTCGAACCAGTGACCCTCTGCGTGTAAAGCAGACGCTCTACCGCTGAGCTAACCCCGCATGGGGCGAAGATAGCACGTTGATGAAGGGTGAAAAAAGGTTGTCGGTTGTCGGTTATCAGTTGTCGGGGTGGTAACCGACCAGGAGAGCCCTGACAACCGACAACCAACAACCCTTCTACCGCCGTCGAAACCTCTCCGGTACATCCACATGCCCCGCTACCCGCTCCCACCTCACCGACCCGCTGCCCTTGCTGCCGATGCGGAAGTCGCCGCCGACGTCGGAGACGTCGACGCTGCCGGAGCCTTTGCTGCCGATGTGGACGTTTCGCTTCACGTTGTGGATGTCGACGGTGCCGCTGCCGTCGTTGACGATGTCGACGCTGCCGGCGCCGCGGACTTCGATGCCGCCGGAGCCGTCGGTGATGCGGACGTCGCCGGCGATGTTCTCGAGGGTCATGCCGCCCGATCCGTCGTGGACCGACAGGTTGCCGCCGACGTTGCGGATGGTCATGTCTCCGCTTCCGTCGGTCACATCGGCGGGTCCGACGTTGTCGATCGTCAGGTCGCCCGATCCGTCTTCGACCTCCAGCGGAACGCTGTCGGGAACGACAACGTCGAAGTCGAGCTTGGAGCTGCCGAACAGCTCGTGCTCGGGCGTGACCGCCTCGATGCGGATCTCCGAGCCGCTGCGGCTCAGGACCAGCTTCGTCTCATTCAGCCGGTCGCGGCTCGACGCGCAGGCCGTGCCGCTGGCGGTCACCTGTGCCGCGCCGCGGCGTCCGTTGATATGGAGCCATCCCGCGCGTCCGATGATGACGATGCGCGTGACGCCGGCCGACGGCGCGGCCACGTTCCGCTTTTCGCTGAACGAACAATCGCTGAAAAGGTCAGCCGAGGCGGTGGTGGCGGCGAGGAGGAGGAGGAGCGAGGTGAGGGTTCGCATGGGGTGAGGTACGTGTAGGGTGAGATGGGGTTTCGTAGGGCGGTTGTCGGTTGTCGGTTGTCGGTTGTCAGAGGCGGAAAAGGCTGTAATTTTCTACCGACAACCGACAACCAAACACCCTACTCCCTCCCCCAATACAGCGCATTGAAGATCATCGGGAAGGTCGCGTGCGTCTGGCCGCGGTGTTGCGGCCGGAAGCCGAAGAGGACGATTCGGCCTTTGCCGTAGGTCATCGCCACCGCCGCCGCTTTGCGCGTCAGCCTCTCCTCGCCGGAAATCCAGCCGGAGAGGAGGATGTCGCGGGCGTCCTCGGGGTAGGTCATCAGCACCCAGCGCTCCATTTCGCCGCCGGGGGATGTGGTCTCGAAGGCGACCGGATGGTCGATGTAGATGGCCGTCTCCTCGGGCATCCCCCGCGGTGACAGGATGGTCGTTGCGGACCTTCACGCGGACGAGCGAGCCGGGGACGGAGAAGTCGGCCGCTTTGGCCAGCACGTTGCGCACCGGGATGTTGAAGTTGTCGATGACGTAGTCGCATGCTGCGTTGAAGGCCAACAGCGTTCCGCCGTTTTCGACGAAGGTCCGTAGCGCCTGCGCCCCCTCCTTCTCCAATGCGCCGCGGTTCTCCGGAGGCAGCTCGTCGACGTACTTCATCGCTCCTTCGCCGCCGGCGCGTTTGCCGGTGGTGATCTCCTCTTTGTCGACGTCCGGGATGATGAAGACGTCGAGGTTCTGCAGACCGGCCTTCACTTCCTGCGGATGGAGCGACTTCGGCGTGAAGCCGTAGGTGTCGAGGAGCCAGCGCGTCCACCCTTCGTCGAGCGCGCCGCCCCAAGGGTTGTAGATGGCGATGCGCGGCTTCGACTGAGAGGCGTGCTTGCGCAGAACCTCTTTCGTTTCCGGCTTGATCTCGGTGACCTTCTTGTAAGACGTCTTGATCGTCGTCTTCTCCACCGTCACCCCCATCGCCAGCGGCAGGGTCCAGGTGGCGACGTCGTATGGCCTGAGGATCTCCTTCCCCGCCTGCAGCCGAACCTCCGGGTAGCGCTGCGGTTCGAGCAGCTCGACGAGGAACCGCGAGTACGGTTGCGCCATCGGGATCCAGTAGTCGCCGTCATCGGACTGCTCGATCTCGACGCCATGCTCGAGGAGCAGCGCTGCCAGGAACTGCGCGCTCGGCCAATCGTGCTGATCGTGCGGGATGCGGTACGCCTTCGTTCCCCCGAACGCCACGGCTGCGCGGGCGCGGACGGCAACGTCGCGCAGGAGATCCTCGCGTCGGTCGGCCGCCGTCTCCAGCAGCGCGTCGGAGGCGATCCTCTCGTAGTCCATGATGTCGCGCATCCGCCACGTTCCGCCTGCCCACGGATGCGGATGGTTGATGGTCGCTTTGTAGTCGATCAACCCTTTCTGCCCGCCGTGCAGTTCGCTCGGATCGATCGTGATCGGCGAGGCGATGCGCGCCGAGGCGGTCTCCAGCAGCAATCCGGTGATGTTCTTCCACCAGCCGGTGTTGCGCGTCCCGCCGAGCCAGTAGGCATCGAACGAGTAGCCGTAGATCAGGCCGGCCTTGTTCTGCTGCTCGAGCCGGAAGGCCATGTTCGTGCCGACGAGATTGACCTCGCGCCAGATCAGCGGGTGGACGGTGGGATCGAGCGGGTCGGCGAAGGGAGGGATGAACATGCGCGGCCCGTCGGTCCCCATCTGATGCTCGTCGACCCACACCTGCGGATACCACTCGTGGTAGACGGCGCGGCTCAGCTCCTTCGTCTCGCGCTGCGTGAGCATGAACCAGTCGCGATTGTTGTCGTGGCCGACGTAGTGATGGTAGAGCCACGGCAGCCGACCCCCCTCGTAGCGCGTGCCAAGGAACTTGCGGTAGTAGTCGGTGATCATGATCTGGCCGTCGGGATTGAGCGACGGCACGATCAGCAGGACGACGTTGTCGAGGCGGCGTTTGGTCTCGGCGTCGTTGGCAGTTGCCAGCGCATGCGCCCACTCCATCGCCATCTGGCTCGAAGCGATCTCCGATGAGTGGATGTTGCAGGTGACGAGGACGATGGCCTTCCCGTCGCGCGCAAGCTGACCAACCTGCTCCTCGGAGAGCCCACGCGGATCGGCCAGTTTCCTCGCCGTCTCCCGTATCCGTTCGAGGTTCCGCATGTTCCCCTCGGAGGTGACGACGGCCATGATGAAGTCCTCACCGAGCGTGGTCTTCCCCAGCGACTCCACCCGCACCCGCGGCGACGCCGCCGCCAGCGCGTGAAAGTACGAGACGATCTGCCGATAGTCGGCGAGCTTCCGGTCCGCCCCGACCTCGAATCCGAGGAACTGGGAGGGCGACTGGACGGTGGCGGCGCTGGCGGCCGCGGCGAAGAGAAGGAGGAAGAGGAGGCGTTTCATGCGCCGCGGATTATGGCGCAGGGTCGGGCGGTGGGTGTGGCGCTCGTTCCAAGTCCCCCGATCTATTCTGGCGATTCCCGAGGTGCCTCACCCTGGATCGCTTCATCGAATGCACCTTCAAACGCTTGCAGCGCGCTGAGAACATCATCTCGCCGCTGAATAACCTTGGAGCGAACCGCGCCGTGAAGGTTAGGATTTGGTTTGTAGATGGCGGAGTGTTCCACCTCCCAGAACAACCCGATCAACAAGCCGACGATCTGCACTTCTGCCGTAATGTTCGCGTCCGGCGACCACTTCCCGAAATACTTCAGAGCGAGAGGTGTAGAAGAGCCGTCCACCGAAGGTACCGGATCCGCCTTCCAGTTCGAAAGAGTCCCTCGCAAAGAGTTGTGTGCATCCGCAACGCGACGTTCAGGGAATGCCATGACGCGAACTGCCGCAAGGTCGTGCAGTGCCGTGATCGAGTACTCAAGTGCCCGCTCGTCAACGAACAGGCCAAGGGGCTGCCGCCGTCGCAGGGCATCAACGGCACTGTCGCATTCTTTGATTCGAGAGGTGACGAGGACTCTCTCGTACCGCTCCAGTGCTAACGACACGTCAAGCAGATCGCGCCGAACACGGGTTTCAGTTTCGAGAAGAGTGCGCCGGATGTCGGGCAGTAGCTCGAAGTACTCCGCACGCAGGCGATCATCGACCGTGCGGCTGCTATCCATCAATTTCAGCGAGGAACTGGTTGATCACGCTTTGCGGCGGTTGCGGCTCAGCGTACACCTTCCAGCCGTCAGAATCGTTTGGCTCGGCGAGGGCGCGCCGCAGATCGTCTACGTCTTTGTCATCGACCCAATCAACGGTAAATGCCTTCTTCGTTGCTCGGTTGTAGTATGCCATCCGGTCGAAGTTGTACACGTACCTGGCAGCCTTGAGGATCGACTCCTTGTCAACCATCAGTTCGTTGGCGATCGTCACGCCCATATTCTAACTCTCTTCCACGTATTCGACGACGACGTCCAGGCTCGATGATCGGCCTGACGAGCGACGTTTGCTCGCTATGGCGGATCGGAGGGCATGAACGCTTCGAGGGCTGTGAGGAGGCGAGGGACGTCGGCGGTGGCGCTCACCCAAACGGCATCGAGATCGATATGCCTGTAATCCTGAGCGACTCTGTCAGGCATATTCACAATGTTCGGCCAATCGATTTCGGGATGTACGGTGCGACCTTCATCGCTTACTCGTTCGGCGGCTCTGCCGATTCTTTGAAGCAGGTTCGTTAGAGCGAATTGAAGGGTCTCATCGGCATCGAACTGCGCACGCGATTTGTGCGCGGTCGTCGTTAGAACGCGGAGGCACGTGTCGAGCATCGCGCCGAGCGGAACGATGTCACGATGCTTCGTCATACTCGTGGATCGCTTCGGCCAGAACGTCCTTGATCATCCACCTGCTGATCTCGGTCGGCTGGAGAAGTTCGACTTTCCGGCCGAAGATCTCCGAGAGCTCGATCTCCGCCCCGAAGAACGCCAGCCCTCTCGCTTTCGTATCCGGTCTCAACTCCACCAGCACATCCACATCGCTCCGCTCGGGATCGAAGTCATCGCGGACGATGGAGCCGAAGAACGACAGCCGCTTGATGCCCCACTTTCGGCAGAACGCGGCGATCTCCTCGTGCGGGATCGGGATGGCCAGCTCGCGAACAGTCGGCATGCGGCAATTTTAACCCGCGTGGGTAGCGTCGTGCTCGCCGGATGCGCGCGAAGGCGCGCTCCACAAGCCAGCCCCGCGCTCGGCGTAGCGCGAGCGCGGGGTACGAGGGGTCGCCAAGTTGCCGGCCGCGGAGGCGGCCGGGACAACGTCGCCCAATTCGCGACAGAAGCGTGATACGCCAGATCGTGTAGCGGCCGCCTCCGCGGCCGCACTTCGCATCCCTACCGATACCCCGCTCTCGCGCTACGCCGAGCGCGGGGCTGAATTGTGGAGCGCGCCTCCGCGCGCAACCGGTGTCCAGGCCGCCTGCTCGTTCGCGCCCGGTGGAGCATGGATGCAATTCTCCGGCTCGGTACGAGGTTCTCAACCGGACCATGTAGCTGGCCCCTTCTCTGGCTGCGGGCGGGATTGATTTTGAGATCAGCCGCTGTTATGGTGTCGCGATTTCAAAGCGGACGAATGGATTCAGAGGGGTTAAGTCTTAAGGAGACATGATTTTGCCGACCACCAAGCAGCAGAAAACGGAGCTCATTTCTTCGTATCGGGTTCATGACGTCGATACGGGGTCGCCGGAGGTGCAGATCGCGCTTCTGTCGAATCGGATCACCTACCTCACCGAGCACTTCAAGACCCACGCGAAGGATCATCACAGCCGCCGGGGTCTTCTCAAGCTGGTCGGCCGCCGCCGCCGCCTTCTCGATTACCTGAAGAAGACGAGCCAGGACCGCTACCGCACCATCATCGACAAGCTCGGCATCCGCAAGTAACCAGATCGGGGCGCGGACAGCGCCCGCAGCAAACGGGCGCACGCAAGTGCGCCCGAGGTTTTTCTGGCGCGTGCCTGGCACGCGCAACTCCCTCCGGCCGGATCCCATCGTCCGGCCACCAGCGGACAAATCAAACGCACCGAGGTGATGAGTGGCCTCGGGCACCAAAGGAATCAAATGAACAAGAAAGAATTGGAGATCGGCGGGCGCACGCTTTCGCTCGAGACCGGTGCGGTCGCGCGCCAGGCCAACGGCGCCTGCGTGATCCGCTACGGCGACACCGTCGTCCTCGCCACCGCCTGCTACAAAGATGGCGCGGTCCTCGGCGACTTCATGCCCCTCACGGTCGACTACAAGGAGTACACCTACGCCGGCGGCCGCATCCCGGGCGGGTTCTTCAAACGTGAAGGCCGCCCCACCGAGAAGGAAATCCTCACCTGCCGTCTCATCGACCGTCCCCTCCGCCCGTCGTTTACCAAGGGCTACCGCCAGGAGACGCAGATCATCGCCCTCGTGCTGTCCGCCGACGGTGAGAACGATCCCGACATCCTGGCCATCAACGCCGCCTCCACCGCCCTTGTGATCTCCGAGATCCCCTTCCCGAATCCCATCTCCGCCGTCCGTATCGGCTACATCGACGGCAAGATCGTCGTCAACCCGACCAACGCGCAGCGCGACCTCTGTGACCTCGACCTGGTCGTGGCCGGCACGCCGGACGCCATCGTCATGGTCGAAGCGGGCGCCCGCGAAGTCGACGAGAGCGTCGTCCTCGACGCCTTCGAAGCCGCGCACAACGAGATCCGCCGCCTCTGCGCCCTTCAGCTCGAACTGCGCGCCGAAGCGGGCAAGCCGAAACTCGAAGTGACCTACACGCCGAAGTTCACCGAGGAGCTGGTGAATGAGCTGATGAGCCAGTACGGCGAAACGCTCAAGACGGCGATGCAGACCAAGGGCAAGTTTGAGCGCTATGCCGCTCTCAAGGACCTCAAGACGCAGATCCTCGGCACCGTTCCGGCCGAAGATACCGAACGGCTGGCCGCCGTCGGCGCTGCCTGGGGTGAGATGGAAGTGCAGATCTTCCGCAACCTCATGCTGAAGGAAAACCGCCGCGTCGACGGCCGCTCCTTCACCGAGATCCGTCCCATCACCATCGACCTGAGCGTGCTCCCGCGTACCCACGGTTCCGCGATCTTCACCCGCGGCGAGACGCAGGCGCTGGTCACCGTGACCCTCGGCACGCCGCAGGAAGCGCAGAAGATCGAAGACTTCGAAGGCGAGACCTTCCAGCGCTTCATGCTCCACTACAACTTCCCGCCGTTCTCGGTCGGCGAAGTGAAATTCATGCGCGGCCCGGCCCGCCGCGAGATCGGCCACGGAAACCTTGCCCGCCGCGCGCTCGCTCCGATGCTGCCGCCGCAGGAAGACTTCGCCTACACCATCCGCATCGTCAGCGACATCCTCGAGTCGAACGGCTCGTCGTCGATGGCGTCCGTATGCGGCGGCTCGCTGGCTCTGATGCAGGCGGGCGTTCCGCTGCAGTCGGCAGTGGCGGGCGTGGCCATGGGTCTGGTCACCGGCGAGCACGCCAGTGAAGTGGCCATCCTCTCCGACATCGCCGGCATGGAAGACCACGAAGGGGACATGGACTTCAAGGTGGCCGGCACGCGCAAGGGCATCACCGCGCTGCAGATGGACATCAAGGTGGCCGGTCTGCCGCGCGAGATCATGGCCCGCGCCCTGGCGCAGGCGAAGGAAGGGCGCATCCACATCCTCGACAAGATGGATGCGGCGATCGCGGTACCGAGCGCCGAGCTCTCCGAGTACGCTCCGCGCCTCTATACGATCCAGATTCCGAAGGACCGCATCCGCGACGTGATCGGCTCCGGCGGCAAGACCATCCGCTGGATCGTCGAGGAGACCGGCACGAAGATCGACGTCGAGGACGACGGCAAGGTGACTATCGCATCGAGCGATGTCACATCGGCCCAGCGCGCTATCGACATCATCAAAGGTCTCACCGCCTCGGCGGAGATCGGGAAGAACTACAAAGGCACGGTCAAGCGCATCGAGCCGTACGGAGCGTTCGTCGAGATCCTGCCGGGTCAGGACGGACTGCTGCACATCTCGGAAATGGCCCATGGCCGCGTCGGCCAGGTGACGGATGTGATGCAGATCGGCGATGAAGTCGAGGTGCAGGTCGTCGGCATCGAGCCCGACAGCGGCAAGATCCGCCTCTCTCGCAAGCCGCTCCTTCCCCCTCCGACCGAGGAGGAGATGGCCGCCTCCGCGCGCGCACCGCGCCGCGACGGCCCGGGCGGCGGCAGCGACCGTGGCGGACGCGGCGGCTTCGGCGACCGCGATCGCGGTCCTCGCCGTGAAGGCGGCGGTGGACGCGGCGGATCCGATCGCGGCCCGCGTCGCGATCACGACCGCGGCCCGCGCCACTCCGGACCTCGCCACGAAGGCGACCGCCCCCCGCGCTTCAACAACGAGGGCGGTTCATCCGACGCGCCGAAGACCGGCGGCGGGGACGAGGGCGGGAACTCGTAGGCTTTTCAACAGCAATTGATTCAACGCCGCCTTCGGGCGGCGTTTCCATTTGTGGTAAACATGCGCCCCTTGAAGGGAGAGCGCATGAATCGTGTTTTGCGGCTGCTGTTCGTTGCCGGTTTCCTGGTCACCGTTGCCTACGGGGCAACACCTTCCAAGTCGACGTCACCTGCCCTGCCCGATGCCTCAATCCTCAAAGGGATGCAGTGGCGCGAAGTCGGGCCGTACCGCGGCGGGCGGGCGGACGCGGTGGTCGGGATTGCTGATCAGCCGAACGTCTACTACTTCGGTTCGACCGGCGGCGGGGTCTGGAAGACCACCGACGGGGCGCAGACGTGGAAGCCGGTGTCGGACGGATTCTTCGGTGGGACGATCGGTGCCGTCGCCGTCGCGCCGTCCGATCCGAGCGTCGTCTACGCCGGGACCGGCGAGGAGACTATTCGCGGCAATGTCTCGCCGGGCGCGGGGATGTGGAAGTCGACCGATGCCGGCAAGACGTGGACGCACATCGGGCTCGATGACTCGCAGCAGATCGCACGCATCCGCGTCCATCCGTCGAATCCCGATCTGCTCTACGTCGCCGCTCTCGGCCACGCCTTCGGACCGAACGACATGCGCGGCGTCTATCGCTCGCGCGACGGCGGCAAGAGCTGGGACCGCATCCTCTTCGTCAACCGCGACTCCGGCGCGGTCGATCTGAACATGGACCCGTCGAACCCCCGCATCCTCTACGCCTCGACCTGGCGCTTCCGGCGCGGCGCGTACTTTTTCGACAGCGGCGGGGAGGGGTCGGCGCTCTGGAAATCGACCGACGGCGGCGATACGTGGAAAGAGCTGTCGCGCAACAAGGGCATGCCCAAGGGCACCCTCGGCATCATCGGCGTGAGCGTGTCCGCGTCGAATCCACAGAACGTCTACGCCATCGTCGAAGCGAAAGAAGGCGGTGTCTTCCGCTCGCGCGACGGCGGCGACACCTGGGCCAAGACCAGCGACCTGGCCGATCTCCGCCAGCGTGCCTGGTACTACTCCCGGATCTACGCCGATCCGAAGGATGAAGACACGGCCTACGTCGTCAACGTCCGCTTCCACAAGACCAAAGACGGCGGCCGTACGTGGAGCGCCATCAACACACCGCACGGAGACAACCACGACCTCTGGATCGCGCCGAACGACCCGAGGAGGATGATCGAAGCGAACGACGGCGGCGTGAACGTCACCACCGACGGCGGCGTGAACTGGACCAGGCAGGACAACCAGCCCACCGCGCAGTTCTACCGCGTCTCGGTCGACACCGACTTCCCGTACCGGCTCCTCGGACCGCAGCAGGACAACACCGCCGTGCGCATTCGTCACCGGAGTGGTGGCGGCGGCATCGGACCGCGCGATTGGGAAGAGACGGCGGGCGGCGAGAGCGGTTACATCGTCGCCGATCCGAAGAACCCCGACATCGTCTACGGCGGCTCCTACGGCGGCCTGCTGACGATTTACAACCACCGCACCGGCGAGGAGCGCGACGTCAACCCGTGGCCCGACAATCCGATGGGCGCTGGCGCCGCCGACATCAAGCACCGCTTCCAGTGGAACTTCCCGATCTTCTTCTCGCCGAACGATCCGTCGAAGGTCTACGCGGCGTCGCAGTTCCTGATGGAGTCGACGAACGCCGGCCAGAGCTGGAAGGTGATCAGCCCCGATCTGACGCGTAACGACAAAACGAAGGAAGGCCCGAGCGGCGGGCCGATCACCAAGGACAACACCAGCGTCGAGTACTACGACACCATCTTCTACGGCGCCGAGTCGCCGGTCGAGGCGGGTGTCCTCTGGATCGGCTCCGACGACGGCCTCGTGCACGTTTCCCGCGATGGCGGCGGGCACTGGGACGACGTCACGCCGCCGAAATCGATCATGCCCGAATGGATCATGATCAACGAGATCGACGCCAGCCCGACCGACAAGGGCGTGGCCTACGTCGCGGCGACGAACTTCAAGTGGGACGACTTTCACCCCTACCTGTACAAGACCGCCGACTACGGCAAGACGTGGACGAAGATCGTCGACGGGATTCCGGCCGGCGAGTTCACGCGGGTCATACGCGCCGATCCGAAGAAGCGCGGCCTGCTCTATGCCGGCACGGAGCGCGGCGTCTACGTCTCGTTCGACGACGGCGGGCACTGGCAGTCGCTGCAGTACAAGCTGCCGATCGTGCCGATCCACGATCTGCTCGTCCACGAGGACGCGCTGATCGCCGCCACGCACGGCCGCGCGTTCTGGATGCTCGACGACCTGGAGCCGCTGCGCGAGATGACGCCGGAGATCGCCACGAAGCCGGTGCATCTATTCACGCCGTTGCTGACCTGGCGGACGGGTGGCGGGGGTGGGCGCGGCGGCGGATTCGCGGGGACGAACCCGCCGAACGGCGCGATCATTGATTACTACATCCACGATCAGAAGCCCGGCACCAAGGTCGCCATCGCCTTCATCGGCGGCGACGGCAAAGTGATCCGCGAGTACACCGGAACGGTGCAGGCCGAGGCGGCCAAACCGCGCGAAGCGAGTGGGACGGCCGCGCCTCCTTCCACGACGCAGGCGGAAGCCGAGCCGAAGGAAGCGGTCAAGTCGGAAGGCGACACGGCTGAAGAAGAGGGCGGCGGCGAGGAGGGAGGAAGGCGCGGCCGCGACTCCAACAAGCTCACCGACGTCGTCAACGGGCACAACCGCTTCGTCTGGAACCTGCGCACGGCCGAAGCGAAGCGCTTCCCCGGCCTGGTGATGTGGGCCGGCGGCACGCTCGGACCGCGCGTACCGCCCGGCATGTATCAGGCAAAGCTCACGGTCGGCGAGCAGCCGGCGGTGACGGTGCCGTTCGAGGTGCGCCAGGATCCGCGCAGCACGTCATCGACCGCCGATCTGAAAGCGCAGTTCGATTTCGTCACCAGCGTTCACGACAAACTCTCCGAGGTGAATGACTCGGTCACGCGAATCCGCGAAGTGCGCAAACAGCTCACGGACGTGAAGAAGCGCGTCGCCGACAACAAGGCCGTCGTCGCCGCGGCAAACGATCTCGACAAGAAGATGACCGCGGTCGAAGAGGCGCTGTACCAGACCAAGAACAAGAGCTCGCAGGATCCGCTGAACTATCCCATCCGCCTGAACGACAAGCTGGCCGGCGTCGGCGACTCAGCGGCCTCCGGCCCCTACGCGCCGACGTCGCAGCAGATCGCCGTGCGCGATGAGCTGGTGGCGAAGATCAACGTCGAGCTGGCGAAGTTGAAGGCGATCTGGGATACGGACCTGCCGGCGTTCAACAAGCTCGCCGCGGGAGTTCCGGTGGTGAAGTGAATCTGCATGCTGCGCGCGCATTCGCGCGCGCAGCATGCGTTGTCGGTTGTCGGTTGCGCTGCGGCGCGTGGACCTATTTCACACACACTGGTGCATCTTCTTCTGCACCCTGTCACGTGAGAGCCCCACATTTCTCACACGCTGAGTGGAATTGTCGGCACCCTGTTGATTGCGAAACTTGGGACGATGTGGAGTTGTGCGAGCGGTACGTTCTCGGGAATACCTCCAATCGAGAGTCCTTCTCCCCCAGCGGTTTCTTGCTGGGGGAGAAGGTGCCGAAGGCGGATGAGGGGGCGTTTCACGAGGACGTGATTCACGCGCCTTCGAGCGCTCTCGGACCAGCGTCGGTAAATCGCCCATATCTCGTAAAGCGCCCCCCTCATCCGCCTTCGGCACCTTCTCCCCCCACAAGAAACCGTGGGGGGAGAAGGGCACTCGACGAAGGGAGTGGCAAGCTCTCAAGGGAACAATTCAAGTGAGCATGTGAGAAATGCGCGTTAGAGAGATATCCAGGCTCCGCCCTTGACGTTGGACGCGCGCGCCGCGTCGAGCACGCGCTGTTGCGCGAGGCCATCATCGAATGTAGCGGCGTCCGCCAGTGCACTGCGGTCACCGTTGTCGAGAGCCGCCAGGAGGGCGCGGCCGAGGAGGTAGGTGCCGCTGCCGAAGGCGCCGCCGGCGGAGTTGCCTTTTCGATCGGAGCGGCCGGCGTTGGTGGCGACGGTGAACGGCTCGCCGCGCATGGCGGTCAGCAGCTCTTCGCCGACCAGGCGCATCGCTCCTTCTTCGCCGTGGATGGTGATGGTGCTCGGCTCGTCCGGTCCCGAGGCGACGGTACTGAGCGTGATCGCGGCGATGACGCCGCCGGCGGAGCGGATGTTGACGGAGGCGAAGTCGTCGGAGGTGACGGGCCGCGTGCCGTTCTCGAACGGGCGCTCGGCGATGATGGTTCGCAACGTCGCTTGCACCGCCTCGATCTCCATGCCGAGGAAGCGGAGCGTGTCGACGAAGTGCGAGCCGACCGCGCCCCAGATGCCGCCGCCGTGATCGGCATCGCTCCACCAATTCCACTCCCTCGTTCGGTCCCCTCGGCTTGGACTTCCGTACCGCACCTCGGTGTAACGAACGCCCCCGAGGTCGTTCATCCGTTCGCGCGCGGCGCGGAACGAGGGGAGAAAGCGAAGCTCGTGATCGATGAGCGCGAGTCGATCGGGATGCTTCCGCGCGGCGGCAACGAGCCGCGTCGCTTCGTCAACGTTCAACGCCGTCGGCTTCTCGCAGAGCACATGCTTGCCGGCGTCGAGCGCGGCGGTGGCCATCTGCAGATGTTCCGAGGGAGGGGTGACGATGGTGACGAGATCGAGATCGGATTCGATCAGGGCATGCCAGTCATCGAACGGCTTTACGTCGAGCTGACCGGCGATGCGGCGGGTGCGCTCGGCATCGTGTCCGGCGATGGCGACCACCTCGAGGCCTGCCTCGCGAAATGCCGGGACCTGAACGCGCGCTCCCCAGCCGGTGCCGATGATGCCAATGCGCGCCATGAACGCCGATTATGTGGCTTCCGCGGCCATCGGCGTGCCGAGTCCGCAGAAAAGGCCGACCACGTCGAGAAGCTCGGCGACATGAAACGGCTTCTCGAGAATCACCGCCGGTTTGAGATCCTCATCGTCCGCTTCCAGCTTGTAGGCCGAGATGATGATGACCGGCGAATCCTTCCGGCAGCCGCGGAACCAGCGCAGCCATTCCCGGCCGTCCATGCGCGGCATGGCCAGGTCGAGGATGACCAGGAGGATGTCGGGATTCTGTTCGACGATCGGAATGGCATCCTGTCCATCGCCGGCGGTGAGGACCTGGAATCCATACGGCAGCAGCAGATCGCGATACGAGGCGAGCAGTCTCGCGTCGTCGTCGATCACCAGCAGCTTGCGGAGTTTGAACGGCGTGCGCCGGGCTCGAATGCTCACCTGTGCTCCGTATGGGTCGCGTGAAACGTTGAGGTTCCGAGGTCGGGGAAAGAGTTTGCAAGGGGCGTACCGTGCGGGACCGTGGGTTGGGGTTGCGCGGTCTCGCGGTTGCGGAGTCTCGCGGTCTCCCACTCCGCGTCTCCGCGTCTCCGCGTGACACAATCCAGGGTCGATGCTCGATGTCTCTCTCCACAATGTCCGCTCGGCATACGCACTGGCCGATGTGACGGTCGCCTTTGCCAAATCGACCCACACAGCGATCGTTGGACCGGCGGGATGCGGGGCGTCGACGCTGCTGAAAATCATCGCCGGCGAGCTGCGGGCGGAGTCGGGGGAGGTGCGGATCGGTTCCCGCGTCGTCAACGACCTGAAGCGTGGGCGGCGTCCGCTGCTTTACACGACGTCGTCGATCGGCGCGCCGGGACGGTGGTCGATACGGCACGTGCTCGTCGCGGCGGCGCGGCAGCGAAGCATCGACCGGGAGGACCGGCAGCAGGAGGTCGATCTGGCCGTGACGAAGTGGCGGCTCGGCGCGTTGCTCGACCGGAGGATCGACACGCTCTCGTCGACCGAGGGGACGTGGACGAACCTGGCGCGCATCGAGATCCTCAAGCCTGCCATCCTCGTCGCCGACCGGATCCTCGAACGGGTCAATCTGTCGGAGCGCGTCGATCTTGCAGACGAGCTTTACCGGACGCTTCGCGTGCTCGGCACTACCGTCATCACCGCGCCGTCGTCAGTCGTCGAGCTTGGCGCGACCGATCGCGTGGTGGTGCTCGACGCCGGCCGCGTCGTGCAGGAGGGGATTCCGTCGGAAGTCTACGGCAACCCTTCCAGCGCCGCCGCGGCGGCCGCGACCGGCGACGTCAGCATCGTTCCGGTCACGATTCGCGGGGATGTGGTCGAGTCGGTGATCGGATCGTGGGAGATCGCTCCGGCGCCGTTTCAGGGAGAAGGTGTTGCCCTGATCCGGCCGGACGATTTTTCGGTGGCCGCGCCCGGCCAGGAGTCAGATCTCATCTTCAGCGTCGAAGAAGCAAGCTTCTACGGCGGCGCCTGGCACGTGCGTGGAGTGCTCACCGGCGCCTTTCTGCTGCGCGTTACGCTGCCCGGAAGCATGAGCATCCACAAGGGAAAGCTGATGGCGCTTCGGTACGACCCGGCGCGGTTCCGGCTGGTAAGGCAGAAGGCAGAAGGCAGAGGGCAGAAGGATGAAGGATGAAGGATGAGGGCAAATCTTCTGCGTTCATCCTTCTGCCTTCTGCCTTCTGCCCTCTGCCTTCTGCCCTCTGCCTTCCTACCGCTGCCGGCGTGGGTTCTGTCCGTTCGCTTTCGGACGCTGCTGGCCCGCGTTCCCCAGTCTGTCCAGCAGGCCGTTGCGCATACGGTTCCACTGCGAGTCGTTCAGCACGGCGCGCATGTCGACGAGCATGGCCAGCTCGCGCTCGAAGAGGCGGCCGCGTGCCTCCGACAGCTTCTGCGCGTCTTTGCGGATGACGGCGCGGTCGAGTTGCTGCTGATCGAGCTCGCCGCGGAGGTTGATGTTCTGCTTCTCCACTTCGCCGCGCAGATCGATCAGGTCGCTGGAGGCGTTGCGGAAGATCGTTTCGAGCTTCTCCTGCTGCTCCTCGGAGAGATTCAGAATCTGGACGATGTCCGGCCGCCGCCACCATTTTCCGGGCGGAAGGTTCGCCTGCGCGAGCGCCGAAGAGGCGAGCGCGAGAGCGATGAGGACGAGAGCGATCCGCTTCACAGCGAGCTTCCCTGGCCCGGCGATGCCTTCTCGTCCGGCAACCACGCTTCCCACTCGACGACGTTGTGGAAGTCTTTCAACTCGTCCGACTGCCAGGCGTCGTGAAGGTTGTTCGCCGCGGGGGCCGGAGCGACGGTGGCCGATGGGGCAGCGACGGCCGGCGCCGGCTGGTGCTGCACCGGCTTGACCGTCTCGTAGACGAGGGCGCCGCCGAGGAAGAAGGAGAGGATCGCTGCGGCAGCCACGCGCAGCGTGCGCGCCGTAGTCTTCGCATGGGCATGCTGTGCATCGACGCGGCGCATGATCTGCAGCCGCTGCCGCGTCCAGAACGTGGCCGGCTTCTCGGTGTTGCAGGCAGCCGCTTCGCGCAGCTTCCGCTCCAGCCGGGCATAGCGCGCGGCGCAGTCGGTGCAACCGGCCAGATGCATCATCACCGGCATCGACTGGCCCGGCTGCGTGTAGTACGTCTCCAGTAAATCTGCTTCGCTATAGTGTTTCATCGGGGCTTTCCTCTCTCAACGTGACCCATTCGGCGAGCTCTTTGCGCACCTTGTGGATGGCACGGAACAGATGCGCCCGGACCGTTCCGGAGCGGAGCCCGAGGAGCTCTGCAATCTCCTCGAGCGAATGATTCTCATAGTGTCGCAGACGGAAGATGATTTTCTGCTGCGAGGATAACGTACGTTCGGCGCGGAGAATGGCCGCGCGGAGCTGATGGGCCATCAGTTGCCGCTCGGCATCGGGGCGATCGTCGACCGGCTCGAAGACGTACTCGACGTCGTTGCTGCGGTCGTCGTGCGTGAAAAGACCGACGAACTTGCGGCGGCGCAGCCAGTCGCGCGAGCGGTTGATGGCGATCCGCGTCAGCCACGTTTCGAATTCCGAGCGTCCCTGGAACCGCGCCAGGTGCATGTACGCCTGGATGAAGGTGTCCTGCGTGATGGTATCGGCCTCGGCGTCGTCGCGGACGATGGCGTTGGCCACGCGGTAGATCTTGCGCTGAAAGCGCTCGACCAGGATTCCGAAGGCGCCGCCGTCGCCACCCAGGGTTCGAGCGATGAGCTCCTGGTCTGACGGTGCGGATTCGCTGATCGGATTCACTCGGAATGTCGCCACGGTACCCACGACCCTTTGGACGGTCATCCTTTCCTTGCGTTTACACGATTATGATGCCCAACCCTTGCAAAAGCATCCGAATCCCCTCCTCGTTCACGCTGCGATGGCTTCCGTGGCCGTGCTTTTCTCGCTCAACTACATCATCTCGAAGATCGGGATGCATGTTTTCAACCCGTTGACATTCGCGTACTTACGGATCATCGGGGCCGCCGTCATCCTCAATGTCGCCGTCCGCGAGCGCAATGCCGCACCGCTCGCGCCGGGCGATGGCTGGCGGCTGACCGGGTTCGCCATCCTCGGCGTGGTCATCAATCAATCGCTCTTCCTGGCCGGGCTGGCGCTGACCAGCGCACACGCCGCCGCCATTCTCATCACCGCCGTCCCGATCTTTGCCCTCTGCGCGGCCCTCGTGCTCGGCCGGGAACGCCCCACGGCCATCAAGATCGGCGGCATCGTGCTGGCTGCTGCCGGCGCGTTGACCCTGGTGGGAGGGGAAGGGTTTGCCGGGACGACGAAATCGCTCATCGGTGATCTGCTCATCATCGGCAACTCCCTGTCGTACGCGCTCTACCTCGTCTTCTCAAAACCCGTGATGGCCCGCCTCTCCGCGCGCCGCGTGATCGCCCGCATGTTTGCCGTCTCCTCCGTTTTGATGATCCCGATCGCGGCTTGGCCGATGATGCACGAGCAGTGGCGGGCCATCCCGTCGCAGGCGTGGCTCGCGCTCGCCTTCGTCATCGCCGGGCCGACCATCGCCGGTTACCTGATGCAGGCGTGGGCACTGAAGTACGCCGAGAGCTCGGTCGTCGCCGCCTACACCTACCTGCAGCCGTTCTTTGCGGCCATCCTCGCCGCGGTCTTTCTGCAGGAGCAGATCCGGCCGATCGCGATCATCGCGGGTGCGATGATCATCGCGGGAGTGTACGTGTCGGGGCGCGGGGTGAGGACGTAGTTGGCATTTCTCACAGTCTGTCTTAACCACTCGCCACTCCCTTCGTCGAGAGTCCTTCTCCCCCCGCGGTTTCTTGCGGGGGGAGAAGGTGCCGAAGGCGGATGAGGGGGCGGTGCTCGCGCTGAAGTTGCGTGTTTTCATGAGTTTGCTGGTACCTCGCAGCGGCGAGACGCCGCTGCGCCAGCCGGCGAGACGCCAGCGCTCCGGTGGACGCGCTTCGCGCGCCCTACTCCTCGATCCACGTCTGGTGGTACCGCACGGGCGGCGGCACCAGCGACGTGCGCAGGCCGCGCACCTCGGGTTTCTGCAGTACGAAGAAGCGCTCGTGGAAGAGCGTGGCCAGGGGCGCTTCGCGGACGACCATCTCATTGAGCTGCCGGTAGATATCGGCGCGGTGCTCGCTGTCGTTCGACCGGCGCGCTTCCACGATCTCGGCATCGATCGCGGCGCTGTTGAAGTAGATGCCGCGTGCCGAGAGCGACTCGCTGTGGAAAAAGACGTAGAAGAAATTGTCGGGATCGGGGAAGTCGGCCCACCAGTTGCCGCAATACACCATGCCGTGTCCGGGGTGGATCAGCGGCTTGCGCGCCTCCACCGCGGAATGCTTCGTCACGTGCACGTCGATGCCGATGGCGGCCAGGTCTTCGATGATCAGCGGGAGCTGGCCGGAGTTGTTGAACTCGTCCGTGTCCCACGTGCGGTACTCGACGCGAATTCTGCCGCTGTGGCCGGCTTGGCGCATCAGTGAACGGGCCCGATCCGGGTCATACTCGATGCCGCGGATGTTCTCGTCATATCCGAGCAGTCCCGGCGGAAGGAGAGACTTTGCGACGACGCCGAGACCGGCGAAGATGCGCTCGTTGATCCTGTCGCGGTTGATGGCGTGGTTCAGGGCCTGGCGCACCTCGACGCGGTTGAACGGTTCGGTCGAGCAGTCGTAGGCGAAGTACGACGTGTGGAGCTGGATCGTCGTCAGCATGTACGGTGCGATGCGCGGATCGTTCTGCAGATCGTTGACGATGTTCAGCGGCACGCCGTGCGCGACGTCGATGTCGCCGCGCAGGAAGGCCTCCGCCACGTCGCGGAAGCTGCGCAGGTCGAGCCGGAATTCGATCTCGTTGAGATGGGGAATGCCGGGGATGAAGTAGTCGCGGTTGCGCTGCACGAGCACCCGTTCGCCTTCCATGGCCCGGGCCAGGCGGAAGGGACCGGCGCCGACGGGATTCAGGCGGAATCGCTCCGGATCGCGCGCCTCCTCGGCTGGAATGATGGCCGCCTCGTGCATCGTCAGCAGCGACAGGAAAAACGCCAGCGGCTCATCGAGGATGATGTCCACCGTGTACTGGTCGCGCACCTGAATTCCGGCCAGCGTGCGCGTGCGTCCGGCGATCACCTCGGCGGCGCCGCGGACCTCTCGCATGATCCAGCTCGACTGCGAATTCAGCTCCGGCAGCAGCAGGCGGACCAGCGAATCGTGCACGTCCTTCGCTTCCAGTGTCCGGCCATTGTGGAAGCGCACGCCGTGGCGCAGGTGGAAGCGGTAGACGTGCCCCTGCTCCAGTATTTCCCATCGTTCGGCCAGGCTGGGCGTCAGCTCCGCTCCTTCGCCGTAGATCACGAGATGCGCATGGATCGTCTTCGACATGTAGCCCAGGGCCGCGGCGCCGATGTGGATTGGATCGAGCGTCAGTTGCTGCCACAGCACCGTCGACGTCGTCAGCTTGCCCCCCTCGGTCGGTGCCGGCAGCGTGAAACGATCGAGCTCCGAATTCAGGAGCGTCGATTCCTGCGACAACGTATTGGCCATCTGATTCAGATCGCCGATGGAGACATTCGACTCGCGCGTGGCCTGCTGGATGACGCCCATCGACTTCACGATGGCCGAGCTCTCCGTCGCCAGCACCGAGGTCGACTCCAGCACGTTCTGCACGAGCCCCATGATGTTTTCCATGGCCCGGCTGATGGCGCGGCTACCGCTCTCCTGCTCGGCCATGGCGCGCTTGAGGTGCTTGGTGTAATCGCGCACCATCGACGTCTGCTCGCCGACCTTGCGCGCCGTCAGCGACTGCTGCTGCGTGGCGCTGGCGGTCTGCTGCACCATCTTCGTCACTTCCTCGATGGCCGCCGTCGCCGCGGCGCTGCCGCGCGACTGCTCGCCGGTGGCGCGGGCGATCTCGGCGATCGAGCTCGTCGAGCGCGCGGTGATGTCGAGGATCTTGTCGAGCGTCTGCTCGGCCCGCGCCGTCAGGCCGACGCCGTCGACCACGCGGTCGCTGCTGATGGTCATCTGCTCGGCGGCGCGCTCGACGGCGCGCTGCACGTTCTGGATCAGCGTGCGGATCTCGTCCGTCGACACCGAGGTGCGCTCGGAGAGGTCCCGGATCTCGTCGGCCACCACGGCGAAGCCTTTGCCGCGCTCGCCGGCCTGCGCGGCGATGATGGCGGCGTTCAGCGCCAGGAGGTTCGTCTGACCGGCGATCTCGTCGATCACGCGAATGATCTCGCCGATCTCTTCCGACCGGTTGGCCAGCTCGCCGAGCGCCACTTTCGCCTCGTCGACGGCCACCTGGATCTTGCGCATCCCTTCGACCGTGCCGCTCACGGCCACGCGTCCCTCGTTCGCCGCATCCTTCACGTACTTTGCGAGCTCCGCCGACTGTTTGGCCGATTTGCCGATCTCCTCGGTGGAGGCATTCATCTCCACCATCGAGCTGGCGGTCTGCAAGGCGAACGAGGAGAAGCTCTCCGTGTTCGTGGCCACCTGGCTGATCGACACGCTCATCTCCTCGAACGCCGAGGCCGTCTGCTCCACGAACTCGGCCAGCGTGTCGGCGATCCGGCTCACCTCTTCGATCGATGCCGACATCTCCAGGATCGAGGTCGAGGTCTCCTCCGCGTTTGCCGAGAGCTCCTCCATCGAGGTCCGGACGTTGTTGATCGACTGATCGATCTGGCCGACCGATGCCGAGGTCGAGCCGGTGGAGATGAGCTGCTCGCCCGCGCTGCGCGCCAGCACCCGCGAACGGCCGCTGATCTGCCCGCTGGCCGTGGCCACGTCGGTTGCCAGTTGGGCGAAGCGGCGGATGGTCCGCTCCAGGTTCGACACCAGCGCGCGCATCGCCGCCGACATCCGCGCCGACTGCGTCGTCAACTGGATCTCCCGCGCCGAGATCGAGAGATCGCCCGCGGTGATGCGGTTGAGCATCTGGATCGACGAGTCGCGGCGGCCGAAAACGGTGCTGAGCCACCACTGGAACAGGCCGATGGTGATGGCGCTGGCGACAGCCGCAGCCAGCAGCGACGGCCACCACATGCGGAACGTCATCCCCGGCACGAGCAGGAGGAACACGGCGAACATCCCGAAACAGGCAGCTACCAGCACCCACATTTGCTGGGCACGCCCGAAGTGTCTTGTGCTCATAGGGTTCCCGCTTGCCGAGGTATGGCGATGCTACCATGCCGTCCAAGTGAACGACTACTTCACCGCGCGGCGTGCGCTGATCGATGAAACGCTCGAGAACATCGCCGCCCGCGCCGGCGCGCCCAAGCCGCTGGCCGACCCGCTGAAACACGCCCTCACCTCCTCGGGCAAACGCGTCCGCGGCGTTCTGCTCATGGCGGTGGGGGAGTCGGCCGGCTGCAAAGCCGAAAAGCTGGCCGACGCCGCCGCGGCGATGGAGATGATCCACGCCTCGTCGCTAATTCTGGATGACCTGCCGTCGATGGACGACGCCCTCCTGCGCCGCGGGCAAACGACGTTGCACCGCGCCTTCGGCGAAGACCTGGCCATCCTCTCCGCCGTGGCCCTGCTGAATCATTCCTACGGTCTGGTGGCGAAGAACTACGCCGCGCTGACGCCGCGCCAGTGGCCGATGCTGCAGGTGATCAAGCGCGTGGTCGACGCCGTCGGCTGGGACGGCACCATCGCCGGCGAGGCCGTCGACCTGCACAGCGAAGGCTCGCGCCTCGATTTCGACACCCTCGAGTTCATCCACTCCCGCAAGACCGGCGCCCTCTTCGTCGCCGCCGCCGCCGTCGGCGGCATGCTCGCCAACATCTCCCCCGCCGCCCTCGGCCGCATCGAAGTCTTCGCCAAAAACCTCGGCCTGGCCTTCCAGATCACCGACGACATCCTCGACGTAGTCGGCACCCCCGAGAACCTCGGCAAGGACGTCGGCAAAGATGTTGACCGCCTGACCTTCGTCAAGCTGGCCGGCGTAGAGGGCGCCAAAAAGCTCAGCAACGAGCTGGTCGAGACGTCCCTCTCCTCGATCTCCAACCTCGGCCCCTCCGCCGCCCCCCTCCGCGAGCTGGCCACCCTGGTCCGCGACCGCACCCGGTAGCCCTGGGAGCGCGGGCGTCCCTCCCGCGCGACGCCGGCACGGCGGCGTTGGACCTGGCCGGACAGGAGCCTCCAAACCACCCCCGGGAGGCTTTAAGCCACACCCCGGAGGCTTTAAGCCACACCCGGGAGGCTCTGAGCCACCCCCCGGAGGCTTTAAGCCACACCCCGGAGGCTTTTTAGCCACACCCCAGTGGCTTTAAACCACACCCCTGTGTCCCTGAGCCACCGCCATGTGGCTTAGAGCCACTCCCATCTGGTTCCAAGCCACTGCGAAGAGGCTCTGAGCCACCCCCATGAGGTACTCGGACACCAACAGCCCCGAGATCCCCGCAACACGGAGAGCGGGTGTCCCACCTGCTTCCGCCGCGGCGTCTCGCCCGGCGGTGGTTTCCGTGCAACCCTCACAACGTCAGCCAGGAAACCCTCCTCGCGACGGCAAGTCCTGCCCGTTCCCCGGAAACCCCCGCCGGGCGAGGACGCCCGTCGGGAGCAGGCAGGATGCCCGCTCTCCGGAATCTATCGCGTGGCGAGGGACGAGGCCTCGGAATGAACCGCCGGATGCCGGCATTTACACCCCCGCTTCCGCGTGGTATTTTCCGCGCTCTTTTCCCCGCCCTCCTCGGGCCCAGGTAGCTCAGTTGGTAGAGCAGAGGACTGAAAATCCTCGTGTCGGCGGTTCAATTCCGTCCCTGGGCACCAATCAATCCCGTTCCAATCCATTCATTCTCGGTCGGTTAAGCGCTTCGGCGCGTTGCTGACGTTTTGCGCCTTTTCCGAGGAGAACCGGCCGAAATTGGACGCAGCCGGGGGTCAGCGGGGGTCAGTTTGGCGTTGGGAATCGCCGTCGATCGCTTCGATTTGCCGGGGCGGATGAACGTTTCGCGGCGGGTCCATCGATCTTGAAGATCTTCCGAGCTTCCGCGACCGCCTGCGACTTCAGCTCAAGTGCCTCCGTATCGAGGTCGTAGAACTCTTCGGTCACTTTCACGCTAGAGTGGTTCGCGTACTTCTGCACAGCATCGACCCCGAGCCTCGGCCGAAGTGCGGTGACGACGGCATGCCGAATCCAACTCACCCCGCCCAATTCCTTCTCGTTGCCGAGTCCGAGCGCTTCACCGAGTCCGGCAGCCTTGCTCGCCTTCACAAACTGCTTGCGAAATGAACTCTGCTGCACCTTTCGACCTTCGCACGTGAACAGCCATGCGTCGGCGGGACGACCCTTCATCAGCGGCAGGACGGCGGCGCGAACTTCCGGAGGAAGAATGGCGACGGTCGGAATCCGCTTGCGCTTAGCCCGCGCGATGTAGCGAATCAGACCGGCATCGAGATCGATATCGCCCACGCGAAGGTTGTACAGCTCTTCGTTCCGCATCACCGTCAGAGCCTTGGTGATGACGAACGCACGAGCGACGCCCTTCAGACTAGCGATGAAAGCCGCTGCCTGTCGCGGTGATACGGCCTGCTTCTTCCGCGCTGTAACTTCGGCCGATTCGCTCAGATCGTCCTCGAAGTGTTTCTTCGTCGACCACGGGAGAGCGACACCGCTCTCCCGTGCCAGACGTTCGAGAAACTTCAATTCCTTCAGCACACGCGCGCCGCTTGTCTGCACCTGACGGCCGTTGTAGACAATCCTTCCGGTGAGACGACGGCGAACGTAGTCACGCGCGGCGTCGAGGCCGATCGTGTCGAGAGTGCGTCCGGGACCGAAAACGCTCGTCAGACGCGTCGTGATGTCGCGGTAGTCCTTGACGGTCTTCGCATCCTTCTTTCCCTTGATGACGAGAACTTCGAGGTGTTCGATGAGAGCACTCGACGCTGAACCGATCGTCGCCTTCGTCACTGCCGCAACTGGAGGCGTGTCACCGTGCTGCTCGACATCGTGCAAGCTGCGGAACCTCTCCGCTTCGAGACGTGTGTCGAAAGTCCGCGTGACTTCTCCATGCGGGCCACGCCTGCATCGAAGGAGCGAGCGACCATCCGCCAGCTTCCCGATGCGATCTTTGAATTCGATGACTTCTTGTCTCAATTCGTTTGCTCTTCGTCTCAAAGTTGCGGAGCGAGATCGGCTTCGGTGATGACCCACTTCCTTCCTTGCCGCATCCAGTTGCGAAGCGGCAGCGTCTCCAGCGTGGAACGAGGGATCTTGCGGCGCTTCCGAAACGATTCGTCCTGTGCGGCACGGATGCACTGCCAGAGATACTCGTCGTTGAGATTGAGAAGCTCCGCTACGTCCTGCACGGAGTAGCGGCGATGAGCTGCGAGGTTGGTGGTGATTCTTTCGGGATTCCTAGGCATTGGACGACCTTTCACGCTGTAGTTCGCGAGTCTCGCGGATGTACCGAGAGAGACCCGTCTACATCGATAAAGCCGATCTCTCGTCACATTCATTAGGTGCGGGTCATCGTCACGAACGCACCGTCGATTTCGACCGTCCGCGAATCGATGCCCGCTGCTTCACGGCAGCAGGTGTCGCGATCGATTTCTCGGCAGCCCTTGCCACTGCGAATCGAACTCGCCTGAACGCCCTCGCGATAGCAGCCACTCGGTCCTCCCACGCCACCAGCGCGAGAGCAAGATCGAACGCATGCGGCGCGAACAAGACATTCAACCGATCCATGTATGCGCAATGCAGCTCGGGCAAGAATTGGCGTGTCTTCGGATCTTCATCGACGACCTCGTTGAAGTAGTTCGTCATGAAACGAACGTGATCGATGATGTTTGCTACGCCTTCGTACTCGTCGTAGTTCATCGCGTACCGCGCGCTTGCTTTTTCGCCCTTCGCCATCGCCGCCATTTCTCCACGTGTTCGTGCAGCCGTTGTTCGGTTTTGAGAAGAGCCAGCGCGATGTCGAGCGCATCGTCGGCAAGCTCTCGGTTGAACTGATCTCTGAAGTACGCGTGTTCGGCACCCCACTCCCAACGGAGCGTTTCCGCCATGCCTTCGATGCGCGTGATGAGGTCAGCGTCGATGAATCTCATGGCGTCATTCCGAAGACTTCGCGAGCACGGACAGGCTCACGGTGATCCGCCGCAGTGTTGCGACGATCGTGACCACGCAGTGCAACGTCGGTCGCATCCTGCCGGTGCGCAGACGCAGGACAAACTGCCTGCTATAGCCGCTCTCGCGTGCGAGCACGCTCGGCTTGATTCCGCGCGAACGGAGATAACAGTCGAGCGGCGCAGAACGGGTGACGCACAAAGCGTCTTCTGCTCCATCGGAGCGCGACTCGGGCAGTTCGTCGGCCGGAGCGATTGCGACTCGCGGGAGATCAAGTGTCGCGACTCCGACTGCGGTAGCAAGAATCTGGATCACACCACGTCGGGTGATCATCATCGCTTCCTTTTGATCGAGTGGGATCAGGCTCGAAAGGCGCGGCAACCGCAGATGTACGAGTGATGACATGCACCGCGTACGTGCGACTTGGCTCCGTGTCCGCAGCGGCACATCGCTTCTGGCGTGAACGAACGGCAGTCGCATTCGCTGCACGGACCGGCCGGTTGCGCCTTCGTGCAGAAGTGAAGGCGTTTCGCATGCGAGCAGGTGCAGATTCGATTCGTACTCGCACCACTCACTGAACACCTCCACGCTGGAATCCGAACGCAACGGCGTCGAAGCCTTCCTCGACCGTGAGCGTCTCGCCATTTGTGAATCGGAACGTCGTACCGTGATCGCCTTGAGCGAAGGTTGTGAACCACATTCCGCTGACGCAAACGCGGTGGCCGGTGGCGGCGTCGTGAAGCACCACGAGCGGCACATACTGGCGATTCGATTCGCTCTCGCGAGCATCACGACTCACGCCACGCTTCTCACCGCGACGCTGATTCACACCTCACCTCCGTACGGGAATCGGAACGCCTCGCTGAAGCCGGGGATGCAGTCGGCGAGCATCGGTGACTCGACTGATGCGAGGTCGAGGAGATGCAGTTGCAGGAACGTCGAGAGGTCCAACCCGTAATGCTGGGCGAGCACTTCGAGCATCCGAACCTGATAGCCCGGAAGCGTCGTCGTGATCGTCGTCGGCCGAAGCAAAGCCGGAAGATGAGAGTCGGCGTCAGCCCCGAGCGCCTCGAAGATCAGATCAAGTGGCCAATTGCGAAGCGCAAGGTAAGCCGCTTCCTTCCACGGCAGGCGTGTATCGGCAGTCGCAGCTATGTCGCCGCGATCGATCTCATCGCACAGATCACGTTCATCGAGGCCGAGCAGAGTAGCTGCTTCGCCGATTTCGTAGGTTCGCTTGTTGGTGAAGATGTGGCGGATTCGCGCCGCCTCTTCGCTGGATAGTCTGCGGGTCTTCATATGAGGCTATAGTCTATAAGGCTGTAGACCATCGACGCAAGCCTCACATTGCGATGGAATGCCGTCGTGCGCCGGAAGACGCCAGAGGCGGAGATCTTCGGGAAGACGCTCCGGCGTCTCCGGGAGGGCGCTGGGTTGTCGCAGGAACGCGTCGCGCAGGAAGCTGATCTCACAACCGGCTACATCAGCGATCTCGAACGCGGCCTGAAGGCACCGGGCCTCGCGACCATCGTCCGACTTGCATCTGCGCTCGGCGTATCTCCAGCCGACATGCTGAAGGATTTCACACCGACAGCCGTACGGCGTTTGAGGTAGCCAACTCGGTCGAGCCGCACTGCTTGTATCGCGATACTCATCGGCGTTGGTCGATCGAACAGCGAGCTGGTTGCGAGAAAATCGGAAGATGAACCGACCGAACGTCGACTTTGCGAACATTCGGAGTCTTGATGGCTCTCAGCGCGACGGTTTCGAGGAGTTCTGCTGCCAGCTTGCGCGCCGCGAGAGCGACGTGCCGGATGGCAGCACGTTCGTCCGGTATCGCGGCGCCGGTGGTGACGGCGGCGTCGAGTGTGTCTGGAAGCTGGCGAACGGTGACGAATGGGGATGGCAGGCGAAATACATTTGGATGCTGAAGACCGATCAGATCAAGGCATCGTTCATCACAGCACTGGAGCTGCACCCTCGCCTGAACCGATACACCGTTTGCATGCCGTTCGACCTGACAGGCCCCACCGGGCGCGGGGGACGAAGTGGCACCGAACTCTTCGACCAGTTCTCCGTTCAACTTCACGACATCGCGAAGCAACAGGATCGAGAGGTAAAGATCGTTCGGTGGGGGAAGTCCGAGCTTCTCGACGAGTTACTCAAGCAACCCGACGCAGTGATGCGCGTGCAGTTCTGGTTCGACACACAGGTTCTCGCGGAGGGTTGGTTAGCTGAACAAGTTCGCGCGGCAGCAACGGCCGCCGGACCGCGATACACACCTACGCTGTCGATCCCGACATCGATCAACGATGACCTCGAAGCATTCGGCAGGACAGCGGCGTGGCGAAGCTCACTCACTCGACGAGCGCGCGAGCTTGATAAGCAGGCCACACGTTGGGACGACTGCTGCCGTCGCGGCGATCCGTTCAGTGACGTACCCAACAACCTTCCGGAACCAGCGAAGCAATCAGCAAAGACCTTCAGTGACACTCTCCGGGAGGCCCGAGCTGCGATCCTCAAACTGTACGAAGGTCCCGATGCCCTCGCCAAGGTCCGGAACGCAATTGCGCGCGCTCGTGATGCTGGCGGCACTTGCCTTCCGCTCCTCATTGAATCGTTGGAACAAAAACACGGCGCGGGCGTAGCTGATTCAGTCGGATTTCGACAGTTTCAGGCCGAATACAACGTCTCGTTCCCAGCGCAGTATGTTGATACGGCACGTGATGTCTTGGCGACGTTGGATTCGCTTCAGGGCTGGCTCGCTTGCGGCGCTGCTGAACTGCCGTTCGCGCCGGTGATGCTGATCAGCGGCATTGCCGGGATCGGGAAGACGCACACCATATGCGATGTCGCCCTTCAGCGTACGGCGAGAGGTTTGCCGACAGCAGTTCTTCTCGGTGAGTGGTTTTCGCACAACTCCGGGGAAGCTTGGCAGCGTATCGCTTCCTCGTTGGGATTCGCAGCGCTCGCTCGTGACGAATTCCTGTCGCTTCTGAACGTCGCGGGTGAGACCAGCGGCTATCCTTTCATCATCTTCATCGATGCGCTTAATGAGACAGCACCGCGCACGTTCTGGCGCGATTCGCTCGCCACTTTGACCGCTTACGTTGCGAAGTACGAGTGGCTGCGAATATGCCTCTCTTGTCGGTCTAGCTACGTTGAGGAGGTTATTCCGCCTTCGCTTACGCTTCCAACGGTTCGACACACTGGCTTTGCAGGCATCGAGTTCGACGCGAGTTTTGAGTTCTTTCGGTACTACTCGTTGGAGCCTCCGTCGATACCGCTTATGCAGCCCGAGTTCGCGAACCCGCTGTTTTTGCGGCTCGTGTGCGAAGCACTTCATGACAGCGGTAGTAAGTCAATGCCGGAGGGGCTAACAGGTCTCCGTGAGGTGGTTGGCCTGCTACTCCAAGCCAAGAATCAACGGCTCGCACAGCAGCTTGATTACGATGTTCGAGAGGAGCGCGTTCAGAAGGCGATCTTCGCATTTGTCCGGGCTGCTGCCGATCATCAGGCACGCGAGCTGAGTTGGGCAGATGCGAGGGCTGTGGTGAACGCGCTCTGGCCGACGCAAGAGCGGACGAAGTCTCTATTTGATTGGTTAGTGCATGAGGGTGTGCTACGTGAAGAACGAGTCGGCGCAGGTAGCGACGCGCGAGACGAAGTCGCCATCGCCTTCGAACGCCTCGGTGACGTTCTACTTGCCGAAGCATTGCTAGAAGGTCTGAGCGCGGCGGAAGTAAGGGATCAGCTATCGAGCGGCGGCCGTTTGCGAGACGCCGTCGAGAATTCCCAAGGCATTGCCGAAGCATTTGCCATCATCCTTCCGGAACGGTTCGGCCGAGAACTGACGAGCCTCACGGGATATGACTCACGATTCCTTCAAGCGGTGGTCGGTAGCGTAGTCTGGCGCAGAAGTGACTCACTCACCTCCCGAACACAAGTTTTGATCAGACGCGCTCTCGGATCTCCAGCGACGCACGCCGAAGCGCTGGAGGCACTCTTTGCCTTGGCGACACGTTCGTCAAATCACCTTAACGCGAACTTCTTTCACTGGTTCGTCGTGCGCCTTCCGCTGCCGTCGCGCGATGGCTGGCTGTGTCCAAACCTCCATCATCTGTACGATCAACGTGGCGGTCTTAACAAACTTCTTCGCTGGGCTCTCGATGCTGACCTCGGCACCATGAGCGACGAAACCGCCTTCCTTTGGGCGACGATGCTCACATGGTTCTGCTTAGCCTCCGATCGGCGAGTACGGGATCACGCAACAAAGAGTCTCACTCGCCTGATGGAGCATCATCCAGCGATCATCGCGCGCCTGATTGGTCAATTTGCCCACGTGGATGACGACTACGTCGTGGAGCGATGCATCGCGGCAGCATACGGATCACTGCTCAGACTTCAGAGCGCCGACATCACAGCCAAGGTTGCTGTCGTCGTCCACGACAAATTCTTTGCGTCTGAACCTCCAACGAATGTAATGATTCGTGATTACGCCCGCTCGGTTATGGAGCTTGCGTATCGCCACGGTGTGCTGCCTCCGGCGATCACACCTATTGCCTTCCGTCCGCCGTATCGCAGCGCATGGCCCTTGTCTTGGCCAGACGAGGCGACAGTGGCAGCGTACGCTGACTCATATCGAGACCTGCCTAAGCTGTACCGGAGCTGCTTTGATGACGACTTCGAGCGGTACACGGTGCGAGCGGCAGTTTCCGACTACAAAATGGATGAAGACGGCGTGCTTCGCTGGATATTCATGCACGTGCTGAGACTTGGGTACGGCTCTGAGCAACTTGTGGGCTTTGACCGATACCTGTTGTCGAAGTATGGCGGCGGACGCGCCCGGCCTTCATGGGCAGAGCGAATCGGCAAGAAATACCAGTGGATCGCCTTCTATCGCGTACTCGGATGCATCAAAGACAACGTGCCGCGCGAGCGCGACATTTGGAATGCCGATCCTCGATCAGGAATCGCTCCACTACAGGCGCTTACGGAGCGGAACATTGATCCCTCGTTACTAATCCGCGAGCAGGCTGGCGACCGCGAAACGGCATGGTGGGCTTCGGTGTCGTATGACTTCGCCGCTGGAGCAAAACTGGCCGATCTCGAATGGCTGAAGGTTCGCGACTTCCCGGATTTGTTATCGATGTTATTCGTTCGCGACCCAGTGACGGACCGCGACTGCTTTGTGCTTCAGGCATATCTTGATTGGTCTACTCGCGATCCCGAGTCGGATGGAGGCCAAGATCGCTACCGTCATCTGTACTATCAAATTCGCAGTTGCTTTGTGACACAGCGCAACATCGCTCGCGCTTGGCGGTGGGCGCAAGGCAAAAGCTTCATGGGCCGATGGATGCCAGAAGGTCACGATATCCATCACGGTTTTCTCGGCGAATACCCCAACGGCCTACCTTTCGACGGGGCGTTTGCGGACGACGATGAAGGCCCTCGACGCGGCGGTCTTCCGTGCCGGATGCTTCCATCCGTCTATACGGTGAACTGTGATAACGAATTCGATGCGTTTCAGCACGGAGTGAGTGTATTCGTGCCGTCTCCTTGGCTACTACGCAAGGGTGGCGCTACATGGAATGGGGTTGACGGATACGTTGTAGACGGAAGAAAGGTCATATGGGACCCCTCCGTGCGTGAGGTGGGTCCGAAGGCACTTCTGGTCGATGCTGAGTTCTTGCGCGAATCTCTCTTTGACCGGAAACTGGCGATCTTCTGGACAGGTCTCAGCGAGAAGCAGGCCATCGCCGGAGTTGGCGATTCACCGGGGTGGCTTGAGTACAGCAACGTAGTTCGACTTCGTGCAGGCAGGCTTCAAACAGCGAAACCCTTCATCAAGCGGTGTCCTTCTGATGACGACGATGGCAAGTGATGTTCGAGACAGTCTCGTTGAGCGGCCGATGCCCAAACGCGATTACTCTGCTGAACTGTTCGTCGCCGGTCGATTTGCCGATGCGGGATGGAACGTTTACTTCCCTCACCGTGATGAGGGATTCGATTTCATCGTCGCAAAGAACACGGGAGAGAATCACCAGCTCATCCGTCCAGTCCAAGTAAAAGGTAAGTATCCGAACGAAGGGAAGACCGACAAGGCGGTGTATGGCTACGTCGGGGAGCTGAGTCAGGTCCATCCGGAGATGGTCCTCGCCCTACCGTTTTTCGGAGGCAAACACCGAGACGTTCCGCTTTTCGTCGCCTACCTGCCGTTCTCACTCGTCCGTCCTCACGCGACGCGAGGTTTCCGCTGTCAGCCCGCTGCCTTCAAAGGCGGCATTCCAGTACCGCGTCGCGATCACCGTCGCTTTTTTGATTCAGAAGGGCTGGCGCTTCTAGAGCGAGATGACTGGATGTGCTTGAAGGTCGAATGAGTGGCTTCCGTTATCTCAGCGTTTTGCCGCTGCTAAATGGTGACGTGCGCCTCAGGAGTAATAGAGCCATCTGGTGTCTCTGCTGCCATCATGCCATCTACCTTCAACACTGATCTGATTCAACGGCTCGCTTTCATCGAACGCGCTCGCGACTGCGGCGAATTGACGGAAACGCGAACCAGTGAGGAGATCACGGCAGCATTCTTCGACCTACTCCAGCGGCACTATCCGCCGCCGCCCGAGCCTCCGACTCCGCCGCCACGCCTGAGACTTGTCCGGCGTCGGCAACTTCGGCGTCACGAGTACGTCGAGCAGATCATCGGCCCGGACACGTTCGTCATCCGGAAGAACGGCCGATGCCGGGAGCTTCGTTTGTGTTCGGTCCGCGTGCCGCCCGAAGCTGATCACGCTGTCGCTCTCAGTGCGGCTATTTCGCAAGTTCTGCTAATGGAGCGCGTCAAGACTGATTACTGCTGCCTCGACGAAAACGGACTCGCGCGTGGTGTTCTCATGAAGTTGGAGGACGACCCGGCCCTGCCAAGTTCCGTAAACCGACTTCTCGTTGACTGCGGCTACGGCAGATGGGAACCGAATTGTCGAAACGAATGCGACTACGTCGTCCCCGCTACCGCCAGTGTTGCGGGACGAACACGGAACAGATTCCTGAGGGCGATGCAGGACCGTGGCGACCGGCAGACGGAATGTTTGCTCGGAAAGTATTGAACGCTGATGAATGTGAAAAGAAATCGGCTTCTAATGAGTGAGGACCGTCTTCACTGACGAGCAAGAACGCAACGGTGAACGGTCTATAAGAACGAAGTGCCCTCTCAACGGACGGGGCGGTAACGGTGGCGTTGAGAGGCGAAGCGGCTCTACCACGGGATCACGTCAAGAGCCAAGGCGCTGCGAGCGGAGATGCCCAACGGCGTGCGGAGGCTGCACAACCTCCGTTAAGTAGTCCGCACTCATGGCCGATGCAGAGGACCATGAGGGGTTGACGGCCATACGTGAAGAGCCGAAGCCCGAGCAGACACGAGGTCAGGACTCGTGTCCTGCTCGGGTCTCAAGCAACCATGAAGAAACCCAACCCCAATTCCTCGATCCATTCAACCTTCGTAAGACGCAAGAGAGCCCAATAGCGTCCCGAATGAGGTAAGACACTCCATGGGTCATCCCGTTTCAATATCGCGCCGTGGTGAGCCTGTAAATCGTTCCTGTAGCCATCCTGAGAGAGGACACGGCACCGAGGTAAACTCGCGGTTATGAGCCAACCCGGGAAGCTGCAAGGGAATCCTGTCGGCGCGTTAATTCAAATGGCCAGAACGAGCCGAGGCTGGTCATTCGGTGACCTTGCGCGCGCGTGCGGTACGGTGACGCCGCGCGAGACATCGAAGCTCTCATCAAGGCTCGTGAGGTTGGAACGAGAGGCACACGTGCATGAAAGAAAGCTACCGCTGCGTCTCGCACGGCTTCTCGATCTTGATGTGGAGAAGGTCAGGGCATTGCTCGATGATCAGTGGAGAACGGAGCAGCTTGAGCGTGCCGCGTGGCTTGACGAGCCGGTTCCGCTGGAAATGCACGTCGTGCCGTTCGGTGGCTTTGCCTATCGGCATCAACTACCGGCTCAGTGCGACGATCTGGAAGCGTTTCGGCTGGCAAAGGAACTGACCCGAGGACGAGAGCAGATGCGAGTGATCGTTACGGTCAGCAGAAAGCTCGCCTTCGTCTTTCAGCGCGGTCAACTGATCGAACGGTTGGAAGCCAACGCCGCGCCCTTTGTTCGGATCGGTCGGTCGTTCGTCCGGTTTGAAGCCGGAGTCGTATGACATCTCCCTGATCCGGCTCGCCGCTCAAATGTCCTTCCCGAAGCCCTTGAATCGCGCCGGGTCCAATTCGGTGTAGATGACGGTGGACTTGATGTCGCGATGTCCGAGGTAGCCCTGAATCGCGCGAGTGTCCGTGCCGTTCTGCGCGAGCTGAAAACCTTTGGAGTGGCGGAGCATGTGCGGATGGATCGGGAACGGCAGACAGGCGTCGTCTCCGGCTTTCTGCACGATGTGATGGACCGAACGATTCGAGAGAGGTCCGCCGCGCTCCGAGCAGAACACAAACCGCGAAGGCGGCGAGTCGCGCTGGAGTTGCTTGAGCTGCCGGATCTCGTCGCCTTCGAGAAAGTGCCGCGACTCTCGGCCGTTCTTCACGCGGCGAACCAACAGCGTTCCGTCATCGTAGTGAACTTCGTCCCATGTCAGTGCCACGACCTCGGCGACGCGTAGGCCGTGCCGGAAGAGCATCAGCACAAGCAGGCCATCACGAAGTCCGTTTCGCCCCGACGAGCGCGCGGCATCACGAACCTTCCGCACCTCGGCGAGCGTGAGGTACTCCCGCGAGCGGCTTTCAGCATTCGGCCTCCTCCGAGGGGGTTCAAACTTTGCCGTTTTCTCCGCTCGGACGAGTCTCAGCTTCGCCATGAATCCTCCCGTTGAACCCCGGCGATGATATCTCAACTTTGCCGAAAACACATATTTTCGGCAAACTGTTCAGATCAAGAATCTCTTGGGTGCGCCACCTCGCAAGGTGAAGTGCAGAAGGCCCGATCCGACTCGCAGCCTTCCGTCTGCTACGCTGACGCGCATGCAAGCGGAAGCGCTCGCCCTTTGGGAGAGGCTGTGGAACAAAGTCTCTTTCTTGGATGGCGCGACGACGGATCACGCGCACGACTTCGAGCGCAGACTCGTGATGGGGAAGTTTGCAGCAACGATCGAGACCGTAGCCGGAACAAGCAATCCGGTCGAAATGTCGGCGAGCGTGGGATGGGCAAGTTCCGCTGCGTATCAGGAATACGACTTTGATGAGACTTTCCGCACGCCCGTGAGCAAGCACTTCCTCAGTCTGCGGGAGAGAGGCTGGATAGACCGAGAAACGCGTGAGGTGTGGAGCGACGACGAAGTTATCGACGCGCTTCTCAGCTTGCTCGGCGAATGGGTGCGGACTGACGGACGATTCTCGGATTGAGAGAGGTAGCCCGATGGACCTGCGGCCGGGTAGCACGGTTAAGAATGGCGAGGAAGATCTGGAGATTGTCGACTACATTGGGCAAGGCAGCTTCGGCCTCGTTTTTAAAGCGCGGAGCAAGGACGACAAGCTGTTCGCCATCAAAACCATCAGTACTGCCTATCTTGATGACGAGTCGCTGCGAGCACTTCAAAACGAGGGAGCCCTCGCTTCGGGTATCCGCGATGCGAACGTGCTCACCATACATTTCTTCCATGACGGCTCTCTTTTCCCTGAATTGCCTCCGTACCTTGTCGCTGACTATGCCGATTCGGGGACACTCGAAGATCTGATTCGCGGGCGCAACGAACTCTTCAGCCGTGAAGATCTGATGGCAATGTTCGTTCAGCTCGCGGGCGGCATGAGGGCGATCAACGGCAAACTCGTACATCGAGATGTGAAGCCGGACAATGTCCTCGTCGACGACGGCAAGCTAAAGATTGCTGACTTCGGATTGTCGAAAGTGGTCGACGCCGCGACGCGGTCGAGCGCTCACACGTTCAAGGGCACCAATCACATCATGTACTGCGCGCCGGAAGCATGGATCGGGCAGGCAAACACGATGGCGATGGACATGTACTCGATGGGCATCGTCTTCTACCGGCTCGCAACCCTTCAGCACCCGTATGATGTTGATCGAAAACGCGAACCGGTCGGAGCGTGGAGAGATGCGCACATGACTCAGGTCGCCCGCGACCCGCGCACCATCAATGCAGCGATCCCGTTTAGCGTCGCACAAACGATCCTGAAGATGATGGCGAAACGGCCGCAAGATCGTTACTCGACATGGGATCAAGTTCTCGACGCACTCGGCGAAGCGAGTGGGACGGGCACCGTCGACGCAGGAGCCGATCACGTGGGACCACTCCTCGAAAAGGTTCTGTCTCGCAAATTACATGAAGAGGAGGCGCTCCTCGCCGAAAAACGAAAGCGAGATGATGCGAGAGAAATCCAGTCGCGAGTCGGCTTCGCGTTCGAGGAGTTGAAGCGGGATGTCATGAACTTCATCGACGAGTTCAACAAGAAATCTGAGTTCGCGAAATTGAAAGTCGTCGACGCGACGGCGGCGGATGGCAACGGCGGCGAGTACTCGTTCCGAGTGGTTTCGAATCAGCCGGTGAAGATCGAGTGGGACCGGCCGTATGTCCTTGTCGAGGCGAGCGCGAACGACGCCTCATGGTCGATCCCGCACGATGCCAGACATCTAATCGCGGCGGGTGTGCTTGCTGCCAACAGCGGCCGTGGCTTCAACGTACTGCTGTTGGCCGAATCCGACGCAGATTTGTATGGCCGTTGGCATGTCCTCGTGTCGCGCCCGAACCCCCTGTTTAACAGAGACCCGGCAGCGCTCGATCCGCAAGCGTTTCGAAGTGCGGAATTAGGCAACCAATTGCCGAACATCGGCGCACTTCATACATATCAGATGAAGCTCGAACCGTGGGATCGGAAGTTCGCCGCCGAGGTGATCGGGTTCATTTTGTGATATCGAGTTACACGAGGAGTTGATGCTCGCCAAATTCGCCACTCTGCTCACAAACTCAAATGTGCCAAATGCGACAGCGCGGGAAGTGGAGCGCAGACAGTGTCCTCGATCTCGAACGAGCGAAGATGTATGGCCTAAACGCAACTAACCGAACCTTGCGTAAGCCTTTCGGTTGTCCATTGGCAGGTAAGAGGGGACGCGTGTGCGCGAACCCGCGACGCAGTCAAGACCGACGCGCTAGAGGCGGGTCACTATCAGCGGGGAATCGTGTTGCTATGGTGGAGGATCTCCCTTTGGTAAGCTCACGTAAGGCTGATCATTATTAAGCACTCTACCTTCCGGGCCATAGTTGATCTGTATTGCGCGTATCTCCTGACGAGATAATGCCGAAGGAAACGCATCCGCCGGGCCATCTTCCACAACATATACGAATGGATCGCGGCCCGGGTAGGCGACCTCTTCGTGCCCGCCACTTGGAGATGTGAATTCGGGATTCTCCTTTCCTTTCTTTGGGTCCTTTTCCTTGGGATCTTTGACCGGCTGGTCGCCAGTATTAGGCTCTTTGGTCGGCGTCTCAGGTTTCGGAGAGGTTGATGGCGGGCTCGTTTGTGGCGTCGTTTGTTTGGGTGTCGGTGTGGCTGGCTGTGGCACGTTCGACGGAATTGGTGAAGAAGGGGCTGGCGTCGGCGCGGGGTTAGGGGGCGTGACGGCGGGAGTCGGCGCAGGCTGATTCGGAGATGCTTGTGGTGTTGGCGTTGGCTCCGGGCACTTGCTAACGCATTCACGAATAGTGGCTATACCTGCGATGACGCCACCGGCGAACTCACCCAGCTGTTTTCCTTGCTCTGGCTTGTTGACGAGTCCTCCGAAAAAGCCTCCTACGACTCCTCCGACAGAGATCGCCGTACCGGCGCTCGGTATGTTGTGACTAACGCATTGAGCGTCGCACTTAACCCTTGCCATTAATTCGTCGCCGTTCATTCCGCTGAGCGGAGCACGGCGTGAACCTGTGTCATCAATAGATGAGGAAAATCTCGCTCGGGCTGGGTCGCGTCCTTCACTGCCTTTGAGGTTGGCGTCTGCGCTGCTGAGACCAAGTCTGGCAGCCATAGCGTCAACTAGCAGCGAACGCAGCGTCGGCACTCGCCCATCAGCTCGTGACGGCAGGCGCGAATCATCAGATGACCAGTTCCCGGAGATTTCATTAAGGCTGGGCAGCCCGCTCATTCGTGAACCGCGCAGACTTGGCGAGCGACGAGAGCGTATGCGAGAAAAGTCCACTTGTCCGTCCAGTGCGGCAAGTACGGCGCTGTCGTAACGACTTGCCGTGTCCGAGTGGCCGAACCCCGCAATTCCGGTCGGTAGCTCCTTCGGTAGCGATAGATGACGGGCGATCGAAGGATTTAGGTGGCTTATAATCGGACCGACGAATGTGTGCGAGACCTCGGGGTGGCCTGCGAGTGTGTAAAGATCATACATCGCGAGCGTTGGAACGAGAAGACCATTCGAAACTCCGTGCTGTTCGATATCGATGGCAATCGTATGTTGAATCTCAGCCGTTGAATATTGTGGGTTCCACCGGTGTGCTAGTACTGCCAGATAGCTTGCAGCCGCGCCAACTTCCTTTTCGTGCCCCTCGATGGAAATGGTCTCAGGCAGCTTCTCAGTGAGGACTTGCTCCGTCGCCCTAGCGCGTTCCGCTGGTGTAGGTTTGTGGATCACGTCAAGTAGGGAACGGAAGATCTTGCGAAGCCCACGCGGGCTCGTATCAACCTGCGTAGATGACGTGTCTTCCTGCCCATGCAAAGAAGCGGCGGCTAAGACGAGGACAGCTATTGCTCGACGCACGGAGCCTCCGGGCTAAAGTTCTAATCGTGGATGGGCTGAGCTTACAGCGAGGATTCGTGGACGGCAAGGCCTGTCCAATCAGTGCCGGACCCTTCAGCAAGCGGTACTGCCATCGCGCTCGCCCTTCCTCCTGACCGAGAGGACTTGGGGGGTAGGCGGGGTACTCGCCACCGTAAGCTGCTGATTGTGTGGGGGAACAAAGAGGACTGAAAATCCTCGTGTCGGCGGTTCAATTCCGTCCCTGGGCACCACATAATCCACTCAATCTAAACACTCTATGGCCGTCCACGGCGTGCGGATGATTTCCGCCCAACCCTAGAAAAACCGGCGGGAACCGGGCGTAACCGGCGGTCAGCGGGGGTCAGGTTTGACGCTGGAACCGGGGCTGAGGACTTCGGTTTTGCCGGGGGCGCTGCCTTCCTCTGAGATGGACCGAACTTGAAGACGGTTCGCACCACTTCGACGGCTTGCGATTTGAGGTCGAGCGCTTCCTTGTCGAGGTCGTAGATTGCTTCCGTGACGGCGACGCTGGCGTGGTTCGCATACTTCGACACCGCATCGATTCCGACCCTCGGCCGCAAAGCGGTCATCACCGCGTGCCGAATCCATCCCACGCCCCCCAACTCCTTGTCGTCGTCAAGTTCCATCGCCTCGCCCAATCCGGCTGCTTTGCTGGCCTTTACGAACCGCTTTCGGAAAGAACTCTGCTGCACCTTCCGCCCTTCGCAAGTGAACAACCACGCGTCCGGTGTGCGACCCGTCATGAGAGGGAGAATCTCAGCTCGTACTTCGGGTGGCAGAAGGGCAACGGTCGCGACCTTCTTTCTCTTAGCACAGGCGATGTAGCGGATCAGTCCTGCCTTAAGGTCGATGTCGCGGACTCGGAGGTTGTAAAGCTCTTGGTTCCTCATCAATGTCAGCGCCTTCGTGATGACGAAAGCGCGATCATCGCCCTTCAGGTTCGCGATGAATGCGTTCGCTTGCTTAGGTGTCACCGCCTTCCTCTTTCGGGCGGTTGCTTCGGCAGACTCGGCGAGGTCGTCCTTGAAGTGTTTCTTCGTTGACCATCTCAGGGTGACACCGCTCTCTCTCGCTAGACGTTCGAGGAACTTTAGCTCCTTCAGCACACGCGCTCCGCTGGTCTGCACCTGACGGCCGTTGTAAACGATGACGCCCGTGAGACGGCGACGAACGTAGTCCCGCGCCGCTTCGAGCCCGATGGTTTCCAACGTTCGCCCGGCCCCGAAGAAACTCACCAGCCGCTTCGTGATATCGCGGTAGTCCTTCACCGTCTTCGAGTCCTTCTTGTCCTTGATGACGAGGACTTCCATGTGTTGAATGAGAGCCTCCGACGTCGAGCCGATCGTGGACCTCGCCGCGTTTGCGATAGGCGGTGTGTCCCCGTGCTGTTCGACATCGTGAGCACTACGAAACCGTTCAGCTTCGATCCGCGATTCGAAAGTGCGCGTAACTTCGCCATGAGGGCCGCGTCTGCACCTGAAGAGTGACCGACCATCGCCCATCTTGCCGATACGATCTCTGAAGTCGCTGACTTCCTGTCTCATCGAGGTATCCCTGCGACAGCGCTCAGTTGAGCTGCGCTAGAAGGTCCATCTCGGAGATGCCCCACTTTCGTCCTTGCTGAGTCCAGTTTTGGAGCGGAAGTTGAGCGAGTGTCGATCGCGGGATCTTCCGACGCTTGCGAAAACCCTCGTCCTGAGCTGATCGAATGCACTGCCAGAAGTACTCGTCGTTGAGGTTTAGGAGCCCGGCCACCTGCTGCACTGAGTAACGACGGTAAGCCGCTACGTTGATCGGAATGCTGATGAGGTCGATGGACACTGAAAGAATGCTCCTCTTCGTCGTCGTTGCCGGTAGTTCGCCGAAAACACGCGAGACGGGCACTCTCGGATAAAGCCGACTTTTGGGCATACTCATCAAATCCAGGCCTGGCAGTGTTGCCACCCCGTGCAGCTCCGCACGGTTGGGTGGATTGCAAAAACTGGTTTGCAACGTCGGCGATGACCATTTTTCCTTTCGGCGTATCCGGCTGAGAGCCGCTCCACCGTGGCACCCGATCAAGCTGTCAGGTGCTCGGTTGGCACAACCCGCGACGGGGTTGTTCTTGATACTTTCTAGGTGAGAGTTAGTATACCAGATAAGGATGTCAAAACGTCGTGGCGCATGTGAATCGGTCGGGTCGCCGCGTGTGCCGAATGCGCTACTTCACGCATCGGCCGGTGTCGTGGGTTCGCGCATGCGACAAAGACGAGCGGAGCCGTCTCGGCCTATTTGAGCGGCCCGCAGCAACTCGCTCACCGTCATCCCAGCACGCGCGTGGAACTCAGTCGAAGCGTAGCCGTTTCACCACGGACGGTGTGAAGTCGGCGAGCAGTTCTCCCGGCGAGCAGTCGAGAGCGCGGCAGAGTTTCAGGATGACGGTCAACGTTGGCGATTTCTTGCCACGCTCAAGCTGCCCGTAGTAGCTCGTCGTGATTCCCGTCTCGTGCGCGAGTGCTTCCTGGGAGACGCCTCGTTTCGCGCGCCAGCGGCTCAGGGTTTCGCCGAACATCTCAGCTTCGCGGGCCATCCCGAAGATTGGAACGCACTAGCTCACTATTGACAACGTACGACAGTCAGGTGACTATAATCACCACACTATGGTCACTCAACGACGTGAACCTACTCGATCGTTCTTGGCGTCCTGCGAAACGGTGATGCTGTGACGCGGCTCGAAGCGTACATGCGGGCGTGGGGCGTGATGCCCTCCGCATTTTCGCGCCGCTCAGGAGTAAGCCGCGCTCATCTTCTGCGGCTCAGGAAGGGCGAAATGGAGCCGACGCGCCGAATCATGGTCGAACTCACCGAGACGGCCAGCCTGATGCGCGACCGTAGCGTCTACGTCGTAGAACTCTTTGAACTCTCGCGCGCTGACGAAGCGATCCACCAAGCGTTGATTAGCAAAGGAGTGAAATGAGCCTACCGAAGGTGGAAACCGTCAACGTCGTGACGATGCAGCACGGGGAAGACTTCGCGGAGGCGTGGTTCGGCGGCACGCTTGAAGATGCCTGCGACGAGACGGACATCCTGACGTGGAACGAATTCGACGCGGACCAGCAGAAGAGCTTTCGAATCCTGACTGGCGGCATATGCGGGCGTGTCTTCGAAGCGTTGAAGCAGCAGATCGCAGAGACCTTCGTTCGCATCGCGAACGCCGCAATCGAGGAGGAGAGAGTGCGGCCCGACGAGCCGCTAGACCCCCCGAAGATTGAGACGGTGGAGGTAGTCACGCCTGAACATGGTCTGGTGTTCGCTGAGCAGATTTACCAACAGACGATCGATACGGAACACTTTTCGGAGGCGTTCGGTCGGACGGAGGTCATGACGTGGCCGGACGATGAAGAGAACGTAGCGTACAACGATGCGCAGAAACACTTTCATGAGCTGACAAACGAGATTCGCGACCGGCTCCACGAGGAAACGAAGGAGTTCATCGCGGAAGCGTTCGTCCGCATCGTCAGCGATGTCACATCGCGCGAACGGAGCCGCTGATGCCCGATCTGGCCGACTGGCGCGAACGTCTCAGGGGTGCGATCAGGCGACAGGGCGAGGCGGCTCGGCGTAGCATGCGCACATGGCACTGTTCACAGACGCCGACAGGCTTGCCCGCATGATTGGGTGGGTCAAGACGATCGAGACAGAGGTCGCAGACGTTCTTTTGCAACATCACATCTTCTGGCAGGTGCAGGACATCATCCGAAACAACCGCCATCTCGCCAACGCCCGGAGTCACTTCTTCGAGTGGATGGGTGACGTGTTCGTCGCATCAGCTGCTGTCGCAGTCCGACGTCAAGTGGACGGGCACGATGACAGCGTTTGCCTTCGGCGGCTACTTCGGGAGGCGAAGGACTATGCGCATATCGTTACGCGGCCTTTCTACTTGTCTCTCTGCGTCACCCCCGGCTCCGAGCCGTTCCTGAAAGAGATTAACGAACACGCTTTCGACGAATGGGCGGGTGCCGGTGGTCAGCACCTCGATGCTCTTGTGGTCGAGCGGGACCTGCAACAGTTGATCGACACGTGTCAGACGATTCAGCACTACGCGACCAAGCGCGTAGCCCACTATGACAAGCACGGCGTGACCCCGCAGAAGATGCCGACGTTTGAAGACCTCGACAAGGCGTACGAGGTCATCAAGTCTCTGACGCAGAAGTACTACCTGATGCTCACCGGCGTCTGGATCGGGAACGTGCAGCCGACGATCGCATACCCGTGGACCGACATCTTCACCGTACCGTGGATTCCACCGAGGTCGCGGGAAGTCCACTAACCATCACGCCCTTCAACGTCGGCGCGTCAGCAGCCCGTCACGATGGACACGCGCATGGACACCCATGCACATGGGCTTGTGCAGTAGTCACTTGCGTCTAATTTTGCAAGTGTCAGATAGATCGGGATTTATGCTGGAGTGGGCGACGAGATTCGAACTCGCGACCAAGAGCTTCGAAAGCATGCCGATAGATCCCGGACGCTTCCGGCTCTCTGCTCCACGGGAGCATACCGCCGTCCGCGACTGTCCGGAAGCGTACGTCAGCCGTCATCATGGACACCCGATGGACACCCGCCACTCGCTAGGAGCGGGCCGGGTTGCAGGATCGCGCCCTGTGGAGCGCTGATGCTGGCGGAGCCGTTTACAAAAGATTACGTCACGACTCGATCCGGATGTACAGCCCCTTCGATGAAGAGACGTGATCCATCGTTGTTGGTTACGACACTGCAAAACCTTGCGCGAAGTTCGGCGGTGTCCTGCATGAAAGCGAACTGTCGTCGTTTCTCGTCCAAGTCTAGGAGGGTAATTGGTGGCGGTGTCATCGTCGTGTGAACCAAGTACACCTGCTCGCCGGATGGAAGAGGAAAGTCGGCGAGGTGACAGGACTGCATGTCCTGCTCGCCCGGCCATCGACCACCAAGGTACGCGCCCGGTTTCGCAAGAAACATGGCAACCAGAATTGCCTGTTCACTCGGAGCAGCCGGTATCACGACGCAGCCGGTTCGGTTCAAACTCGGAATCACCTGCAACTCGGCGGTTAGAAACCCGAACTCGACCGCAAGCGTGAGACCGGTGGCCATCTCCGGCGGACGATCCCAACGCATGATATGTCGTGAATGGCCGTCCCAGCCACGCACGTTGCTCGCAGTTTTCACACGCTGCTGCGTCATGCTCAACTGCCACTCTCCACTTGCGTGGAGGCTACCCTTCAACTCACCGGCTGCATCTCGATGAGCGAAGTAGATGTCCGCCGACTTGGCATTTGACCAGACGCGCCATGTGGAAGATGTGCGGCCGACGGCGTTCTCGACGAGAAATCGGACCGTATACCCTCTCGCCATTTTCAAGCCCCCGCACGCTGGTCTGACGGCCAGCGCTCACCGGCGCCAACCTCCGCTCCCCCAACGTTCGATCCACACACAAAAATGATTCAGGTCCCTTCCGTGCTGCCCCGCTGCAAAAGCGGCAGACCTCTCATCGCCCGACGAGAACTCTCTAGCTCGATCATCGCTGTCCGATTGCGAGCCAACCAGTCCGGCCGTACTTTCGATTCGGCCACAGGCCATCCGATGACGGCCAGCAAGATGCGTTCGACGGTCCACCGCAGGTGATGACGTGCGTGCCCGAGCGCAAGGAACTGCCCCCACGACAGCGTGCTACCGTGGACGATGTGGTTGCGAATCTCCGAGAGTGGCATTTCACCTGATCTCCCGAGGACGGGCCACAGATCGCTCAGATTCACTGCGTAGGTCATACAAAGGCTCTCGAAGGCAGTCGAGAAAGGTACGCGCCGCAACTCGCCGAGCTTTGCGCGCATGAGTTTTCGGCTCTCCTTGTCATTCTTGAGTAGGTCATGCTGCTTCAAGAAGTCGCCGATGTCTTTGCGAAGGGCCACCCACTGTTCCACATCCTCTACGATCCACTCCAGATCGGCACGGCGTCGGTGCCACAGCACGATTGTTTCGAGTGCAGCGAACAGAGTTGTGAACTCGGATTCTACGGTTCGATCTACGCGTGGTGTGAGCAGATGCAAGGCATGACGCAGTAGCTCATGCGGGCCGCTGTCACCGGAGCGGGCGAACCATCGATACGCCTTTCTGATGAATGGCTTGAAATTGCTGAGGTCGATCACCGAGTTGTTCGTATCCTGCTCAACTGCCCGAGGCGCGGTTCTGTCCTTTCTGTAGAAGAGGAAGCGGTCACCGTTCTCCGAATAGGAGTCGATACCGACGCAAACAGCCACGAAACGCGACGAGAACGTCGTCAGAGTCAGAAAATCGTCTAGATCATCTAGTGCTTTTTGATCAACCTGCGCGAAGAGTCGCCTCGTCGTTACCCTTTCTTCGCTGGCTCTGAGATCGGCCCACGTCAGCTCGCCTTCATCGCCTTCCTCATGGTGATGGCGCTTCACGAACTTCAGCCCCCGCTGGTTACGAAGCGTGATCGAGAACTGCCGGACGGTGCGGACGCGGACAGCTCCACTCGCATAGATTGTGCGTATCGTAGACGGTGTCAGCTCTCGTGGCGAAGGTGTGAGGATGTAGTCGATGTGCGTTCTTTGCTTGCCGCCCTTAGTGTCATCGGGCCGTGCTGTGGTGAAGACTTGTAGGTCGACCGGATCTGCCTCAAACACCGTCTCGCGGCGTTTCCCACTAAGTGATCGCGTCGGAATACTGTTAACCCAGACTTCCGATGCACTGATAGTAGTCGCGTTGCCCGGAAAGCCGAGGATGCGCCCGTAAACAGAGAAGGGATTCAGTTGGCCAAAGTGATGCTCAGCTTGCCGCTGCGTCGGGTAAAACACCATTCGGATTTCGCCAGTCACTCGTCTTGGCAGCCACAGACGACACAGTACACGCTTTACCGTCTCATGCGGCGTCCTTATCGTTGCAAGGAAGTTGTAGTCTTCAGCCCGATCTGACGTCGTCATGCGGTCATTCTCGCACATGGACACCCATGGCGTCCCTCCGTCAAGGCCGATGTCCTTTCAATCGCTCCGAACACCCGAAGGGAGTCTTTGCGGCGTCCTAACCGCCGGATCTGCGGATCGTCGAGGGTAGCGTTCTAGGAACTTCGGAAAGTTGTCGATTCTGAGATGTCAGCCTTACGGATGGCAAGAACGCGACCGCCCGCATATTTAAGGTTAGGGGCTTAGCTCTCGTCCGCTTTCGCGCCACCTGCACCACTCCCTCGCCGCTCCCCGAAGGGTTGAGAAGATGGAATCCATCAACTCCCAATCTTCAAACCGCAAGCCTCAGACCCCCGTAGCTCACCAGATGACTCCCATTGTCATTTGCCGGTCACTGGCGCGCCTTGAAGAGAGACGGAGTCCGAGGGTAAGGCTCCACGAGAACGGACCGCCACGAGCCTCCTGCTGCGCGGGACGCAGATTCCTTCGCGACGGCCTCCAGAAGCCCTCTTCGGCACAAATCTCCCCGATTCTTGATGAATGTGGCCGAAAACTGGCTTTTCTCTAGTACAGGGACGTCCCCAACCGACCGAATCCTGCGCTTTAGAAGATTAGAAGCATGAAGAATACGGCGCTACAGCGCCGAAGAAGCCCGAAGCCGGAGGAGAAGGAAGCGAACTCTGAAGGGGTAAACCCCTTCAGGACGACCATCCGAAGACCACTTGAAAGATCAAAACCCCTATCTCAAGTCATCTGAAGAAGTATACAAAACAAAGACACTCAGAAGGAAGATGAAAGACCTCGCAGTGGTGACAGGAGAAGAGAAAGAAGATCATCTTCAGGACATCATCCTCCTTACTCTTCAACTCATGAAGAAATACTCATTCACTGAGGAAGCGATCACCGGCAAGCAGTTCTTGGCTCTCCTTCGGAGAGCCTTCGAACGTGACCTTATTGACCGACTAGAGCGGAAATGTAAGACGGTGGTTTGGGGTGCCCTCGGTGAAAAGAAGAAGGTGAATTCAAAGATCGTGTCGGTTAAGGAATTTGACACAGAATACGAATACAAAGAGGTGAATGATCGTGACGGTAGAGTCATTCTCCCTGCGGTGATTCCAGACCCTGAGTCGGAATATCTGATTTTTCACATCATCGGAAGGATGAAGGTTACGTTCTCGGACCAATGGGACATCCTTCGGGACCTTTTGGCCAATGAGGGACTCTGTGAGTACGACTCTTCGAGCGTCCCGCCCTACCTTCTGCCTCGGAAGAACTTTGACCGGATCTCGGCGAAAGTTGTATGTGACGCCTACGGGGCTACGGAACGGCAGCGAAAGAACCTTTTGCGTTCGGTAAGAAAGTTCTTAGCGATCGAAGGCGTGACGAGCCTCCCGGTGAAGGAGAGGCGCGATCATGGTTGATGTGAGGATCTTCACGGATGGCGCGTGCTCGGGAAATCCGGGGAGAGGTGGGTACGCCACCGTGATCGTAGCTCCCGGTGGCACATTTGAGCTGTCAGGTCACGAGCCAGCCACGACGAATAATCGAATGGAGCTGCTCGCGGTAATCGTGGCGCTGGCTGCTGTCGAGGTGGGACGGCGAGTCTGCGTGAGTTCTGATTCAAAGTACGTCATCGACCCTCTCACGAAGAACTGGACCGCCGGTTGGTTGAAGAGGCAATGGCGGAAGGCGGATGGCTCGCCAGTTGCGAGTGCCGACCTATGGAAGCGCGTTCTCGCCGAGGGCCGCCAATACCGAGGGGTCCAGTGGAGTTGGGTCCGCGCACACAACGGAAACCTATACAACGAACGCGCTGACGCCCTTGCAACGCATGCGCGCGATGGGCAAGTCGTGACGCTCCGCCCGATTGGTTCGACGAAGAGCTGGGCGGATCGTTCGTCGAGCCACTTCCGGACCGTTCGTTTCTGAAGAATTGGCGAGCGAGTCTTCGAGGATGCACTCAGATAGGCCTCCACGACGCTCTGCTGGCCCGCTGCGCCTCGCAATCCATCGCCACGTGCCTTCCTCATCTCTCAGGTTTGGTCGCTATGCGGGGCTGCAAACGCGCGCAGGTAGCGCGCGCCGATAACGCCGCAAGGCGGCACGAGCCTCCCCGCAACGTTGTCGGTCTCTTCCTGCAACTCCCGGCCTCTTGGTCTCTCGGCGCCAATGATCCCAAGGGTGCCCTTGGCTCCCTCTATTAGATAGAACGGGATCAGCCCATGATCGCTGTGTGTACTTCGGAGCGCAGCGCTCGGTGACCCGGTGGCCGTAAAGAAGGGAGTGTGAGATGAAGGTGATTGCAAGGAAGTTCTACATCGATGTTGAAACGGACGAGTGGCTTGAGGAGACGTTCGGTGCCCAAAGAGAGCGGTCACGTGCAGTAGTTCTCGCACTTCGCGATTTCCGATCGAAGGTCGAATCGAACCGGGCGAACGCTGAAATCAAACGTATCGATCTCGGGAGGCTGCCGTCGTGAACATGGACAGCGCGCATCGCGCAGAGCTTCGACACTACCCCATCGGCGATACACCTGTGTGCGGCGAGACTAGCCCCAATCTGACAGAAGAGTACGGAGACGTATCCTGCGGCTCATGCCGTCGTGAGCTTACAGCCCAAGGCGTCGTGCTCACAAAAGTGCACTTCGGAGTTGGACGCAAGGGCACACACTGCAAAACTGAGAATAACCGGCGACGTACGGCGCCACTGGAACAATCGAAAAACTGGTCGGCTGTCAGTTGCGGCAATTGTCTCGGGCGAGAAAGGGGTGGTGTGTCGAGTCGCGAATGGTGACCTTGGAACCAAAGAACGCTCAACAAGGCCGCAGGACGCGCGACGCGTAGCGGAGGTGTGATCACTACCGACTTCCCGCCAGCACGCGCTGGCGGGGCAGCAGTCGATGTGCAGAGGCTGTTCTCGCCGAGGGAGGGTGTCGGCACGTGGCAGAGGAGCGGTCAGGTTCTAGTTCGCCCACCACGGGCTGTCGGCGCGCGCAGGGTGGCATCGCTCTGCCTGCCTCGAAAGCTGTCTTCAACCCTGCGAAAGCCGCCTGCTAAGCCCCCCCCCGGAGCGCCAACCTTTCAGGCATACTCCGGGGGGAGGTGATCTGGTCGCGATAAGATGTCGGGGCTGACAAATGCGTGCTTCCGACACAATCTGTGCTTACCCTAATCCATTGAAATCGGGACCATCTCGGTACCTACGACCACTTAGCTTCTGCAACGCGCTCATTGTACAAATGCTCCGATGTCTTGTCTTCAGCGACGGTGCAATCCTCACCAGACTCCCATTCGTCGGGATATGGGTTGTAGAAACATTTGTGACAAGTGATCTCGACCGGTGTTCGGCTGATGACATCAATGATTTCGCTGTTTAGCGCGGCCCATTTTGGGTCGCTCTCGCCAAAACAGTAAGCCATGTGTGTCGCCCAGCGCCGAGCGGTCCGCACGTAGCGAGCAGCGGGCTCTTCAGTCCAAGCGCAGGTGCACTTCGTCTCCTAGTTCATACCGGCGTGCCACCACGGACCAGCAACGCGTGTAGCGGGCTATCCTGCGCGAAGCGTCAGGAGACCGCTTGAGCAATTGCTCGGTGTTCGTTTCTGCCGAACTCGGGGGGGAACCCTTCGGGGAATGCCTTCAGATAGCCGTCACGATTCTCTGGTGCCTCGCAGGCTGTGTTTGGCACCTTTCGCTGTCACGCCAGGTCCGGAGCCTCGCACCCGGTTGTGAGCACGCGCAGAGGGTATCCGGCGCGGACGTCAGGTTCCCAGCAGCGACGATGGTGCGCATCCTACGAGATCACGAGCGGTATACTTCAGCCCGTGCGGATTCGTGCAGCTCAGCTAGAATTCGTTGAACCGCTCCCATGACCGACGATGAAATTGTCACCGGCTACGCCAAGCACGTCGAAACTGGCGCCGACGAGCACGTTTGGCCGTGGGAGCCGGTCACAGAACCCATCGACGCTGATCCAGAGCGCGCGTGGCGTGTGCTGCGTCTGGCGTTGCCACGGTGCCCCAGCCTGGAGTGCGTCGTCGGAGCGGGGCCACTCGAAGACGACTGGCACCATCATTTGTTGCAAAGCGTAGAAAGCGTGAGTGCGCGCGTTCCTTCCGCGCCGTCTCCTAACCCGATGTTCTTCGAAAGTCAGCTTATGCCCGACCTCCATCCTGTCGCATGGCTCTATACTGGCCGTGGCTTCATCGGCCGCTCTGCGTGACGAGACAACGAATGATCCACCGAGTCTCAGCTGTGTCCCCCGTTTGCTGGCGAAGCCTCCGCATGTACGCTCTCGCCTGTGCGCTGATGCTGCCAATGGCTGCGTGTGATGAGTCTCCTCGTGACGCCTACAGCCGAGGGTTCAACGATGGTGCGGAGTCTGCCCGGGCAACCGCAGACACTGCGCGTGAAGAGGGACATCGGGCCGGGTTCAAAGAAGGGTTCGAAACCGCGAGACCACCTTCGGGTATAACGCCGCCCAAAGGTGCTTGGCTCACCGCGTCAATTGTTGCGATGATTCTCGGAATGGTGAAGATCATTCTGTCGTTTGTCATCTTCATTTTGATACTAATTGTCAGGAGCGCATCATGGCCAGAGCGTGCCGCAAAGATCATTGCCACGTCGTTAGCAGTGATTCTCGTTTTTTGGCTTTCGAATAGCCTGACGCTAGGGTTCTCACGATCCGTCAACGACATCATCCTTGCGCCCGCGTCAACCACCGCACTCGGGAAGCTAGGTACGGGTGTTCTGGCAGCGATCATCATGTGGGCGTTACTATGGGTGCTGGATACTCTCGCGTCAGCGAGCAGGGGTCACGCATATCTCCAAACCGGATATGTCTTGGTATCAACCTCCGTTGTCACAATCTTAATACCAATATTTCTCTCGCTAGAGGATGTACCCAACATCTTTGGGTATCGCTTCTTCGACCTCATTCTAGGGGTAGTGGTCGGTGGCGTATGCTGGATAGTGCAACGCCTGCTGATAGAGGCCGAGAAACGCCAACGCCGTCGCGTTGCTCAGGCGCGACCTGTCGTCAACAATCCCGAGATGAAGCAGTCGCCAATGCGATCGCAGCGTAGGTTAGGAGGCTAGCAGCACCTGGGGGTTGGCGCTTGCAACTCGCGGCATTGCGTACGTTACTAGGCGACGCAGGACGGCGTGGACCCAAAACTGCCGTCGCTGCTTACGAAAGTTATTCTGGAATTCAGGCTCCTTCGCGAGAAGGCCCGCAAGGAAAACCGAGTGCTTTGAGCCAGCCGCCAACTCCAGAGCCGACGACGATCAACTTGGTGTAGCAGCGGCCGGGCCCGCTCACCGCCTCGCTCGGAAACGATCTCAGGTCGCCCGATTGTTCACGCACCACACGTTCATAATCGGATGTCCGCGAAGAACAGGTCTTCACTGCGTCCTGATGCTTCGATGGCGCCTCGCACCGGTCATCGGGTGGCGATCGGTAAACTCAAGCGCGTAGGGTCCGGTTGGCTCGTGGGCGACTCAACATGGGAGCGTGAGGCATGACACCCTCGGAGACTATAGGGCTTATCGTCGGCCTGGCGGCGATTTTGGAGGCAGGCTTCGTCGCTGGCAACTGGCGAGCGAACAAACAGCGCCACGCCATGTTGGATGAGGCGGTAGCGGCCCGACTTCGCCAAATCATCGGAGCGGTAGAGATCACGAGCCTGAACTGTGACGTTCAGGAGGTGACGCCAGCTCAGACAATTGGAATCTCCTACGACATTCTCAGCGAAGCGACGTTTCCGTATCAGGTCTGTGGGCGCGCGAGTTTGGTTGCCGGGAAACACTGCGTACTTCGATCGGAGCGAAGATAAAGAGATCACTATCGAAGCAGGGCATACGGCTCAATCTCGATACTTAACCGTGCCTCGGGAGATTCAGGGCTGGCGATCACCGTTTATTTGGTGCTGTTTGGCTTGGGACCAGAGGAAACGCCGAGAATTCAATCCGGTTAGCTCGGATGGAGCTTTCCGACTATTTACGCGTAAAATCAACGCTGCATAGGGCGTATCAAAGGATGAGAATACAGCTAGTAGCATTATTCGGCACTTCCTCATCCTTCCGGCGGCGCTGGCTGAATTTCCGTTCCGCGCAGATCGATGGTGGAAGCGTCGTGCGTGGTGTCACAGCATCCGGGCAGCACAAAATCCTGCATCACGGCTGAAAGTGCCGTAACGTTCGCGTCTCACCTGACCAGCACACAGTTTTTGGTAGTGTCAGCTGGCGAACGTTCGCTTCCACTGACGAGACTGTGGGAAGTCTCTCAGATTCTTCGTTGGTTCCGAGACGGAAGGCTGCGCTCATCATCCGCAGGCCTTTGGCCTCAGACGATTCTGGTCCGTCGATGGCGGGCGTCGCATCGCAGTCAAACCTTGCGGCAATGCACGGCCCCGGCTTGAACCTGTTGCTCGACGCCTTAACCGGCAAGAACTGGCTCGCTTTCCAGATTCCGATCTCCGCAAGGAACCTACGCCAAGGTGGATCGTCACGGAGCCCGGCGACTAACTGACTCGCGCTTGCGGCGGAAATGAACCGCTGCGCTCCGCCCGACCGCCACATCCGTTGTCATGGACCAGGCCGCTGAAAAACGCGAGAGAGCCGGATGGGTCGCTCCCTGCTGTGCCGCTCTGCCACCGCGCTTGACTTCTACGACGGTCTGGCACATGCTCCTCCATACTTCCCGACCTCGTTCTAACCTTTAGTCTCGCAACTAGCCGGAGGCCCATCGTGAAGAGTCGCATCTTGCTGTCGTTGGTTAGCGCATTCGTGGTACTCAGTGCTTCGGCCCAAACCATCGCGGTCGGGAGGTACCGGACGACAGAAACGGTCGAAGAAGCTTTTCTGGCCAACTTGCGGACGATTCCTATTAGTGAATTTACGGTAAAGTCGTCCGACAAGACCCAGGGAACCATTCAAGCTGTCAGAATGGGAGGCGGTCATGAGTTCGCTTCTCTATTCGTTTTGATCACAAAAGACGCAGAGGGCGTCCTGATTGAGGCTACGTTTACTAGAAACCGTAGCTTTATCGGCGGCGGTCAACCGGCGGACTGGGCAAAGAAGTATGGAGAACAACTGAGATCCGCATTGCCTGATTTGGCGTCGGCTGACAAATTGTCGGCCTCATCTTGCGGCAACAATTTCGAGGTCAAGGGATCGATTGTCCGGGGAACGACGTACTCAGCGTTCGAGGAATTTGCTGCTACGGATCAGGCGGCTGCCGTCGAAGCGCTTACAACCGCCATCTCACGACAGTCCCTCACACTCGGGAGCGTTGACAAAAGCAGTGGGACTATTAGCGCAACGGGCCAAGCAGATGGTGGGAAGCCCTTCGAACTCGACTTTGCCGTCGTGCCAATTCTTGGCGGTGTTCGCTTGTCAGTTTCACGTAAACTTCATCCTGGCGTCCACGGGAGCGACGATGCTGTTCGTGATCAGCTCTGCAAGGTCATCAGCGAGGCACGTAAACTCACACCCAAGCCAGCGATGGTGATCGCTACTCCTCGTCCGATCGCTGCGCCAACGGATAGCACTTCTATCGAGGATCGCTTACGAAAGTTGGATGAGTTGTACAAGAAAGGACTCATCACGGAGGACGAATACAAAAAGAAGCGGGCTGAGTTACTGAGCCGTTTGTGAGGCTACTCCGTACGCTGTCCAGATGCGCGAATGGTTTGCGCCAATGCTGGCTAGATCACCATTCCTCGCGCGGCGAAGGCAAACCAACAGGTAAGGCATTACCTCCGCGACACTCGATCTGGCGTCTCCAGTTATTCGCAGTTTCGGATCGCTCGCGGAGCGTGACCGATTTTTCTACGCGGCGAACACGCTCCCCGACGCCGCCCTCGTGGAACAAGAGACAAGTTGGCCCGGAACCGTCGGGTCGGAGGCAGAGATGAGGTTGTTCTCGGGTAAACGGCGTTCGGCGCGCGTGGGAACGCGCGCTTGCTTCCTTGTTGCCGCACTGTTTCTGCTCGGCGCACCTCTCGTGCAGGCGGCCGTCTCGATGTTCGTCAACAGGGCTGCTTGGCTTGGCGAATCCATAAACGTTACGACGATCAATTTCTCAGGGATCGCCCCCACCGGTGGCTATTCAGATTTTACAGTGCGTGGCCAGCTCTCCGACCCTCGGGCACTGCAAATCTCTGGTGTCAAGTTCATCGACAATACGTCCTTCAATAGCCCCAACGCACTTTGGGTGGTTGATCCGCTTTATAACCCGAGTCTGTACGACTGGGGCTCCGGAGCGTCCCTTCAGGGGCCCGGAACTACACAGTTTGCTAACGGCAGCAACTTGGAAGTGGACTTTCCTTCCGGCGTGACATCCGTCGGACTGGACCTGATGACGGTGACCCCGTTTGCTGGCAACGTTCAAATTTATCTTAGCGGCCCGGGTGATGTGGTGCACATCCAAACGAACAATTACCCATCATCCACATTTGTTGGATTTACTTCTCCCGTGCCCATAGACCACATAAGCCTTTCGGCGCCGGGGAATCCGCTGATCGACAACTTCGCATTCGGTTCCGCTGGCCATGCGCCATTGGTAAACGCCTTCACCGCCAGCCCATCGACGATTAACGCAGGACAGTCCTCGACGCTGAGTTGGACGACAGCGAACGCTACGGCCGTCACAATCAGCGGAGTCAACGGAACACAACCAACTAACGGCTCCGTTTCGGTCAGTCCGACTGCGACGACGACCTTCACGCTAACCGCAACGGGAGCTGGAACACCCGCTACGGCCACAGCGACGGTCGTCGTGAACGCCGCGCCTGTGGTCAACGCCTTCACGGCGACACCTTCGACGATCGATCCCGGCGCGTCCTCGATATTGTCGTGGACAACGACCAACGCGACTCTTGTCTCGATCGATAACGGAGTTGGAAACAAGCCGACGAGCGGCTCGGTATCGGTTACGCCAGCAGCGACAACCACATATACGCTTACGGCGACCGGCGCCGGTTCTGCCACCGCGAACTCCTCAGCGACCGTGATGGTAAAGCCGTTTGGGTTGGCCGCAGAAGACCTCGCGAAGTCAGTCGCCGGTGGGAATTACCAGAGTGGCGCAAAAGGATGGGATTGGAAGAGTTCAGTATTTGTCGAGTCGGCTGCCGTCCGGAGTACGGGCTATCACTGGAATTTCGCTGACTCGGGCGCAACAGCCAACGTGCTTGACTGCTCAGGCTTGGTGTATTGGAGTTACAACAAGAGCGCTAACGTTTCCCGCTATCAGAGCACAACTAATCCGGTTTATTACGAGGGTGCTGACGGGCAATACAGATACAACTCGACTCCGATTGACGAAAGCCAGCTCGCGCCGGGAGATCTTATGTTTTTTCACTTTGAGGGTCTCGACGGTTTTGTGTCGCACGTCGCTATGTACGTTGGCTGTTGCGGTCCGAACGGCGAAGACGTGATCAGCGCCAGCAGCCCTACGACTGGAGTGGTGTGGCGAACGAAGAATGATTACAAGAAGGTGGCAGGGTTTGTCGGGTTCGGCAGGATCACCGCGCCGAGGGTTGGCATTACCATCGCGGCACACTCACCCGTGGACCTCGTCGTCCTTAGTCCTAACGGTCACCGAGTGTCGCGGGACGTGATCCTGACAACTTCGGAGGAAGTTCTGCACGAAATTCCCGGTGTCCTTTACTACTCACCTGCTGAGGCAGATGCTCACGGGAGCCTCGGCGCGACAGTCTATGCACCCGCGGCCGAGGACGGCTCGTACAGGATTGAAGTAGTGCCGAGAAACGGCGCGTTGCCAACAGACACGTACAGCCTTGATGTCACCGTGGCTGGCAATACTACACCACTGGCGACGAACGTCCTGATTCAGGATATGCCACGTGACGGGTATGGAATCGTGGTGTCCGGCACGAAGGTCGTTCCGTTCACGCCTGTTTCGCGCCATCGGGCAGTGTCGCATTAGCACTTTGAGCCGCGCGGCGGGGTCCGCGCTGATATTGCGTGGCAGAGCAAGCGCACCGTCCATGAGATGACGAAGTGCTGTCAGAGAACGCTCAGATGTGGGGACGGACTGTGAGGCTTCAAGTTGACTTGAACCCCTTGCAGTCGTCTCCTGTCAACGCTAAACTATAGCCAGCATTCAGAGCGCGGGTTCAATTCGAACCGGCCGCCAACCCTCGAATCGCTTGCGGGGTGGCCATGATCGGAAACGATCAAAATGCGCGGTCTGCGGACCGAAGAGGTGATGATGAACACAGAGGTAGCCGAGACGATTCTCGTTCAGCTTGGAAGCAGCCGGTTTATCACCATGACCGGAGCGCGGAACTTCCTCATGGACGGCAACGCTTTGCGGTTTCGATTACCGTCGAACTTTGCCAAGCTCGGGATCAACGCCGTGACCGTCCGCTTGAACGGCAATGATCTCTACGACGTGACCTTCAGCAAGGTGTCCGCGATCAAGTCAACAGTCATAGCGGAGCATCATGATGTTTACAGCGACAGCCTCCGCGAGATCTTCACTTCCGAGACTGGTCTGGACACCACTCTTTGAACGCGCGGAAGATGGCGGAGCCCGAAGTCAGGTCGATGTCCGACCTGCGCCACGATGAACTGTGCGGCACGTATTCCACGTTTCATCTCCTTTGCCAGAAGTGCCTGCGATGTGTCGGGTTCTCTCACGAGTCCGAGCAGCCCATACCATGCCCCGTCTGTGATGACCTTGGGACGGAAATCTACGTACGGAGTACGACCGACCGGTATCCGTTGGGCTCCAACGATAGACGTGGATGAACGATGGCAACGAACTACCTCGGGCAGTTGATCCATGAGCGAAGACTTCACCGTCGTTGGACTTTCGGGGATCTCGCCCGAGCGTGCGGTGCGGTGAATCTCAAGGAGATCTCCCGCGTCAGCCAAAGGCTCGTACTCTTCGAGCGTGAATCTGTGCGTGATCGGAAACTTCTGTGGAGGGTCATCACTGCACTCGATCTCGATCTCGTCACGGTCGTCGGACTCCTCGATCGCCAGCGCGACGAAGAGCGTGCGGAGTGGAAAGCGTGGGCTGATGAGCCGGTTCCGATGGAGTTGTACGTCCGCCCCTTCGCGGGTGTGTGGATCAAGCTCACGCTGCCCGATAACCTAGTAGACGACGACTCGTTGGCAATCGAGTACGCACGTCAGATGACGGCTGGTCGCCAGGAGATGCACGCCGTTCTTGCAGTCGACCGCCGCGTCTCACTCACCTTCGCCGGAGGACAACTTGTCGCTCGAACCGAGGCGACGCCCGGTCGCCACCCGATCCCGTTCGTAGAGATCGACGGTCGACGCATCGCGTTCGTGGCCAGTGAATGAAGGGGTCATCGCGACTGCTTGCGCCGTACCTTCTTTTGAAGACGGTGAACGATCTCACCCACATCGACGCTCAGCGCGTCGGCCCAAACGAGCAATTCGATCAGGTCGAGACGACGCTCACCCAACTCGATCTTGCTGACGAACGTCTGCGCGCGACCGAGCTTGGCGGCGAGCTTCTGCTGTGACAACCCGGCTGACCGGCGAGCGTTGATCAGGATTTCCCGCAGTTCCCGGTAGGCGTCGTCGTAGCCCGTCTTCCTCATCGGAAGGCGAGGCTAGGGACCAGAGGGTCGTTAGCCCAATCCGGGGTAAACTCGGATCAGCCCGAAATGGGGTAAGCGTCCAATCATTTCAAGGAGCAATCAAATGTCGGTCGAGCCAACCGAAGCGCACGTCGGGTCTCTACCATCAGACTTGCCGTCCGCACCTCTGCCGCCGCCGTCCAATCTGTGGAGGCTGACCGGTTTTCGTGTCACGCTGATCGTGTTGTTCCTTGTCGTTCTTGGCTTTGTCATTGCGGTCTGGCACAGCAGCCGTGAGGTCGACCAGTTCATTAAACTTCATGCTGCGATGGTCGAGGCTACATGCGATCAAGCCGAGTTGGCCAACCACTACCACGAAGCCAGTGCGGCCCATCTCCTCGAACAGTGCCGAGAAGGCAGGTTGACTTCGGAGCGTTACGCGAAGGACTCCGTCGAGGCAGCAATGGACATGGAGATCGCGAAAAACAAGGGGTTATTCAAGCAAAGCGTCGAAGGGAAGCCGAAGTGATCGAGTGAGTCGTGGCTACCTTGCGGTAGACGGCATCATTCGCGCGCCTTCTTCATCTGCCGCCGCAGCCGCTGCATGAACTTCGATGGGTCGATCCGAAGAGCTTCGCAGATTGCCATCAGCTCCAACACGTCAACCCGGCGTGCCGCCTTCTCCGCTTTCCCGATCCAGCTCTGCGGCTTACCGAGGCGCTTGGCCAGCTCCGTCTGTGTGACATCGCACTCCGCCCTCACGGTAGCGAGTAACGCGGCGACGATCCTCTGATCAGAATTCGACCGCGCAGACTGGCGAGATGGCGTCTTCTTCTTTGGCACGCTAATACCAATACAGTATAATGAGTGGCTGAGGCAGAGAGCTGATCCGGGCTCAGGTTACCCCGGATGGGCGTGAGAGCCGACCATCCCAACCGGTCAGGCCATCAGCTCAGGGAACGCTCAACTGACAAGATCATGAAAAAAGCACTTGGATACGGCCGGGTCTCGACGGTGAAGCAGGTCGTCGACGGAGTGTCGCTCGAAGCGCAGCGCATGGAGATTACCTCTTTCGCCATCGCTACCGGGTATGACCTTCTCGATGTGCTGTGCGATGACGGGATCAGCGGCTCGAAGAATGAAGACGAGCGTCCTGCGCTCGCTGAGTTGCTGGCATCGGTGCGAGAAGGCCGAGTGTCTGTTGTCATCGTCTGCAAGCGTGACCGTCTCGCCCGCGATCAGGCGCTCGCCGGTCACATCGAAACGGTGATCCGCCGTGCCGGGGCGGAGCTGATATCAATCGACGAAGCGGGTTTGAATCCCATCACCAAAGCTGTGCTTACGATGGTGGCCGAAGTCGAAAGGCTGCTCGCCGCACAGCGCACACGGTTCGCGATGCGTGCGCTCAAGCTAAAGGGCCAGACGTTTGGTACCGTGCCGTTCGGCTACCGGCGCAATGCTGATGGTGGTCTCGATCCGCAGCCAGGAGAGATCGAGGTCGTGCACGAGATTGCCAGCCTGCGTCGGACCGGCGCGAAGCTCGCCGCCATCGCTTCGCATCTCACCAGCTCCGGCGTGCCGACGCGACGTGGCGGGAGGTGGAGTCCCGAGCAGGTCCGAAGCATCCTCCAACGTGTCAGCACGCACGGTCTGCCCCAGCTCCCGGCAACGGCCGCGTAGCTCGACTGACATTCAGCGTTGAGCGTTCATTGCTTCGAAAGCTTTGGTCAGGAACTCCCGCGGTGCTCGGTGGCTTGTTGCCGCACGTCGTCGAGCGAAGGTAGTCTTCACGCGTCACCAGAAAGACCTACAAGTGAGTGAGGGTTGTTCGCAGGGCATCCTCCGATGAAGCGATGAGATTCCGATCAGCGCGACGAGCGACGGCAATGTTCGCGCCTTTAACACCAACTGCGTCGAACGTCATGTGATCAAGCGACAGATCTCCGCTCGGCCGTCCGATGCAAAGCGCCGCGCGCGGGGACAGCGGTAGAAGTCGAAACGTGGTCGCATCAAACGCATCATCGCCCGAAGTGCCACCACGAGTAATGAGGCCAATGGGCCGATCACTGGTGATGAATGTTGCGCCTTCCGTTGCCACGGCGACGAACCACTGCGACCAAAAAAGTTGCATCGACAACTCCATGCCGTGCGCGATCATGACGCTGTTCTCGTCGAACCCTTCCGCTAGATGAGCAACATCGTCGAGCACGATGTTCTTGACCACCCACGGTTCGAGATACACACCGGTCATGGCACTGAGTGCCTCGGCGAAACGTGGCAGGAACGCTTCGTCATCTTCGGGGTTGTGGCGTGCAGACAGCGGTGATGTCGCGCTGCGGAAGCCAGTGCCGCGTGAATCAGCGAAACCGGCGAAGGCCGCCACTCTGAAACGTTCCTCACGCGTGATCGGCTCACCACGTTCAAGCTTGTCAAAGATGCCGACTCCGGCATCGATCTCTGCAAGCCTCGATTCGATCCATCGTTCGCTCTCGCCGTCTTTGGTCTTCATCGTGTAGAACTCGATCTGCGCTGCTACGTTTTTCGTCTTGCTGAAGCGAAACTTTCCCGTGATCTGATCAAAGACGTGCACACGCTCACCGTCCGGTGAAAACCGGCGCATGTAACCTTGAGGCAGAATATGGTGGAGCCGTGCGTCGGTCTCGGTAGCGCGTTGCATTACGAGTGAACCGTAGCCGATCCGGCGTTCGTATCAACGTGAGCCGATTGCTCAGCCTTGGCTGCCGTCGTCATTCTACGAATCGTAGAGAACCTTGCCGCCGTGCTCTGGTGATCAACAGCTCTGCCGCGACACCGTCGAGCCGAGCGCATACTCTCAAATGAGGCTCCTTTTCAGGTCGGTGATGAACCCGCTCTCGTTGAAGGCCCCGAGATTCCGACGTAAATCCTGATCACGTAACGCCTCATGGCAAAGGCCAAACAGAAGAAGCGGCAGCACTACATTCCACGCTCCTACCTGAGCGCGTGGTGTGATCCGCAGACGCCGTCGCATATGGAGCCGTGGGTGTGGCTCTTCCCGGCCAAAAGCCGCAGCGGAAGTCGGAAGAGTCCGAAGAACGTCTTCGAGGAAACAGATTTCTACACGATTGAGAGAGCCGATGGTGAGCGCAACCTCGTGTTGGAGGACGGCCTCTCCGGTCTCGAATCGGAATTCGCGAGAGTCAGAGCGAAGCTCGCGAGACACGAGCGGCTCACGCGCCGGGAGTACGCGCACCTGCTGGCATTTGTCGCAGCGATGGAGGCGCGCACGAAGGCACAGCGCGAATGGGATCGCAGTCAGTGGAAGAAAGTGCTTGATCTGATGGACCGCTACGAGGAAGTCTGGCAGCACTCGACGCCTGAACAGCGAAAGGATCTCGCCGCGATGACGGGAGGTCTCACCCGCGAGCAACGTCACGCTCGCGGTGAGCCGACACTCGGATACGACGACGTGAAAGTGGTCGTCGAGAAACCGACGCAGCACCTCTTTGGTGCGCGGGTGGAATCGATGCTACCGATCATCGAGAAGATGCGTCCGGTGATCATCGAGACCGATGATCCGATCGGATTCATCACGTCGGACGATCCGTGCGTGATCTTCGATCCCGACGCGCACAAGCGATCACCGATGTTCAGCAGTCCGGCACTCGCATTTCCGAGCACCGAGGTCACGCTGCCTCTCTCTCCGCGTCAGTTCCTGATCCTCAGTTGGTGGAACATTGCCAGTCTGTTCGTCTCTGTTCCTCGGAAGACCGTCGATTGCTTCAATCGAAGAACGCGGTTCTACGCGCACGAGCACTTCGTCGTCAATCGAAACGCTACGCGGGCGTTCTGGTTCAGGCAAGACAAAGAGCCGGATGACTCGTGGGGAAAGATGCACCCGGGCGGCGAGTGACAAGCACCGCAACGCACGAAAGTGTCGGCAGCTCGGCTCAGGCACCGACGTTCGCCACGGGCAGTATTTGCTTCCCCAAATTGCTCGACTACGACGAAACGGACGCAAGCTCGGGACGTGCTTACGCTGACAAGACGAGACGCCAGACATCAGTCCATCTGGCGCTGCCGAAAACACGCTGCTGATTCTTCGCCGCCTGACGGATGATTAGGAAGACGTCGGGGTCAGCTCGGCTCGCCACCTCATCGAGCAATGAACCGATCTCGCCGTACGCGATCTGGCAGAGAGGCTTGATCACGACCGGCGCGAGATAGCGGTCGAGCGTCGGAATCTCGCGGACGAGCGCTATCCGCTCCTGTTTCGTGGCGGCGGAGATGATCGCCCGGCCTGGCGTCTCTAGCGCCGACCGGAGGTCGCGCTTGGCGTTCGGCCCAAGTGATCGCGCCGTATCGCTCGCGATTAAGCCGCGAAACCGCTCAACGGCTCTACGCGGGTCGATCTCAACCAATCGCAGTAGAAGGTCATGCGCGTGTTTGAGACGTCCTTGATCGGTGGGTGGCTCCATGATGAGATCGAAGACCGAATCGAGATGCTCATCCGCGGCGGTATTATTAATGACGGCAGTGATGATGCCTGTCAACGCATTGGTGCGTACCTCCTCGCCTCCGAGCGCATACGGTTTCAGCCTTGTCAGCACTTTCCCGATGTCGTAGAAGCCTCGTTTCGCGCCCTGGCCGATGAGCATCGCAATGTGTCCAGCATGGGCCGGGTCCTGCTCTGTATCGAGTTGGGTGGCAAGCTCATCGAATGGCGGCGGCGGGATCGCGCCACGATCGACGAGTAACGACAAAAGGCGTGTTGCCTCTTTCCGCGTGTTGCCGCTTCGAGAGACGCGCCAAGCCGCAAGGGCGGCACCGAATTCAGCTTCCTTTGCCAGTGCTGCCAATGAAGAATCGCTGAGGCGCTGAACCGACGTGATCGTTTTCTTCACACCAGCTGCCACGGCGAGCGTAACAAACAGACTCGCAGCATCGCCCGTCAGTTCGACGCCGCCGAGAGTCGGGAGGAGCAGTTCGGCGGTTTTTCCATAATCCTGCGAATTCGCGGCAACGGTTGTAATCGCCTTTGCCGCGCCCTTGTGTCCTGCCAAATAGGCGGCTCCCGTGACGGATGCAAGTCGACGGACGTCTAGCCACGGCTCGGCCGCATCGAATTCTGCGCCAGAAAACACTTCAAGAATCGTTTTCGTCGACGGTTGTGAGTGGCTAATTGCATTGAACAGCAGCGTCTGACCCTCTTTTGGAACCGCGCTCACGGCCTCGCGAAAGCGGTTGCGTACCTCCGCACATAGCTCGGCCGGGGCTTTGCCTGCGAGGAACGGTGCCCAAAGCGTCATCATGGCGAGCGCCTGCCGCGCCGCGTCCGTATCAGCCATCATTCTTTGCCATACAAACCGAATGTCGTCGACCGACGCGCCACTCACCATTCGATCGCGTAACGCCACGTAACGGCCGCGCGCGCGCTCACTCGTTGACGGGATGCCGTCGAGAATCTCCTGAATCGGCTTTGCGAACGACCACTCGATCGTCCACAGCCGCGCCCACGCCTCATGGAAGTCACTCCGATCATCGCGTTTTACGTCGGGTTCGGAAATCTCCACGAGCTGCTCGAAGTCAGAGGCGATCGCCGTTCTGCCAAATTCCGCCGCTCGGTCAGCGAGGAGCCGGAGCATCTTGACTCGCAGCCCATCCGATCGGTCACCAGCTGCCGTGTACAGCTGAACGATGGCATTCCATGTCCATGCGGGCTCAGACGGAGCCAAAGCGCGAAGGACATCGCGCAACTCGCTCTCGGGTTGAAGTTTGACCGACTCCGTTAGCGCGTATCCGATTGCGCCGATTCGCTCAAGACAAGCGCGCACAGCCGTGCCGAATCTTCCCGACAGACGTTCGAGGAGAACGAAGGTCTTCTGACGGATTCGCCACGAGGTGTCGCTCTCCCATGCCAGTGCTACCAAGTCGAGCAGATCCCCACTCCTTCTGGCCGGAGCATTCGCGGCGGAACTAAAGAGACCTATGATCGCGGCCTCTTGCCTGCTATTGCGGATCAGAGCACGCACGCGCTGCGTCGCGGCATTCGGAATGGAGTCGCGCATCGCGAAGACGGTGAGGGCGGTCTTCAACTCGCCGATTTCGTCGCTGTCCAGGAGTTTCACCAGGATTTCGTCGGCCGCCTCGCGTAAGAGCGGATCGGAAGGGGCGAGCAGAAGCGCCTGCTCCAGCACCGGACCCAAGAAGGGATCGTGGCCGCGGCTCCGGACGCGTTCGAGCAGAGCCAATACGCAAGCAGCGCCGTTCTGCCGGAGTAACATCCGTGCGGCTGCGTGCTCGAAGAAGGTCTGATGGAAGAACGAGATTTTCGATGCAGACCGATGCACGATTCCGCGCCGTACCAGTGCAGTGATGTCAGTGGGATCGATCGACAATCGCGCGAGTACCGAGTGCGCGGCATCTGTATCGATTTCCGGCTTACCCTCAATCAACATCGTCAGGGCGATGGCCTCAGCGGCGCGAGCAAGGTCGTAGGTGTCATGCGGGGCCGTGAAGCCCGGACGCGTGTCCGTCTCTACGCGTCGCCTCCAATACTCGCGGAACAACTCGACGACGTTGATGTCAGGAGGAATAGCCTTCGGCGCATACAAGACGAAGAGCATCCTGAGTGTCAGTGGGTTGAGAGACACCTGCCGTAGGGGCAGCCCGGCAGCGACTGCGTTGACAATGTTCTTGACGTATTCGCCGTGGCGCGATGGATCGTAATCTCCGTAGAAGCTACGAACGTGAGCGGTGATCGCTCGCTCCATCTCACCGGTGTGCTCGTTATAGTTGCCGAGAAGTTGCTCAAAAAACCGGAGGCCGATTCTACGCAGGATGGTTGCTTCGGCAGGACGGGTTGAGGCGACGACAACGCAATGCGCGCGGTGCAACTCGGTAAGCAAGTCGCGGATGCCATCGATCGTATCTTCGTCATGAAGCAGGACGTCGACAGTGTCGAAGAGCGCGACCGGAGTTCGTCCTTCGTCACGTGCGGCCTGAATCGCTCCTTCGAACGTGTCAATCGACAACGCCGACGAACCGCTGAAGAGTCGCGTAGGCTTGATTAGCCATGGTTCATGCGTAGACGATTGAGAGAACGTCCACCAGAGATGCCATAGCAGTGTCGTTTTCCCCTGGCCCGCTTCGCCGACTAGCAGAACGGCGGTCTGCCCTGTCTCCAGTGCTTCGAGAAGCTTCGGCTCGACGTCGCGCTGCACGTAGAGGCCATCTTCGAGCCTCACATTGCGATCGATGTCGACGACGCTGGCATCCGCGGATGCCGAGCGGGACGCGGTCCGGAGCGCCTCCAGAAAACGACGGTGCTGGCGCGAGTCGGTATCGCGAATGTTGAATCTGCCCGAGATCCGAGTTCGTAGCGAACCGGTTGTAGCAGTGCCGCTGGAATGCTTCAGGCGCTTCGCTTCCTCATGCAACTCGTTCCGCAGATCGACTGCACGATGGGCGTCTTCGAGCCGTGAGCGGAGAAGTGCTTCGGTGAGCGCAGCGCTTTGAGACCCCTCGTTCTGAACGTCGAAGTACACGATGACGAACGCCCGGCAGAACCGCCAAACCTCATCATCCACTGCATTCCGCCCCAGGCCGCGCGTGAGAAGCTCGCGGATCGTCCTGACGAAAAACCGTTGACGCTCATGAGAGATCCCAAGAGCTTCGATGCGGTCGACGAACTCCGCGCCCGCTACCGCACTTCGCGCCCAGCTCAGCACGCGCTGGTAGTGCTCGTCCACCGCGCGCTGATAGACGCCGATCGCGATTCCCGCGGCATCAACCCCGATCTGAAAGTCGGTCGAAGAGATTGTTTGCCACGTGCGCCAGACGACATCGGCAAACTCGGAATCGCCCTCACTGAACGAGAGTGTCCGTTTCACTTGGAGGGAGAGCTTCGCTTCGCCGTCGGATCGCGTCCCGAAAACGACGAGATCGTCGAGGGGCTCCCCTCGTCCCGCCGCTTGCACGGATACGGTGTGCGCGATCGCGTCCGGCAGACCTCGCGGAATCGACCGCGTTAATGCGGCGGCGAGGTAGTACACAACGACATCTGTTTCGAGATCGACGCCGCCGCCGCCGGTAGCGTACGGAGACGATGCGGTCGGCTCAGAAGGCCTCAAGTTGCTCATGCGGAGAGAACGATACGTCTTTCTTGCATGCCGTTCTCACGAAGGCAGAGAATAGTGGGCGATACCGCGAAGGTGTTTGCGCCGGTCCTCCAACACCAAGCAGTCGTCGATTTCAAGACGGTGCCGTCGTACCTATTCCTCGTCGTCGGCATCTTCGTGTTCAACCTTCCGCGCTTCGTGCGAAGTGAACCGCTGCCGCGGACAGCGGAAGCAAGGTTGAAGGTCGTCAGGACTGAACTTCGCGCGAAGCGGCTGACGCGGGATGAAGCGCACGCGCTCTACAAACAAGTGCTGGAAGAGGAACTGGCGAACTTGCTCACGGAGCGCCAACTGCAACCGAAGCCGCCGCGGAAGCCGAAGGGGCCGCGCGAAACCGCAACTGCGTAGCGGCCATCGCCAGTGAACGACCACCTTGGGCGACGGGAGCTTGAGTTCCAGCATCGGCGAGCAGCCTTTCGACTTCCGCAGCCATCGTCAGGACGGCTTTGGTGATGGGGTTGAATGTGGAGCGGGGGCGTCGCGGACCGACTGCATACTCGCAGTACATCGAAACATGGCGTAATAACTGGATTTCGTGGATGGAAGAGCTGTTCTGCGATCTGTATGCCGTGTACACGCTCGGTCCCGCTTTCGTTTGGGCGCATTTTCATTTGACGGTCACTCGCGGCAATGGTGATCCCTTCCGTGTGCCGCTGTTCGGGCGCACCGAACACCCGCCCGACGCAGCTAGAATGGCCGTGATGTTATCTGCACTACGGAAGATCGGTTTTGATGAAGAGGCACGGGCCATCGACCTGAGGTGGGGAAAGCTTGTCGCGCTGAACAGCTTCGCCGCGCAACCTGAGTATTACCGATGCTTTCCGGCTTCACTCATGGATATCATTGTGTCAAGCGCGTACGACGGTGTCGTGGCCATGAAGTCGGCAGTCATAAGTCGCAACTGCTTCCCGGCTGTTGCCGCGATGCTGAATGAAGCTTGGCAGAGGCTTTGGCAGGCACCGCAGAAATACGTGGAGTGGGAGGCCAGCACGGTCCGCGCTTATCGTGGTCGAATCGGAAGGGTGTCGTCATCGGCAACATCACCTCAGCGTCTTCGAGTGACGTGAGATTGCCTTGCAGCTCCTGCGTGAGGCATGAATATGCCAGCGCCATCTGATGATGAAGGCGAGCGAGACGGGGCACTCCAGGCTAGAAGACACGATGGCGGACGTGTATCTCGGCACGCCGTAAGATCGGGCGTGAACCAGCGCTACGGTGAGATTCACGGAGGCGGTGGAGCATCACCTTCGCTGACGAAGTGCAGCTCAGCTTTCGTTAGGTTGGCAAACATCGTTGTGGCTAGTCGGTAGTGTAGAGTGGTTGTGATGCCCTGGCGGTTCTCGTAGGTGACGGTAACGGGGATGTTCGCGAAGTCATCGAGCGCAGCTTGCTCCGCTCTCACGTGTTGATCGAGCAGCTCCATCCACTCACCTTCACCTGAGATACCTTTTTTCAGGTCACGCGTATGGTCTTGCACCGCAATCTCGATGACGTCGATGAGCGTGCGGAAGAACATTCCCGCTTCATGATTTGGCTTTGGTTCTCGCGCGACTGAGAGTCCGTGAGGCACAAGTTGGCCGACACCCTCGAAACTTAAGGTGCGCGTTCGGTCGAGGACAATCGCGTGAATCTGAATATTGCGCGCTTCATCGTCGCCGTTGTTGGTGATGATGAACGGCTTGTCTTTCGGCTCGCCCTGCCGCCACGAGAAAGACACTTGGACCAGCGCTCGTTTCTCAGGTGCGGCGAAGATGGGCTGAATGTTCTTGATCTCGTGTGCAACTTGTCCGCCTGACTGACCGATCGACGTTATGACCGACCCCGCCGTCACCGTGTTCGAGATCGCGAGCAACGCACCGACGACCTCGTCAGAGGGCTCCGAGATTGCCGTTCCGCACTCGTGCGAAGCCTTCATTTTCGTGAGCCGTTCGACGGTGTATGCATCCGTATCAGCGTCGATCACGTCGTGATGGACGGGGCAGAGCAGCAGAAGGTTCTCAAACCCGTGTCGCTCCGTGACGGTTTGGTCGGCGTCGTAGCGGGGCCCGCCTTCGCTCTGCGCTTTGATGTGACAGATCCTCCCCGTGACCTTTTCGGACGGCTCGTCGATGACCGGAGTGCGGCAGGTCGGGAAGGCGCATTCGTTTCGCGAAAGCGCGAAGAGCCGCTTGATTGTCGCCGCAGAGGGCTGAGCCACGATCAATATGTTAGCTCCGTCCAAGACGTGGAGAGACACAGCCCGGCCGATCATCGTCAATCTCGCGCCGGAAGGCAGCGGGGTGTGTTGGGGTGGCGGTGGCTAGATGGGGGGGCAAGCGGGGGTCGAAAGATCGCAAATTGCTGACACCGTTCGTCGAGGGAGAGGACTGAAAATCCTCGTGTCGGCGGTTCAATTCCGTCCCTGGGCACCACCACAACCTCCAATCACACGAGTGTTTTTGGCGGGCGCCTCTCCGCGACGGATACGTCAGTACGCAGTCCCTTCACGACTGGCCCAACTCCCGGCTCCGTAATCAGCGGCAGGTTCTTCAGGACGGCGTGTTTGACGCGCGAGCCGATCGTCGGGAATGTTGATAACGATCCGAAGCCGACGGGCGTCGAACCTGAGATAATGTTCGAGAAACCGATCTTCACCTGTACCAACTCGGGTGCGAACGGTTCGTGGCGCTCCGTCACTTTGACGATCGCTTCCGAATAGGTTTCCACGGCGCTGTGAAACTCCGCTTCGCGTTTCGGATTGGCGACTGCCGCTTGCCATGCGCTGAGCGTTCGGAAATACTCTGCTCCCGGACCGGTGCGCAACTTCAAGATCTCGCTCGCGGGAACTCGCGCAAGCGTCACCGCCGGAGGAAGCTTCACCTCGATCTCGGTCGACGGAAGACCGTGCATCGCGCTCAGTGCCCGTGTTGCAAAAATGTCCTGGATTTCATTGTAGCCTGGCGAACTCGCGACCGCACCCAACATATGCGCCTGATTCGAACGATACGCTTCGGCGATCCAGTGCCAAAACACCCTTAGCGCTTCGTGTAGCTTTGGGTCCTTAGTTTTATTGAGAAGATCGCGGATCGTTCGTACAGAGCTTGGGCTCACCTGTAGCGACTCCGCGAGCTTGCCGAGGATAATCCGCTTCCAGACGCCGCGTCCGTTTGGCTGACGGACCGTTCCTTCCTTGGCGGCGTCGAGAACGCGCGTCCGCCAGAGCTCGGTTTCCGCCCATCGGGAACGAAGCGTCGCCATGCTATCGTCAAGCGACACGAGACCAGTGCTTGGCGGCTCTGGTGTTTGCAGAATCGACAGGCGTTCCGCAAGCCCTTCATCCATGCCGCGCGTCGGCCAGTAGACATATGGGGATTGCGGTGCCTTTTCGGCCGCTCGTTCGAGACGCTCCGCGATGTCATTGGTATCGTAGCCGACGATCCCGTCTTCACGCAAAAACGAATGACAGGCGAGGAAATCGGTGTCCGGATGGCGAAACGCTGCGACGACAAGGCCGTTCTCGAGCGCGCCTTCCAACAAAGTCGGCGCGGATCGACACATGTGGTCCTGCACCCCAGTCGAGTTGAAGAAAAAACGATCAGGGATCAGAAGTTGGAATTGGAACAACACGTTCTTGGCGAGTGCGCTCTCGAAGTCCAGCGCTGGCTCGAGTGCCAGCAACTCGGGGTCGGCGGCTGTCAGGTAGGTCGGCGGCAGAACGATCGATTCTGGAGCGTACGCAACTGCATTCTCGGTTGAGGGCTGCACTGTGACAACCGGTTCAACCCGGCGCGGATAATTCGCCTTGAGGACTTGGCGCCAGCGGCCATAAACGACACGGGCTCGATCCGGCAGGTTGACCACGACCTCATCACGAATGGGCGGAATCACTCTGTCGACAGCTGCTTCGACGAAGTCACGGACCAGTCCGCTGTGAACCGCGGCCACCAAAAGATCCTCGGCATCGATCGCGCCGAAATCGCCATCCGGGATCGCATCCCATGCATCGCTGACGAGACAGATCGACGGCTGCAAGTCGCGTAGTCGGGTCATGAACTTCTTTGCAGATCCATGTGTCAGGCGAATGGCATCGTCAAATCGCGCACGACCATCGAGTGGCCGCGCGAATAGCACTTTCTCGACGAAGTCCACCGCGTGGATCGGCATTCCAGAAAGCTGTGTCGCCGCGCGGTCGCGCAGGTCGTCGTCTTTTGTATCAGGATCGAGAACGATGAGTGAGAGACTGAGGGCCGTGTCGTTGGCGACCGCGATCGATAGCTTCTGGCGCACCTCATCGAGCGATGCTGCCTCGACGTACTGAACGTCCTCGGCACGGCCAAATAGTCGGCGGTAGTCGTGTGAGCCCGAGAGCATCGGTACGGGGTCGTATGCGTCGATGCGCAACCACTCCTCGCCATGGTTTACAAGTGCCGTGGCGGCGTGTCCGGAGATCATGGCCTTCATTCTGGCCTCACACGGCACTCGACATATTTTGCGACCTCGTTTGCGAGGGATTCAACGACGATCCGTTTTTCTGGCGGATCGCTCTTTGAGTGCGCGATATACACTCGTTCAAGCGCGCGCACACTCAGCTGGTCGAAGATGTGTACTTCAACGAAATCGTCATCAGCAGTGTTCTTGCCAGCTTTCAGCAGAATGGCTTGAAACGCTGACTTTTCATTCGGTACGCCAACGAGCTCTGCAACCAGTTTCGCTAGGCATAGCTTCCCTCGATCCCGCCAAGTGCTCCGCACGCCGTCGGGGATGACATCGATCAACGGGTTGATTTTGTGCACCAGCATGAACTTGCAACTGTTCATCTCGAACGTCGTGGCACGCCGATCGATCATCTTCTCTTTGCAGACGATGGTTACCGCGCCATATGACGGCAGCCCGCGCTCTTCCAGCGACAGCGCTCCAAAATGGTAGCTCTTCCAGAACTTGCTGGTGAAGAGCATGAGATCCGCATGTTCTCGAATCGTTTCCCAATCTGTATCGTTCGGTGGTTGCTGAATCGGGAATCGTTTGCGACCCAGCCGGTAGGGCGTTTCCTTAAACCCGATTCGCAGGATATCCTGCAGATCGCCAATCGTACAGCAAATAATCGCGAGCGATTTCGAAAGCGCTTCCTCGAATGCGTCGCCGAGCGCCTCAAGGCCGGCTTTCGCAAGTCGCTCGCGAGCATCGTGATATCGCGCCTCGAGCGCCGCCACCTGCATGGGGTTCTGGGCGACGGTGACGTTTGGACAGATCTCCGGCCACGTGCAGTCTGGGCACGCTGTACCGATTCCGAATTTAGAACCGCAATGCTCACAAATGGTTTCCGACAACACGGCCTCCTTAAGGTAGGAGTGACTCGAGCCCATCATTCCCTACCTACGAGCCTGGCGGATATGAGGGTGAAAAGGGGTCAAGGCTTCGTTTAATCGAGTGTTCTGGATGCTAATAACTCCCTGACCGCTGCGACTTTTGAATCTGACCGTCGCAAGTACTTGGTTGTCAGTGGGTTGCGAGCCGCTGAAAAACGAAGGCCTGGCCCCAAGAGTTTCCCTCAGGCAGCGTTTAGATTGCGAAGCACTCGGACGAAATGGACCAATTCGAATGACTCGTGGTTGAACGCGATCATCGAGAGCGCCGCGTGACCCGAGAGGTTCACGCTCCCAAATTCACCGTTATTGGTGAGATTGGCCGCCATTTACGACGTCATCGATGACTTCCCTGACCTCATTCGGAGCGTTCGTCAACCTCACACGAGCGTTCGTTAACCTCACGCGAGACGTCGTCCAACCTCAGCCGAGCCTTCATCGAATGGGACGTGATTGACCTCCGAGTGGAAATCCTCGGACTTAGCGGCGTTGCTTAACCACGTTTCTTCAAAAACTTACGTCGACTCTCGACAAAGCCTTCCGGGGAAGCAGGCACGCGAAGACGCGAAGACGCGAAGAAGAAGGCGGTAAGCAGGCGAAACTGAAGCAGACGAGGTTGTCTTCGCGCCTTCGCGTCTTCGCGTGAGATCAAAGCATTTCGTCACACCCTTGCCGATTTGCGGGCGCATAATCACGGCCTCTCATCAGGAGGATGTGATGCGCGCTCCCCGGACTGGTGCGGCTACAGCTTTGGTGCTCCTGGCCATCGGAGTGAGTAGCAGGGCCGGAGAAAGCGATGCGCGCGCGGAGTGCAGCTTCAACCCGCGCGCGTTCCGGTCCGCCGCAATGATGTTCCATGAGTTGTCCGCACGCGCGGAGCTCGTGGTCCCCTCGATGCACCCGGCCGATACGACGGCTTCCTCCCGCCACCGTGCCGCCGTCCCGCCGGTGCAGACGCCGCTGACGTTCGCCGCGAAGAACTTCATCGACGACGAGATCTTCGGAAAGATGGCGAAGGACAACGTCCGCTGGACCTCGGCGTCGAGCGACGAGGAGATCCTCCGCCGGATCACGCTCGATCTCACCGGCGCGATCCCGGATGCGGACACGGTCAAGGCCTTCGTCGCCGACACCTCGCCCGGCAAACGCGACGCCATGGTCGACAAGCTCCTGGCCAGCGACGGCTTCACCGACCGCTGGACGATGTGGCTCGGCGATCACGTGCAGAACGTGCAGACCGCGGCGAACACCAACGTGCAGTTCGGAGCGCGCAACTCCTACTACCACTACCTGCACGACGCCATCGCGGCCAGGAAGCCGTACGACCAGATCGTTCGCGAGCTGGTGGCCGGCACCGGCAACTCCCTCTCTAACGGCGCGGTCGTTTTCTGGGACCGCCAGCTCCAGTCGAATGGCCCGGTTCAGGATACCTACGACAACCTCTCCTCCTTCACCGGCGACCGCTTTCTGGGCATGCCCTTCGTCTGTATCTCCTGCCACAACGGTTTTGGGCACCTCGAGCTCGTGAACTCCGGCATGTCGCACCGCACGCGGAACGATTTCTGGCGCAACGCCGCGTTCTTCGCGCGCAGCTTCACCTCGGCGACACCGCAGGACCCCGTCACGAAAACGGCCACGTACACGATCGCCGACGGTCCCCAGGGCGAGTACAAGCTGAACACGACCAGCGGCAACAAGACGCCGCGCGCACCGCAGAACGGCGTGGCCATCGCCGATCCAGCCTTCTTCCTCACCGGGGAGGCGCCGCCGCCCGCCGAACCGCGCCGCCAGGCGTACGCACGCATGCTCACGGCGAGCCCGCAATTCGCGCGCGCGACCGTGAACTACATCTGGAAGGAGATCTTCGGAGTCGGCATCGTCGAACCGGCAGACTCGTTCGATCTCGCGCGTCAGGATCCGGCGGCGCTCGCCCAGGGCGCAACGCTGCAGCCGACGCATCCGCAACTCCTCACGAAACTCGGCGAGTCCTTCATCGCCAGCAATTACGACCTGCGCGCGCTGATCCGCACGATCGTCGTCTCGAACGCGTATCAGCTCTCGTCGCGCTATACGCCCGGCGCATGGAACGAGGCCTGGGCGCCGTACTACGCGCGCCACTATCCGCGGCGCCTGATGGCGGAAGAGCTCCTCGACGCGATCCTGAAGTCCACCGGCGTCGCGGCCAATCTGGCAGTCAGCGGCAGCGGCTCCGTTCCGCGGGCGATGCTGCTGCCCGATCCGACCGAGGGCGGCACCTTCGCAAAGTTCCTCAACCATTTCGAGAGAGGCAACCGAGACGATGAGCCGCGCAACTTCGACAGCTCGATCGTGCAGGCGCTGGCGCTGCTCAACGACCGGGTCGTCACCGATCGCATCGACTCGACGAATGCCGCCTCGCTCGTGGCACGTCTGATCCAGCAATCGGCCGATCCCGGCACGATCGCCGAAGGCCTCTACCTCAACACGCTGTCGCGCTATCCGACGGTGGACGAAAAAGCGCAGGCGGTGGCGTACTTGAAGAGCGGCGAGCTGGCCAGGAAAACGGAAGACCTGCAGTTCGCGCTGATCAATAAGCTGGAGTTTTTGTTTAATTGATCCGGAGACCGACCATGCGTCACAAGAAGAACTGCGAATGCGACCGCGGCGGCAGCTTCCCGGTTTTCGGGGAAGGCTTCACGCGCCGCCACTTCATGAAGCTGGCCGGGACGTCCGTGGTGGCGTCGTTCTTTGCCGACGTCGCCAGCGCCCGGTTGCTCGCCGATGCTACGTCGGTCAATCCCACGCTGCGCAACTCCGCGAAGAACTGCATCCTCATCTTCCTCGCCGGCGCGCCGAGTCAGATCGACACGTTCGATCTGAAGGAAGGCCCCTGGACGCCGAAAGACTTCGCGCCGACGACGTACGGGTCGTCGCACGACCAGGTCCGTTTTCCGCAAGGGCTCATGCCGAAGACGGCGGAGCAGATCGACAAACTGGCGATCATCCGCAGCGGACTGTCGTGGGCCGCGGTGCATCAGCTCGCGCAGTCGTGGGTGCAGATCGCGCGCAATCCCACCGGCGCCACCGGGCGCATCGCGCCGCACATCGGCGCGGTGGTCTCGCTCGAGTCGCAGAAGACGCGCATCGCCACCGACATCCTGCCCGGCTTCGTCTCCCTCGGCGCCGCGCCCATGGTGAAATCAGGCTACCTGCCGGCGTCGTACGCGCCATTCGGCGCGCAGCCGACGTCCGCCGGTCTCACATCGCTCACGCATCCCGGCGGAGCGGCGCGTCTCGGCGATCGCTGGAATCTCCTCCACGCCATCGACCTCGACCGCGGCGTCGACGACGCCAGGGGCGGCCTGGGAAAGAACGCCTCGGACATGGACGCGTTCTACGGCCAGGCCAAACAGCTCGTCGACTCGCCCGACGCGAACACGATCTTCAGCTTCACCCCGGATGAGCACACGCGCTACGGCGCGACGGACTTCGGCGACTCGTGCGCCGTCGCGCGCAACCTCGTGGCCGCGCATCGCGGTACCCGCTTCGTGCAGATCACGTTCGGCGGCTGGGACCACCACACGAACATCTACGGGAAGACCGGCAACTCGCTCTACACGCAGATGAAGCAGTTCGATCCCGGCTTCGGGGCGCTCCTGGCCGATCTGTCCATCATGCCTGGCGTCGACTCCGGCAAGACCATGCTCGATGAAACGATGGTGGTGGTCCTCGGCGAATTCGGCCGCACGGTCGGCGACGTCACCGGCGCGGGCGGACGCGATCACATGACGCGCATGTCCATCGCTCTGGCCGGCGGCGGCGTCCGCGCCGGGACGTTGATCGGCAAGACCGACCCAACCGGCGCCACCGCCGCCGAATACGGCTGGAGCGCCAACCGCGACGTACGCCCGGAGGATTTGACGTCGACGATCTACTCCGCGCTCGGCATCGATTACACGACCGTCCGCCACGACGATCCGCTCGGCCGCGGCTTCGAGTACGTCCCCTTCGCGAAGGACGGAGTGTACGCGCCGGTGAATGAGCTGTTTTGAGGGTCGCCTGATCGCTATGGAAACGATGACCGAACCCGAACGTCCCCGCCGCCCGCTGCGCTCCATCGGCGCCGTGCTCGCGGGTCTGCTGTTCATTTTCATCGTCACGACGCTCGTCGACGTGGTGCTGCACGCCACCGGCGTCTTTCCGCCTTGGCGCACGCCGATGTCGGACGCGCTCTTCGCTCTTGCGACGGCGTATCGCATCGTCATCAGCATCGCCGGCTGCTACCTCACGGCACGCCTCGCCCCCGATCGTCCCATGGCCCACGCGCTCACGCTTGGGGCGATCGGCGTCGTCATCAGCGCCATCGGCACCGCGGTCACCTGGAACAAGGGACCGCAGTTCGGTCCGCATTGGTATCCGCTGCTGCTGGTCGTCATCTCGATCCCGTGCGGGTGGGTTGGGGGGAAACTGTTCGAGAGGCAAAGGGTGGCGTAGATCTGCATTTTTCACACGCTCACTTGAATTGTTCCCTCGAGAGCCTTGCCACTTCCTAAATCGAGAGAAGAGCCTGCCCTGAGCGAGCGGAGCGAGTCGAAGGGTGGCGAAGCCGGATGAGGGGGGCGCTTTACGAGATATGCGCGATTTACCGACGCTGTTCCGAGAGCGCTCGAAGGCGCGCGAATGACGGCCTCGTGAAACACCCCCTCATCCGCCTTCGGCACCTTCTCCCCCAGCAAAAAACCGCTGGGGGAGAAGGACTCTCGATTGGAGGTACTGCCGAGAACGAACCGCTGGCACAACTCCACATCGTCCTGAGGCGGACCACGCTGAATCCTTGCCTCCGAGCGGCAGTTCAACTGTCTCCGTGAGCGTGTTAACCCGCATTTCTCACCATGTCTCTGATGATGCCTCGCAACCTGTGGAAAACGGGATTCGTGGAGGGATTGGGTGGTGTCGTCGGCGACCACGAGTGAAGAGTGCACATGTTCGTGTGCACTT
>Ga0247680_1000045_pt1 | contig 73789 bp, 64 predicted proteins | sample CNK21_metaG_FD_182803 | JGI IMG/M metagenome (GOLD analysis project Ga0247680, IMG submission 182803) | Soil microbial communities from Purdue University Martell Research Forest, Indiana, United States - CNK21 | ecosystem: Environmental > Terrestrial > Soil > Temperate forest > Bulk soil...
CATTAGAAAGGCCGCCCTTCTCTTGGCATTTACTTCGCCTAGACAACGCAGTTATGCCTGAGAAAGCGGCCTTTTTCTACTTCAAATCAGATGTCTTTGCACAATCCTGGTGAGAAATCCGGGCTAGCGACGCGTCGAAGACGCAGTTGGGGCTTACCAGCAGCTGGGCAAATGTAATCCCGACTCAGTCGATGACCCCGTTGGGCACGAGTACGATCTTACCGATAACGCCTCCCCTTCCCAGTAATTCGTGTGCGTGCCGCGCTTGGCAGAGAGGCAGCCGTTGTGCGATCAGCGGCTTGATCTGCTTCTGCTGCAGTAGGTCGAATAATGTGAGTAGGTCGTGGCGGAACCACGCCGGTTTCAGCCGCATCAGCCATTGGATACTGTAAGGCACCATGCTCTTGCGGCCCGGAAGAAAGTAGTTACGGAAGATGTACCACCCCAAGGTCGCGGATTCGCGAATGGGGTGCCGCCCGCTCGGCGCGCCCGAAGCCATCCTTCCTCCGTGTAGCTTGGCCTGGAATCCGTAGACCACCACGCGGCCGCCTTCGCGGAGCGCTTCGCGCGAGCGCCATAGATTGTCCCCACCTATGCCGTCGAAAACAGCATCCACACCGTCACCGGTGAGGTGGCGGATTTCCTGGACGAAATCAGAATTGCGATAGTCGATGGGGGTAGCGCCAAGCTCCTTAACTACCTCCGCCGCCTGCGCCGAACAGGTTCCGAACATTTCCAGGCCGGCGAGCCGCCCCAGTTGCAGGAACGCAGTGCCGACGCCGCCTGAGGCGCCGTGAATCAGCACGCGCTGGCCCGGCTTTACCTTCGAGGAACGATTCAGCATCTGGTATGCCGTGATGTAGTTCAAGACGGCCGCGACGGCTTCCGCAGGGTCCAAACCTGCGGGCACTGGAATGAACTTGCGCTGCGGCAAGCAAACATATTGTGCGTAGCAGCCGCTGATCGGCATGGCCGCAACCGTCTGGCCCAGTTCGAAACCGGAGACGCCTTTGCCGACCTGGTCCACAATGCCGACCAAGTCCCAACCGGGCGTATAGGGCACGCGCGGTGTTTCCGGATGGACGCCCTCGCGCGCCAGTACGTCAGGCAAGCTCACGCCCGCGGCCAGCACCTTCACCCGGACCTCGCCAGGCATTGGCGCAGGGCATTCTTGTTCGGCGACAGTGATCACCTCCGGTCCGCCGTGGCGCGTGACCACGATCTTCGTCTGTCGGATATGCCGCTACCTCCGCCGCCAGCATACATCGGCGCGCGGACGAAGGATAACCCGCAGAGCGGCTCTCGAACGGGATTTCCGATGTGAACCCCAAGCGACAAGCAAGCTAAGTCCCGATTAACGGAAACTGACCCACTACACTCCGTTGCTGCCGCTTGCGAACAAACAGACAGCGTTTGCTGGTGGCGCTCGGGAACTTGTCCGCCGTCCTGGTGTCCAACTTTAGTGAGGACGCGCGCACCTCACATCCCTGCGAGCGCGGCGCCGGTCTCCTGCGGCAGTTAAGCAACCCACAGGAAACTGGCGCCGCAAAAATTCCCGCACTCCCTCGCAGAACATTCTTGTGGAGGTGTGTGATGTCCATCGAACCCGTTGAAAATGCCCAAAAAGATTTTGGTACCCTGCAAGGATGTTTCGTGGAAGGCAGCGCAGAACAGCGCGCGTGTGAACGGCGCATCCGTCGGCGGGCCTTGATTATCTCCATCGCTGCGCAGAGCGCGATCCTCACGGCGATCATTCTGGTTCCCTTGTTTGGCAAGCCAGAGCGCATCGCTTCTGCCAACATGACTCCGATTCCGCCCTATTACCACAGCAACGCGCCGGAACGCCCTGACACGGCCTCCCAGCAAACCACGCAACGTAGGCACGACCCATTCGACCCTGGCGCTCTTACCCAACCGCCGCGTATTCCCGGGAGGATTGATCCGAGACCATATCCACCGTCTCCGGATCCTCCCGGATTGCCTACTGGACCCGGAGCAGGCGCGCCGTGTGTCGGATGCGTTCCAATGATTGACGACAGACCTCAGCCTCAGCGTCCCGCGGAGCCACGAGCTCAAACGCCGGTGCGACTTCATGTAACCCACCTGGAACAAGCGATGCTGATCCAACGCATCGAGCCTGTCTATCCTCCGCTCGCGAGACAAATTCGTCGCGAAGGTCACGTGGAACTACGCGCGCTCATCGCCACGGACGGCACGATCCAATCCTTGCAGGTCGTCAGCGGCGATCCGCTCTTCCTGCAGTCCGCCATCGACGCCGTACGCCAGTGGCGTTACCATCCAACGGTTCTCAACGGCCAGCCCGTGGAGATCGAAACGTACATCACCGTCATTTACAGCCTGCAGCAGTGAACCTGACACACTCTTCCCCAAGGCTTCGTTCCACCGGGAAGGGCCGACTTTTTTAGGGCGTCCTTTTCGTTCTAAGCGTGGGTTGAAAGCTGGGCTGATCGCCTTTTAACAGGTTGCTGAAAAAAGCCATGTGGCACAGCCAATCCTGGCTGTGCACAGAAGATAAAGACAAGGGAATCAGTAGAGGTGAAATCGATTTTTACACCATTCTTGGCCAGAACCGACTTTTTCAGCAGCCTGCTAAAGAAGTGGTTCGCCGGAATGGCGTGCGATGGTTTCGCGCGTGGTGTCGCGAAGACGGATCAATTCATGCCAAGCGGAACTCTCATTCGCCATCCCTGCTTCCTCTGCGGTTCGTGGATAGATGGGCGGAGACACCGTAATGGTTACGCTGGTCGGCCGGGGCAAATACCTGCCGTCTCGCAGAAATCTTCGCGTACCTGCCAGCGAGACCGGAACAATCGGCGCGCCGGCATCCACCGCGGCTTTGAACGCGCCGAGTTGGAACGGGCGCACGCCGTCTTCTCCGGTAAACGTACCTTCTGGAAAAACGAAAATGGATTCTCCGTCGCGCAGCAACTTCGCCATGTTTTCCGATTGTTGCATGCGCGATTGTGCATCGCTGCGGTCAAACGTCATGTGCCGCATCTGACGAAGGAAGGTTCCGATGAACGGCATTCCGCCGACTTCCATCTTGGACACAAAGTGGTAAGGCACGCCGAGGCCCAACATCAGCGGCAGCACGTCGAAGTAACTTGTGTGATTCGATGCAAAGACTTTTGCTCCCGGCAGGTCCACGTATTCTCTGCCAATCACGCGCACGCGGCAGCCAATCAGCGGAAACAAAATCTTCAGAGCGGCGGACGTAAAGCGCCCCGCTCGGCGGTAGTCGCTAATGAAATGCACGATCGTCCAGGTCGGAACGATCCAGACAAGGAACACAACACCAAAATAAAGCCCGTACAAGATCTCCAAGCCTCGCCGCACGGCGGCCCAAACTTCCCCGCCAGCCGTGCGCGCCGCACCCCCGGTAGCGAGCCGCGCAATCTGGAGCCACGCGGGCGCCTTGCTTGCACTCAATTGGCCGGTGAGATAAAGCCGTTTTGTTTCCTCGCGCCGCAATTTTCCGCTGGAGGTTTTTGGAATGCTTCCGGGGGGAATGATCTCAACGCGATCCGGCGGCAGACCCAATCCTTGCGAAACCTGCTCCGTCACCGCTGCAACAAGCGCCGCGCAGCGCGAGGCGTCGCGCTCTCGCGATTCCGCCACCACCACGAGCTTCTCGGTTCCCCCCGCTTCGTCTTTCAGCCCGAACGCCACAATGCAGCCCTTGCGAATTCCCTCCGCTCGCGCGGCGAGCTCTTCGACTTCGTGCGGATAAAGATTCCTTCCGCCCTTGATGATGATGTCCTTCACGCGTCCCGTGACGTAGATTTCACCATCCGCACGGTATGCTCGGTCGCCGGAATTCACCCACGCATATTCGCTGTCGTCCGCAGCCGGCCCCATCGGCAGCAGTTTTTCTGTCGCTTCGGGATTTTGATAGTAGCCGCTCGTCGCGGAAGGTCCGCGAAACCAAAGAAATCCCTCAGTCCGATCGTGCACTTCGCTGCCGCTGGCATCCACAATGCGCACTTCGTGCCGGGGGATTGGCTTGCCGGAAGAAACAAACGCAATCGCCGTTGCATCGTCTGCCCGGGCCGATACGGCGCGACCCTCCGCGGTGAACAACTCGCGTTCGATTCGGTCGATCAACGGCGCGCGATTCAGTGGCGGGACGGTCACAGCCAGGGAAGCCTCCGCGAGTCCGTATACCGGCAGTTGCGCCTCGCGCCGAAAGCCATAGCTCGCAAAGCGCGCGGCGAAGCGGTCCAGCGTTTGGGGATTCACAGGCTCCGCGCCATTCAGAGCCGCTCGCCAATTGCTCAAGTCCAGGCCTTGGATATCTTTGTCGGCGATCTTCCGCACGCACAGCTCATAGGCAAAGTTAGGCGCCGCGGAAATCGTTCCGCCGTATTTTTGAAATGCTTTCAGCCATCGTTCCGGCCGCGTGAGAAACGCGAGTGGCGACATCACCGCCAGCGGCACTCCAAAGTGCAGTAGCGTGAGCCATGCGCCGATCAGCCCCATGTCGTGATAGAGCGGAAGCCAGCTCACGCCCACGTCCTTTGGCCCCAGCTCCACGGCTTCGCCAATTGCTCGGATGTTGGCGAGTAAATTCGCGTGCGTAAGCACCACGCCTTTGGGATCGCCGGTTGAGCCGGAAGTGTATTGCAGCAACGCGATGTCGCTGGACTTTCGCGCGCGGCTGCCCGTGAGATGCAACGGCAGAGCTCCAGGCGATGGCGGCGGTGCTTTGTCGGCAGCTTCAATCAGTTTTTCCGCCTCGATTACCTCAGTGAGTGACTTCACGCGCGGTTTCAGCAGCCGCGCCACGGCTTCCGCTTGCCGGAACGTCAGTAGCAGACACACTTCCGCATTCTTGAGAATCGCCGACTGCCGCGCCGCATATTCCTCGATGCGGTCGGCGCGAAACGGCGGGTAGATCGGCACAGGAATCGCCCCCGCCAGCATGATTCCCGCATACGAAACAAAAAACGCGCGGCCCGTCGGCAGCATGAGCGCCACGCGACCGCCCGCAGGAACACCGCGTCGCGCCAACTCCGCCGCACAACGTTGCGCTGCGGCGTACAGCTCGCCGAACGTCAGCGTCACGCAGCGCTCTTGGCCCTCCGTCTCTTCCGTAATCAGCAGGTGCGTTTGCTCCGCGTCGTGCATAGCGCGGTAGCGCAGCACGTCCAGCAGCGTCTCTGCGGAGAAAACGCCGCTATCCCGTGCTTCGCGGTGTAGTTGCTGCGTGGTGATGGCCGCACGCAGCGCCGAGCCTTCATCGTCTTCTTGCGATTCCAGACCCGGCGCCGTTCGAAGGGCCTTCGCGAGGTCTTCCGGCGTATTTGCTTCCGCTACGACCCGATCGGGCAACCTCACGTTAAAAGCTGTCTCCAGCCGCGCCAGTAATTCCACGCGCTCGAGGCTCCCCAGGCCCAAATCTCGGTCGAGCTGTGACGTTCCGCTGAGCATCGGCAATGCTCCTCGGCTGCCCAACTCTTCGAGCAGGCCGCGAATAACCTCGAGTACGCGTTCACGTATTTCAGAGGCGTCGAGTTGTGTTGCAGGAGTGGCCACAGATCACACGAAGGGAGACTATTTGGCTTCTGCCAGAGGCTACCACGCGGAGATGCGGTTTGCCATCAGCGCGAGCGAGGCCCTGCTCCAAGAATCACGCACCAGAAGTAACCCTGGGAGCATTATGCACTTTTTTGCTTGGTCTGCTGAGCGAAGTAGCCGCGCGGCAGGAGCGCCGTCGAAAGGTCCACGCCGGAAAGGTCCGCCCCGGTTAAATCCGTCTCGCGCAGAATCGCCACGCCCATATCCGCTCCACTGAATTTCGCACCATTCACATTCGCTAGCCGCAGGTTGACGTTTCGCAAATGCGCGCGGAGGAAAATGGCGTTGGAGAGGTCGCAGCGAAAAAATTCCACTCCGCTGGCTTGCGCTTCCGTCAAGTCCGCTCCGGGCAGAATCGCTTCCGTCATGTCCGTGTTTCGCAGGTCGGCCTTGCGAAGATTCGCGCCAGACAAGTCGGCACCAGGCAGCTTGGCCTTGCGCAAATCCGAGCCTTCGAAGTTCGCGCCGTGCAGAATCGCTCCGCTCAGATTGATGCCTTGCAGATCCGCGCGCGAAAGATCCGCGCCGGCCAGGTCCGCCCGCGCACCTCCTTCTTTCCCGCGAAAGAAAAGTGCATGCGCCTCAAGAATATCCGCCAGCCGCTTGCCGTTGTGCTGAATATTTTTCGCTTTTCTCAATCCCATAGTCTGCTTTGCACTCCTTCGTCTGATGCTCCATTTTACCCGCTCTGCACCACCCTGACGAGGGCTTCCGACCCTGTCTTACAAGAACTCCGCCGCCTAACGTCGTTTGTGGTAGTTTTTAGAATTGGCTGGTTGCCAGGAAGGTGAGCGTCACTTTGAAGTCTAGAAAGATATTTCTCCCACTGCTTGCCGCTCTCCTTGTGGTTCCGTACCTTTCTTTGGCAGAACCGTCTTCTCAGCTAGCGATCACACACGTCACTCTCATCGATGCCACCGGCCACCCTCCGCAACTCGACCAGACCGTTCTTATCGAAGGCCGCCGCATAGCCGCCGTCGGACCCACAGCAGACATCAAGGTCCCCAAAACCGCTCGCACCATCGACGCGTCCGGACAATTTCTTCTCCCCGGTTTCTGGGACATGCACGTCCATCTTGCAGGCATCAACGCCGATCCTTCCTGGAGCAAACAAGTCCTTCTCCCGCTGCTCCTCGCCAACGGCATCACCGGCGTGCGCGATATGGGCGGCGATCTCGACGCTCTTCTCGCCTGGCAACGCGGCATCGAGTCCGGCGCTCTACTGGGGCCGCATATCGTTGCGGCTGGCCCGTTCCTCACCGCAAGCGGCAGGAAAACTCCCGAGCAGTATCCCGTCGCCAATGCGGACGCAGCCCGAGCCGCCGTCGATGACCTCAAGAAGCGCGGCGCCAATTTCATAAAAATCATTTCCATGCCGTCGCGAGATGCTTTTTTCGCCGTCGCTGATGAATGCAAAAAGCAAGACATTCCTTTTGCAGGCCATTTGCCCTTCGAAATCGGCGTCATCGAAGCAAGCAACGCTGGCATGCATAGTATCGAGCATCTGCTCTACAGCGCCTTTGCTCTCTCTTTTTCCTCGAAGGAAGCCGAGCTTCGCCCCCGCCTCGTTCAGGCAGAAAAAAAAGGGGACTCCGCGGCTTGGGAACAGATCGCGCACGAAGCCGACGCTACATATAGTCCGGAAAAAGCTGCCGTTGTTTTCCAGACCTTGAAAAAGAACGGAACTTGGGTCACGCCCACACTCGCCTCCCTAGACATCACTTCCCACCCGGAACACTGGAAGACCGACGACGCCCTGCTCGCGTTTGTCCCGCCCGCGATGGCAAAAGAATGGCGGGACTCCTTCGACGACGCGCAGATGAAGCAGCGGGCGGCATGGCTGGCCCGCCAAGCATCCAACGACTGGAAGCTAACTGGCGAGCTTCATCAAGCGGGCGTGCAACTCCTGGTCGGCTCGGACTCGCTCGATCCGTTTGTTTTTCCTGGCGACAGTTTCCATCATGAACTCGCCGAGCTAGTCCGTGCGGGATTCACGCCCATGGAGGCGTTGCAGGCCGCGACCCGCGGCGCGGCGCAGTTTCTTGGGAGTGAAAAGGAATTCGGAACCATCGAACCGGGCCACGCCGCCGATCTGGTCTTGTTGAGCGCGAATCCGGTGGAGAGCATTGCGAACACACGCAAAGTTTGGGCCGTGATTCGCGATGGTGGCTACTATGATCGAGCCGCTCTCGATGCGTTGCTTGCTACAGCGAAAGAGGCTGCGGCTGCCGTTTCTGCGGAGAAGCCTTAGAACTATGCTGCTTTTGCAAAATAATCAAGGAGAGTGCTTGTAGTCCGCTGACGACCGATGCGAGCCTCCGCCACATGCTGCCGATGGAACAATTCGGTCTCGATGCGTCTCATCTTCTTCGCGTGCATCGCCTCGGCTCAAGTCGCGTCGGCCCAGGAGCGTATGGGGGGCGGTGAAGTCGTCGCCAATCTAGCCGGAGGGCGCGTCATTATTCACGTCGCTCGCGACAAGATCATCTTCGCGGCCATCGATCAGCCCGTCGAAGCAAACTCCGTTCCCCCGCGTGTCATGAACATTGACTCCAGTCACATTGGCGTACTCTTAGGCGCCTCGGAATGGCGCCTCACGGCCGATCCCAAGCCCGTGCGTCTGGATCGGGACTTTCCCCACATTTCCGGCAAGAATCCGAACTATGCTTCCGATCCCGCAGAAATCTCGCCAGACCTGGACACCATCGGAGTCGCGTTTCTCGAACGCCTTCGCCCGCTCGTTTCCCAGCTTCAGCACAAAATAGAATTCAAGCCCGATGAGGCTATATTCGAAGTCGTTCTCATTGGTTTTGCGCCCGACGATTACGGTCCAGAAGTCTGGACTATCGAATACCGCATTCAGCAAGAGGAGATTGCAACTCGCGGCGACTTTTGGCAGACGCGCCTTCTTCGCCCGCGTTTCACCCAACTTTACCCGCCCGAAAAGCACGCGCCGAAGACCCTAGTGGAAGTCCGCTATCCAGTTACCGTGAAACCTCAAGAGCGGTCTTTGCAGCAACTCATTCAAGGAAACGATCCGGACATTGATAACTTATCGCGCGGAGAACCCAAATTCTCGAAAGTGTTGGAAGAGATTGACCGCGGCCAGGCCAACAAAGCGGTCTCTCAGGATGCCACGGACTTTCTTCGTGCCGCCTTACCGCTTATCGCCGAAAAGTCCAAATTTATCCTCGGCACTATGACCGAGGGCGGCTTCGATTGGGTCGTGCCGCCAGACGAACCTGTGGAAAAAGTCAAAGAAGACAAAAATCGGCCGCCGGAAGCCCCGTCTCTGCATCGCAAGATAAAACCATAAGGCTCAAACAAGTTTTTGAATGCCGTCCCCTTGCCGAATGACTCCGCTTTGGACGACTCGACAAAGCATTCCGCGCCTTCCCCTGAGTTCCTTCCTCAGTCCGGGACGAAGATGGTCCATCAAGCCACAGGGCGTACAAGGGTTCGTCACTTCAAGTTGAGCTCCGCCAATTTGCAAACATTCCCCTTCTCTAAGCCCGTTGACGTTGAGCCCCTGGGTGGTAATGTTTTCTCGGATCATCCCCGGCACGAGTTCGAGCGCATCGAGCGTCTCCCTGTCCACTAGCAGAACTTGACGGCTTCCGGGGCGAGCATGCGCACAGCCTTCAAACCCCATGTCCTGAATCGCGGATACCTCTGCAAGCTCCTCCATCGGGCAGCCGGTCCGAGGAGCGCGAAACAGATGGACGACTCGTGGCATGGCACTAGTCTCCTGCGGCTGTTATTCGGCTTACGTGCGCGCCAATGTCATTCCGGTAATGCACACTGTCGAACTTTAATTTCGAGGCTGCCTGGTATACTAAGGCGCGGACCGCTTCGAGGGATTCTGCGAATGCAGTCACCCCAAGCACACGGCCTCCGCAGGTAAGCAGAGAATCGCCCTCACGTTTAGTGCCTGCATGGAACACTTCAACACCAGTGTTATTCTTGACAGAGGTTAGTCCCTCTATTTTCTTGCCCGTTTGAAATGTCCCAGGGTACCCGCCCGATGTAAGCACCACACACATGCTCGCTCCGGGCCGCCAACGCAATGTCGTCGGATCGAGCCGCCCCGCTGCCACTTCAGACAGTATCTCCGCAAGATCGAACTCCATGCGGGCTACTATCGCTTGAGCCTCTGGGTCGCCGAGTCGACAGTTGAACTCCAGCACCTTCGGCCCGCCTTTGGTCAGCATCAGGCCCGCATAGAGAAAGCCTTGGTATGGCACGCCCTCTTCTGCAAGCCCTTTAAGCGTGGGTTCCACGATCGTGGAGATAACTAAGTCGCGAAGGCTGGGCGGCAAAAGCTCATCCGAAGAATATGCGCCCATGCCACCAGTATTCGGACCCTTGTTGCCGTCAAATACGCGCTTGTGATCCCGCGTGGGCACCATCGGCGCGTAGCGTTCGCCATCCGTCAAAATGATGAAGGACAGCTCCTCTCCCTCAAGCGTCTCTTCCAACAAGACGCGATGGCCCCCAGATCCCAGCTCGTTCTTCTCCATTACGCGTTCAAGAAATTGCCTCGCCGCTTCTACCTCAGGGGCCAGGAATACGCCTTTGCCAGCGCACAATCCATCAGCTTTAATCACCAACGGCCATTTCACACTACTCAGCGCGGCATAGGCATCGCGCGGCGAGTCGTAAGCGCCATACATTCTCGCTGTTGGAATGTTATGCCGAAGCAAAAATTCTTTCGAGAAAATCTTGCTGCCTTCGAGCTGCGCCGCTTGACGCGTGGGGCCTACTATGGCCCAGTTTCGCTTCGCAAAGGCGTCGGAAAGCCCGTTCACGAGGGGCAATTCCGGTCCGACTACTGTCAAATCCGGTCTGATTTTTTCGGCAAGAGCTACAAGCGCTACAACGTCGCCCACATCAACGGCAACACATTCCGCGTCCTCGGCGATTCCCCCGTTGCCCGGCGCGCACCATATTTTCTCCACGCTTGCGCTCTGTTTCAGCTTCCAAACCAGCGCGTGCTCCCGCCCCCCGCCGCCAATCACCAGAATCTTCATTCAGAAGTCCCCTCGAAAAATTCACCTCGAACGATAGTCGCCCCAAATCCACGTGTCAACTTGCCGCGGTCTCTGCGCAACAAAGCCGGTCTCGCCTTTTTCCGGAATAAAATGGCCATTTAGTTTGTGTAGCGCAAGCCGTAATTTTCGCTCATCCAGGTCGTGCATTCTTGTTGCTTATGGGCCACCTGAGTATTCCAAACTAGCTGCTGTCTCTCCCAAGGAGAGGCGATCCCGTGTAGCCTTGATGTTTGTCAGACGGCGTTCCTTCAAAAAATCTAGTCGTTCAGCGTGCGCAAGCCCTCAATTTCTATCAAGTCGCCTCTGCAGCCCCGGTTCCCCATCTCGATTGAGAATCCAATGTCCAGGCGGACATTTAGGAAGCAAACGCTGCGCGCACGAAGTCCGTTGTGCATAGCAAGTCTGCGACAAGAATTGAATTAGAAATTAACCGTTAAGTATTATTATACAGGTTAGTAAGGGCGGATCGAGGCCCTGAAATGCCGACTTGCCTTTTCAGATTGTACTAGCTGCTCTGCGGATTTTACTAGTCGCTGCTCAGGCCTGACTCACTGCGCGGATCGGAATCGTCACGCCGGACGCCGTATCTGAGGAAGCTAGCATGTGGCATCGGCCATCAAAGATTCCTCCCGGGTCAATGACCATGCACGGTGAGTGTACCTCACCCGTAACGACGCCCTTCGCTTGAATCTCCACGCGCCCCTTCGCGAAAATTACGCCATCGAACCGCCCGGAAATCACTACCCGATTTCCTTCGATTTGCCCTTCGACTTTTGCGCCTTCACCCAGCACGACGGTCTGCTCAGAGATAATGTTTCCTTTCACATTTCCGTCTATGCGAAACGTCCCGGTGACCTGCAGCGTCCCCTCGAGCGTCACACCCTGATCAATGAATCCAGTCCACTCTTCACCCGCGTCACTGCCTGTAGAACCGGGCCACTTCCATGCCATGACATTTCTCCTAGGTAGACACTCATACTCTAGCGACCGGGGCGCACAAGTCAACGCGTCGCATGCGCCGAGTTGTCCAAAGGATACGGAGGAACGAGCGTGCACAGCGGCTGGTGCTGGCTTCGCAGGGCTACTTTATCAGTCGGTCGTAAATTCCCATCAACTGCGCATCGTCGTAATACTCGAGCACCAACTGGCCAGGGCGCATCTTCGTTTTTTGCCGAAGTAGAATCTTGGTCCCAAGGTGCCGCTGCAGTTCCTCGATCGCAGCTCGAATATTCGCGTCCACGTGAATTTCCTTGTCAGGGCCCGCTCCTCGCGCTCGCCGTGAAGCTAGCCGTTCTATTTGCCGCACCGTTAATCCGCCACGGGCCGCGCGTTGTGCATAGCGCATCCTCAAGGGTGAGTCCGCAACAGCCAGCAAAGCTCGCCCGTGCCCCGCGGTCAACTTGCCCTCTTCGATCCAATCCTGAATCGTCGGCTCAAGCTTTAACAATCGAACCGCGTTGGCCACCGTAGCCCGATCTTTTCCCGTTCGCTCCGCCACCATTTCCTGCGTAAGCTGAAATTCATCCATCAATCTTTCGAAGGCTCGCGCCGCTTCAATGGCATTCAAGTCTTCGCGCTGGATGTTTTCCACCAGCGTCATTTCGAGCGCCAGCTCGTCAGGTACTTGACGCACGATTGCCGAGACCTTCGTTAACCCAGCCCGTTGCGCGGCTCTCCACCGGCGCTCTCCGGCGATCAGTTGAAATCGGCTCCCGATCGGCCGCACCACAAGCGGCTGAATGATTCCACTCGATTTGATGGACCGGGCCAATTCGTCCAACGCCTCTTCGCGAAACCGAGTGCGCGGTTGATACGGACTCGGCTCGATCAAATCAATGTCGAGTTGCAATGGTCCTGCGGACGAAGTATCTCGCGCCGGCGATGCGGCAGCACCGCTCGAACCTGTTGCGTGGGGCTGGGTAGGCGTCGGCGGTGTGGGATTCTGCGGCTCAGGCTCCCGAATGAGCGCTCCGAGCCCCCGTCCCAGTGCGTTTCTCGGCATTGGCAATGACCTCCTGGGCGAGCTGCGTGTAGCCCTCCGCCCCTTTGCTATGAATATCGTAAAGAATGATTGGTTTTCCGAAACTTGGTGCCTCGGCCAGACGGACATTGCGAGAAATCACGCTCTGAAACACTTGCGTACCAAAAAAACTGCGCAAATCCGTGGCTACTTGACGCGAGAGAGTCGTTCTCTCGTCAAACATGGTTAACAGGATACCTTCGATCTCGAGACCGGGATTCAGAGTCCGGCGGATCCGCATCAGTGTATCTAACAGCTCAGAAACACCTTCCAACGCTAAATACTCGCATTGAATCGGGACGAGGACTGCGTTGGCGGCCACGAGCGCGTTCAGGGTCAAAAGGTCAAGTGCTGGCGGACAATCGAGGACAATGAATTTGTAACGAGCTTGAATCTCATTAAGAATAGTTTTTAGCTTATATTCGCGGTTTTCGGCAGAGACCAGTTCCACTGCAGCCCCAGCCAGGTTTTTGTCGGCGGGGACGACATCCAATCGATCTACCTGAGATTTCTGGACAATTCTATCGAAAGGCTCATTCAAGATCAGGGTGTGGTAGAGAGTTCTTCGCGAAGGGTCCTTGGCAAAGCCGATAGCGGCCGTGGCATTGGCCTGTGAGTCACAATCGACTAACAGCGTCTCTTGCTCCGAAGTAGCAAGACATGCCGCCAGGTTCACGGCCGTGGTTGTCTTACCAACTCCACCTTTTTGATTTGCAACGGCAATAATCCGCGCCAACGAGCCCCCCAGCTCGTGAAAACTTAGCAGAAGGGCGCTCAGTATGCAACTTGTTTCACGTGGAACGCCCGCCACAGATTGAATCTTGCCCCGAACGTTCCACGTGGAACGTTTGCGTTCGACTTTTTCTTATTCTGATGTTCCACGTGGAACCTCAAACCGAGTCAGAGCACGAAAATGGGTCTCTGCTTGAAGGTGGAAAACGCTCCTGGATTCGATGCATTAAGGCGTTCCACGTGGAACATCTGAACACTGGGTTCGGTCCTAAGATGCCGCGTACACAGGAAAACGGGTCCGAATGTTCCGCTCAGCCAATATTAGTCCGGACTTGACACCAAAGGCAGAAATCTAAACGTGAAAACTACAGACGAAGAGAAAACCTCGGATAGCCAAAAAGCATGGCGGAAAAGATTGGAAGTCTTTATTTCTCAGGTCGTTGTGCCGACAATGCCGCTTTTCTGGTCCCCACCAGTAAGTACCGCCGTAGAGAGTGGGGCACTGGGATCGGTTCTCTCCACTCCCAGTCCGCGCCCTGCCGTGCTTGATCAAGGTCCCGCCCCCCAATCCACAAGATAACTTGTTTCGCTGCTATACCTTCCGAAGAGGCCCAGGCCAAAAAAGGCTCGAAATCACCTACTGCGCGAGAGCATACAAAATCAAGCGGGGCCACTTCTTCGCCCAGCTCCTCATAGCGGCTCACGAGCACTCGCGTATCAGGAAGTTCAATATTTCTAAGCACTTCCGCGAGAAAAGTAGCTTTCTTCATATTGGACTCGATCAAGAACACTTGGAGCTTCGGACACATAATTTTCAGCGGAATACCCGGAAAACCGGCTCCGGAACCAACGTCGGCGAGCCGACCCTTTTCCACAGGCACAGCCCCGGCAGCGAACATACTTTCGCAGATATGACGATATAGTATCTCCAAGGGGTCGCGGATTGCAGTCAAATTTATCTTTTCGTTCCAGGCCAATAAAATCCTTATATACTGTTGAATATACACGACTTGCTGTTCATTTGCTTCCAGCTGAAATTCGCCGAGAGCACGGTAAATTGTCTCCACTGAGAGCACTGCTGGGCTTGGTGTTGTCATAAGAGTAACTATAATACGTCTGTTTGATGCATTTCCACCTCAACTGTCGACCTTTTGAAGCTGAGGAGATACCTCGGTCCTGCCAGTCCTGCGACCGCATCCACAGCAAAATGCCAAAGAATAACCGGAATCATGCCATCGTACGCGATTCGCGCCGTTCCGAACACCATGCCGATAATCAATGTGCTCACAAGCCCACCGCGCCCTTGGTAAAGGTGCGCCAGCCCAAAGAGCAAAGATGAGAAGAGTACCACGCTCCAAACGGGCAGCCCCGCTCTTGTCAAGGCAGCCATAGAGAAACCCCGGTACAAGAACTCCTCGCACAATCCGGCTGTCGCCGCTAACCCCAAAAAACAAACCAGCTCCACCCGTGATCGCGGGAAGATACGCTCGGCAAGTGCCCGGATAAACTCCCGCGCCTTCCCCGAAGAGCCGCCCATTCGTCGCAAATTGAGCCATTGTAGGCCGCCCAAAATTGCGGCGCCGACAATGGCCGCAATGAATATTCTGCCGCGACCGTGAACTACGAGTCCCACTTCCTCGAACGTCAGCCCGCGTGCCCAAGCCCGCCATGCAGTTATGGCCACCGCTATCCATTGAAATGCGATCGTCGAAGCGTAAAGCAAGAGCCGCTCCCGCGAACTCATTTCCGGAAGCGCCAACAATTTTTGCAGCCGCAGGCGTCCCCGCCACGGCAAGAGCACTCCGAGCACGAAAAAAATCAACCAGAAGTCCCAAGGCATCCGGCGATGAAACCACGTTCAGCCGTGTGGCGCAACTTCTCGGGGGTTCGCGTCACCACCGCAAAGCGCAAAGCATCGCTATAATGGTCCCCGAACCAGTGAGGTGCATCGTGGCGGCACAAGTGAAACTCACATCCATGGCAAAAGCGGCAGGTTGCGCTGCGAAGTTGAATCCCGCAACCCTCGACGCCGTCTTGCGCAAGCTCCCGCGGCAAACCGATCCGAATGTCCTCGTTGGTTTCGACACCAACGACGACGCCGGAATTTACTTAATAGGTGAGGGTCTCGCCCTGGTCCAAACTGTAGATTTTTTCACGCCCATCGTAGACGACCCGTTTCTCTTCGGCCAAATCGCTGCCGCTAACTCACTTAGCGACGTCTATGCCATGGGCGGACGTCCTGCTTCATCCCTAACCATCGTCGGCTTTCCTGAAAAGGGGGATCCCGAAATCCTGGAGCAGATTATTCGCGGCGGACTAGCCAAAATGAACGAAGCAAAGTGCAGCGTAATAGGAGGCCATTCCATCCGCAACGAAGACATGCTCTTCGGCTACGCCGTCACTGGCCTAATCAATCCGCAGCGAGTTTGGCGAAACGTAGGAGCCCAGCCCGGAGACGTGCTGCTTTTTACCAAGCCACTGGGAACCGGTGTAATCACCACGGCCCTAAAAAAAGATCGCGCATCCGCCGAATCGCTCGCCGCCGCCGTCGGCGCTATGAGTACTCTCAACGCCGCCGCCGCTGCAGGCCTCCAGGAAGTTGAAGAAAAAGCACGACCCGCAAAGCCAATTCATGCCGTCACCGATGTGACTGGCTTCAGCCTTCTCGGCCACGCTCGCGAAATGGCGCTCGGCGATCCAGCCGACGGCCTCGATCCAGTGTCCTTCGAAATCGACCATGCATCCTTCGATTATTTTCCCGGTGCGGTCGAGGCAGCCCGCGAGGGCCATCTTTCCGGGGGACTCAGAAACAACCGCGCCTTCATTGGCGAATGCGCCGCGTTCGATCCAGGCGTCCCGGTCGAATATCAAGATCTTCTCTTCGATCCGCAAACCTCGGGGGGTTTTCTTGTGGCCATCGCCCCGGACCACGCAGATTTCGCTTTAGCTGCGCTCGCGCGCCACGGCGTTTCCGCGCACCGCGTCGGCCGCATAGTCTCGAAATCCGCTCCATTGATCAAGGTGTTTTGAAACTTCGTATCTTTTTCACCGCCGCATAGGGTAGAACGTCTCAGCTCATCGGGATGGCGTCGTTTATGCTAAACGAATGGACACGATAACCCACGGCATCGCCGGCGCACTGATTGGAAAAGCAGTCTTCCGCGGCGAAGATTTATTCGCGTCGCGGCCCATCAATCGCGCACGCATCATCACGTGGTCGCTGATGCTTGGCGCGATTTTTCCCGATTCGGACATGTTTCGCGACTTCCTCTCAAGCAACCAGATGCTCATTTTGACGTGGCATCGCGGCATCACGCACTCGCTGGTTTGCATGCCGTTCTTTGCGCTGGCCCTGGCTGCACTCACGCGCTGGTTCGCCCGCTGGCGGAAATGGGACGCTCCTTCCTTCGGCGCTTTGACGGGAATTTACGCCATCGGCATCCTCAGCCACATTCTTCTAGATCTTATTACGAGCTTCGGCACGATGGCGTGGTCGCCGCTCCAATGGTCCCGCCCCGCGTGGGACCTGATCTTTATCATCGACTTCACGTTCACCGCGCTTCTTCTCTGCCCGCAACTGCTCGCCTGGGTCTATCGCAAACCGGAAGGCTTAAGAAATCGCGCGATCATCACCTGGTCTGTGCTCTCGCTCGCTTCGCTCGGCGTGGCGGCACTTGTGAATAGTGTTGGCGCGCCGATTTCCGCGCGAACTGCCGTCATCATCATCATGCTGCTGGCGGCATTTTTTATGCTCCCCGCCATTCGTGGTAAAGGACTGCGCGTTCGTTACGCCGTGTGGAATCGCGCAGGTCTCGCTGCGGCCATCGTCTACATTGCTGCCGCGATACTCGCTCATCGCATCGCGCTGGCGCGCGTCGAGAAGTTCGTATCGCTCTTCCAACTTCAGGTAAAATCGTTCGCTGCTCTCCCCCTTCCGCCATCGATCTGGCATTGGGATGGGCTAGTGAACACGCCGCACGGCGTTTACGAAGTCCAGCTCGATCTCAGCGCCCCGGCGCCGCAGGTATCCATCGAGCATCGCTACTATCCCGACCCCATTCCCAACCAATTTATCGACGCAGCCAAACGTTTACCCGAAGTGCAAACGGTCTTATGGTTTGCGCGTTTCCCTGTCACGCGTTTTCATAAGGAGGGCAGCAACGCTATTGTCGAATTCTCTGACATCCGATTTAAACAAGTGCGCCGGGATCGCCCCGCGGCCTTCACTTATCGCGTCGAGATGGACGAATCAGGAGGGGTCATTTCGCAGGGTTGGCTGCGAGATTGAGACTGCCTCTGCAGCGATCAGAAGCTAATCGGTCTAAGGTTTGGCTGAAATGGGGCAGACCGAGAACTCACTAGGAGTCGGAAGTTAGAGATAAGAGAGGGAAGTGGGAGCCAATGAGAGCGAGAGCTCACAACCAAGTATGGCCGCGGCTCGCTCTGAGCCGCCCTTTGGGGCACTCTCTTTACCTAGGAGATGGTGTGTATTCTTGGATGGGGCCATCCATGCCCCACATGACCTGCCAGGAACCGTCTTGTTGCCTTTGAGCGATTTCGAGGTACCGGAGCTCTTTGCGCGCTAAGTCGCCGGGCGCCGAACCAAGTGTGAGTTCGATTGTCCCACGGACAAATGCAAATTCTCCTCGGATCAGGATTTCGTCAGGTTGCACCTGCACCTTAAAACCGCCATTCCGGATCACTTGCGCATACTATTCCCGGCGCTCCTGCCGGGATTGAACCGGGTTACGAAGGTTGACGTCCACATAAGTATCTCCGTAGAAACACATGATGCGTTCCACATCGCCAGTGTTAAAGCCTTCAGCGAACTCACTGGCAATATGACGCAGCTTCGCGACATCCTCCGATTCGGACCCAGTCGGTGGCATGGTGTACTCCTCCACGAGCAACGCTCGCCTCAATCACTCAATTCAATTGGATGTTCATCCAAAGGCCCGTATCTTGGCAATTCGCCACGTCACGAATTCATTTTGCTTTTGCAGGATGGATCACCACCTGGCGCTCTTCTCCCATGCCGACGCTTTCGGTGCGCACCCCGGGCATTTCCTTTAGCGCCAGATGCACAATGCGCCGCTCCCGTGAGGACATCGGGTTCAGCCGAAAAGGTTGCTGAGAAGACTGCACGCGTTCGGCCGCCACACGCGCAGTCATGCGCAGCTCTTCAAATCGCAATGCGCGATAGCCGCCGCTATCCAGGTGAACTTTTTCGTGGTAGGTGGGCTCGAGACGCAGCGCGCGAAACGCCAGATGCTCGATTGCTTTCAAAACTTCTCCGTTGCGCTCCAGCAAAATCTCTTTATCCCGCCCATCGAGATCAGCGATCACTTCCGCGTCACGCGAGGCATCTGCCGCGGGCGCTTCGACCGGCTGCACCTTCACCTTCAAGTCCAGCCCGGAGACGCGCACGATTTCTTCCAAAAACTTCCGCAATGCACCGGCAGCCGCTTGCCGATCCAGTTGGCCTTCCCGGATAAGGTCCTGTCCCATGAGCCTCCAAACCCCGCTCCAGACTAGTCAGGCTTTACTTCGATCTGCCTGTTTCTTGCTCAACGGCGCCTTTCCTGGCGGCGTTAGAGGATGCTTGCGATTGAGGTACCACTGCTGCACGACGCCGACCACACCGCTTGTGAGAATATACACCGCCAGGCCGCTCGGATAAGGAATGATCATAAACATTCCCGCCATCCCAATCGGCATGAACTTCATCATCGCCTGCTGTTGCGGGTCCGTCGCCGTCATTGGCGTCATTTTCGACGCGAGGTACATCGACACACCCATCAAGACCGGCAGAATGTAGTAGGGATCCTTCGCGGACAGATCGGTAATCCAGCCAAACCAAGGTGCGTGCCGCAGTTCGATCGTCCCCTGCAGCGCGCGGTATAGTCCGAACCAAATCGGCATCTGTAAAAGCTGCGGAACGCAGCCGCCAACAGGGTTAATACCCTCGCGGCTGTAGATCGCCATCACTTCTTTGTTCATCTCCGCTTTGCGCGGATCGTTCATCTTATATTTCTTGTACTTGTCTTGAATCTGCTTGATTTCTGGCGCCACGCGCTGCATTTTCAGCGTCGTCTTGTAACCCGAAATCCGCAGCGGGAAGAGCAGCATGTTGATGACGAGTGTGAGGATGACAATCGACCAGCCCCAATTGGGCACGTACTTGTGGATCCACTTGAGCCCATGGAATAGCGGGTCGGCGATGATCTCCAGCCAGCCAAAATTCACCAGGGCTTTTAGCGGCGGATTCATGCTCTTCAGTTCGTCGTAGTCTTTGGGTCCCACGTAGACCCGCAGCGCCAGCGGTTGCGATGCCGTCGCGGTGGCCACTTGCACCACGGGCTCCTGCGCCTCCTTCCCCTCGACTTTCACCGTGTGCGAAACCTTCCAATACCGGGTCTCCAGCGAACCGGAAGCCGCGCCGTTTGCGGGCAGAAACGCTGCCACAAAGTAGCGGTCCTCGATTCCCGTGTAGTCCTTGCCCCCCATCCAAACGCCCGGGCCCCATTTGTCGGGGCCTTCGAGTTTTTTGTAAGGCAGGTCGGTCAGTTTTTCGTTTTCGCTATAAAAGGTCGTTACCGTCTCTACCGGGGCGGGATTCTGCACCGTCAAATCCCCGAAACCTCCGAGCCACGCCAGACCCGCCCGCATAGGCGTCCCGTTCAATCTAGCTGAAGTTTCCACGTGCACTACGTAAGAATGATCGAAGCGAAAGGTTTTTGTTACTTCGAGATGTCCATCGCTCCAGGTAAATTGCAATTCCGCCGGAGCCTCCAGAGAATTTCCGGTGAGACTAGAAAAGTGCGCCGCATCTCCCTTATGAGCGTCTGGCTCGGCAACGCCAGCTACGTACAACGCGGAATTCGCCTCTGATTCAAGCTGCTGATCGTCGAACACCAGCGCAAAGGGCCATCCGCCAACCTCCGCGGCCGCTTCCGGATGTACGACATCCAGCACGCGTTGCGGCTTCGCATCATCCTTGTACTTCTTCAACAGCCAGCTCTTCACCACTCCGCCGCGATTCGAAATCTCCACGCGATACAGCGCATTCTCCACGATAATCGTGCGCTCTTGCGTGTCGGCCTTTGGTGGCATCGCTGCAGCGCTTGGAGGTGAGATCGCCGTCGCATTCCCGGCAGGCAACGGCGCGCTGGACTTATTCGAAGAAGCCGAACTGGCGGCGGTCACCGGCGATGTAGCCCCCGCATTCGTCGACGCTGGTGCCGTAACCTCTGGCTTGTTCGGTTGCGGCAAATTGGCGGGTGGCTTCGGCGCAAAAAACTTGACCCACAGTAAAATCACCGCCATGGATAGTATCGACGCGATTAGTATGCGCAGCTCTGAAGAAAGCTCTTTTTTCTTTTCCGGCGCGCTCACGAATGGACCTCTCTGGGAGAAACGCGCGATCCGCCTGCCTCTTGCCCAGCCCCGCCGCACATCAAAGCATCACCCTCTGTTTTCTCCGGGACCGGGTCATATCCAAATTTTCGCGACAGCGGTTGGCACCGCAGCAGCCGCTTCAACCCAAGCCACGACCCTCGCATCACGCCAAACCGCTCGATCGCTTCATACGCATACCTCGAGCAAGTCGGTTCGAACCGGCAACTCCCCGCAAACAAGAAGGACAAATACGCCTTATAAATACGCAGCGCCGTTAGCGCCGCTTTCACCTCCACGGACTGCCTCTGGGCATCAGCCGCCGCCAGTGCGACAGACTTCAGCCTGTCTCTTTCTTTCTCTTTACTTCTGGGCTTAACATTCATCGTCAATTTCACACGCTCTTCATCAATCGCACCAAATCCGCCGTCAGCCCCGCAAACTCCGCCTGCCCCACGCTGCTCTTCGGATGAATCACGATGTCCCATCCCACGGGTACCTCCATGCGATGGCAGCGCACGATCTCTCGGATTCTTCGCCGGATGCGATTGCGCACCACCGCCCCGCCCAGCGCCTTTTTGATGCTGAAGCCGAAGCGGCTCACCGGCAGTTGATTGGCGCGAAAGAAAACTGTGAAGTGGGAGCTGGATCGGCGCTTTCCGGCGCGGTATACGGCATCGAACTCGCCGCGCCGCACGAGCCTCGCCTCGCGCGGAAATTCCATCCGCCCAGGACTATTCGGGCGTGAGGCGATGGCGTCCCTTCTTGCGGCGTGCCGCCAGGACTCGTCGGCCTCCTACCGTCTTCATGCGCGCGCGGAATCCGTGCGTCTTCGCGCGGCGTCGTTTCCGCGGTTGAAATGTGCGCTTTGGCAAAGCAATCCCCCTTTAGTTCCGTCGCCCAGACTTACCAGGATGCGGCCGGTTCTTCCTGCAAACACAAAGCAGCCCTCAGGCCGCGTGAGTGACAGGTATCGAATTTATTAGTGTAGTCGACCCTCGCGCACACGGTCAAGAAAACGCGACGCATCCATTCCGTGCGGCACGGACAGCGCGCTCGTGCCTATGCTCGCGCAGCGGGTGGTTGCGGGCTTTCCACGGAAACTTGCGCTTCGATATTCAGTTTCCTCAATATCTCCTTCAGAATCTCCGGAATGGTAGAGGGCGGCGGCTGGTAACTTAAGTTCAGAGTCGAGAGCTTATCCGCGAAGATAAACAGATTCTTTCCAGGGATCTTCTTCCAATAGTCATGGGGGTTCGCCGGCTTGCCCGAATCCTTGTCCTTGAGGTAGGTACGCCGGTCAAATCTAAGTGCATCGCTAATTAAAACCCCTCGAAGCTTTCCCTCCGTGTCTACTTCGTGGCCCACGATTTGGCCGCGGTACAAATGATCGTCGGACGTGAGTAAATCAGCCATGACCTTTCTTTCCGGGGACGGGGGCCACATGAATGACGTAAGCAGGACGTACCACGATGAAATGTTTGGAAGTAGAAATTTGCTCGCGACGAATCCATAGGGTTTGAATTGATGGAATCGTCCAAAGTTCTTGCCAAGCCAGCCAAAAAGTAATGCCTCCAAACCTGTGAAGGAATACAACCACACAAGAATCCGCGCCTGACGATAAACGATTCTCGAGGAAGCGCCCCAAAATTCTTGTTGGTGCTGCGAAAAAAAGGTTTCGCTGTAAAGCGAAGAAAAGGCGGTTTGATCGTCGCTCGCTCTTTGAACAGAAGTATCAGGAAAAAAGAAGGGATGATTTCCAAGCCAGCCGACGCTCACTACCACAAAGAACGTCAGAACCAGCGGCAGTAGCGATGCAAAAGCCCCAAAAGTCAGCTCTTCGCCTCTTGTGCGGTGAAACTTGTCCAGCGGAATGAACAGGGAAAATAGGCCCTTGAAAACAATTCCGGGAACCAGAAGATACAAAATCAAGCCGACCGATGCGATGAGCGCTATCATCCTCGTCGGGACGCGGAAAAACTATTTCGTTGTGGCTTGGTGGCCGTTACTCGATCTTATGTGGTACTCGTTCCCGCACTCGTCTCTTAAGACGTACTCGCCGTTCGTCGCTAGCGCCCTTTTGATCTCAGGAACGTTTTTCAGGATTTTGCTCGCCAAGACGCCATCCGGCGTCGCTCCCATGAAGGATTCCGCCAATTCCCGGAGGTTCTCAGTCATTCTCGCACTCCTCGTTTATCAGTCTTCCATTTAGAATCGGTCAATTTCCGCGATTCGTCAAGTTTTACTCAAGATGGAATGCACTTGGGTAGAAACGCATGCGTCGGTCGTCAATCCACGATACCGTCGAACGGGTGCATTCGTCCTCGGATACTCGTCCCACGCTGGCCAATAACGGTCCACAACTCTCCGCAACAAATGATGCGGCCTTGAGAGTCGTATCTTTGAACCAACTCTTGCAGCCCATCGCCAAGGAGATTATGGTACTCGCGCCCATAACCGCAGCCCTCAAGGATGAAAAGATGATTCATCTCCAATCACGGCTAGCCATCGCCGCAGCCTCGCTGCTCATGTTTTGCGCGCCGCTCCGCATCTCCGCGCAAGAATCAAGCGGCACCCAAAAATCCGCCGAAGCGCGTCTCGCAGCCGGCGCGAAGCCCAAAGCGTCCGGCGCAGCCGAAGACGTCATCAAGACGCTCTCCGCCACGCACCGGTTTGAACAAGCAGCCATTTCTCCCGACGGCAAAAAAGTTGTCTGGGTCGAAGACATCATAAGTAAGGACGGCACGCCCACTGGCAAAACAAGAGTTTTCCTTAAGGGACTGAAATCGAACGAAGAGCCAACTGTCGTAAGTGCCGCCACAAAGCGAGGGAATTTCACGGCGAAAAGTGGCGCTCAAGCCATAACAATGATTCTTGCGCCGCGGTCGGAAGGGTCTGTAGCTTGGTCTCCAGACAGCACCAAGCTTGCCTTTTTGTCTGATGCCGTGAAACCCGGACAATTGCAACTGTATGTGAAAGATTTGGCGGATCAGGGCTCAATTTCGCGACTCACTAATGCAAAAGGCTTCCTCTCCACCCCCGGCTGGTCGCCCGATGGCAAAACCATCGCTGTCCTCTTCACCGAAAACGCCACGCGCGCCGCGGGCCCGCTTGTCGCCGAAACTCCCCAAACCGGCGAAATCAAAGACTCCTTCTTCGAGCAACGCCTCGCTCTCGTCGATGTCGCCACTGCCAAGCTCCGCCAGATTTCTCCCGCCGACACTTACGTCTACGAATACGATTGGTCGCCCGACGGCCTCCATTTTGCCCTTACCGCCGCTCTCGGCAATGGCGACAACAATTGGTACATCGCCGAGCTCTACACCCTCGACGCCGCCACTGGCTTGATGAAATCCATTTACAAGCCGCCTCTCCAAATTGCGAATCCCGCGTGGTCGCCGGACGGCCAGCGCATCGCCTTCATCGGCGGCCTCATGAGCGATGAGCCGAGCGTCGGTGGCGACATCTTCACCATCCCCGCAATCGGTGGCGACGCCACAAATATCACTCCGGAAATGAAAGCCTCCGCAAGCTGGCTCGCGTGGACGCCGGAATCACAAATAATTTTCGGCGAATGTCTCGAAGGCGACTCCGCCCTCGCCTCCGTCAATCCTGTCGACAATCACATTACGGAATTATTCCGCGCCGCGGGTCAACTCACCGCTGGCGCCTGGGGCATCAATCTCTCACTCTCTCGCGACGCAAAGAATTCCGCCGTGATTCGCAGCTCCTTCAGCGCCCCGCCCGAAGTTTGGGCCGGTCCCACTGCCAATTGGACGCAAATCACGCAACGCAACAAATCCATCAAACCGGGCTGGGGCGAAGCCAAAAGCCTTCAATGGAAAAACGGCGGCTTCAACGTCCAGGGCTGGCTCCTCTACCCACGCGATTTCGATTCCAGCAAAAAATATCCGCTGGTTGTCCGCGTGCACGGTGGGCCCGGAGCTGCTGTACTCTCCGAATGGCCCAGCTCCTCCGATTACTATTCGCCCCTGGCCGGCGCCGGCTATTTTGTGTTGCAACCTAATCCGCGCGGCAGCTTTGGCCAAGGCGAAGCCTTCACCCGCGCCAACGTCAAGGATTTCGGCTACGGCGACTTCAAGGACATCATGGCAGGCGTCGACGAAGCCATCAAAGTCGCACCCATCGATCCCAATCGGCTCGGCGTCTGCGGCTGGAGCTACGGCGGCTACATGACCATGTGGGCCGTCACGCAGACCAATCGCTTTAAAGCCGCCATGGCCGGCGCCGGCCTCTCCAACTGGCAAAGCTACTACGGCGAAAATCTCATCGACCAGTGGATGATTCCGTTCTTCGGCAAATCCGTCTACGACGATCCCCAGGTCTACGCCAAAAGCTCGCCGATCAATTTCATCAAAAACGCCAAAACGCCCACGCTCATATTGGTCGGCGACAGCGACGGCGAGGTTCCCGCCCCGCAATCCTACGAATTCTGGCACGCCCTAAAAACGCTGGGGGTCGAAACCCAATTCGTCGTCTACGAGCACGAGGGCCACATGTTTGCAAGCCCCAAGCACCGCCGCGACGTAGTCGAACGCACCCTGGCCTGGTTCGACGCTCACTTGAAATGACTCGCCTCCTCCAACCTCGTCTTTCATGTCGTTATTTCGCCAAATCTTCACGCGACGCCACAGATGCGGCATAATCACATTTCATTTCCTTCCGAGGAGGGAACATCCTATGAGGAAATCAACCGTCCGCGTTTTCCTGGCTGCCACGCTCGCTAGTGCATTCATCGTTGCCGCACCTCGCGCTCAACAAGGCGCGCTCACTCCGGCGCAACACGAAACGCATCGCCTCTACGTTGCCGTCCCCGGTATTCGCAACGAACTTCAATATGGCGGAGTAGGCATTCTGGTTTACGACATGGATGCCGGCTACAAATTGATTAAACGCATTCCGACTTGGGACGTTCCGCCAGGCCGGCCCGCCGAGAATGTGAAAGGCATTGCCGCCAGCGCCAAGACCGGCAAACTCTACGTCAGTACTCTCACGCGTGTCGCTTGCTTCGATCTCATCACCGAAAAGAAAGTTTGGGAGAAGTCCTACGAGGGCGGCGCCGATCGCCTTGCCATCTCGCCGGACGGTGAACTCCTCTACGTTCCGACCTTCGAAGGGCCAGACTGGCACGTCGTGAACGCCCTCACCGGCGATGTCATCGCAAAAATCACTCTCGGCACCGGCGCGCACAATACCATTTATGGCCCCGACGGTTCCCGCGTCTATCTCGCAGGCCTGCAGTCGCCCCTTCTTGCCGTGGTAAATGCCAAAACCCACGCGGTGATCAACAAGATCGGACCTTTCAGCAATTCCATTCGCCCTTTCACCATCAACGGCAGCCAAACTCTGAGTTTCGTCAACGTCAACGACTTGCTCGGTTTTGAAGTGGGAGACAATAAAACGGGGAAAATGTTGTACCGCGTCGAAGTGACCGGCTTTCAGAAAGGTCCCACCAAGAGACACGGCTGCCCCAGCCACGGCATCGCTCTTACTCCCGACGAAAAGGAACTGTGGCTCGACGACAGCGCCAACAGCAACATTCACATCTTTGACGCCACCGTCATGCCTCCAAAGCAAAAAATGAGTATCAAGCTGCGCGACCAGCCCGGCTGGATTACTTTTAGCATCGATGGGCGGCTCGCCTTTCCTTCCACGGGGGATGTCATCGACACCAGCACCAAACGCATCATCTCCACTCTCGAAGATGAAACGGGTCAGCCTGTGCAGAGCGAAAAATTGTTGGAAGTCGATTTCGCCAATGGCAAACCTCTTCGCGCGGGGGATCAATTCGGAATTGGCCGGAAACATTAATCAATCGAGGAGGCGCGAACGCAACTGCCGCGCGGCGAGCAATCGTGCGCTGCACCCACGATTCTGCGGCCAGAATCACCCCAGCGGTTTACCGTAGGCTGGCCGGGAATTTGTCGCCCCGTCGCCGGCTTGCAAATTCTTGGAACCCCTTCGCGGACTCGCACGTCTCATCATTAAGATACGGGTGTTGGCCGAAATTTTATCGCTTCATCATTTCTCGGGGTCGACGGCCAGATTGCCAGGCACAGTCTATCGAGCCATCGACCCCGAGATCAGTCCCTCCACTTGGCGTCCAACATGCTTCCTGTTTTCACTCATACCTCAACGCGACCATCGGATCGACCTTCATCGCGCGCCGTGCCGGCACGTAGCTTGCCAGGAGCGCAACTACCATCAGCAGCGCCGCAACAAAACTGAACGTCAGCGGATCGTGCGCCGTCACCCCAAACAATAGGCTCTTCATAAGCTGCGTCAATCCCAGCGCCGCGCCCAACCCGATTCCCACCCCCAGCAGCGCCACGCCCGCGCACTGTCTCAGCACCATTTGCACTACATCGCTGCCCTGTGCCCCAAGCGCCAGGCGAATTCCAATCTCGCGCTTGCGCTGCGACACAGTGAACGAAATTACGCCATAGATACCGACGATTCCGAGCGCCAACGCCATCGTCCCCGCGATCCCCAGCATCACCAGCGTGAACGAAGTCCTCGCGACCGATTTGCCGTACACATCCTCCATGGTCCGCATCGAAGCCGTCGGTAGACTCGAATTCACCGACCATACCGCTTGCCGCACTTCTTGCAAAAAACTCTCCGTTCCCCCGCGTTCGCTCCTCATCACAAAAGTTACGGTCCGGATCGCCTGCGCCGGTCCGTGTCCAAAGAGATTCTCCACCAGGGTCGGCCAGTACACGATCTCCGGCGCCTTCTCTTGCACTCCTTTCTCGCGCACGTCCTGTACGACGCCGATCACCTCGCGCCACGGCAGTCCCGGATCCTCGCGCAATCGTTTCCCCACCGCCTCAGACGGCGTGCTCCACAGTTCACGCGCCAGATTTTCCGAAACCATCACCACCGGCCTGAGCCCATACACGTCGGTCCACGTCAGGTCGCGACCCGCAATGATTCGCGTGCCCGCGGCTCCAAAAAAACCTGGCGAAACGTGCTTGTAAAGCAACAGCGGTGGAAGTTCCCCTTTAGAATAAGTCTTGCCCTCCGCAAAGATGGTGTCCCAATCCGAGTCGAATCCCTCCATCGGCATTTCGCTCGCAAATGCCGCCGACTTCAAACCAGGAACCGCCTCCAACTTTTCCACCAGCTCGTTCTGGATTCGCGTCACCTGTTCCGCCTTAGCCACCAGCGAAGCCGGAATGGAAATGCGCATCACCTGCAGATGCTGCCCATCCGTAAATCCCGTGTCCACCGCTCGTAGCGCCTCGAACGTACGAATCATCAGCCCCGCGCTCACCAGCAACACCAGCGCCATGGCTACCTGCCCCATCACCAGCAGATTCCGAGCGCGGTGACGTTCCCGGCTCACGCTGACCGTGCGCCCCGCGCTGCGCAGTGCCAACGCAGTCCTCGGTCCCGCGTATTTCAACGCAGGAATTAGTCCGAATAACAAACCCGAGAGCACCGAAAGCAGCAGTGTGAATCCCAACGTCCGCGCATCGATCGAAATCTCGCTCAAACGCGGCAAATTCGCCGGCCCAATCGCTACGAGAAAGCGCACCCCTGCATACGCCAACCCCGCGCCCAGCACTCCGCCCAGCAGTCCCAGCATCACGCTTTCCACCAGCAGCCCCCGCACGATGCGCATCCAACCAGCGCCCAGCGCCGCGCGCACCGCCAACTCCTGCTGCCGTGCCTCCACACGCACCAGCAACAAATTTGTCACGTTCGCGCACGCGATCAGCATCACCAGCCCGATTGTCCCCATCACCACCCACAGCAATTCGCCCATATTCCCGACCACTTCTTGCTTCAACGGCCGGATAAGCGGCGTGATTTTCCACGTCTCGTAAAAATGAGGGTTCGTTCCCGGCCCGTTTGACCACGAGTCCATCCAGATCGGCAACATGCGCGTCAGATCCGCATCGGCTTCCTCAATCGTCGCGCCCTGTTTAAGTCGTGCTATTCCGTGAAATCCAAAGCCCGCCAGGATCAACTTGCCGCGCTCGAACGCCAGCGGCACGATTAAGTCGAAATCCGTGTCAACGAATCGAAACCCCTGCGGCATCACCCCAACGATTTCCCGATTCTGCGAATCCACTATGGCGTTTCGTCCAATCACCCCGCGGTCTCTCCCGAACCGTCGCTGCCAATATCCGTAGCTCAGCATCACGCTCTTCGGTCCGTTCGGCACCTGGTCTGCTGCTGTAAGCCACCGCCCCACAGCCGGTGTCACTCCCAGCGTTCCCAGAACTCCATCGCTAAGCTCCACTACGCGCACTTGTTCCGGCTCGGCCAATCCCGTAACGCTGGCTGTGCCCATGTCCCATACGCCGAGCGACTGAAACGACCGGTTTTGCTCCGCATACGTGAAATACATCGACGGCGAAAGCAGCAGCCCATTCTCAAAGTCCGCCAGTCCCGGCGCTCCCGGTGCCACCTGGTGCAGCACCACCAACTCTTCCGCTCTCGGATAATCCAGTGGCTTTAGCAGCACGCTGTTCACCACGCTGAACACCGCCGCGTTCGCCCCGATTCCGATGGCGATCGTCAGTAATGCGGCGGCCGTAAACACCGGGTTGCGTCCCAGCATCCGCAGACCATAGCGCACATCCATGAGGAAATTCTCCATCGCCAGCCACCTCCATGCGTTGCGTCCGTCCTCTTCCACCAACGTCACATTTCCCAACTCCCGCCGCGCCGCCGCTTCCGCATCCTTTCTTCCCATCCCACCCGCCACCAACTCCTCCACCTTCTCCTCGAGGTGCGCCCGAATCTCTTCCGACAGCTCTCCGTACATTCGCCGCCGAAAACTCATTCGTTCTAGCCAATTCATAGTTCACCCGGAGCCAGCACTCGCGTAATCCCTTCCAACATCCGTTCAAAACTGGATACTTCCCGCTCCAGATGTTTCACCCCGGCCGCCGTCAACCTGTAGATCCGCACCCTCCGGCTCGTGGCCGAAACGCCCCACTCCGCCTTCACCAGTTCGGCCTTAAGCAATCTCTGCAACGCCGGATAGACAGATCCCTCTTCAATCTGCAGCAAATCGTCTGACACTCTCTTGATGTGCTGCACCAGCGCGTATCCATGCAGCGGCTGCCGCTTCAGCGTACGGAGAATCATCATCTCCAGGGCCCCAGGAAAGAGATCCCGCCGTGTTTCTCTTCTCATCATTCTTCGACCCCTTTGTCCGTAGACTAGTTTGCTCTAGGGATAGACGAAACTAGCCTTGCATTTGTTTCCTGTCAAATCGCTTTTTTTGGCAAAAGGTGTGCGCCAGGACGCCTCATCCCCGCCTGCAACCCCTGTTTGCGCCTGCTTCCGCCCCTTCGAACTTCCCTCAGGAGGTGCTACTATGCGGTCGTCGTGATTCGCTTCCTCAAAAACCGTCTCGCTCGCGAGAGCGGCGTCGCTACGTCCTTGGCTCTCGGCAGCCTCGAATTTGAGCTTATGGAAATCCTGTGGTCTGACTCCGAATGCAGCGTCCGCGACGTGATCACCCGGCTCAGTCGTCCCCTCGCCTACACTACCGTAATGACCACTCTCGATCGCCTTTTCAAGAAGGGTCTTCTCAAACGGCGCAAATCCGATCGCGCTTTCGTCTATTCCACGAGTTTTTCCCGGCAGGATTGGGAACGGAAGCGAGCTAGCACTCTAATTGCGGCTTTTCTGGCTGGTCCCCGTCCGTCTCGCGACCTGCTGCTCTCTTGCTTGCTCGATGCCGTCGGTGAACACGACGCATCTCTTCTCGACGAACTCGAAAGGAAAATCCGCGGCCGTCGCAAAGAACTCTCTCGGGAGGGGCCATCGTGACTCTCCCCTATCTATTGCGGCTGCTCTGTCTTTGCTTCGCCTCTTTCTTTGTTCTGAATGCCGCCGCCGGCTTGCTGGTGCGCGCTGCATCCAAATCCGCCGTCCGTTTCGCCGGATCGAAGGCTCCGGCCTCCGCCGCACGCTTTCTTCTCGCTGTGCGCTTGTTTCCGTTCGCGCTCGCGGCTCTCTTTGTCCTCTGTTTCTGCATTCCCAGCTATTTCTGGCTCGAACCTTTCGCGGCTTTCGAACGAGTGAGTGTGTTCTGCGTCGTCCTTGGTTTTCTTGGCGCGGCGGCTTGGGCGCTTTCGATGCTGCGCACCGCTGATTCTCTTCTGGTTTCCCGTCGGCACAATCGGCTCTGCCGCCAAGCAGGGCGGGAAGTGTGTGTGTCGGGGAATTCCTCCACCCTGATCGTCGTCGAGCGCGAAGCTCCGCTTCTCGCCATGTCTGGAGTCTTTCGTCCGCGTTTGCTCATCTCGCGGAGCGTGCTTAGCTCTCTTTCCCCCCAAGAGCTGGACGCCGCCTTGCGCCACGAACACGCCCATCGCACTTCGCTCGACAATGTGAAGCGCCTTCTGCTTCTCCTTGCACCGGACTTCTTTCCCTTTATCGGTCCATTTCGTCTGCTCGAACGCCAGTGGTCGAAATTCACGGAGTGGGCCGCCGACGATGAAGCCGCCGCGGGAAACTCTAGCCGCGCTCTTTCTCTCGCCGCCGCCCTGGTGCGGGTCGCCCGCATGGGTTCTTCTCCACGCCTGCCCTTTCTCTCCACTTCGCTTCTCGCCTGCGACCGCGATCTCTCCGCCCGCGTCGATCGCTTGCTCCACGCAGTTCCACCGTCTCCGGCAATTGACGCGCAATCAGGGCGCTTGTTGCGCGCCGCCTGTCTCTTCCTGGTCGGCTGCGTCGCGGTTTTGCTCCTTGCCCTTCCCACTCTCTCTTTCGTCCACGAGCTTCTCGAACTCCTTCTTCATTAATTTCGGCTTGGTGCCGCCGCAGTACTTGCCCCCGTTCTCACCAGGTCAGCGCGCCTGATGCTGTAGGAGCACGATACATGTTGCCCTCTTTCGTTTCCCGCCCCAGTCTACGACCTGTGGTAGTAGTCCTCCCCCTCCAGTAGCGTATCGGTCGCCATGAGATGCGTTAGTCAGCCCGAGAACCCACGTCTTTTGTGCAAGTTCACCTTCCTATCACTCCTGTCCATCTCGTTCCTCGTCTGGCCATTCGAGCTCCCCGGGCAAAACTCTCGTGGAACTCTTCGGGGCACAGTCCAGGATTCCGGCGGCGGCAGAATTTCCTCCGCGCAAATTGTCGTCCAAACCCACGACTCTGCGCTCCAGCGCGAAGCTACCAGCGATGCACGCGGCGAGTTCCGCATCGACGATATCGTGCCCGGCACTTATCAGGTCGTCGTGACTGCCGGCGGCTTTGCCTCGGCCAGTTCCAACGTCAAAGTCATCATCAGTTCTGTCCAGGAAATTACCGTGGTCTTGAAACCGCAAACGGTGCAACAGACAGTGAGCGTCCAAGGCCAGGCCTCTTCCATCACCACGCAGTCGATCGATTCAGCCAGCGCCGTGCACCAGGCTGTTATCACGTCGCACGATCTTGACACCATTCCCCTTGCCGCGCGCAGCTTCGCGAATATCGCTTACCTCGCTCCCGGAACGGAACCCCTCGAGCCTTCCGATCCCACCAAAGCCCGAATCACTGCGGTCTCCACGGGGGGCAGCTCAGGTTTGAACAACGCGGTCTCCGTCGATGGCGCTGATAATTCAGACGATTGGATCGGCGGATTTCTCCAGAATTTTTCTCCCGAATCGATTCAGGAATTTGCCGTTCGAACCGCACAGGAAGACGCGGACACCGGAGGCACGACCGCCGCGTCCTTCGTGATTTCCACCAAGCGCGGCACGAATGACTGGCATGGCGATGCAGCCTTTTACGAGCGTGACGCTTCCCTCAACGCGCGTTTTCCTCTCGACAATCCCGCCCCCAATCCGAAGCAGCCCTTTTCCCGCCAGAATTATGTGGGAACGCTGGGCGGGCCCATCGTCAAAGACAAATTTTGGCTTTTCTCCTCGTTCGAGTACGTCCATGAAAACGCCAGCATCGCCTACAGCCCAAGCAGCCAGGCCGAATTCAACGCCCTCTCGCAGCTCGCGGCGGATGGACTGATCTCCGACAACGGCGCCAGCGTCAGTTCGATTTCTGTTCCCACCAGCGTTCCAGTTCCCTTTCGCGATTATCTCGGACTGATTCGCTTTGACTGGGCGCAATCCAATAACTCACAGTGGTTCTTGCGCGCCGCGTTCGACAGTTATACGACGCGCAACGCCCTCATCCAGCAGGCCACGCTGCCTTCCACCGGCGCCACCACGCACAACAACTACTTGAATCTGGCCGTCGGCAATCAGTACACGTTCGGGTCGTCGTGGGTGGGTTCGTTTGTCTTCGGCGCCAGCGGATTGCATTTGACACAAACTCGCAATTCGAATCTGGGGTTTGCTCTCGCGTTCCCGTTTAGTTCCACGGCTAGCACCATCTCCGGCCTCGAAACTTTCGGCGACAATCAATTCATCACTGCCATCACTGCCTTTCCCGTGCTTCGAAATCAGGAGAAATACCAGCTTCGCTATGACGTCAGCCATGTATCGGGAAGCCATGCTCCTCGATTCGGCGTCAACTTCATTCACGAGCCGGTGCTGAGCGGGGCTCTCGCAGCGACCGCCGAAACTTTGCTCTCCTATTCGAACGATCCCAGTTTTTATGCGGCGAATCCCTCGCAATTTTATTTCAGTCTGACCTGCGCTCCGCCCGTTCCCGTCGGCGTAAATTGTGAAGCCGCGCCCGCGGGCGACGGCAGCTTCTCCCAAAATGTTCAGCGCCTCGGTCTCTACGCCGAGGATTCCTGGCATGCCACGCAGCGCCTGACCATAAATTACGGCCTCCGCTATGACACGACTTTTGGTCTCTTCAAAGCATCCGGACACGATCAGAATTTGAATCCCGCGCTTGCCGGCAATGGCATCATCAGCGGAATCCCTCACGACTACCGCAAAGCGTTCGCTCCCCGGCTCGGCGTTGCTTACAGTCTCTGCTCATCTGGAAACACCGTCTTGCGCGGCGGCGTTGGATTATATTTCAACGATCTCGCACAGAACGGCTGGGTGGAAGCGTTCAACGCGGTGAACAATTTCAATATTCAGAATGCCTCCGGGCCGCCATCTTTGATTGATCCCAACTACCACACGCCGTACGCGTTACACGCAAGCGCGGGCATCGAGCATGCTTTCAGCGCCAACTGGATTTTGAACGCGGACTGGACTTTGGAAACGGGGATGCACGGATACCGTCGCTACGACTACTCGAGTGTTTCCATTTTTCGAAGCGACAATCGTTCCAGCTACAACGCGCTGGCGCTGCATTTGCAGGGCAACGTCGCCAAGCGGCTGAGCCTGGTTGCGAACTACACGCTGGCTTCCGCAAAAACGTGGGGCTGCGAAGTCGGCGAGCTGTTCGATTACGTCAACGGCGTTTGCGATCCGTTGGATGCATTCGCCCCGGGAGATTATGGCCCTTCCGGAGAGGACGTCCGACATCGAGCTGTTCTCGCCGGAACCATTCACGCGCCGGGCGAATTCGACATCACGTTTTTGTCGCAGGCGGAAAGCGCGCGGCCGATCACGCTCGTCACTCCCGTCGGCAACCGCGCCGTTGTGAACGGGGTGAAGACAAGCCTCGATGAATTCCGTGGCACGCCTTATCTGCAGACGGATTTGCGCGTCACCAGGCCATTCAAGATTCGGGACCGCTGGTCCGCCGCGCCGTTCGTCGAATTCTTCAATCTGTTCAACCGCAACAATCCCGGCAACAACTTCATTCCGGATATTTCCGTGCTGCCGGTTCCCGTGAATGATTTGAGCAACGTCACGGCGCTGTGCCTGAATCCGGCGTGCACGCAAACTATACCCGTGACGAGTGGCAAGCAACTGCTCGTTCCCGCCGGTGCGCTCGGCGATTTTTTTGGCCCCGGCACGACGGTCGGAATTCCGTTCGCCGCCCAAATTGGGTTGCGGCTTACGTTTTAGACCGCGCGAACAAGCCCAGCCAGGACAAGCAAAGCTACATCGAAGCGCGGTGGCGAAGGCCGTGGATGCGCATTTCGATCAAGTCATCGATGGACGGATTCTTGTAGCCGCGGTCGCGGACTTCTTTCACGAAATCGGCGTCGACGCCATGAATGCGCATGGAAACCAAGTCATCCGGGGAAATCTTCGGATAGCCGGCATCTTTCATGCTTTTCACAAATTCAGGGCTTACGCCGTGGATGCGAAAGGCGACTAGGTCGTCCGAGGAAATATTTTTTTCCACGAGTTGCTGGATCTGTTCGGTGAACTCCGGACTGACTCCATGAATGCGGAAGGCAACGAGTTGATCGACGTCGAGATGGCGGCCCATGAGCGAAGTCATGGCCTTGACGAATTCCGGGCTGGCACCGTGAATGCGCATGGCCACGAGGTCATCGGCGGAAACATCTTTCGAGACGGACTCGCGGACTTCGCGGACGAAATCTGGAGAGACTCCGTGAATGCGGAAGGCGACCAGCTCATCGACAGAAAATCTTTTGCCTAGGAGCGCGTTGATTTCTTTTGTGAACTCCGGGCTCACTCCATGAATGCGCATGGCCACGAGTTCATCAGTAGAGGGTTTTTCAGGGAGAAGATCGAGCATGGCGCGGGTAAATTCCGGCGAAACACCGTGAATGCGAAACGCCATGAGGTCGTCGGTGCTGAGATTGCGATAGCCGGCGTCATTCATGTCCTTAACGAACTGGCGGGAAACGTCGTGAATCGCGAAGGAGAAGAGCTGTTCTTGCGAAAGGTTTGAGTAGCCAAGAGCTTTCATCCCCTGCACGTAGTCGGCGCTGGCGACAAAACTGAACTTGCCGCTGCCTTGGCCGTCGTGGAAGCGGCCATCAAAACTCATGATTCCGGCGTCGCGACGGAGCTCGAAATGCACGGGCGAGTCTTTCGCTGTGGCGACGCTTGCGTCGAGCCCGGAGAAGTCGCTGATTTTGTGCGTGTTGCCCCAATTGCTGCGATGGCCCCAGCTCGAGCGCTCGACCTCGAGATCGATACAAACGCAATTTGTATCCGAGACGAATTTGGCGTGCCAGTCGCCCTGGATACTGTCGTCGGCGCGGCTTCGCAGGGGCCGCATGGTCAATACCGCCGTCAACAGCATCACTACTCCGAGCCCCATCCGCAATTTACGCATGGACATCACCTCCGCACCTGTGAAGACGCGTGAGCGGGAGATTTGTTCCATGAGGATTGAAGGACAAAATTCGAAAATGGAAACTCGAAATTCGGTGTGTTCACAACGAACCTCACGGCGAAAACCGAGACATTTTGGCTGGAGTGTCCCCCCGGGGGGTTTTTCGTAAGGGGGTACAGACCGGGCGGATGCCTGACAAATTGGACCGGGAGCATCCCTGACACTCTTTTTAGCGCTAGCGCCGGTAAAGGTGGAAAAATAAGAAAGAGGGAGCCAACCTCGCTCCCTCCTCGTTAAAGGAACCCCTGCAATCAGTTACTTATGGCCTGAGTGCGTTATACGCGCCATGATGTCACGCCGGCTGTCCGCCACCGTGGTGCTGTTGAAAGCATTTCGATCCGCCGGGCTCATCTTTCCCAGCGTGGCGTTCACGGCTGCCGCCCACTTGTCGATGCCTTCGGCACTGGGGTAGTTGATGACCAGGCACCGCGTCGATGGCGCCATGACGTTTACGTACTGCTCGTCCAAACCGTAGTATGTCGCCGCGCCCTGCTTGATTTGTTCATCAAACATTGGCACCAGGTACTTCTTGAGCGCTGCGGCGTAATCGCTGGGTTTGTCAGCCTTTGCATTCGAGCAGATCACCCGCAAATACGCCGGTTTTCCGCTTCCCTCACGGTACATCGACGTCTGCATCAGGTAGTCCTCGTGCTTGGTGGCTGCCACTTGACCTGGTTGCGGGCCGCCCTTGCGCAATTCCTCGAGCACCTTCAGTAGCCCCGCAATCGAGGTCGATGTCCAGGCCGCTCCGTGCGTATAGCCGTCGGGCGTGTGCACGATGCTCTCGAATGTCGAGTACCCTAGAATCGTCCCGTCGGCCACCATCTTTTCGGCAACCGGTACAAAGGATTTCTCTGTGTTTTCGGCATACTCCGCCCAACTGGCTCTAGGTACCTGGAATTGGCTCACGTAGGTATAAACTATCGGCTGCCCTGGCCCCATCTGCGAAAGAGCGATTGGCGAACTGACCATCACCAACGCGAACAACATTAGGCCCACTGCCACACCAATCCATCGTTTATTCATGTATTTCTCCTTGGCTGGCCAGTTAGCCGCGAAGTGCAACACGTTGGAAGGTCGTTCCTCGTCGCTCGTACGCAGGTTCGCGGAAGGTGAGGGGATACGGCTTTCTGTCTAGTGAGTAACCTGGAAGATTGGGCTTCCGCCCAGGGCCCCGGCCAGTGCACCGACGTTAAGCCCCTACGCACCCAATGTCAATCTAATTTGCCCGCACGCATCCGCGCCGGGTCCCGCCAACTCGCTTCCATGACTGCAGGTTTTGACATTTTCACCGGCCAAGCAGCACACTTCTGACTTTCTGGGCGTGATCCCGGGCCGGTGCGCTAGTTCGACGGGCCGCTGAGGCTTAATGTAATTTCTGGCTTCGGCAGGGGCTTCCGCAGTTGCAATTGAGGACGCATAAATTCCACGAGGATCATTACGAAGATTGCAACCATTAGCACTTCGCCAATGATTCTGTAACGATGACCCAGGGGGCCGAGTGAAATAAGGCCCAGCCAGAAGCCCATCAACGCACCAACCCAACGCGGATTCTTCCGCTCCAGCCTCGCCGCACAACGCGGGCAAGTCAGCCATCTCCAGCCATCCAGACTCAGGAAGAACGGGGCAGTCACGTCGTGCTCGCAAGCCGGACATTTAGTCATCGCGCACACCCCTTTCGGTGGCTCGTTCAGTCTGTAGTGGTCATTCTAAACGCGTCAATGGAACTAAGAGATGGAGAGTGCTCCCGGGAGCAACGTGTGATGAGTCAGCGAAGGAGAGGCTGGGGCAAGCCATCGCACATGTATGTGTCGCGGCCTGCCCTGCCGTGACTGGCGTTAATCACTTGGCGTCAGGGGTGTTTTCCTCGTGGGCCAATCTGCACCATTCTCCAGACGTGCGCTGCGATATCACGCACGGTGCTCTGTGACGTGCAGCACATACTTGCGGCTTCCTTAGTAGCTCGCCTGATACATGCCTTTGCTTCCCGTCAACTTTACGAAGCGCGCGGGCGGCACGGACTTGCAACCCGCGCCCGACGTTTGATCCACGTCAAACCAATTCTTCCCGTCCAACGAAATCTGAATCGCACCGGTGGCAGTTCCCGCGAACCAGCACACCGTCAGTGTTTTGGGAAAGCCCAGGTCGGCGCTGGCGACGCCGACACGGAGCGCCGCACCTTTCCCGGAATGTTCGGACGGGGCTACCAAAAGCGCTCGGTCCTCGGTGATCGCGGCGGTTCCGCCGGTTTTGGGGTCGGCAATGCTCAGCGGATTTGCATTCGCTGTTGCCGCTGGATTCACGGCGCCCGCCACGGCGTGCGGGGCGGGGTGTCCGCCAGCGCCGGTGGCCGCTTCCAGCAGGTCCGCGGGATTATCCAGGAACTTGATCGAGACGATGGGGTGAATCTCCAGGTTGTTCGGTGCGCGGCTCACTTGTCTGTGCGCGCGATCGTAAAACGTCACTCCGACGATTTCGACGCGCGCTCCGCCTGCATCATTCCACCCACCGGTGAGGTCGGCGTTCGGAAACGCATCGTTCATTTGTTGCCTGGCAGTATCGATGCCCATCGGCGATGCGCCCGTAATTTGTAAAAATGGCGATTGCGTTCCGAAATCGTCGTGTGAGCCAGCGACGCAATTGGGATCTGGAATTTCCCCGATGATGCTGTGGCCTGTGGGCTTTCCTCCCGCTGGCGTAAAGTTCTTGGTGTCGTCCGTGAGAACCAGGTGGTAGTCGGCATCGTCCTCGAGCTTCCATTGGATTAGGCGCGCTTGGACGCGCACGACTGTGGCTTCTTGCGGAAGAATCCGCGTGGTGTTGTCTCCCGGAAGCTTGGGCTGCTTGAGTTTGACCAATTGGAGCAGAGTTTTTGAGGCGATGCTGCCGAAGTCCACTTGCCCCGCTGAAGCATCCGAACCGTCCTTGACGGCCCAGCGCTCCTCGCCACCGCATTGTCCGAACGCACCGCAGGCCGAGCAAAGCAGGACGCTCGCGAGGAGCACGAGTTTTCGCATGGGAAGAATCCTCCGACGGAAAGAATGGACCAGTCTCAGAAGAGCCTAACTAATGGTGTAAAGATACCGCAGTTCGTTTCAGCAAAATCCCTTAAATCGGCATCTCCCTCCGGCCGAGTGGCCATTTCGAATGGAGAGGGCGGGAGTCCGATTCCAGGCCGCGCGCAGTATTGGTATTGCGCGCTTGGCTCTGAGCGCTACACAGACCTGGGGACTTCACTCATTAATTGGTGGATGTTGCCTTCGCTGTCGCGAAACGCGGTCATCCACAAATCGTGCGTCGGCATGGGGGCGATCAGGCGCGGCGGCGCCACGATTTCCACGCTGTGCTGCACTAATCGCTGATACCCGGCCTGGATATCCGGCACGCGGAAGTAAAGGATCGAGCTTGGATGATCGTACTCGGGCGACGATGCGCTGCCGAGCATCAGGCGCACGCCACCGCAATCAAAAAAGGCCATGCCGGGAACCGTGAAGAGCAACCGCAAGCCCAGCACATCGCGGTAGAATGCGGTGGCGCGCTCGACGTCTTTCACGATGATGGAAATTTGTCCGATGTTGGTGATTCCCAGGTTTGCGGATGCCGCGCACATTTTGCTTTACCTCCGGGAGCAGATTAGTTAGCATAGCTAACTAAATTACATGGCCCCTGTCAAGCACAAAAGCCGGCCAGCCTCGGAGGCCTTCACGGCAGGCACTGCGGCGGCGCATCAGGCCGCACTCGTGGCAGCCGGCTCGTCGCCAATGGAAGTCGCCGACCAGCTCCATTCTGCCGCCATTCACCTGCTGCGCCGCCTTCGTGTTCGCGACCGCGAAAGCGGCATTGGACCCGCACAGCTTTCCGCGCTTTCGGTCCTGGTGTTTAGCGGTCCCAGATCGCTCGGCGAGTTGGCCGATGCCGAGCAGGTCCGTCCCCCCACCATGAGCCGCATCATTGCCGGGCTTCAGTGCGCTAGGCTGATCCGTCGGCAGGCGACCGAAGACGGCCGTCGCATTCGACTGACAGCGACCGCCAAAGGAACCAAAATCATGTGGGAAGGGCGCAAGCGTCGCGTGGAAACTCTAGCGAGGGCTCTGGCGTCCCTGCCGGATGCCGAAAAAGAGCGACTCCGCGAAGCCATTATTCTGCTGCAGCAAGTGATTCGAAACGTGTAGCCTTCCCCCCTCGAGAAGCTCTTTCGTTTCAGCAAACAGAGTCTTTCGAGGAGTTTGTGTGCCGAGCTAGTTTCTTTGTGGAACTTGGAGAAAAAGGCCACGTGCGAAAGCCAAGCGGTTGGCTTAGAAAGAGGGCCCGGAGGAAACTCGCTTGGCGTAGGCCGCACCGAAGCGAAAATCCTTCCCGGCTGACAGCTCTTCAACTCGCTTGATCTGCGCAGGGACAAATAGCGGGATCTCTCCAGGAGAGTAAGGGGCGGCAACTTCAATCCATGAGTCCAACGCATACTTCTTGGGGCTGCGAAAGCACAGGCCTCCTTTCGAAACGTTTTCACACTCGACGATTTCGTCCCCCTGCGCCGGGTCACGCACGCATGCTTGGAAGTTCACACGCACGCGCATGTCGCGGCGGCGGTTTACGCCCCTCCCGTTTGCGTCCAGCAGCCGCACCGAAACGTCCTGAGCATGCGTTCCTAAAGGAGCGACCTGGCCCGCCGAGGTGAATTGCGTGGCAGGCGGCGCAGTGGCCGGCGCGGGAGGCTGGAGCTCAGCAGTAGGGCTGGCCGGCCGAGACAAGCCTTGGTGAAACCTCGTGGCATCGTGGCCGGCGAGGAACGATGTGGCGCAGTACGCGTCGTCCGGCATTGCGGAGGCGGAAGAATCCAAGTTAGCAAAATCCGGCGGGCGAAACGCGGCACGTGCTCGCGAGGGCGAAGCGAGAGGAAGAGAAAAAGTTGGTTCGAACGATTGCTCCACCAAGAAGGTAGATGAGTCGGAATAGTTCTGCGGGGGACTTGCGTCAGGGATAGGGACGGGTTCGCCCAGCGTTTTTGTCCAAGGCGTTGACGCGCCGCATCGCGCGCAATAGCGCAGCACGTTTCCGTTTACGGAGTAAACGTCCTCTTCAATTTCATGCTGCTCGACGTTCTGTCGCGTTTGACACAGGCTGCATTCAAGCGCCAGGCGCCGCCTGACTTTTTCGATCGGTTCTGGAGGAGGGAATTCGACAGGCCAGAAATGCGGATCGGGATCGACAAAAGTGACGCCATAAATGTAACTGCCAGGCTGGCCGCCAATTTTCCCTACAAGGCGAATCTCGGCCTCCTCCGTTGAGCCGGGCAACCGCAGGGTTAAGAGTTCGTCGGGCGCGAATGCGTATCGCGACACGATTCCTGCGCCGTGACGGCTAAGCACGACAGTTTTCGTTTCTTCCGAAAACGCTTTTCCGTCCGTATCCGTCCCGAGGAGCACTATGGGAATTTCTCTTGCGATGCGTCCGCTCCGGCGTAATCGTCGCATAATACCTTGAGCACACCCTCTCCTACTCTCGAGAAGCTTAGGATGTTTATTGGCAGGAAAGCTCGAATCTTTAGCCTCTAGTACCTTTCCTTGCCCAGGCGGTTATGAGTCCGGGAGAGCGCATAAGTTGCCCGAACAAGGGAAAGTACTGAGGTACTAAAACGAGGGGTGCGAAAACGTCGGGAAGTACTGAGAAAAATGAGTCTGACGGGCTATCGACGGAGCAGGGGGTGGAGAGCAGAATGGCAAGTGTAGTCGGAAGCTGGTTCGACTTCCGGAGCAGAAAGGTTTGGGCCTGAATGCTCCTGTAGGACGTTTTGCTGCTCGCGAGCGCAGCGGAACGCGCGGAAGAACCGGACTGGCTTCAGGTTGCAAGACCCTCCATCCCCCACGCCCGAGCGGCCGGTCCCCCCACCGGCCGCTCATTTTTTTGGGCGGAGCTTGCGCCGATTTGGGGCTTCGAGTTGAAAGTTCAAAATTGAAAAGTTAAAGCAATAGAGCTGATTGGGCGAGAACTGCGCTGGCCTGCCGAAAGGGTGTATTTCGGTGTGTGCCGAGGCGGCCGAGACGCTTGGGTGGGAGGGATGCCCACGGAGGCGGTTGGAAGAAGGCGGTTTCGGGGACACAAAGAGCCCGCCCGGGCTGGCCAGAAAAACCGAAAGGCCCCCAATGCTGCGGGGCCCCGGACTGAACCACTTCGACGACACACTCGCGGGAAGCTAACCTTTCGCGCAGGCCAACCACCGAAACACCCAAAGAAATGAAAAAGGGGGCTGGTGCAAGCCCCCTTTTTTGAACTGACCCCCCAAAAAACCGGAACCGAGTCGAGGTTCGGATCCAGCCACCCCGGGAAGCCAATCTTGTAAGTTGGAAGAGATGAGAGCAATAGTTGTGCCAGCGGTGGGGACAGATGCGGCATTCCTAGAGGTACATGATTCAAAAGAATTTACAAGAAATTTGAATGCAAGCGAGGAAAGTGGGATCGAAGGATTCTACAAAATCTCACAGAAATTGGAGAATCACCTCCATTCTTTAGGAGTATTGAATTCAAGAAAGTGATTGTAAGGGAGGGGGATTGCGGGGGCGAAGCGCATAAATCCAGTAAAGGATTCGGAGGAAGGAAAGTGTTGCGTCAGACGAGCGAACCATGGGAATGCTAGAGATTTAGGCGTGCGAGTGAAAATCGGTAACGTTAACGCATGTCGTATGAGGCACGCGGCAAGCCGAGAGCAGTCGGGGACTGAGAAAAAAAGCTAGTTGGTGGCGGCCGCGTAGCGCCAGCGGCGCCAAACGAACCAGCCGGGGATCCAGAGGAACAGAGCCCAGAAGAATAGGACGGGGCCGAATTCAGCGACGAAGAGAACGATGGAGAGAAAAGTGTCGGCGACGTTGCGATAGCCCTTGACGGCGGCGTTGTGAATTAACGTGGAGATCGCCGGCGCTGGGGAGTCGAGCTTGGCTTTGTATTCTTCGGAGAGTTTGAGGTCGATGGTGGCAAAGTCGACGCGATGCTCGAGATTTTTTTGTTCGGCTTCCATTTGTTCGATTTCACCGCGGACTCGGGCGATTTCTTGCTCGACTTCGAGGACGTCGCTGATTTTTCCGGTGCGCTGCGTCAGGATGGCCTGGAGGCGCTGCTCGGTTTCGCGGGAATTTTTCAGGCGCGCGAGGAGATCGGCGTGTTGCTGGGTGACTTCCTCGCCATTTTGCGTTTCGAGTTCAACACGGCCGAGGGATTTCAGCTCGGCGAGGGCGGAGGCAAGTTGCGGCGCGGGGATGCGCAGAGAAGCCTGGATGGAACGGGCTGAGCCCTGCGGGGTGTTCGCACTGAGATTGGCCGCATAGCCACGGTGACGAGCGAGAATTGCGTCGAGTGAGGCGCGCGAGGAATCGAAATCCTTCGCGATGATAGAGAGGGCGACAGTGCGGGCGATCATCGGTTCTGTAAGAGCTGTGCCGGCTACGGAATTGCGGCCACGTTCCTGGAGTGGTAAGCGGTCTGTTGCCAGGTCGCTCTTGCTTTTTTCGAGGGTGATTCCAGTTATCGGAGCGTAGCTGTGGAGGGCGTCATCGGAGACGTCGGCAGTCATCCGCTGCGTCAGGCTGATGGCGGCGCCACTGGATTGAGGAGCTGCGGCTGGTCCTTTGAATTCCCACTCTGAATGGACTCGCGCGAAGTCAACCGGCGCGGAGTCAGGCTTAAGTTTGGAAAGAGAAAAAAAACTCAACATGAGGATGCCAGCGGCGGCCGTCGCGGCCAGTCCTCCAATCCAATGTTTCCGCGACCACGAACTCCGGCGCCGAGGAATATCAGAACCTGCGGTGGCCGAGGGCGAGCAGACCTTCGCCGCGGCTGATTGAATCCGAGTTTCGACGGTTGGCGAAAGCGATGCGACCTGCCACATGGCCACCTTGCATTTTGTCTGCCGCAATTCTTGGAAGAAGGAACGGCAATCGGGGCAGTTTTCGAGGTGGGCGGAGAGAGTGTGAAAGCGATCGGCGGAGAGTTCGCCGTCCAGAAGGGCCATGATTTCTTCGGGACCGAAGGGATGAATTGTGGTGCTCATGCGGGGTTCCTTTTTTGATGGATGATTTGCGCGGCTCCGGACTGCGTGGTATCGGTCGCGGTTGTCGCGGAATTTGCAGCGACGGATTCGGTGACAGAGGAGGCGGAGGGTTCGAGTAAATTGCGCAGGGCGGTGCGCGCGCGGAAAAGGCGGGAACGGACGGTGTTGAGGGGGAGTTGGAGAAGGTCGGCGATTTCGGCGTAGCTGAGCTGCTCGAATTCGCGGAGGAGGAGGACTTCGTGATCGATGTGGTCGAGCTTTTCGAAAGCGCGGCGGACCCAGAGGCCGGATTCGGTGGCGTCCTGTCTGGCGGGATCGGGCAGGTTTTTGGGATGGCCGAAGAAGGTAGCGCGGAAAGCGGCTTTGCGGCGATGGGCGCGAAGGATTTTGAAGGCAATGGCGTAGAGATAGGTGCGAAAGAGGGCGCGCGCCTGGTAACGAGAGGCGGCGCGGAGGAGAACGAGAAATGCTTCCTGCGTGAGTTCTTCGGCGTGAGAAGGATCGGCAGTGCGGCGGCGGAAGAATCCAAAAATGGGCTGCTTGTAGCGGCGGAAGAGTTCGCTGAAGGCATCGGAGGAGCCGAGAGAGAAAGCGAGCATGAGGTGCTCGTCCGTGGCGGTTGAGTTTGCAAGAGGGTCTTGCGGCGTGGTGTTGGATGGGCTGGCAGGTGAGTCGTTCATGACGTGGCGAGGAAGCGGCTCCGAGTTTAGAACGAGAGATGGGAGCGCGTCTTGCTTGAAGGGCAGTTTGAGCCTCCACTAACGGTAATGTCGCGTGAGGAGGAAAAGTTCCCGGAATAGAAAGAAAAAGGCTGAGACGGAGAGGACCACCGGAGACGCACAGAGGATTTTGCGGACTGGGTTGAGGGTGACGAGGTGTGGTGCACTCGGGTCGGCAAGGTGGCGCGACAGAAAGATACATCTAGCCGGTGTAGGTCAGGAAACGAAGCAGTTAAGAGACTCGGGCCGCTCAGAACGGAGAAGTACAATCGTTGATTATGATGGTTCTGGCGCAGTTTCCGCCGCTTGTAATGGTTGTGGGGCTCGTGGCGGCCTTCGTGGTCTCTTTTTTCGGTCTGTACGCGCTGCTGACCCGGAAGCAACGGCAGACTACCCGCGAGATCCGGAAAGCCGCGAATGAACAGGGTTGGCGATACCGTGTTCGGCGGTGGCAAGGGAATCCCGAGGCATTTCGAATCAATGGCCGGACGCAAGGGGGGTTGAACTGGATCCTGAATTCCGGGAGCAGCGGCAACAATGAACGACATTGGGCCGCGCTGCTTTCACTTAGGATTCCCATGCTTGCCGGGGAGGTGGACTTCGGAATCGTGCCCCGTGACGCCCGATGGAGCGGTGGCGCGATGCAGAGGGTTGCGATTTCGGCCAGGGCCGAAGCACGGATCGCGGCACTGAGCGGCACAGCGGCCAGCGCTCTGGAATTCTTGCGGGACGCCCAGGAAATTCCGAGCGGCGTCGCCGAGTTCGACGCAGCATACCGCATTCTTGTAGTGCCGCAGAAGATCGGACATGTGACGGTGGAGGCCGCGACTGCGGAGAAGATCCTCCATTGGCCGAACGATGCGGCCGGGCTGCACTCTTTATTGGCCTGGCGAGACCCGTTCGGTTTTCACTGCCAGGCACGTCTGACTGCGCAACCGGACTGGACCACAGTGGCTTATTTTCTTAGTGTTGCCGAACTGCTTAGCGCGCGAATGCCCGCCTCGTCGTTCGCGCCTGAACGTCAGGGCGTAGTGGACCGGCTCGTCGGCCGATTTCTCTCCTCGTAAGGAAACTGCGCGTACTCAAACAGGAGGAACTGAAGGGGCTGTGGATGGATGAAAAATAATGCTTGACATATTCCCATATAGGCATGTATTGTTCTGGCATGGCACGAGCGGCGACAACTTCGGACGCTTTCAATGCGGTGGCGGAGCCGCGGCGGCGGGAGATCTTGAATTATCTGGCGCTGCAGGAGCGGCCGGTGGGCGACATTGTGGATGCTTTGGAAATGGAGCAGCCCTCCGTTTCCAAGCATTTGCGCGTCTTAAAGGATGTAGGGCTGGTGCGCGCGCGGCGGGAGGGAAGACAGATGTTTTACCGGACGAATGCAGATGCGATCCGGCCCCTGCACGAGTGGACGGAGACTTTTGAACGGTATTGGCGGCACCAACTCCTGAAAGTGAAGGACCAAGCAGAGGAGAAGAGCGGGGCGTCGAAGAAGGAGTGAGGAGATTCGAAGCTCAGCCGCGGGTTTTTTTGATCAGCGGGAATAAACAGTATCGAACTTCGTTAGATCAGATTAAGGAGGAGAGATGAATTCTACAGAGATCGGGCTGGACCATTTGACACTGAACGTGGAACAAGAAATTCACGTGAGGGCGCCACTGGAGACGACCTTCGAGGCGCTTGTGGAGCAGCTAGGAGCGCGAAATGAGCTGCCTGATGGGACGCCGATGCCGATGAAGATCGAGGCGTGGCCGGGCGGGAGGTGGTACCGCGACCTGGGCGAAGGGAACGGGCACTTCTGGGGACACGTGCAGGCGATTAAGCGGCCGACGCTGCTGGAGATCTACGGTCCGCTGTTCATGTCGTACCCGGTGGCGTCGAATCTGCAGTACCGGCTGAGCGAGACAGACGGCGGGACGCTGATCAAGTTTCATCATACGGCGCTGGGATTGATTATAGACGAGCACAGGAAAGGCGTGACCACGGGGTGGTCGTCGATTCACGAACGCGTGCGGAAGGCGGCGGAAGCGCACGGAGCATTCGCAACAGGCGGCGGGAAGAAGCAGTAGCGCAAGGATTTCGATTCGAATCGAAAGAAAAGGAGAATCAACATGTTGATTGCACAATCACTCCTCGCAGAATTCGAAACGCAAGCGCCCATAACGCGGAGATTTCTGGAGCGGCTGCCGGAAGATAAATTGACCTGGAAGCCGCACGGGAAATCCATGACCGCCGGGCAGCTTGCCTACCATCTGGCCTCCGTGCCGGGCGGCATTGTTCGTTTCGTGCAAAACAATCCGGCCCAGGTTCCAGCAAGTTTCAACTTTCCACAGCCGGCAAGCCGTCAAGAGATCCTGACGACTCTTGAGGAAAGCATCGCCGCGGTACGCAGCCTATTGCCAAAGTTCGATGACGCGGCGATGAGGGAGACGTGGCGGATGGTTGGGGGCGGGCGAGATGTTCTGGCGCAACCTCGTGCGGAGTTTTTGCGCGACGTCATGTTCAGTCACTGGTACCAGCACCGCGGGCAGTTCAGCGTGTACCTGCGCATGCTGGACGTGGCAGTGCCTGCAAGCTGGGGACCTAGCGCGGACGAAGCTCCAATTTTCATGCAAAAGGCACAATCGGCTTAGTTGACGTTCAGGAGAAACGTATGTGTCCTGCATGCATGGCGGCGACGGCAATGCTGATCGCATCGGCGGTTTCAACGGGCGGAGTGGCGGCGGTGGTGGTGAGCAAGCTGCTGGCGCCGAAGGGTGAGAAGAATTTGGCAAATGGTCCGAAAGAAAAAAATCAAAAGGAGGAAAGATGGGAGAAGCAACGCACGAGCAAGTGAACTTGATGTTGAGGCTGTACGAGGAGCGGCGCGAGCCGAGACTGCGCGAAGCGCGGGACTGGTTTTCGGCGAACTTTCACGTGAACAATGCGGAGGACGTGATGCGGCTGTGTCCTCCGGGCAGCAAGGAAAACACGTATATGCGGATGGTGCTCGGGTATTGGGAGATGGTGGCGAGCATCGTGAACCGCGGCCTGATCGACGAAGACCTGTTCTTCGAAACCACCGGGGAACAATGGATGGTGTGGGAGCAGGTGAAGCCGGTGCTCGGGGCGTGGAGGACGATGTTCGGGAGCCAGAAGGTGTTTGCGAACATGGAAGAGCAGTGCAAGCGTCTGGAGGCCTGGCGGGAAAAAAACAGTCCAGGCTCGAACGAAGCCATGCGCAAAATGCGGGCGGAAATGATGCAACGCGCGCGGGCGGCTAAGGCGCAGGCGGCGGGAGCATAGCTTGCATCGCGAGTGAGGAAACGCGGCGGAGGCTTGCGGCGAAGGGAGCCGCGAGCTCCCGCCAAGTTAGAGTGGTCGAGGGAAAATTCTAGTGAGGAGAACAGGTCATGAATCAGAGCACGACGGAACAGCCGAAGGTGGTATCGCAGGCAGAATGGATCGCGGCGCGGAAGGAACTGCTGGCTAAGGAAAAGAGTTTGACACGGCAGAGAGACGCGCTGGCAGAAGAGCGGAGGAAGCTGCCGTGGGTGAAGGTTGAAAAGAAGTATGAGTTTGAGACTGCGAGCGGGAAGAAAACCGTGGCGGAACTTTTTGGCGGCAAAAGCCAGCTCGCCATCTATCACTTCATGTTCGGGCCGGACTGGGAGCAGGGATGCCCGAGCTGCTCGCTGATTGCAGATCACCTGGACAATTTGGGAATCCATCTGGCGCAGCGGGACGTGAGATTGATGATCGTTTCGAGAGCACCGCTAGCAAAGATCGAAGAATTCAAGAAGCGGATGGGTTGGAAGTTTCCGTGGTCGTCGTCGTACGGCAGCGAGTTCAACCAAGATTTCGGAGTCTCAGTGCCGAAAGAGAGCGCGGACAAGGAATCCATGTACAACTACGCGCTGACGAAGTTTCCAAGCGAGGAAAGGCCGGGGATGAGTGTGTTTTGTAAGAACGCGAGCGGCGAGGTGTTCCACACGTATTCGGTGTACGGACGCGGGCTCGAGGATTTCATGAGTATGTATGCGATCCTCGACCGAGTGCCGAAAGGCCGAGATGAGGCAGGTTTGCCGCACGGGATGGCGTGGGTTCGGCATCACGACCGGTATCCGGAGAGCAACATTGTTGGGGTGAAGAGCGCAAAGAAGTGACGATGCAAAGTGCCCAGTGACTCGTGACTCGTATAAACCCCGCGCCTGGCGCGGGGTTTATGTTTTAGGGCTTCTATTTTGAACTCCGGGTCGAGGCTGTGGTTTGAGTGAACACGTGCTGAACGTTGTTCGGCCGATCAAGCGCCGATGGAAGAGCGGAGAGCGTTAGCGAGGGACTGGCTGAAGCGCTGGACGTCGGCGTCGTGTTCAGCTTCGACCATGACGCGGGCGAGCTGCTCCGTCCCGGAATAGCGGAGGACGACGCGGCCATTTTCGCCGAGAGCCGATTGGGCTTCGGCGAGCGCTCGGGAGACTTCGGGAAGAGTTTCGAGTGGAGGTTTGGATTTTACTTTGACGTTGACGATGACTTGCGGGTAGTCCTTGAGGCCTTCGACCAGCGATTCGATTTTGCCGTGCATGGAAACGAGCGAAGCGATTTTTACGGCGGTGAGAAGGCCGTCGCCGGCAGGACTGTCTTCCAGAAAGATGACGTGGCCGGATTGCTCGCCGCCGATGACGTTGCCGGCGCGCAGCATTTCCTCGAGAACGTAGCGATCGCCGACCGAGGCGCGGGCGAGTGTGATTCCCTCACTGGCGAGGACGCGCTCAAGACCGAGATTGGACATGGATGTGGCGACAACGCGATTGCCCTGGAGCTTATTCTGAGATTTGAGGTGGCGCGCAACGGCAAGAAGAACGCCGTCGCCGTTGACGATTTTTCCTGTTTCGCAGACGAAGAGAGCGCGGTCGGCGTCGCCGTCGAATGCGACACCGAGCTGGGCGCGCTCGGCGGCCATGCGCTTTTGCAAACCTTCAAGATGAAGCGAGCCGCAGCCGGCGTTGATGTTGCGGCCGTCAGGCGACACACCCATCGAGACGACATCGGCTCCGAGCGAGCGGAAAAGCTCGGGACCGAGTTTATAGGCGGCGCCATTGGCGCAGTCCAGAAGGATTCGAAAGCCCGACAATTTAGCTCCCGGGAGGACGCGGCCGCGAAGAAACTCGAGATATTCAGCGTCGAGAGATTCGTCGGCGACAAGGAGAGTCGGATTTTGGGGCGGCGGTTCGGAACGGTGCTTGAAAATGTCCGCTTCGAGTATTTCTTCGACGGAATCGGGAAACTTCATGCCGGCGTGAGAGAAAAGCTTTACGCCATTGTCGTGGTAAGGATTGTGCGAAGCGGAAATGACAACGCCGGCTTGAAAATCATTCTGGCGGACGAGGCAGGCGACGCCGGGGGTGGTGATGATGCCTGCAAATGCGACGGATGCTCCCGCATGGGCGAGGCCGGCGGCAAGCAAGGCGGCAATGTGAGGTCCGGATTCGCGGGTGTCCATGCCGATGAGGACGTGAGCAGCGGAATGTACGCGAATCAAATAGGCCGCGAGAGAACGGCCAGTAGCAAAGAGAGTAGGGTCGTCGAGAGGGGGAGTACCGGGAACACCGCGAATGCCGTCGGTTCCGAAAAGGTCTTTAGGCATGAGGGGCTCACGTTCAAATCCTGAAAGGCTGATCACAAGAAAGTTTAGCACAGGCTTGAAAGTGCGCATGAGGAGTGGCGCGAAAGGAGTTCGCCAGGATAAACAGGAAAAAGACGTGCGATGGGGGATATTGGCGGCGCCCGCCGGGCGATGAGAATTGCGATACGCGGGCGAGCGAAGACATCACGAGCTTGCATGAGTGTGCTAACGTGATGGGAACGGAGTGTGTCGTGCCCGAGACCGAAACACCACCATCCACTGTTCGAATCGCCGGATCAACCTTTAGCCTGCGTATTCTGGCCGCGGCGATCATCCTGCTGTTCTTCTATTACGCAGCGGGAGTTGTGATCACTGTGCTGCTCTCGATTTTGCTGGCTTATTTTCTGGATCCCGCGGTGGAGTTGCTGGAAAGAGCGCGGGTGCCGCGCACGGTGGGCGCGATGATCATGGTGCTCCTGTTGATTGCGGGCCTCGTTGCGGGTGGCTACGGCCTAGGGGCGCGGACGGAAGATTTCGCAGCGAACTGGCCAAGATACAGCGCTCTTTTGAAACAAGCAGCAGGCGCAGTGGAGGGGAAGATCAAAGGATTAGAGGGGCAAGTTTCCGAGATTACGCCGGGAGCAACACCGCAACAACAGGGTGGAGAGCGGCCCGAGGCGGCCATTGTGCGCACACTTTTGTTCCGCGGCATTGGATCTCTCTACGCTCTGTTTCTGGAAATCACGTTTGTGCCCTTCCTGGTTTTCTTCATGCTCGCGGAAAAGCGGCAGGTTTGGCACGGAACGCTGCAACTTTTTCCAGCGTCGCAGCGAACACGGGTAAAGGAGACGCTGGAGGATTTACGGGATGTTTTGAGGAGCTATCTGGCGGGCATGACGTTCCTGACTCTACTGGTGATTATCGCGAGTGGAGCGTTCTTCTGGGTTCTGGGGCTGGACTTTCCGTTTCTCACAGGAATTGCGTCGGGCCTCCTGAATATGGTGCCGTATATTGGGGCGGTTCTGGCCTGGCTTCCCGCGTTTATCATTGCGCTGGCCAAATGGAAGACGTTTGGGCAGTTCGCGCTGATCGCCGGGGGGTTAATGACTATTCATTTGCTGGCGCTGAATTTGGTGGCGCCAAAACTGGTTGGGCGGCGTGTCCGTTTGAATGCCGTGGCTATCACCATTGCGCTGCTTTTTTGGGGCTGGGTGTGGGGCGGCATGGGATTGGTGCTGGCCATTCCCATCACGGCTTCGTTGCGCGTAATTTGCGATCACACGGAGTCCTGGCGGCCGATCGGAAGATGGATGAGCTCTTGAAGAAGTGACTGGTGACTCGTGGAATCGCCCTCACCAGGGATGAGTGGTAGCCCTTTGGACTTCGCAATTCCAGAACACATCGTAAATCAATATTCGCTTCGGATATATGGAAGGCAAGACCTGCAGACTCTTTTGGGAGAGATTCATGAGACGAGCGGCGACGTACCTTTTTCTATTCGGATTGATCGCGGTGTTCGTTCTGGCTCCAACGGCGCAGGCGTGGGGATGCAAGGGCCACCAGACCGTCGCATTCATCGCGGAGATGCATTTGACACCGGAAGCGCGCCAATGGGTGCAGAAGTTGCTAAGCGAAAACCCAATCGATCCGAAATTGAACCGTTATTGCGGAGGAGCGATGCGCGACGCAATGGCGGATGTGTCGACATGGGCGGACGATGTGCGGGGAGAACGAAAGAACGGGCCATGGCACTACATCGACATTCCGAGAGGGGTGCAGCGCGGGCGGCTGGAGCCGTATTGCCTAAAAGAAGGATGCGTTACGAAAGCGATCAGCGATCAGCTGGCCGTTCTGAAAGATAAGAATGCCGATGGGGCAAAGCGGGCGGAGGCACTGCGCTACATCATCCACTTTGTTGGAGATTTGCATCAGCCGCTGCACACCATCACGAATGCCGATGAAGGCGGAAATTGCCTGCCCGTGAAATACTTGCGGCGCAACCCGCACGAACACAATCATTCGTTTGCGCCAAATCTGCACAGCATTTGGGATACGGCCATTCCCGAGCGCGATGCGGAAGGCGCGGACTCGGCGGAGTATGCCGATACGCTGAATGCTTCCTACGCGGCAGACATTGAGAACTGGCAAAAGGCCGGGGTTCATGTAGATGATTGGGTATGGGAAGGCTACGATTTCGCGGAAAACGTTGTGTATGGGAACCTGGCGCCGCAAATAGCCGTTGAGCCGAATGTGGCCGTGCACACTTGCTCGGACGACAACAAAATCGGCGAGCGCATGATGCACCTGAACATCGTGGCTGGCGAGATGTATCAGGAAAAGGCGGCTCCAGTGGCCGAGAAGCGTATCGTTGAGGGCGGCGTGCGGCTGGCGATGATTCTCAACGACGCGGCGAAGGCAGCTCAGTAGCAACATTTGAGGACGATCTCGTCGAAGGGGCGGATACGGGAGCGCTATCGGCCACGCCTAGAGATTTTATATAACTAACGACCTGCCAACGCTGGGGCTCGGGCAGTTTGGACCACACCGGCATGCCACGCCAGACTACGCCGTTGGTCAAAATCCAGAAAATGGCTCCCGGCTCGGCATTCTGAACCTGCTCGACACGCAGGCTTGGGCCTTTATTGCCGCCCTTAGCCAAATCGCCGTGGCATTCGGTGCAGTGTTGTTCGAAAAGATTCCTTCCAGCTGCAACGGCGTCGGGATCTTTTTCCAAGGGGTTGCGCCTGGTACGGGCTTTTGGCGGGGCCTTGGCCAGCTCGGCGTAAACGAGAGCTACCTTGTCGCGTTGCGCAAGAGCTAAAGATGCAGAAAGAAGAACAGCCGTGCCCGCAAGAGAGGCAAAATATGCTCTCACCGGCGGCCCCCGAAAAGGCGGCTGACCATTGAACCGAAACCCGCGATTTCGCGCGACACACCCCACCGCAACAGGAAGCGATGACTGTTGTTGTTCAGACCAAATCCGGGGGAGAGGCGGAATGTCCAGTCCGAAGGCAGATTCCAAGCCACAACGGGAGCAAGGTAGTGAGAGGTCTCGTTCATGCCAAAATGATGACGGTCACCGAGGCCACCGTACATTTCGACGCCTGCACTGAAGTTTTGCCGGCAAAATGAGCACCGCTTAGCAGAAGCCTTAAGGGCCAGCGGCCGGCTGGCGCCGATGGCGTAACCAAATTCCCATGGCGAGTTGGAAAGATCTTTGGCTGCGAGTGTGTTTTCAGTCAGATTCCAGCCCTTGAAGGTGCTGGATAAGATCAGTTTCAGTTCGATCTCGTTGATATGTTCTTTGTGAGCTTCGGCGTTGGGAGTGAGGAAGTCTGATTCGATGTCGTGGCCTTCGCCCTCTTTGAGAATTTTGTCGGCGCCGCTCTTGTGCTCGTATTCCACGTAGAGAACCGGATTGATGAAATGCTCGCGCTTCAAGACGCGAACGCGATTTTCCCACCGGATGCCTGTGAATAAGGTGGAATCCCCGAACGTAGACTGGCCGTCGAGATAAAATTCTGTGGTCCACCAGGCCGTGGCACCGTACTCGAACTCCATCCAATAGGCGTGGAAGTCGCGGCCGCCGCGCTGAGTGCCAAAGGTGGAGAAATATTCGATTTCGAGGTTCCCGGGCTCTTCAAGATAATGGTCGTAGGCAACGAAGTAGGGGCTTTCCTGGGCGGGAGCGGCGCCGGGAAGAAAAGCGAAGAAAAGGGAGAGCAGGAAAAGCTTGAGAAAAGACGTAAATGGAGGAATGGGCACGATATCTCCTTGCAAATGATTTGCAACAAGAAAGCAGACTACATTAGTCCGATATTAGATGCAACTTATTCTCAACTAGAATCTCCCCCCTAACCCGGCGGAATACTTAGGGATTACTACCGAGCGGTTTGCGAGGCTTTCAGTACGATACTTTGCGCTGTCGGCACCTTGCGCCGCCATATGGGTCACTGAGATGGAGAGCAGACTGGCCGCAGGCTATTAGGATTGCCGGCGAAGCGTTTGGACGAGGCCGACGGGATCAGCAGAGTCTTGAAAAAGGCGGATAGCAGCGATACCGGAGGCGCCTGCGGAGAAGCAGGACGGGGCGTTCGCAAGCGAAATTCCACCTATAGCGAGGACAGGAATGGCTACGGAGCCGCAAACTTCGGCGAGACGCTCGATTCCCTGGGGCGCGCCGTACGCGGCTTTAGAGGGCGTGGCGAAGACCGGTCCGAAGAGTACGTAGTCTGCACCGGCGGCAGCAGCGGATTGGGCCGCTTCGAGCGAATGGCAAGAAACGCCGACGAGAAAATCGGAGGCGGGCGAGTGGGTGGATTGATAAGCCAAGAGCAGACGTTTCGCCTCATCGACGGGCAGAGAATCTTCACTCAAGTGGACGCCCCCGGCTTGTTCGGCAAGGGCCACGTCGAGTCGGTCGTTCACGAGAATGCGCGGTGCAGCTTGAGCGCGGATCGCAAGTTTCGAAACGCGCCGCAATGCCTCGCGAGTGAGCAAAGAAACATCTCTCCCCGATAAATCTTTTTCGCGCAGCTGAATCAGATCGATACCAGCGGCGGCTAGCGACTCAATTTTTTTCAGAAGCGACTCGATCAAATTGATTTGGGGCGCATCCTGCAGACTCCGGCGGTCTGTTACATAGCAGAGGATAGGCCTTCTCTCCGTACGGAGATGGGAATCGGGAGCCAAGCTATTGCGGCGGGACACGCGAAGGACCAGGACGAGAACCAATAAAGCTGAGCGCTAAAAGGATGTCCAGCGCTCCGAGACCGCTGACGGCACCTCGAAACGAAGGGTGAAGCACCACGGGAATGAGTGAAGGGAAGTGCATTAGGAAAAAGTTCTGTTCCCAGAAGGCGGACCACGGGAGATAGAGAAGCAAGGCTCCCATTTCGAAGCAAACGACGACCAGCAATGCGCGAAAGACGCGGTTCATGGTTAAGAAGGAATCCCTTGCATCCGTGAATGCCGGAACTCAGCGGATGGGCTTCTGGAGAGCGGCGATACGATCAGCGACGTCGCGATAATCAATGTTCATCGCGTAGACCTGGGAAAAACTTTTCAACGCCGCTTCCGGCTCACCCGCGGATTCCTGAGCAACGCCTAAATCATACCGCAATGCGAGGATGCTTTCCGGTTCGATGCCGGGCGTATGAAGGGCACGCTCGTACCAGATGGCGGCAATGCCCGGCTGGCCTTTTTCCATGAAGGCAAGCCCGAGGAGAGTGCAGCACTGCATGCCATAGCGGAAGGGTTTGCCGTTGTCGGCGGCCTTGGCCACTTTTTGGAATTCGCTGATGGCTTCATCAAGCAAGCCCATCTCGCGGAAAGCGGTACCGAGATTGTAGTGGGTCTCGAGGTCTTCGTCTTCAGCACCCATTTCGCCGAGTTCGGCACGAAATTCGTCAAAGACTTCCTTGAGCGGGCTATGTTCAGCCGGGCCAATGCGCTTTTCCTCCGCCTTGGTCGAAGCGGCTGGAGGCGCAACTTCCGAGTGGGAAGGCACGAGCGTGTCGAGGCCGAGTTCGTCGATCTCCTTCGCCAGGTCCGCAAGAAACTGGTCGGAAGCAAACCCGCTAGCGGGCGGGGCGGCGGTATTTTGGGCTGCCGGCTCCGGCTGGGGCTTAGGAACCACAATCGGAGTTGCAGGCGGCTTCTGGTCATAAGCGGGGACCAACGGCTCCGGTTCCAGGACCAGCTCATAGTCCTGGTCCAATTCAAATTCAGGTTCGACTGGTGCAGAAGGCTTTGTGTCAACGGCTGGCTTTTCAGGAACTGCTGGGGCGCGATTGTGTTCGACAGGCGCCGAGATCGTTTCCTCCTCAGGCTCGGGAGGAAGTTCGGCGGAAATGTCCGCGAATGCATCTGACTGCTCTCCGCGCGCGGGGGGAGCTTCAACTGGCAGTTCGAACTCCGCCACCTCGTGAGCATCGGCGGGGCGGGCCGAAACCGGCTCGGCCGCCACTTCGGGAGGAGGAGGTGGCTCAGCGGGCCTTGCCAGAGGGGGCTTCGAAGCGGGCTGTGCCGGATGAGAATCTTCCAGCATCGAGGCCCATTCATCGGAGAGGTCCACTTCCTCCTGGGTGTCGGAAGAATCCGAAGAAGCCCTAGCATTCACTGTCTCGGCTGCGACCTTTTCCACGGGTTCGGGTTCCGCGGGCGCCGGTGCTTTAGCGAGTGGCCCAGGCTCGGCGGCCACAGCTTTGACCGGGACCTCCGGAATTGTTGCAGCAGGTGCTTCCTGCGGAGGAGGCGCAGTGCTGGCAGCCAAATCCGCATCGCTGAGACCGGCGGCGCGCTGGAACCTGCGCCGAAGCTCTCCAAAGCGTTCTGCGGAGCGGTGATCGGCATGGTCGATATGAATTTGCTCAAGTTGGGCAGCGAGCTCAGCGGTACGGCGGTCGTCACCGGCGCCGAGGACGAAATCGAGAAGCTTTTCAAGGGTAGGGGTGTGCCGTGGAGCACGGCGTAAAATGGCTTCTAGAAGGCCGATGGCCTTCTGGGTTAGACCGTAGCTGGCGAAAAGATCAACGTCGGTGAGGGATTGAGCGATGAACTTCTGCGTCTCTTCGTCGAGAGCAGGCTCTGCGATGGCGGAGGCGAAGACGGGTCTGTCACCAGCTACGGGAGCGAAGGTCTCGGTGTCAGAACGCAACTTTGGCTCAGCAACTTTAGGAATATTAGCTTGAAGATGTTCCTCAGGGGCCTGAGGGGCCGCAGGCGCCGGCTCAGGGGCGAGCAAGCCCATTCTTCTGAGTACGCCGTCAAGTTTGCGCCGGGCAGAATCGCTGTCGGGTTGGCGTTCGACTAACTGCTCGAAGATGGCCTTTGCGCGATCGAGCTGATCGTCGGCGGCAAGCGCGTCTCCCAGATGAGCAAGGGCATCAGGAAGCCTAAAAGAATCGCTGGTGCGCCCGTAGAAATCGACAAGCCATTCGAGAGGCTCAATGCGGCCGGGCAAGCGGTTTGCCAGCTCGTTCTGCAGGCGACCGATGACCTCATGTTCCCCGCCATCGATCATCGGGCCGCGGATATGGCCGATGATGGCCGTCGCGCGGTCGCTCTGTCCAGATTCAAGAAGCGCTTCGACAATTTTCTGAGCGGGACCAAAATTTTTGCTGTCGGCTCCCAAAACACGGAGCGCGAGACCCGTGGCCTTGTCCCAGTCCAAGTCCTTGATATAGAGATCCAGGAGAAACTCGGATTGCTCGCCCCCCTTTTCGAGCTCGGGCATGCGTTCGAGTAGCTCCGCCGCGTGAGTGAGATTACCCTGCGAGGAGGAGGAGCGGGCTTTTACAATCGTGGCGGCCAAACAATTGGAATCGATCTTCAAAGCCTTGTCAGCAAGCTTTTCGGATTCGGCGTGGTCTCCGCGGGCGAGGGCGCGCTGCGCAGCGGAAACGTACGTCTCGATGGCGTCCCGCGACTGCCCCATAGCCTGATAGAGGTCGGCCAGGCGAACCTGAATGCGAAGATTGTCGGGTTCCGCGAGGAGAAGTTTTTTCAGGAGGCCGATGGCTTCGGGCTGGCGGTTGTTCTTGAGGTGGATTTCCGCAAGCTGCAAAAAGAGGGGACGGGCTTCGCTCATCACCCCTTGCTGGACATAAAGGTCGGCCAGTTTTTCGAGGGGGCGAATCTCTTCTGGAGCTAGTTTGGCGATGCGTTTGTATACGGCGATGGCCTTGGTGAGAAAACCGTCGCCGACAAAAATCTGAGCAAGGCGCTCGAAATAATCGATGGCCTGAAAAGTTTCGCCCTGGCGGATGTACAGCTCGCCGATGGTCATGAGAGTGACCTGATCGCGCGGTTCTGACTTGAGAATTTGCTGGTATTCGGCGATGGCCTGAGGGACCTTGCCCTGATTCAGCAGCTTTTGTGCGGATTCGACATACTTGCTCTTGTTATAGGCCATTCGTGTTCCCAGACAATACGCGGCCCGCACCCGCAGGAGGACAACCCCTCCGTCCCAAGTGTTGGAAAGGCAGACACAAACCGTGCTTGCTAACGCTAGCAGGCAGTGAAAAGGCAAGTCAACGAGCCCAGAAATGGTTGTGAGCAGCCAGTTATCCCCTTTAGGACTAGGAAACTAGGTGGCGAAGACGGGGCGAAGCGGGATAGGAGTAAATTTTGGGATTTTGCGAGCGGTTTCTTGATAAACCCCCTTGCCTCCGAGGAGGGGAATGGTGAGTTAGTGCTCCGAGGCCCAGTAGATTGCGGAGCCGTGGGGCGGAAGCGTGAGGTCGAGAAATTCCAGGGAGCCGAGGTCTTCGTGTTCCCAAAGATCACGAAGTTTGTACTTGTCGCGATTGAGGCCGAGATCCCTCCAGGAATACTGAAGTGACAGCGGCGCGGCGTCGAGGTTGAAAACAGCAATGTAGGCACCATCGCCGGATTCCGGAGTGGCAAGCCAGACAGCTGTTTTGTCGGTGGAGATGACTGCATGGCTGCCTGTGGATTGCTGATCGACGCCGATTAGCTCTGCGTTAGTGAGTGCTGACTCGGTCCAGTCGTCGCACAGAGTGAGATTGCCGCCCATGATGAGCGGCGAACGGAAGATGGACCACAGAGTGAGGAGAGTGCGCTGCTCATCGTGAGTGAGGCGCGTGGCGCGCGGCTTCCCCCAGCCTGCGGCGGGCTCGAGGCGGCCGAGCGGAAGCATATCCGCATCGGGCCAATGCCCGGGGCCGGAGAATTTGGCCCATTTTGCCGCGCGGGCAAATTGATTTTCGACGCCCTGAGGGAAATCCTTGTCGCTGCGCCAGACGTCCCAAATATCATCGGAGATGCGCCACATTTGCGCGTGACGGCGCAGTTCGAAGGCCTTGTCGAGAGGAGCCGGGCCGGGCGATAGACTCAAGACGATTGGGCGATGAACTTTGCGCAGCGCACGGCTGATCATGCTAATTTCGTCGCCCTTGTAAGGATGGCTGGAAATGCAATCCACCTTGATGAAGTCGACGCCCCATTCGGAGTACAAGCTGGCGATGGAATCGTAATAAGTCTGAGCAGCAGGCGAGCGGGGATTCAGTCCGTAGTTGTAAGTGTTCCATGGACAAGAATCGGAAACGTCCGCGGCGGCCTTTGCACGATAGGAGGTGCCCGCTATTGGAAGATTTCTGCGAACCGCTTCCTTAGGAATTCCACGCAAAATGTGGATGCCGAATTTTAGACCGAGGAAATGGACGTAATCCGCCAGGGGTTTGAAGCCGGCGCCGTTCGCGGCCGAGGGAATGGTATTAACGGCGGGAACATAGCGGCCATGCGCATCGAGACTGAATTCGGGGGCGCCGCCATTGGATCCGGTGGGGTGATTCGTCACGTACCAACCCTCATCCACGACAACGTATTCCCAGCCGTAGGCTTTCAAGTGCTCCGCCATCCAGGCCGCATTCGCTCGAATATCGGATTCGCTGACGGTCTCGCCGTACGCGTCCCAACTGTTCCAACCCATGGGCGGCGTGGCGGCGAGAAGAGTCTGCGCATCAGCATCCGGGGAATGGGCAACGATCAATGCGGCGAGAATCCAGGTGCAAAAAGATGTGGAGGAAATCGAGAGCAAAATTATCGCCCGGCTCCAGACCCGTTTCCAGTGCATCCAGCTGACCTCTCGCGTGTCCGGCGGAGATTCTATTTGAGGCGCTAGAAAAGAGGTAGCGGAGTTTGCGTAGCTCCGGCGGCCCAGCAATTCGCGTCGCGGACTGGCGCGAAGGAATAGCGGTGGAGCGGGGAAGGACCGTGCCGACGCAGGGCTTCCAGATGGTCTGGAGTGGCGTATCCCTTATGGCGAGCGAGGCCGTATTGCGGATAGATGGCGTCCCATTTTTCCATGCAGGCGTCGCGATGGGTTTTTGCAAGGATAGAAGCAGCGGCAATCGAAACGCTGCGGGCGTCGCCCTTGATGAGCGATTTCTGCTCGACGAGCACATCGAGTTGCATGGCGTCTATCAACAAATAGTCTGGCTGAATGGAGAGCTGTTGGAGCGCGGCAGTCATGGCTTGGCGGCTGGCCTGATAGATATTCCACGCGTCGATTCGCTGGGCGTCGATTTCCGCGACGGCCCAGGCTATGGCATGCTGGCGAATGCGCGCGGCAAGCTCCGTACGGCGTTCCGCGGGAAGCTTCTTCGAATCGTCGAGGCCGACAATGCGGCGCTTGGGATTGAGAATCACGGCGGCGGCGACGACAGGGCCGAAGAGCGCGCCGCGGCCGGCTTCATCGAGACCGGCGATGCGCATCCAGCCGAGTTGTCGCGCCGCTCGCTCGAAACGGGAGGAGCAAAGGCGGCCCATTGCGCGGAGATTTTAGCACGGAGGAGCGAACTGGTACGGCTACTCGTATCGCAGCGCAACCAGGGGGTCAACTCTTGTAGCGCGGCGCGCAGGGATGTAAGTGGCGAGGAGAGCAACCATGGCAAGGAGAAGCGCGACGCAGACAAAGGTTGCTGGATCAGTCGGGGGCACGCCGTAAAGAATCTTTGTCATGAGCCGCGAGAGCAACAGGGCTCCGGCAATGCCGGCAGCTGAGCCTGCAAGCGCGAGCACCATGCCTTGCCGCACGACCAGCCGGAACACATCGTTGCAGCTTGCGCCGAGCGAAATTCGAATTCCAATCTCGTGTGTTCGTCTCGACACGGAATAGCTCATCACGCCGTAAATTCCCACTGCGGCCATCACGAGCGCGACGAGTGCGAATACGCCGAGCAAGATCGTCTCGAAGCGCGCCTGCGCGTTCGCATCCGAAACAACGCTATCCATCGTCAGGACTTCGGAGATCGGTAAATCGCGATCGAGAGACCACACGGCGCTTTTCACAGTGGAAGCATATGCTCCCGGGTCGCCGGTCGTGCGGACGACCAGAGTGATATATGCCATGTGCGAGCCAGCTTCTTCGAGGTACTGGCGATTCTGAAAGGAAGCAAGATAGACCTCGGGATAAACCGGAGCGGTCCAGTCCTCCTGTTTCGCATCTTTAACGATACCAATTACGGTCAACCAGGTTGGCGAGTTAGTAGCTTTGTCGTCAGCAAAAGAAACGTGCTGACCGATTGGATCTGCTCCCCGCCAGTACCTGCGCGCCGCGCGCTCGTTGATGATGACCACACCAGGAGCACTGATGTCATCGGCAGCGGAAATGTAGCGTCCGCGCACGAGAGGCAACCGCATAGTCTCAAAGTAACCTGGTGTGACTAAGCGATACACGCCGGAAGGCGATTCTCCAGGACGCGGCTTTGGGCGGCCCTCGATCGTAAACGGCCAGCCCCATTGATCGCCAGCCAGCGGCAGGTGATTGATGCCGCCTGCAGCTTGGACGCCGGGAAGTGTTCGAACGCGCCCGAGCAGCTCCCGATAAAAGAGTGCGCGGCGATTTGCATCCGCTTCTTTTGATCCGGCGACGGAGACGACCATCGAAAGTACATTATGAGGGTTGAAGCCCGGGTCCACTGACTGCAGAGCGAAAAAACTGCGGATCATCAACCCGGCTCCGATTAAGAGCATGAGCGCGAGAGCGAACTCCGAGACAACGAGAAAACTCCGCAGCCGGTTGCGCCGGTTACCTTCGCTGCTTCCGCGACTGCTCTCTTTTAACGCGTCCGATAGATTGAGGGCAGTGGTTTGCAGGGCCGGCACCAGGCCAAACGCGAGACTGGTCAAGAAGGTTACGCCGAGCAAAAAAAGCGCGACGCGAGCATCGATGTTCACAGTTTCCACGCGTGGGATATTTGCCGGGCTGGCCGCGATCAAGACGCGTGTTCCCCAGACGGCTAACAGCAGACCAGCGGAGGCACCGAGGGATGCCAGCAGCAAGTTTTCTGTGAAGAACTGGCGGATTAGGCGCGCGCGGGGAGCGCCCAGGGCTGCGCGGACGGCGATTTCCTTTTGTCGCGTAGCGGAACGTGCCATGAGCATATGCGCGACGTTGGCGCAGGCGATGAGCAACACAAACCCGACTGCACCAAGCAGCACGAGCAGGGGCGCTTTGACTTCTCCGACGACGTTCACCATGAGCGGAGTCACCACGACATGGCGATTCGTGCCTGGGAATCTCTGCTCGAGCCGAGCGGTGATGGTCGCAATTTCCGCGCGAGCCTGAGCGAGCGTGACTTCCGGCTTGAGCCGCGCGAAAATTCGCAAACTGTTGCCTCCTCGATTGTGAATTCGGTCACCGAACGCGTCCGGGACCCACAACTCCGCGCGTGTGGCCCAGAACGGAGCAAACTTGAATTCGGTTGGCATGACGCCCACGACAGTGAATAGCTCGCCGTTCAGCGTGATCGTCTTGCCTAAAACGTTGCGCTCACCCGCAAAACGCCGCTGCCAAAGCCCGTGGCTCAAAATGACTTCGTGCTCCGCGCCTTTCTGGTCCTCGCCAGGAACAAACAGCCGCCCCAGCAAGGGCTGGACGCCGAGCATGGGCAGAAGGTTTTGTGTAACCTGAAGTCCCCAGAGATGTTCCGGTGGATCAACGCCTGTCAGGCTCGGGGTCCAATAATCCGCGGCAGCCATCGCTTCGAAGGCACGACTCTGGTCACGCCAATCGATGTAGTTGGCAACCGAAACGGGATTGTCGCCATCGTGAAGAATCGTGACCAACTGATCGGAGTTTTTGTACGGCAGGGGGCGTAAAAGCACGGCGTTGACTACACTGAAAATCGCGACGTTCGCGCCGATACCGAGCGCGAGGGTCAAGACCGCGACGATGGTGAATCCCGGATTCTTTGTAAGCGAACGCGCGCCAAAGCGAATGTCCTGGAGCAAAGTTTCAAGAAGCGGGAGGCCGCGACGTTCACGATAAAGTTCCTTGGTTTGTTCGACGCCTCCGAATTCGCGGCGGGCGGCGTAACGCGCCTCTTGTTCGTTCATGCCTCGTCGGATGTTTTCTGCTGTGAGCGCCTCAAGATGCGCCCTCAGTTCGGTTTCGAGTTCGCTCTCGCGGCGGCTACGGCCAAACAGTCCTTTGATTCGTAGAGTCAGAATCCGCAACCAGGTCATGCTTATGCTCCCAACGGACAACTTAAGAACTTTGCTGCGTCTTCACTACTCGTAGCGCAGTGCCACGACTGGATCGACTAGCGTGGCGCGCTGCGCGGGCAAGTACGCCGCAAGTGCCGCGACAACGCCAAGCAAGAAGCACGCCCCCGCGTACGCCAAAGGATCCGCGGACCCAACTTCGAAGAGCATGCTGCCCAACAATCGGCTCAGTCCGAAAGCGGCGGCCAGCCCAACGGCCATGCCCGCGGTCACGAGGAAAGCCATGTGACTGACGACGTGACGAAGGATAGCTCTCGGTTGCGCGCCGAGCGCCATACGGATTCCGATTTCTCGCGTGCGTCGGGCCACGGAGAAGGCCACAACGCCAGAAAGTCCGAGCGAGGCCAGCAGAGTGGCCAGCAATCCGAACAGGCTGGAAAGCCAGGTGAGCAGCCTTTCTTGCGTGAGTGAATTGTCGATCTGGATTTCCAGCGTGGTGGTCGCGTAGAGCGGAAGGTTCGCATCCAAGTCGTGCACCTGCGCTCGAACCAGGTCTCCAATTTTTTCCGGATCGCCGGCTGTGCGTACCTGCAACGTCATGTCAAAAAGGCGCGGCTCCTGTGCCATCGCTGTGTAGAAATGGCGGCGCGGCTTTTCCGAAAGACGCACATACTTGGCGTCCTTCACGACGCCGATAATTTCCATTTCAGGAGGCACCTTTGGATCGTCGCTGGTGCCAATTTTCTTGCCGAGGGCGTCTTTGCTTCCAAAGAAATAGTGCGCCATGGTCTCGTTGATGATGACGACTTTCGGCGCTGAGGAAGTGTCCTGTTCTGTCAAGTCGCGGCCTTCCACGAAAGGAATGCCGAGTGTCGCGAAATAGCCTGGCGAAATGATAGCGGCGTTGGGGCTCATATTTTCGTCGGGGCCGGGCCGGTAGCCTTCCACCTTGACGCCCTCTTGATCCCAGCTGCCAGAAATGACGGAGCTCGTGGTGAGGCTCGCGGCACGTACACGGGGCAGCGCGCGGACACGAGCGAGAAGATCATCGTAAAGCGATTTGATTCTTTGCTGGGGATAGCCATTCATGGATGGATTGAGCGTCGCCAAAAAAACATTTTCCTTAAGAAAGCCGGTGTTGACACCCCGCAGGTTCCTCAAACTGTGGAGAAACAAGCCCGCGCCGATCAATAGCGGCAGGGAGAGAGCCACTTGGAGAAAAATGAGCGCGCTGCGCAAACTTAATAGTCGTTCACCCGAAGCGATCGACGGGGCGTCGTTGCGCAACGCGCTGGACACTCCGGTGTGCGAGAGCTGCAACGCAGGTGCAAGTCCGAAGAGCAGCCCAGTAACAAGCGATGCGAGGAGTGCGAACCCCAACACCCGCAAATCCATTGGAGCATGGAGGTTTGCACTGTAGCTCGCAGGAAGAAAGCCGAGCATTCCCGTTTTAGCCCAATAGGCCACAATGACGCCGGCGCATCCGCCAAGAACGGCAAGCAGAAGACTCTCGGTCAGCCATTGCCGAATGAGCCTTCCACGGCCCGCACCAATCGCCAGCCGCACGTAAATTTCCTGTTTTCTCTTTGCATTTCTCGCCAGCAGAAGGTTTGTCAGGTTTGCACAAGCGACCAACAGCACAATGCCAGTGATACTGAACATTAGCAGCAGCGGCCGTTCCATTTCTCCGCGCAGATGCGCGAACCCCTGACTCCCCGGAGCCAGCTGGATGCGACTCGCGAGTGCACGCTCTTTGTTATGGGCGTTGATGCTTGAGCCGAGTTCCTGCAATTCCGCTGCAAGAACCTGATGATAGAGGATATCGAGCGAAGCCTGCGCTTGCGCGAGTGTGACATCGGGTTTGCGGCGCGCCAGGACGGTGATCCATCGGTGCCGAGCGCTTTGCATGCGGTTCGCAGGGACGGGACGAAAGACCGTTGTCATCATCATGGGCACCCGAATATCCGGGTTGCGCGCCATTTCCGTGCCATAAAATTGTGGGGGCGTGACGCCGATGACGTGAATCGAGTGATTATTCAGGATGACGTCCTCGCCGACAATCCCTGGATCGCTGCCAAATCGCCGCTGCCAGTAGCCATAACTAAGAACGGCGACTGGATTTGCGCTGGGAGTGCTGTCGTCTTCGGGCCCGATTAGCCGGCCAAGAAACGGCTGGACTCTAAGCGTCTCGAAATAGTTGCCGGAAACCAGCTCGCCGACAGCACGTTCACTCTGCGCACCATAGCTGGCATTGAAATCCACGGCGGCTCGCGTCAGGACGCTGGTAAAAACCGTGTTTTTGTCGCGGATGGCCTGATACATGGGATAGGAGAAGTCGTCTTCCGCTTCCTGAGACCGGCTGTCGGTGTACTTGATGACAACGAGTTCTTCGGGGTGGCGGACCGGGAGGTTGCCGAGCAACACGGCGTTGACCAGCGAGAATAGAGCCGTGTTGGCGCCGATGCCAAGCGCCAGCGTCAAGATGATTGCCGAGGTGAACCCGGGGCTTTTCAAGAGCATCCGGGATGCGTAGCGCAAGTCCTGCGCGAGTGTTTCGAAAAACGGCAAGCCGCGCTGCTCGCGATACGATTCCTTCGTTTGCTCAAGACCTCCGAATTCGCGACGGGCGGCGTAACGCGCTTCTTGTTCGTTCATACCGCGGCGGATGTTTTCCTCGGTGAGCGCGTCAAGGTGAGCGCCCAGTTCCGCATCGAGTTCAGAATCCCCACGTTCCTTGCGAAGCAGTCCGCGCAACCGAGAACCGAGAATACGCAGCCATTGCATGTCAGGCTCCTTCGGCGCGGCCGAGCAGGCGCGTCATGAGCGCGGCCATGCGCTCCCAGCTTTCCGTCTCCGCCAAAAGTTGTTTGCGTCCGCTCCGTGTGAGCGAGTAGTACTTGGCTTTGCGATTGTTGTTCGAGACGCCCCATTTTGAGGAGATCCAGCCACGCTGTTCCAGGCGCAGCAGCGCGGGGTAAAGCGTGCCCTGATTGAGCTTGAGGAGATCGGCGGAAACTTGTTGAATTCGCACGGCGATTCCGTAGCCGTGCAGCGGACCAAGGGCCTCAAGGGTCTTCAGTACGATCAGATCGAGCGTGCCTTGCAACACTTCACCGCGCGTTTGCGCCATCGCGATTCTCCTTTTGGCAATCAACAGGAGGCTACGCTTACTCCTGTTGATTGTCAACAGGTCGCCAACGACACTTGGGGGGGGAGAGACGGATCCCGAGCATTGGCTCGCCGGGCAGCCATGGGCGTGCACGAGCTAGGGGAGCAATTCACGCGCAGCACCGGCAACGTAGTGATCGCGGAAAACACCGACGCCTGACGTACTAATACAAATGAAAGTAACCGTCATGCTGCACGAGCCGGACGGATACGGCGAAGAGCGAAGAAAGATGCGCTGCCGTGAGGATTTCTTGTTTGGGGCCATCGGCGAGGATCCGGCCCCCTCGCAGAAGCACCACGCGTTCGATTTCCGGAATTATTTCTGAAACGTGGTGAGTGACGAGCAAAATGCCGAGCCCGCTTTGCGCGAGCTGCCGCATCGTATCGCGCAACTGGAATTGCGCGGCGATATCCAGTGCGTTGCTGGGCTCATCGAAGAGCAGCGTCTGCGGATCGTGCACCAGAGCTCGCGCGATCAGAGTTCGCTTAGCTTCCCCCGAGGACATCTGAGATACGGCGCGATTCGCGAGATGAGCGACACCCAACCGCTCGAGCGTAGCCTCTGCCCGCGCCAGATGCTCGGGGTCAGGATGATGGTGGGGAAAGATACGCGTGCTGCTAAAAAAACCGGAAAGAACCACATCGCGTCCTGTGGCGTCCGTGGTGCAGGAAGCCAGCAGGTCCGGCGAAACGATCCCGAGCAGTGAGCGCAGCTCGAAAATGTTCCAACGCTCTCGTCCCAGTATTGAAATCGAGGAGCCTTCCCGCGCCATAGGATAACACTCGCGAGTAATTGTCTTGATGAGTGTGGACTTGCCGCAGCCGTTCGGCCCGAGAATGCAAACATGTTCGCCGGCCGCGATTCGCAGCGAAATGCCCTCGAGCGCCGGCCGTTCCTTGGACGACCCGCGCACTACGGTAACGTCACGAAGAGCCAGGAGCGGCGGAGCGGGCATCTCGAATTCGGCCAAGATGAGAACTATCTTAACCGAGGCGGACCCGGAAACAAGGTACTGACGAAGCTATCGTTGGATCGGTTCACAGCGAAGCAAATCTATCTGGAGCTAACTTCAAAGGATCGGAATTTGTCGTGATTGGCACAAGGCCTGTCACACGATTTCGTAAGTCGTTCAAGCGAGGGCGTTTTCTTTGAGTTAAGCGTATTATTCGTACGTCGCGAGAGTGCCATCTTTCCAGGGAGACAGGGATGCGCCGTGTGCCGCGAATGCTACTCAGTCTGCTGGTCATTTTAATCCCATCCGCCAACGCACAAGAGCCACACGTTCATGGCGCACCAGAGAAGCTGGGGGTAGTGTCTTTTCCGATTTCCTGCCAACCGGGAGTTCAGCAACCGTTCAACAGAGGGGTCGCGTTGCTTCATTCATTTGCCTACACGGCCGCTGAAGCTGTATTCCGCGGCGTAGCGAAGCAGGATCCTCGGTGTGCGATGGCACACTGGGGCATCGCAATGACGTACTTCCACCAGCTCTGGGACCCGCCTCTTTCTCTCACCACGATTCCGAGTGCCCAACGGGAAATCCTGCTGGCACAGCAGGGCCGAGCGGACACCGAACGCGAACGCAAATTCATCAACGCGCTAAGCTTGATCTACCAAGATGCTGACACCATTCTCTTTCCTAAACGAGCGGTGAACTACGAGCGCGCGATGAAAAACCTGGCGGCAGAGAACCGCAACGATGCAGAAGCACAAGTGTTTTACGCGCTGGCGCTCCTGGCCAACGCTACCCCAACCGATAAGAGGCATTCAAAGCAGAAGCAGGCGGCGGGTGTGCTGGAGCCGCTTTTTCACTCTTTCCCACAACACCCCGGAATCCCCCACTACCTCATCCACGCTTACGACAATGCGGAACTTGCATCGAGAGGCCTTCAAGCGGCGAGAGACTACTCCAAGATTGCACCCTCAGCCCCACACGCTTTACACATGCCATCGCACATTTTCACGCGACTCGGCCTATGGGAAGACTCCATTGCTTCTAACGTGGCGGCAAGAGATGCGGCTCACCAGCAGTGCGCCACGGCAGAAGAGCTGCATACTATGGATTATCTGGTGTACGCGTACCTGCAAAGTGGCCGCGATGCAGATGCAGCTCAGGTCGTGGAGCAATTGCGAGGTATGTCCGGACTGAACACCGCCGATTTCATAATTGCGTACGCATCTGCCGCGATTCCGGTTCGCTACGCCGTCGAACGGAGTCAGTGGGAAGAAGCTGCCAGCATTGTTCCTCCGACGGGAGCCCCGCTGCACGTCGTAGCAATCGCCGTCTGGGCCCGCGGGCTGGGACTAGGTCGCACCAGACGCCCTGCAGAGGCCCGGAAGGAAGCGGAGCGATTGCGGCAGATCGAATTACAGCTCCGCACGTCAGGCAACGGCTATTGGGGTACTCAGGTGGGTATTTTGGCGCGCGAGATTACGGCTTGGTCGGCCCAAGCGGACGGTAAACCGGAGGAAGCGGCCACCTCGATGCGCCAAGCAGCCGATGAGGAGGACGCGACCGAGAAGCTTCCGGTAACTCCAGGACCGATTATTCCGGCCCGCGAACAACTTGGCTACCTGTTGCTTGAGCAGAATCAGCCAGTGCTAGCGTTGAAAGAATTTGAGTTGGCACTCGCAAATGCGCCTGGGCGCCGGAGTGCCCTGCAAGGCGCCGCCCGCGCTGCCGAGCTCTCCGGTCAGAAATAGAAAGTCGTGCATGTGCGCACTGTTCAACCTTCCTATTATTGCGAGGTCAACTCGATGCGTAACGCCTCTAACAGAGATTGACCCACACGCCGAAACTGAGGATTAGAACTTTCCTGGACTCACCTGAACTGTTAGCTTGAAATGTCTGCGAATCGCATGCGGAAAATAAAAAGGAGGTGAAAACCGTAGGTTCTCACCTCCCGGGGTGGGGTGGGGTGTAACAGGACAATTCCCTCGGCGGCCCTACAGGCCTGCCCTGCCAGGCAGGTCTGCGGCCTCACTCGCTGATTCCATTGCGGTAAGAGGCTTACCACCAAAGGGCTTGTCTTCGGGGCTTTTTAGCACTGCGCTGCGCACGTGTCAACGGCAAAAGCACGGCATTCCAGGAAAATTCATTCGAAACAGACTTCAAGCCGTGGGGAGTTGGCTCTTCGCGTTATCCAAAATCTCGCGTACCACGCGGCCCAGGTTTGAGGGGCTGTAAGGCTTTTGGAGGTAGCGTGCAGTGCTGTCGATGCCTCTCGATCCGTGCGAATAGCCGCTCGTGAACAAGATGGGCAGTTTTTCGAATCGCTCGGCGAGTTTTGCAGCCGTCTCCGGGCCTCCCATCTTTGGCATCACCACGTCCAAAATGGCCAGTGCGGGTGTCTCGGCTTCGCAAAGACGCATCGCTTCTTCTCCGTCAACCGCCGAAAGAACGCGGTACCCCAGGTTGACGAGTGTCTGCCGGGCCATCTCCCGGATGGAGTCGTGATCATCCGCAAGGAGAAGTGTTTCGGTGCCCCGCAGTTCGATAGTCGGTGTCTTACGCATGTGCGCCGTCTCGGAACCGCGAGGATGTTCCGGAACAACAGGCAAGTAGACCCGCATAAGCGTTCCCTGTCCCAATTCGCTGTATGCATGGATGAATCCTCCATGTTGCTTGACGATCCCATATGCAGTGGCCAGGCCCATGCCGCTACTCTTCCCCTTCTCCTTGGTTGAAAAAAATGGTTCGAAGATGTGCTGGCGCATTTCTCCGTCCATCCCAACACCGGTGTCGGAGACGGAGAGAACGGCATAGCGCCCCGGCGTGACGTAAGGATAAAAGCGGCAATACGAATCGTCTATATCCACCATCTCCGTTTCAATCATTAGCCGGCCTCCTTGAGGCATGGCGTCGCGCGCATTTAGGCAGAGATTCATCAGCACCTGCTCGATCTGAGTGGGATCGGCCTTGATAGGTTCGAGCTGGGCGTTAACCACCTGGAGCTCTATGTCTTTACGGATGACTTTATCCAGAAAGCTGGCCAGGTCGCCGGTTAGTGCGTTCAGGTCCACGGTTCTGGGTTGCAGTACCTGGCGGCGAGCAAACGCGAGCAGTTCGCGTGTCAGGGCCGCGGCACGCTCGGCTTGCTCTCTGATGCGCGCGAAGCGTTCCGCAATCTGCGGGTAGTTCCGGCATTGCTCGAACCCCAACTCGGCCCAGCCTAGAATTGCGCCGACAACATTGTTAAAGTCGTGAGCTACGCCGCCCGCAAGCTGGCCAACGGCCTCAAATTTTTGCGACTGCTGCAATTGGCGCTCTATGGCGCGAACCTCGGTAACGTCCTCGGCGATCACTTCAACGGAGGCCGTCAGCTTGGCGACGGAAAGCCCGCGGAGTTGGAGGCGCACCACGACCATCCCTCCGTCACGTCCGCGCCACTCGGTCTCCGCACTGTGTACCTGGCCTTCCTGGCGGCAGGCTGCCATGCACTCCGCATAATGGGCGGGATACCGGAATACGTCACTCACCAGGGCAGGAGGACGCAGCTCTTCGGGAGAAGCGCATCCAAGCATGCGAACGAGGGCGGGATTGGGATCAAGAAAAGTGCCGTTGGGAGAGATGCGAAAGATGCCGTAAATGGAGTTTTCAACAAGCTGCCGATTACGCGCTTCGGAGAGAGAAAGCGCCTCTTCCGCGCGCTTGCGCTGCGTGATTTCGAGGACCACCACGCTGATGGCGAAGATCACGCCGCTAGCGCCCCGAAGTGGGTGGAAACTCACCAGCCAGGTGCGTTGCGCAGTCGATTGAGCCTGCGTCGTGCTCTGTATCTCCACGTTAAAAATCGATTCCCCTCGCGAAAACACGCGCCGCAGGTACGGCTCGACGGCCTTGGCAACGCCCGGATTCACATCGCGCGTCATCAACCCTGGATGCTTGTCTGCCGGCAGGCCATTTATCTTTGCCAGTTGCTCGTTTACGCGCAAATAGCGCAAGTCTGGGCCGTAGATGGCCAGACCAATTGGTGCCGTGCGATAGATTTGCTCGAGCTCAGCGAACTGTTCACGAGCCCGCGCTTCACTTTCGGAAAGCGCCTGGTGAGCGCGAGCATTTTCGTCGCGGAGATGCTTCTCGTTCAAAGCGCGCTTTAGTGCCGCAGGAAGACGCTCCAGATGATCCTTGAGGATGTAGTCGTTCGCTCCCTGCTTGATGCATTCGACAGCGGCTTCCTCGCCAAGCGTACCGGTCACCAGTAAAAACGGAATGTCTCTTCCGCTTGCGCGCAATTCTTTCAGTGCTTCCAGGCCACTCCACCTCGGCAGACGGTAGTCGGCCAGCACGGCGTCAAATTTTCCATCTTGCAGCGCCAAAAGGAATTGTTCACGGTCTTGCGCAAGACTGACCTCCACTGCGAAGCCGGAAGCTTTCAGTTCAGACAGCACCAACTCAACGTCCTGTGGCTCGTCTTCCAGAATCAACAGACGGAGCGGCGTCGTGCTTTCCGCGCTGCGCATTTCATCGAGGAGTATGGATTTCATGCAGTCCTCAACACATGATTTACGCGGCAGACCGAGGCAGTCGGCTTTCGACGGAAAATACTCACCATTCGAACCGTGCTGCTCCCGGATTTCAATGGTCCTTGCATGGTGACTTACCCTCGTTTTGGACTCGGCTCTTGACGAGCTTGGGATTGACTCAGGGCTGGTTTGTCATCCCGCAGCTCGGATTCCAAGTCGTCAAGAAACTCCGCGAACGGTCTTGTGTCGTGCGCACTCCAATAGCCAGCGCTCAGGTGCAGCAGTATGGTTCCCCACGGTTTGCGACCCTGATTGTAGATAGCCAATCGCGATTGGACGCGCTGGCGCAGTATGTGTGCACTGGGCTCCGCCGCATCGATGGCGAGGGCGGCGAACTGTGCTTCGCCCACCCGGGCAATAATATCGCTACACCGGAAACAACTGGAGATCAGCTCGGACGTTCCGCGTATCGCCTGTTCGCTGACGGCCGAACCGAATTCAGGGCGCCATGTGGCAACATTCTCGATCCGAGCGCAGAGGAGAACGAGCTTTCCACCGGAGCGCAATGCCGTCTCAGTGGACCTGTTCCCCAGCGTCGTGAATCCCTCGCGGTTGTGAAGTCCTGTAAGCGGGTCCCGGAGGAAGTCGTCGAGTCCTTCCCGTGTATTGCGCTCGAGCGCCGTTCGAAGCGCTCGTTCCATTGTGCGGGTGTCCATGAAACCCTTTAGGAGATAGTCGATTGCGCCTTCGGATATACATCGAGAGGCATAAGGCTTGTCGGCGACATCCGCGAAAGCAATGAGCGGAATGCCCGGAGCCGCGCGGTGCAAGCGTCGCACTACATCCAACGGATCGGGGCCGCCAAGAGAGAGGTCAAGAAAGATGGTTTCCGGTGCCGCCAGATCTATCGTTCCGAGCAGAGTCGGGATGGAGGAGACAACGCTCAATTCCAACTGGCTTTCGGGCTCCGGATAGAGCGCGCGCAGGGACTCTTCTGTTTCTCCAGAACCGCTTTCTGCAAGCAACACGCGAAACTTTTTCCCGCTCATGCCGGGAACCTCCCGTCCGCGATATCCGCAAGCCGTGCCTGGAAAGAAGAATTAGCCGCACGAAATCCAGCGATATCCACCCGAAGCGAATCTTCATCGCGAGACAAATTTTGGCGAGACTGGAGAGGGCAGTCTTCCGGACCTGATATTTCCAACGAGCAAACTTCTAGGAAGGGGGTAGCTCTATTTTCGCGCAGTCACGCTGCGTGTCAATAGAAGGTCCTCTCCGGAGCGCGCAAATGCCACTGTCAGGCGAGGACAGCTGCTAAGCAAGTTTGTTGGCGTGTGTTATTTGGCCTTGCCAGTGAGACTGGGCGGAACGGGAGAGAAAATCTCTTGAATCTTCTCTGCGAGGACAAAATCGTAGTCGCTGATGCCTTTTACGCTGTGGGTGGTGAGGTCGATCACCACTTTGTTCCAGACGTTGAACCACTCTGGATGGTGGTTCATCGCTTCGGCGACCAGCGCGACACGCGTCATGTTGCCGAAGGCTGCGACGAAATCCTTGCAGTTGTACTCCTGGTGCAGTTTCCCATTGACGATCTTCCATCCCGTCAATTTGGGCAGCAAGTTTTGTATCTCGGCGTCGGACAACTTTTTTGCGGGCATGGCACGGTCCTCCAAAGGCTTGCTAGCTGGGGGTCACCATTATGAGCCGCGCTTCCACCCTCGGCAACTTTGGGAACAAGTTGGAAGAGCCTACTCACATCGTATCCCCCTGGCGGGTTTGAAGTGTTTGAGTGAGAAGCGGCGTTTGGAGTTGGTGGTTTGCTTGGAGCGCAGGACGTGAGCGGGGCTTGTTGTTGTGGCTGTGGG